>ERZ778516.1716-NODE-1716-length-16137-cov-10.515794_pt1 | contig 16137 bp, 14 predicted proteins | sample MGYA00510342_ERZ778516 | MGnify/ENA primary metagenome ERZ778516 (study PRJEB29527, sample SAMN07138961) | mouse gut metagenome | material: feces | host: mouse | place: China:Nanjing | collected 2016-01-25 ... | reverse complement strand
TGCAGGTAAAGGAGGCACAGACATGCAGAACTATGAGTATTTAGGAAAGCCACTCCAGATTGGCAGACTGAACATTAGGAATAGGTTTTGTATGGCACCGATTGGCGGCGGGCAGCACCATTTTCCGGGAGGTGGCCTGAAAGACGAAACAATACAGTACCTTATAGAGCGGGCGAAAGGCGGGTTTGGTTTGATTTTTACCGGGGCGATCGCGGCAGATGGTACAGTTGACCCATACACCGGGGTTGGACCGGCTATCTTACAGAATCCGGATGCGTTTAAGATGACGGCAACGGAACTGAATGAGAGGGCAGGCGCTTACGGTACAAAAATCTTTGCACAGATTACCATGGGGCTTGGGAGGAACTACCCCAATCTTCCGGCGCCGTCTTCTGTACATGTTTTCCGGCATCCGGGAGAGGTTTCACCAGAGCTGACCCGTGCCCAGATTAAATCTAAAATTGAGTCCGTTGTAAAAGCATCTAAAATTGCAAAGGATTCCGGTTTCTCTGGCGTAGAGGTCCATTCCATCCACTGGGGTTATCTGCTTGACCAGTTTGCCCTGTCCATGATGAACCACCGCACCGACGAATATGGCGGCAGCCTGGAAAACCGTTTACGGGCGGCAAGAGAAATTCTCGAAGGCATCAAGCAGGAGTGCGGCAGTGATTTCCCGGTCAGTATGCGCCTGGGCCTAAAAACCTTTGTAAAAGGATTTGAACAGGCAAGCCTGACGGGTGAGGAAGAAATCGGCCGTACCCTGGAAGAAGGGGTTGAGATTGCGAAGCTGCTGGAATCCTATGGTTATGACTGCCTGAATGTAGATACGGGCATTTACGATTCCTTCTATTATGCCTGCCCGCCTATGTATATGCCGAAAGGGTATCTGGTGGAACTGGCCGCGAAAGCAAAAGCAGCCGTGAATATCCCGATCCTGGCAGGCGGCCGGATGAATGAAGCGGATATTGCGGAAAATGCAATACGGGACGGTAAGATCGATGCAGTTGTTCTTGGGCGTGCTGCCCTGGCAGATCCGGAGTATCCCAACAAGGCGCTGGCCGGACGTATTGGAGGGTCACCGTCTTTTTGCTGTGGAAGATGGCAGGGCCATTCTGGAAAGCGGTGGCCAGAAAAAGGTGCTGGATGCAGATTCGGTTGTTATCGCAGTTGGTTTCCGTCCGGTTCCGTCCATGGCTCAGGAGCTTCTGGGATGCGGCGCAGCCGTTTATGAAATCGGAGATGGACAGAAGGTCAGCACGATCCTTCATGCTGTATGGGATGGATATGAGGTAGGGAACAATATTTGATTTATTCCCGCGAGCAATGAGCCAAGCAACCGCGCTTGCGCGGATATTTGGCGAATGCCGCGAGGGTTGAATACCCCGCCCCTTGGGGCGGAAAGAACAAGCCAGGTCATGCCCCATAGCTTGCTGCGGGGTATTTGACTTTGGTATAAGGCAGAATGCTTTATATAATGTCAAAAAAATTAAGGAGGCTATTACAATGAGAGCAGAATTAAAGGAATATCAGGCAGTGGAAGCTGCTGCAATGAAGTTTGTCAAGAGCGTTGCCGAGGGAAACAGCGTATATGCAAAGGAACTGTTCACGGATGAGGCTGTTTTGTTTGGATATCTGGACGGTAAGCTGGAGCATGGCTCTATTGAGCAGTTCTATCACAATGTGGATACTGTGCCTGGCGGTGATAATTTCAAGGCCCGTGTGGATGTCCTGATGGTTGAGGAATCCCTGGCTGTTGTACGTGTGCTGGAAGAAGGCTGGGGCAACCGTATTGACTTTACGGATGTGCTGCTTCTGTTGAAGATGGATGGCGAATGGAAATGCGTTGCAAAGGCATATAATCAGAATTCCGATACCATTCAGAAATAACCAACATAAATAGATTGATGCAGGAAGCGGGGAACAGGCGGGTGCGTTGGATATACTGCGGCGATATGCCATATTGCAGGGAGCAGGTGACAGAATGGCTGAAAGGGTTGCGAAAGCCGGATCAAAGTATAAGCCGGCTTATTATAAAAAAGCAAGAAGGAAGAATAGAGGAGGAATCGTTGTATGAGTAAGAAAATTGTTGTTATTACGGGAAGCCCGCGTAAAAATGGTAACAGTTTTGCCATGACGGAGGCCTTTATCAAAGGGGCGGAGGAGAAGGGGCATACAGTTACCAGGTTTGATGCCGCCATGAAAAAAGTAGGCGGATGCCATTGTGTTTACGATGCCGGTCTACTGGTATTCCATCCCGGCGCAGATCAAGGGCGTCATTGACCGGATATTTTCCTTTGTCATAGGCGGAAAAGATATTGCAGGTAAGGAATGCGCGCTGATCACCTGCTGTGAGGAGGAAGATATGTCGGTCATGGATGGGGTGCGTATCCCGATGGAGCGTATGTGTACTCTGAACAAATGGAAGATGGTAGGCGAGGTTTTGATCCCCGGCGTGCTGAATGTGGGTGATATTGGCAAAACGGACGGCTGTGAAAGGGCGGCGGCTCTGGCTGATGCGATTTAGGAGAAAGATATGGGAAAGAAAGTTGTCATTTTGAAATGCTTATAGTGTTTTAAAACAGTAAATAAAAGCGATACATACATTTTGGCGGGCATGCTGCTTTTCACGATGAATGTGGATTGCGGCGCGCCGGCTTTTTCTGTGCTTGGAAATAGGATGTACTGTGTATGGAAATTTGCGAATAAATGAGGTATACTCCTATCTTTGACAGTTGAAAAGTAATAAAACGACCACAAAGCTTATAGTTATGGCATTTGTGGCCGTTCTTTTTTTGCAACAATATGTGCTATTTTATGATGCATCTGATTTTATCTGTTTTGTTTCTTTAATTAACGTGAGTTCGATGAGCACAATTACACAAAAGTCAGGAACTGGCACCCATAGACTGCACAAACAGCGCAAGGGGCATGGCGGCATAAGCTCCACGAACCGGTTGTAGCTGACAAGTTTTGGGAAGAACTTGCGGTATTCCTTTTGATATAGTGATTTTAAGTGTTAGCCGTAGAACAGATATTCCGAATTATTATTCTGAATGGTTTTTGAATAGGATAAAGGAAGGATACGTATATGCCCGCAATCCGATGAATGCACATCAGATTAGTAAAATTATTTTGTCACCGGAAGTTATAGACTGTATTGTTTTTTGGACAAAAAATCCTGAACCAATGTTTTCAAGGTTAAATGAACTGGATAATTATAAATATTATTTTCAATTTACACTTACCAGTTATGGAAATGACATAGAATGTAACGTTCCGCATAAGAAGAAATTAATGATACCAATATTTCAAAAATTGTCGCATAAAATCGGGAAAGAAAAGGTGATATGGAGATACGATCCAATTATCTTTACTGATAAATACAATATTGAATACCACTTAAAAGCATTTGAACAAATTGCAAAAGAATTGCATGGATACACATCTAAATGTGTTATAAGTTTCGTGGATATATATGCGAAAAACAAAAAAAACATGAAAACATTAAATCCTTTTTTTCTAACAGAAGATGAGTTGGTTTCGTTTGGAAAAGAAATTGCATTAATTGCGAGAAACCATAATATCAAAGTTGCATCATGTGCAGAAACTGTTGATTTGTCATCCTGTGGAATAGAACATAATTGTTGTATTGACATAGAATTAATTGAAAAGATTATTGATTGTAAAATTCAAGCAGATAAAGATAAGAATCAAAGGAAAGAGTGTGGCTGTATTGAAAGTATTGAAATAGGTACATACAATACATGTAAAAATGGATGCCAATATTGTTATGCAAACTATAGTCAGGAAAGTGTTTCCCAAAACTGTAAATTATATGATGTTCATTCTCCGCTTTTATGCGGAAAAATTTCAGAAAATGATAAAATTACGGAAAGAAAAGTAAAATCGTTGAAAGAAAAGCAATTGACTATTTGGGATATATAAATTCAAAAAAATGCTTAAAAGAGAGTTATCAAAAAAGACCCCGGCGGCATCCATAGGGCTTAGCCTTTCGCTGCTGAAAAAGAAAGCGTGGGATGAGGAGGCAAAAGGAGACATCGGGCGGATGGAGGGGCAGGAGATGCTAGTCAGGTATGTGAAAGCAGAATCCGAACTGGAGGCAAAGGCGATGATGCAGAAAGAAAAGCCAAAAGACGTGTATTATCCTAAGTTTGATAAGAATGTTTAGGATTATGAAGTTGGATAAAAAAGATATTGGCTTAGTCTTTACACCATACCGCCTGTTTGGTATAATAGGGAAAGCCAAACAGTAAAAGCCGAATGGAATGCGCATTTACGGTGAATCAAATAAGAAAGAGATGATAAGGAATGATGGTGTTTATAATCGGGGGCGTAGTCCTCATTGCAGTAATTGTTGCAGTAGTATCCTCTGTAGCCGGCGCAGTAGCCGGGGTTGTAGATGAGGACAGCGAAGATTAGGAAAAAGATGGCTGTAAGGGGCTGCCAAGGCAGCCCTTGAGGACGTGCCTGAAAGTATTCCCTGAACATGTAACGCAGTGGCAGGAATATTTTTAGGCGCGTTTTCTTATGAAAAGGAGCATTAATGTTGAAAGAACATACCATTTGTAAAGTACAGCCATGCAGCATTGCGGAAGAACTGGAACTGGAGCCAGGGGATGTGCTGCTGTCCGTAAATGGGCATGAAATCGAGGATGTATTTGACTATAAATATTTCACCAACGAAGAATACCTTACTGTCCTTGTCCGCAAAGGGACGGGGGAAGAATGGGAACTGGAGATCGAAAAAGAATACGAAGATGATTTGGGCATTGAGTTTGAAAACGGCTTGATGGATGAATACAAGTCCTGCCGCAACAAATGCATTTTCTGCTTTATCGACCAGATGCCAAAGGGGATGCGGGACACGCTGTATTTTAAGGACGATGATTCCCGCCTGTCTTTTTTGCAGGGGAATTATGTGACCCTTACCAATATGGGGGAACGTGATTTGGAGCGGATTGTGGCTTACCGTTTAGGGCCGATCAATATTTCTGTACAGGCCACGGATCCTGCGCTCCGCTGCAAAATACTGAACAACCGGTTCGCCGGGGAGGCGCTGAAAAAAATGGATGTCCTGCATAAAGCGGGGATTCCAATGAACGGCCAGATTGTGCTCTGCAAGGGCGTCAATGACGGGGAACAGCTAAAAAAAAGCATTACAGATTTGATGGGATACATGCCTGTAATGGAAAGCGTGTCTATAGTCCCGGTAGGATTGAGCAAATACCGGGAAGGCCTGTACCCTTTGGAGCCTTTTACGAAAGAAGATGCAAAAGAAGTGCTGGGGCTGGTGCACCAGTTCCAGAAAACATGTTTTGAAACGTGCGGGCTGCATTTTGTCCATGCCAGCGACGAGTGGTACCTTCTGGCAGGGCAGGAGCTGCCGGGGGAGGAAATTTATGACGGCTATCCCCAATTGGAAAATGGCGTGGGGATGCTGCGGCTGCTGCGGGAAGAATTTGCCGCAGCCCTTGGGGAAGCAGTAGCGGAAAGCTCAGGACCCGGAGGATTTGGCGGGCTGGCCAGGGCAGAAAAAATTACCATCGCCACAGGCGTCCTTGCCGCCCCCACCCTGCAGGAGCTGGCAGATGCCTTCCAGCGGGAATTTCCCCAGAAGGAAATACAAGTCATTTCCATAACCAATCAATTTTTCGGGGAACAGATTACCGTTTCCGGGCTGCTGACAGGGCAGGACCTGGCAGGGCAGCTAAAAAACAGGGATTTGGGCAGCAGGCTTTTGCTGCCATGCAGCCTTCTGCGCAGCGGGGAGGAGGTATTTTTGGACGATATTACCCTTTCCCAGCTTAAAAATGCTTTACAAGTGGAAATAGATATTGTAAAATCAAGCGGACAGGATTTGGTGTCATGTTTGATTGGAGGTGCGGACCAGGTTCTATGCCGCGCCGGACGGGAAAAGTTAGGAGAGTAGGATGAGTAAACCAGTAGTTGCAGTAGTTGGGCGTCCCAATGTGGGGAAATCTACCTTATTTAATGCCTTGGCAGGGGAGCGGATTTCCATTGTAAAAGATACGCCGGGAGTTACAAGGGACAGGATTTATGCGGAGGTAAGCTGGCTGGGCCGGGCCTTCACCCTGATTGACACAGGGGGGATTGAGCCGGAGAGCAAGGATATTATTTTATCCCAGATGCGGGAGCAGGCCCAGATAGCCATTGACACGGCGGACGTCATTATTTTTATGACGGATGTGCACCAGGGGCTGGTGGACGCAGACGCCAAGGTGGCAGACATGCTCCGCCATTCGCGGAAGCCAGTGGTTTTGGTAGTAAATAAAGTGGACAGTTTTGAGAAATACATGCCGGATGTTTATGAATTTTACAACCTTGGCATTGGGGAACCAATCCCCATTTCCTCAGCAGGGAAATTAGGGCTTGGGGACATGCTGGATGAGGTGTTAAATTATTTCCCGGAGGAAACGGAAGGGGAGCAGGAAGACGGCAGGACGAAAGTTGCCATTGTAGGGAAGCCAAACGTGGGCAAGTCCTCCCTGATTAACCACCTGATAGGGGAAGAACGCGTGATTGTTTCTGAAATTGCAGGGACTACCAGGGACGCTGTGGACACTGAGGTGGCATGGGATGGAAGGGAATACATTTTCATTGACACGGCGGGGCTGCGGCGCAAAAGCAAAATCAAGGAGGAGCTGGAGCGGTTCAGCATTATCCGGGCAGTGACTGCGGTGGAACGGGCAGACGTGGTTATCCTGATGATTGACGCCACGGAAGGGGTGACGGAGCAGGATGCCAAGATTGCCGGGATTGCCCATGACAGGGGGAAAGGGATTATCATTGCCGTCAATAAATGGGACGCCATTGAAAAAGATGACAAAACCATGTACAAGCATACAGACCGCATCCGCCAGGTGCTGAGTTTTATGCCTTATGCGGAAATCCTGTTTATTTCCGCCAAGACAGGCCAGCGCACCAGCCGGATTTTTGACATGGTGGACGTGGTGCTGGAAAATAATTCCATGCGGATTGCCACGGGCGTCCTCAATGAAATTATGTCAGAGGCAGTGGCAATGCAGCAGCCGCCTTCCGACAAAGGTAAGCGGCTAAAGCTTTACTATATTACGCAGGTTGCAGTGAAGCCCCCTACATTCGTGATTTTCGTCAATGACAAAAAGCTGATGCATTTTTCCTATACAAGGTATCTGGAAAACCGCATCCGGGATGCGTTTGGGTTTCAGGGAACATCGCTAAGGTTTTTTATTCGGGAGAGGAAGGAAAAATAATATGATTTTAAACCGCGTCATCTGTCTGGCGCTGGGCTATGTGCTTGGGCTGTTCCAGACAGGGTATATTTATGGGAAACTGCACCACATTGATATCAGGGAATATGGGAGCGGAAACGCCGGGGCAACCAATACGCTGCGTACCTTGGGCTGGAAAGCAGGCCTAGTTACGTTTTTGGGGGATGCCGGGAAGGCAGCCCTTTCCATGGGGCTTGCGTGGCTGTTCTTCCACCAGGCATATCCGGGGCAGGCCCATTTGCTGGAGCTGTATGCAGGGCTTGGGACTGTGCTGGGGCATAATTTCCCTTTTTATATGAAATTCAAGGGCGGGAAAGGCATTGCCTGCACCGCTGGGGTGCTGCTGACCTTTTATCCGCCTATGGCGCTTTTGTGCCTGCTGGTGTTTGCGGGGACGGTTGCGGCTACACGGTATGTGTCCCTTGGGTCGATTTTAGTTTCCCTCTGCTTTTTTGGGCAGCTTGTTGCGTTTGGGCAGATGGGGTTCTTGTGGGTAGACAAAGAATTTCTGATGGAAACGTATGCAGTGGGGGCGGTTTTTATGGTTCTTGCCATTTGGCGGCACCGGGCGAATATTAAGCGTCTGGTAAGCGGGACGGAGAATAAGATTTCCGTCAGCAAGTCGGGGAGCCTGAACAAAAATTAGGAAAGGCGGGCTTTTTCTATCGTTACGTGCAGAGGAAGGTTGGAGAGAATCTCGGAGTGTGGGATTCTCTTTTTCTGTGGTGAACGGCAGCTCCTGCCCGGGGCGGCCCATGCGGTGCGTTCCAAAAGATGGGGTTTTTCCAATACACAGGCAACCTGGAGGGAAAGTAATCCAAGGAGAAGGAATTATGCTGGAACAGGGAAAAGTGCTCAAAGGGCGTTATGAAATCAAGGGGATTTTAGGGGCAGGCGGTTCCTCCCATGTGTATTTTGCATACGACAGGGAAACATGCAGGAACCGGGCAATTAAGGAAGTGCGCCAAATCCAGGAAGGGCAGGCGGCCTGCATGGCACGGCAGGAAGTGGAATTGGTGCAGAAGCTGCGTTATCCGTATTTCCCTGAAATTGTGGAGGTACTGGAACAGGAGGGGATGTGCTATATTGTAATGGAATATTTAGAAGGGGAAACGTTGGAGCATCTCCTTGCCCGGACAGGGGCGCAGCCTTGGCAGCAGGTTGTCCGGTGGGCAAAGGACATGTGCCTGGTGCTGGGCTACCTCCACAACTGCAGGCCGCCCATTGTCTACAGGGACATGAAGCCGGCCAATATTATCTTGCAGCGGGGCGGGAACCTGCGCCTGATTGATTTTGGGGCAGCCTTAGAGTGCGGGGGACAGGAAGGGGAATACATAAGCCTTGGGACACGGGGCTACGCGGCGCCAGAGCAGCTTGCCGGGGGAATGGCAGATGCAAGGACGGATATATACTGCCTTGGCGCAACCATGTACCACCTGCTTACGGGGGAAGATCCTTGCCAGTATCCCTGCGGGGCGTATCCTGTCCGGAAATTTAACCGGAAGGTGCCGCGGAAGCTGACGAAAATTATAAAAAAGTGTACGTGCACGCAGCCGGAAGACAGGTATGGGAGCTGCGGGGAATTGCGGAAGGCTTTGGAAGGGATTTAGCGGGAAAATGGGAATTGCGGGAAGGGGACAGGATGGGGCCTGTCCACTTTTTTCTTCTATAGGAAAGACCTTGTCACGCTAAAGCGTGAAAGTATCTTTCCTAATAGAAGAAAAAAGCTTTTATCGCACTGCGGCGGGTATGAAATCTGTCACAAAGCGACCCGCCGCAGGCAGAGAACCTGCAAAGCAGGATTCTTTGTTCTCTTATAGGAAATACCGTGTTACTGTGAAGTGCTAAAGTGCATGGATTTCCTATAAGAGAAAAACAATTATGCACACTCGTGCGAATAGAAGATGTCACTGTGTGACCGCACTCGGCGCAGCAAAGTGTCCAAGCCCCTCATGATTGAGGGGTAGGGGAGCTGAAGTGGGCTTGCCCATTTTGTTCTTTTATAGGAAATACCGTGTTACTGTGAAGTGTTAAATGGTGTCCACAGTAACTCTTTTTCCCCTACCCAAAAATCTGTTCGCAGAAATCTTTGCAAATCCCACAAACTTGTGTTACAATAATCAAGTCAAAACCAGAACATGTGTATCAAAAATATAGAAAGGGAACAAAAAATGGCAAAAAATCAGGAATATGGCGCCGGCAGCATTACCGTGCTGGAAGGCTTGGAAGCCGTCAGGAAACGCCCGGGCATGTACATAGGAAGCGTGTCCCGGAAAGGCCTGAACCATTTAATTTACGAAATTGTAGATAACTCTGTGGATGAACATCTGGCAGGGTTTTGCGATACCATATACGTCACGCTGGAAGCAGACGGTTCCTGCACGGTAGAGGACAACGGCAGGGGCATCCCTGTAGGGATGCATGAAAAGGGCATGTCGGCAGCCCGCCTTGTCTTTACTACGCTGCACGCAGGGGGAAAATTCGACAACGACGCCTATAAGACCAGCGGCGGGCTCCACGGGGTAGGCTCCTCGGTAGTAAACGCCCTCTCCACCTATCTGGATTTGGAGGTTTACCTGGGCGGGAAAATATACCACGACCGGTATGAAAGAGGGAACCCGGCTCTGGAACTGGACCATGGGATGCTGCCTGTCATTGGGAAAACGAAAAAGACCGGGACCCGCATTAATTTCCTTCCGGACCCGGAGATTTTTGAAAAGACCCGCTTCAAGGAGGAGGATGTCAAAAGCCGGCTGCATGAAACGGCATACTTAAACCCAAAGCTTACCATTGTTTATGAGGACAGGCGCGGGGAAATTCCTGAAAAGCTGACCTTCCACGAAGAAGAAGGGATCAGCGGCTTTGTGAAGGACTTAAACCGGAAAGCGGAAGCCGTCCACGAGGTGGTGTATTTCAAAGGGGAAAACGAAGGGATTACCGTGGAAGCGGCGTTCCAGTATGTCAATGAATTCCATGAAAATGTGCTGGGTTTCTGCAACAACATTTACAATGCAGAAGGGGGCACTCACCTGACGGGCTTTAAGACGGTGTTTACTACAGTCATCAACAATTATGCCAAGGAGCTGGGGATTTTAAAGGAAAAGGATTCGAACTTTACTGGGGCGGACGTGCGGAACGGGATGACGGCCGTCATATCCATCAAGCACCCCAGCCCCAGGTTTGAAGGCCAGACGAAGACAAAATTGGACAACCAGGACGCGTCCCGTGTCACTGGGAAAGTGACTGGGGAGGAAATCCAGCTTTATTTTGACAAAAATCTGGACAGCTTAAAAAAAGTCATTGCCTGTGCAGAAAAAGCGGCGAAAATCCGCAAAACCGAGGAAAAGGCAAAGACAAACCTGCTGACAAAACAGAAGTTTTCCTTTGACTCCAATGGGAAGTTAGCCAACTGCGAAAGCAGGGACGCTTCTGCCTGCGAGATTTTCATTGTGGAGGGGGATTCTGCCGGGGGCTCCGCTAAAACTGCCCGGGACCGGAACTATCAGGCAATCCTGCCAATCCGGGGGAAAATCTTAAACGTGGAAAAAGCCAGCATTGACAAAGTCCTTGCAAATGCGGAAATCAAGACCATGATCAATGCCTTTGGCTGCGGGTTTTCCGAAGGGTATGGGAATGATTTTGACATTACCAAGCTGCGCTACGATAAGATTATTATTATGGCGGATGCGGACGTGGATGGGGCGCATATTTCTACCTTGCTGCTGACGCTGTTTTACCGGTTTCTGCCGGAACTGATTTTCGAGGGCCATGTGTACATTGCCATGCCCCCCCTGTACAAAGCCATTCCCTCCAGAGGTGCGGAGGAATACCTTTACGATGACGTTGCTTTGGAAAAATACAGGAAAAGGCATAAAGGCCCCTTTACCCTCCAGCGGTACAAGGGCTTGGGGGAAATGGACGCAGACCAGCTTTGGGAAACTACCTTAAACCCGGAAACCCGGATTTTAAAACAAGTGGAGATTGAGGATGCAAGGATGGCGTCAGACGTGACGGAACTGCTGATGGGCACAGAAGTGCCGCCGCGGCGGGAATTTATCCACGAGCACGCCCATGACGCAGAGCTTGATATATAGAAAGGATATGCCATGCAGGAAAAGGAACAGATTATCCGTACAGAATATTCAGAAATCATGCAGAAATCATATATTGACTATGCCATGAGCGTAATCATTACAAGGGCGCTGCCGGATGTGCGGGACGGGCTGAAGCCAGTGCAGCGAAGGACCCTCTATGACATGCATGAACTTGGCATCCGTTACGACAGGCCATACCGGAAATGCGCCCGTATCGTAGGGGATACTATGGGTAAATACCACCCCCATGGGGACAGCTCCATTTATGAAGCGCTGGTGGTGATGGCGCAGGAATTTAAGAAAGGCCTGCCTCTGGTGGATGGCCATGGGAATTTCGGCTCCATAGAAGGGGACGGGGCGGCGGCCATGCGTTACACGGAAGCCCGGCTGCAGAAAATTACCCAGGAAGCCTATCTTGCCGACTTGGACAAAAACGTGGTGGATTTTGTGCCAAATTTTGACGAAACGGAACAGGAGCCTTCCGTGCTCCCGGTAAAAGTTCCGAACCTTTTAATCAACGGGGCAGAAGGCATTGCTGTAGGCATGGCAACCAGCATCCCGCCCCATAATTTTTCCGAAGTCATAGACGGGGTAAAGGCCTACATGAAAAACCCGGACATTACCACGGAGGAACTGATGGGGTACATCAAGGGGCCGGATTTCCCCACTGGGGGGATTGTGGTGAACCAGTCGGACCTGAAAAGCATTTATGAAACTGGCGCAGGGAAAATTAAAATCCGCGGAAAAGTGGAAACGGAACAGGGGAAAGGCGGGAGGCAGCGGCTGGTGATTACAGAAATCCCCTACACCATGGTAGGGGCAAATATTGGGAAATTCCTGATGGACGTATACCATCTGGTGGAAACCCGCAAGACTAGCGACATTGTGGATATTTCCAACCAGTCCTCGAAGGAAGGCATCCGCATTGTGCTGGATTTGAAAAAAGGCGCGGACCCCGAGAACCTCTGCAACATGCTTTACAAGAAAACAAGGCTGGAGGACACGTTTGGCGTCAATATGCTTGCCGTGGCAGGGGGCAGGCCGGAAACCATGGGGCTTGTGCCCATCATCCGCCACCATGTGGATTTCCAGTATGAACTAGCTACGAGGAAATACCAGACCCTCCTTGCCAAGGAACTGGAAAAAAAGGAAGTCCAGGAGGGCTTAATCAAGGCATGCGACGTGATAGACCTGATTATTGAAATCCTCCGCGGCTCTAAAAATATCCGGGACGCCAAAGACTGCCTGATGCATGGGAATACGGAAAAAATTAAATTCCGCTACAAAGGCTCCGAAGCCGATGCAAAGCAGCTTTGCTTTACCGAGCGGCAGGCAACAGCTATTTTGGAAATGCGCCTTTATAAGCTGATTGGGCTGGAAATTGAAGCCCTGTTAAAAGAGCATAACACTACCCTTTCCAATATTGCAAAATATGAGGAAATCCTGGGCAGCCGTTCTGCGATGGCAAAAACCATTATCAAGGAGCTGGACCGGTTCCAGAAGGAATATGGGACGCCCCGCAAGACCGCCATTGAAAATGCAGCGGAAGCCGTCTATGAGGAAAAGAAAATAGAAGAAATGCCGGTAGTCCTTCTGATGGACCGGTTCGGCTATGTGAAATCCATAGACGTGCCCACCTATGAACGGAACAAGGAAGCTGCCGACGGGGAGAATAAATTTGTCATCCACTGCATGAACACGGACAAGCTGTGCATTTTTACGGACAAAGGCCAGCTGCACACGGTAAAGGCCATAGACCTGCCCCATGGGAAATTCCGGGACAAAGGGACGCCCTTGGACAACATCAGCAATTATAACAGCAACGAGGAAGCCATGCTGTGCGTCGGCAGCCTGGGGAACCTGCTGGGGAAAAAACTTCTGTTTGCAAGCAGCAGCGGGATGCTAAAACAGGTAAAAGGGGAAGAATTTGACGTTTCCAAACGCACTGTGGCAGCCACGAAGCTAAATGGAGGGGAAACCCTGCTCCTGGTCCAGCCCCTTGCAGGGACAGAGGAAGAAAGCATTGTCATGCAGACCGAAAAAAACATGTTCCTGCGGTTTCCAGCCTCAGACGTGCCGGAAAAGAAGAAAAGCGCCATTGGCGTGCGGGGCATGAAAATTGACGGGAAGGACAGCCTGCTTGCCGTCTTCCTGCTGGGGACGGAGGAGCATACCATAAAAGTGAAGGAGAAGGAAATTGCCCTGCACCGGCTGCGGCTGGCAAACCGGGATGGGAAGGGCGTGAAGAAATAAAGGATGCCATGGCTTTTACAGGAACGGGTTCCAGGCATAGTGATATGTTCTTACGGCCTTTGCGGCAGGCGCAAATTCTGGGCTGGGCCGTAATGGGCTAGAGCGTGCCTGAAAATTGTAGGAATGAATTTTCAGGCACGCTCTAGAAATTTCGTGTCAGATATGGTAGAATTTTATTGGTTAATCCAGAAGGGAAAAGCGCAAGGCATGAGCGGGACTCCAGAATTTATGGTTGCCCCTTTTCAGGCGGCGGGAGCCTTTTGGATGCCCAAACTTAAGATGGAAAAGAAAAACGCAGGTGGGGATATGGAAAAAGAAACAGATGTTGTAATCGTAGGCACAGGGGCGGCCGGGCTGTTCTGTGCGCTGCAGTTGCCGGAAAGCATGGAAATCACAGTGATTACCAAAGAGGACGCGGAAAACAGCGATTCCTTTCTGGCACAGGGCGGGATCTGTGTCCTGCGTTCCGAAGACGACTATGAAAGCTATTTTGAGGACACCATGAAGGCAGGGCATTACAGGAACAACCGGGAATCCGTGGAAATGATGATACGCAGTTCCAGGGGGATTATCGATTTGCTGCTGGGATATGGCGTAGAATTTGAGCGCAGGGACGGGGAACTGGCGTACACAAGGGAAGGGGGCCATTCCAAGCCAAGAATCCTGTTCCACGAGGACGTTACCGGGAAAGAAATTACAGGGAAATTGTTAGGGCAGGCAAAAAAGCGGGGGAACATTTCCATTTATGAACAGACGGAAATGATTGACTTGCTCTGCAAGGGCAATGTTTGCTATGGGATTGTGGCAGCCCGTAATGCCAGCGAAGCCAGAACAGGCAAAGAGGAGGGAATATTCCCTATCTGGGCAAAGCAGACGGTGCTTGCCTGCGGCGGCATTGGCGGGCTGTACCCCCATTCTACAAATTTCGCCCACCTGACAGGGGATGGGCTGGCTGTTGCGCTGCGCCATCATGTTAAGCTGCAGGATGTGAATTTTGTGCAGATACATCCCACTACCCTTTATTCCGTGAAACCGGGCCGGAGGTTTTTGATTTCCGAGTCTGTCCGGGGGGAAGGGGCGGTATTGTATAATGCCAGGATGGAACGTTTTGTGGATGAGCTGCAGCCAAGGGACATCGTAACGGCGGCTATTGAAAAACAGATGGAAGAAGACGGGAAGCCCTATGTCTGGCTTTCTATGGAGCATATTCCAAAAGAGGATATTTTAAGCCATTTCCCTAATATTTACCAGAGGTGCCTGGAGGAAGGGTATGACGTGGCGGAAGAATGTATCCCAGTGGTGCCGGGGCAGCATTATTTCATGGGCGGCGTCCAGTCTGACCTGGAGGGAAGGACCTCCATGGGATGCCTGTATGCCGTGGGGGAAACGAGCTGCAACGGCGTGCATGGGGCCAACCGCCTTGCAAGCAATTCCCTGCTGGAAAGCCTTGTATTTGCACGGAGGGCAGCCCTTGACATTGCATCAGCCCTTAAGGCTGTGGGGCAAAAAGGGGAAACGGGCAGCCACAGCGGGCGGATCGGCACAGAGGGGTTATTCCAGCCGTGGCAGTACCATGACAGAGAAAAACTGCAGCAGGAGAACAAAGCCCTGGTGCAGCAGGAAATAGAGAGGATGAGGAAAACAGATGGACAATAAAATAACAATGGGATTAAATGCGGATGAACTGATACTGCAAGCGCTGCGTGAGGACATTTCCAGCGAGGATGTTACCACAAATGCAGTGATGCGTAAGGCACAGAAAGGGGAAGCCCAACTGATTTGCAAGCAGGACGGCGTCCTTGCGGGGCTGTATGTATTCCGGCGGGTGTTTGAGCTGCTGGACGGGGACGTTGCCGTGGAGTTCCATTTTTCAGATGGGGACAAGGTGAAAACAGGCGATTTAATCGGGACAATTTCCGGCGATATCCGCGCGATTCTGTCCGGGGAGCGGACGGCGCTTAATTTCCTGCAGCGCATGAGCGGGATTGCAACTTATACCAATTCCATTGCGTCCTTGCTGGAAGGGAGCAAGGTGAAGCTGCTGGATACCAGAAAAACTACCCCCAATATGCGCATTTTTGAAAAATATTCCGTGAAGGTGGGCGGCGGCTATAACCACCGTTATAACCTTTCCGATGGGATTTTGCTGAAAGACAACCATATCGGGGCGGCAGGGGGCGTAAAGGAAGCCATAGCCATGGCAAAAGAATATGCGCCCTTTGTCCGTAAGATTGAGGTGGAATGTGAAACAGTAACAATGGTAAAAGATGCCCTGGAAGCAGGGGCAGATATTATCATGCTGGACAATATGGGCGTGGAAGAAATGCAGGAGGCCATTGCTGCCATTGGCGGGAAAGCAGAGATTGAATGCTCCGGCAATGTGACGAAGGAAAATATAGGGCATTATATCTCCCTTGGGGTGGACTATATTTCCAGCGGGGCATTGACACATTCTGCGCCGATTCTGGATATTTCCCTTAAAAACCTCCATGCAGTCT
>ERZ778516.1707-NODE-1707-length-16205-cov-4.487740_pt1 | contig 16205 bp, 13 predicted proteins | sample MGYA00510342_ERZ778516 | MGnify/ENA primary metagenome ERZ778516 (study PRJEB29527, sample SAMN07138961) | mouse gut metagenome | material: feces | host: mouse | place: China:Nanjing | collected 2016-01-25 ... | reverse complement strand
CCTCGGCCTATACTTCTATCACATAAAAAACGTATAGTAGAAAATTAATCTTCTCTCGGGGACCTTCACATGAAAACACACATCAGCAACTCCCTACTCAGCGCTCCTGCTTTAATGTTCATGATGTGCTGCGATATGAGAAATTTTTCGGCTGTTGCCAATGCTCTTGGTATAACTCAATCCTCTGTTTCCAAGACCATGCAGAAATTTGAAAGGGAAATCGGGCTGCAGTTATTCATCCGAAATTCCAGACCTCTTGCGCTGACTCCCGAAGCCCGTCTCCTGCACAAAAACCTGAGAAGTCTTAAAGGCGAGATGCTGAGATCCCTCTCCACCCTCCAGAGCAAAAATTACATTAAACCAATTCTTAGAGTAGGGATTTTAGAAAGTCTGCACTTACACCTTGGATTCGAAATCATTAAACAAACATTGTTATATCATTCGCAAATCACCATGATTTCTGCCAGTGCCAATGTTTTATTGCAGAGGTTAATAGAACGTAAGCTGGATTTGATTATCACTAACGTCGCCACATCTGACGCTTTGCACATCTTCACAAAAAGAATATTTACAGAGCCTTCTGTCCTGATTCTTCCTAAAACATTTGCCTTAGAAGATGATCATGAGTGGACTTGGCAGCGACTGGCTGTTTGCGGCCTTCCATTGGTAAAGTACTGGAATGAAACGGGGGCCGGAGAAATTAATGAAACCTTTTTAAGAATGCACGGATTATCCTTTCCAGACAGAATTTCTGTGGACACAAACGCATTAATGGTCAAATTAATTTCAGAAGGTATCGGCTGGGGATTTTCTCGTCCCACAACAGTACTTCAGAATCTGCACTTTCTTCCACATCTTGCAATACGGCCAATGCAGCCGCCGACTTTTTCCAGAGAAGTGTTCATTATCGGCCGCGAACAAGAATTCATTTTAGAATCCGAAATCCTCTATAGCCTAAGCACCCACTACCTCCAAAGACAGCTTATTCCCCAAATTCTTGACTTTGCGCCATGGGTCAAAGATAGGTTCCAAGTCGGTTAACGCGCTGGTTTTACAAGCCACAATTCAAATCAATAAAAGTAGTCTTTTTTGATCCTCCTCGATCTTCTATTTTTCCCTACTATTCCTCCACGGAATACCTCTAATTCTCCTCCTCGGCCCTGGGCAACTTACAATTTTGCACAGCCTAAGAATAAATCACATCCCTCAACCCATCCTCTAAGGAGATTCATATGCCAATTACCGGTTGGATCGCTATTTTGGTACTCATCGTCATGGGATACCTTCTTATCAAACAATATGAAACACGCATGGTGCTTTTCGGGGGTGGATTTATCCTCTGCTGCCTAGCATTAGACCCAATGGCCGGTCTGAATGCTTTTGCAAAAACAATGGTTAATCCCGCTTTAATTGGAGCAATCTGTGCATCAACTGGTTTTGCCTACTGTGTTACCTTCACAGAGTGTGACCGATCATTAGTCCATTACCTGACACGGCCAATTCGTAATATGGGACTCTTAATGATCCCCATCACCTCCTTGCTGACCTTTGGCATCAACATCGCAATTCCCTCAGCGGCAGGCGTAGGAGCGGTCGTCGGAACAACTATGATTCCTCTTCTTTTAAGAGCCGGATTCAAACCGGCCGCCGCTGCAGCTGCTGTTTTAATGGGAACGACCGGCTCTTTGCTTTCCCCGGGCCTTTCTCACAATGCTTACGTTTCTGATATGGCCCATATGACAATCATGGAACTCATTTCATATCACGGGAAATTTTCTCTGATGATCGGTATTGTGGGAGCCGTTGGCCTCTTTATCGTCTGCTGGCTCCTAGGAGACAACAAAGGAGAGAAAAATTCCGTTCAGGAATTGAAATCTCAGGAAGCTGCAACAGACTTCTCGCCCAATCCCATCAAAGCCATGGTCCCGCTGATTCCTATCGTTTTAATGCTTGTTTTCACCTTCTGGATTCCATCTGTCAAAATGGGCGTTGCACAGGCCATGGTCATCGGCACTGTAATCTGTCTATTAGTTGCGCTGCCTAACCCACAAAAATTCTCTAAAGAATTCTTTAAGGGTATGGGAGATTCCTATGGCTCTATCATGGGCATCATCATTGCGGCCGGTGTTTTAGCAGCCGGACTCACAGCTTCCGGACTCATCAAAGGGCTGATTGGATTAATGGTCCAGTCAAATGAAATCGCCCAATGGGGAGGCTCAATCGGCCCGTTTGTCCTTTCTGTCTTAATGGGAAGCGGTGACGCTGGTGCTATGGCCTTCAATTCTGCAGTTACACCACATGCGGCTGAGTTCGGCATGAATATCCACAGTCTAGGCTCTCTTGCATTCCTTGCAGGCGCAGCAGGACGTACTGCATCTCCGATTGCCGGAATCACCATTCTTGTTGCCGGCCTGGCTAAGGCCAATCCTTTTGACGTGGCAAAACGCACATTTATTCCAATGGTTGTTGCCGTGGTTTTACTGGCCATTTTCATGCGTTAATTCAATAAACCAACCATCCCTGTTCTTATCATGCACAAACCACATATTGTCATCATAGGTACCGGCGGGACAATTGTCAGCTCCGGTACGACAGGGGCGCAGATGACAGGCTACAGCATCCAAGGCCTTAACATAAGCAATATCGTTGCGGCAGTTCCTGCTTTAAACGAAATTGCAAATTTAAGAGCAGTCCCTCTCTTTAACATCGGTTCATGCAACGTCAAACTTAGCAACTGGATAAAACTTGCTTTAACGATTAACCAACTGGCTATTAATTCAGATATTGATGGCTTTGTGGTCACCCACGGTACCGACACGCTGGAGGAAACCGCCTTTTTTCTCCATTTAACCCTTAAAACTGCTAAACCCGTTGTTCTCACTGGCTCGATGAGACCGGCTACCGCGATTTCTGCTGACGGGCCATTGAATCTGCTAAATGCTGTCCGTCTGGCTTCTTCTGAGGACGCATGCGGCAAAGGTGTTCTTGTTGCAATGAATGGTCAAATTCATAGCGCACGAGATGTCTCCAAAACGAATACTGTTGCTGTCGACACATTCGCTTCTCCTTCTTCCGGCCCCTTAGGCTACATCATCGGAGAACAAATTGATTTTCTTACACAATCTATAAAACCTCACACTTTAACTTCTGAGTTCCGAATTTTAGAAGAGGATGCAGCTCAGGCTTTTCCTGAGGTAGATATCGTTCTCTTGCACGGAGACGAGAATGTTGACCGGTTAAAAGCCTGCATAAACCATGGAGCTGACGGTATTATCCTTGAGGCGACAGGAAACGGATCCGTCCCTGTTGAGCTGGAGAACGTTTTAAATAGCTTGGAGAAAAAACCAGCAATAGTTCGAGCAAGCAGAACCGGATCCGGACCGGTTACCCAAGGGCTTCCAAACTGGCAGAAGATGGGACTCATTCCTGCCGGAACTCTCTCTGCTCAAAAAAGCAGAATTCTTCTTCAGCTAGCCCTACACAAATTCGGAAATCGGACGACAGAGCTGGAAAGGGTTTTTAAGACTTACTAGAGCCGAACCATCAACTCATCGAAAAGGGAAACAATGTACGACTTACTTCTTAAAAATGCTTGGGTGGTTGATCCCCTCAATTCCGTCAATGGAATCGCAGACGTGGCAGTTTTAGACGGCAAAATTGCTAAAGTACAAAGAGAAATTCAGGATCACGCCAAGGAAATTATCGATTTCACCGGAATGGTTCTTCAGCCCGGAATTATTGACAGTCACGTTCACCTCGGTATCATGTGGGGTTCTCCGTTTGGTCCGAGAATGCTTGCTATGAATGGTGTCACAACGTGCCTAGACATGGCCGGCCCCCTAGAAGATATCCTGGACAATGTTCCAACGTACGGTGTCGGCATCAACATAGCGATTCTCCAGTTCGCCTCTCCTCCGTTTACATTTAAAAATTCTGCTCCGACCCAGCAGGAAATGACCGATCTCATCGATAAGTCTTTAGCTGACGGTGCGCTCGGGGTTAAGCTTCTCGGCGGTCACTACCCTTTGGATCCGGAGGTTTCTGCGCAGTTAATCAGGACAGCTCTGGAAAGAAAAGCCTACGTTGCCTGGCACGCAGGGACTACTAAAAACGGCTCTAACATTAACGGCATGATTGAAGCCGTCAAAATGGCGGACGGCTACCCAATGCATCTGGCACATATCAATGCATATTGTCGAGGAGCAATCCATGACTCAATGGAAGAAACACGTATTGCCATCGACTTACTAAAGGCTAATCCGAACATCTGCTGCGAAAGTTATATATCTCCTAAGAACGGTACACGTCTGACCTGTAATCCTGATGGATCAGTACAGTCTAAAGTCACTGGCAACTGCCTAAGAGCTTTTGGGTTTACAGAAGATGCCGACGGTATTAGAAAAGCCCTGCTTGCGGGGAAAGCATTTGCTGTCTATGACGCCGGCGGATACTCAGACCTTGCGACCGGTGAGCAGGCACTTAAACTATGGGAAGAGGCTGGCTCTGACGTTGGAGGAAGTTTTAATATCAACCCTCCGCTTCCTCGTATCGCTTTGGCTCAAGCAAAGCGAGATGACGGCTCCTTTGTGGTTGATGCCATCTCCACAGACGGAGGCTGCATTCCGCGTAATGTCATCCTCTCTCAGGGACTCTCATTAGTTAAGCTCGATATATTGTCTCTTAGCGAATTTGCTCAGAAAACTTCCTTAAATCCGGCACGTATGCTTCGTTTGGAAAACAAAGGGCACCTATCGATTAATGCGGATGCAGATATTACTGTTTACAACCTGGAAACTCAAACCCCCGTTGCTTCTTTCATCGGCGGAAGGAAAGTTTTATTTAACGGAGAATTAGTCTCTAAAGGGGCAACCGTCATCTGCACCGAACATGGAAAAAATGCAATAGAAGCCCGAGGAATGAAAGCTATAGTGGTTGATCCAGGCAAGCAAATCAAAAGGATTCCGGCATCCTAACTAGCTGTCGCTCCAATTAAATGCGAAAAGGTTTGACCTTTTCGCATTTTTATTTTCAGTTGGTTACTCCTGAATCAAGACAGCATATCGATTACTAAAAAACCGGGACAAGCCCGGTTTCTGTTTCAGAACAAATTACTTCGTTCTTTCCTGCAGCGCTGCAATCGCAGGAAGTGTCTTGCCTTCGAGGAACTCGAGGAACGCGCCGCCGCCGGTGGAAATGTAGGAAACCTTGTCGGCAACCTCAAAAACTTTAGCCGCGGCAATGGTATCGCCGCCGCCAACGATCGAGAAAGCACCGTCTGCGGTCGCATCTGCAATGTCCTTGGCCAGGTTGCGAGTGCCTTCCTTGAAGTTGTCCATTTCAAAGACGCCGAGAGGACCGTTCCAAATAATGGTCTTGGCTTCCTTGATGTACGGTTCAAGCAGCTTGCTGGTCTTCGGACCGATGTCCAAAATCATTTCGTCGTCTTCAATATCATCGAGATCGCAGATACGGAAGCCGGCGTCATAGCCAATATGGTGCGCAACCACGACGTCAACAGGAAGCGGCAGATGTCCGCCCTTCTCTTCCATGATCTTCATCACGGCTTTGCATTCGTCAATCAGATCAGGTTCGGCAAGCGACTTGCCAATCTTGTGACCCTGAGCCAAAAGGAATGTGTTGGCGATACCTCCGCCCACAATCAGAGTGTCAACCTTCGGAGCAAGGTTTTTTAGAATGGTCAGCTTGGTGGAAACTTTTGATCCGCCGACAACCGCGGTCAGAGGATGCTTGGCTTCGGCAACCGCTTTCTTCAGCGCATGGATTTCTTTGGCAAGCAGAGGACCGGCGACGGCAACTTCCGCTTCTCTGGCAAGACCGTCAGTAGTCGCCTGCGCGCGATGCGCTGTGCCAAACGCGTCATTGACATAAATATCACAGAGCGCAGCCATCTTGGCGACAAGTTCAGGGTCGTTCTTCTTTTCGCCCACATTGCCGCGGCAATTCTCTAATACCACCACTTCACCGGGCTGGATGTCCACACCGTTGAGCCAATCCTTTTCAAAGCGAATCGGCATGCCAAGCATGCGGCCGAAGTGTTCGGCGACTTTAATCAGACTGTCTTCTTCCGTCAGAGCGCCTTCTTTCGGACGACCCAAGTGAGAGCAGACCATAACAGCGGCTCCGCCTTCAAGCGCCATCTTAACCGCGGGCATCGACTCTCTGAGACGATGATCGTCAGCGACGTTGCCTTCGGCGTCACGCGGCACATTCATGTCGGCACGGATGAAAACACGCTTTCCGCGTAGAGTGTCTTCCTTGAGAAGTTGTTCCAATGTTCTAACTTGCATACTTTTCCTTTTGCAAAAGGCCCCGTAAACGGGGCCTTGAGATAATCAAAGATTACTTGGCGTTGTACATCGCAACAGCGGTGTCGAGCATTCTGCAGGAGAATCCCCACTCGTTGTCATACCATGCGACCGCTTTAACCAGTGTTCCGTCAATGACCTTTGTCAGAGTTGAATCGAAGATCGAAGAGAAAGAAGTATGGTTGAAGTCTGTGGAAACCAGCGGAAGTTCGTTGTAGCCGAGAATGCCTTTGAGCTCGGCGCTTTCGGAAGCTTCGCGGATGATCTGGTTGACTTCTTCAACGGTTGTCGGACGAGCGGCCTGGAATGTCAGATCAACAACGGAGACATTCAGAGTCGGAACACGCATTGCATAACCGTCAAGCTTACCCTTAAGTTCGGGGATCACCAGGCCGACAGCCTTAGCGGCACCGGTCTTGGTCGGGATGATGTTGTGCGCGGCGGCTCTGGCACGGCGAAGATCCTTATGCTTCACATCGGTAAGAACCTGGTCGTTTGTGAACGCGTGAATCGTTGTCATCATGCCGTCTACAATACCGAGCTTGTCTTTGAGCGGCTTAACAAACGGGCACATGCAGTTGGTGGTGCAGGAAGCGTTGGAGACAACCACGTCGCTGGCTTTCAGAACGTCCTGGTTCACGCCGTAAACCACTGTCGCATCAACGTCTTTGCCGGGAGCGGAGATCAGAACTTTCTTGGCGCCCGCTTCGATATGCTGCATCGCGCCTTCTTTATCACGGAACGCGCCTGTGCATTCGAGAACGATATCTACGTCAAGATCCTTCCAGGGAAGCTTCTTCGGATCGCGCTCGGAGCACATGAAAATGCGGTCGCCGTTGACAACAAGATGGCCGTCTTCCCAATAAACATCGCCGTTGAATTTGCCGTGCGCGGTGTCAAACTTGGTCAGATGAACGGTCGCTTCAGGCTTGGCGGTGTCGTTTATGGCAACGATCTTAACGTCAGGCCACTTGTTTTCTTCGTAGAAAGCACGAAGTACATTGCGGCCGATTCTGCCGTAACCGGTGATGGCAACACGAATTGTCATATCTTATTTCCCTTGATTAAGTAGTTGCTGAACAGTGGTCACGACATTGTCGACCGTGAACCCGAAAAGTTTAAAGAGCTCACCGGCAGGAGCCGATTCGCCGAATGTATTCATACCGATAACCGTTCCGGCACCGCGGATGTATTTCCACCAGATGTCGGATGTTGCCGCTTCAATCGCGACAACCGGCTTGCCTGCGCCGAGAACAAAATCTTTGTATTCCTGCGGCTGACGATCAAAGACCGTTGTCGAAGGCATCGATACCAGACGAGTCTGGATGTTCATCGCAAGAAGCTGCTTGCGGGCTTCAGCAGCCAGCGCAACTTCGCTTCCGCTTGCAAGAAGCGTGACCTGAACGGAGGCGGCTCCTTCAGGCGCTTCAAGCATGATGTAGCCGCCCTGAGCCATCTCATCGGCATTGTATTCTTCGCGCTCCACGAACGGAAGATTCTGTCTGGAGAGAATGAGCGAAGTCGGACCGTCTTTGCGCTCAATCGCGCTTGCCCAGGCGGTCAGAGTTTCACAGGTGTCGGCAGGACGCCAAACGTCCATGCCCGGAATAATTCTGAGGCTTGCGGTGTGTTCGACAGGCTGATGCGTCGGACCGTCTTCGCCCACGCCAATCGAGTCGTGCGTAAAGACAAAGATGGAACGAATCTTCATCAGAGCGGCCATTCTCAGCGCGTTGCGGGCGTAATCCGCAAAAGTAAGGAATGTCGCGCCATAAGGAATGAAGCCGCCGTAAAGCGCGATGCCGTTCATAATGGCGCACATGCCGAATTCGCGGACACCGTAGTTAATATGACGGCCGAGCATATTGTCAGGTCTGAGCGCCTGAACGCCTTCCCAGTTGGTCAGGTTCGAACTTGTCAGGTCGGCAGAACCGCCAAGTAGTTCGGGAAGCGCCGGAGCAAAAGCGTTAAGCGCCATCTGACTTGCTTTGCGGGTTGCAACCGTCTTGGCTTCGCCTGCAGCCTGAACGATCGCGTCAAAAACGATGTCATCCCAGTTTTCAGGAAGTTCACCGCTGAGACGGCGTTCCAGTTCAGCCGCTTTTTCCGGATACCGGGCGCGGTATGCGTCGTATTTAGCCTGCCATTCGTCTTCCATGGCTTTGCCGGCCGCTTTGGCGTTCCTGGCGTCATAAATTTCCTGAGGAATTTCAAAGGGACCGTATTCCCAGCCGATCGCTTCTCTTGCTGCGGCGATTTCTTCTTCGCCAAGCGGAGAGCCGTGCGCTTTGTTGGTACCGGCGCGGTTGGGAGAACCAAAACCAATCACGGTCTTGCAGTCAATCAGTGTCGGCTTGTCGGACTTCTTAGCAAGTGCGATCGCGTCGGAAACCGCTTCGGCGTCGGGGCCGTCGATCGGACCGATCACGTTCCAGCCGTAAGACTCGAAACGCTCACGAACGTTTTCCGCGTACCAGTTTTCAACCTTGCCGTCGATGGAAATACCGTTGTCATCATAAAGGGCGATGAGCTTATTGAGCTTCCAAATTCCGGCAAGCGAGCATGCTTCGTGCGAAATGCCTTCCATCAGACATCCGTCGCCAAGGAACGCATAGGTGTAGTTGTCAATAATCGTGCAGTCTTCCGTATTAAATTCTGCTGCGAGCATCTTTTCTGCAAGCGCCATGCCGACTGCGTTGGCAATACCCTGTCCAAGCGGACCCGTAGATGTTTCAACGCCGGGTGTTACACCGACTTCAGGGTGCCCCGGCGTTTTGCTGTGAAGCTGACGGAAATTTTTAAGGTCGTCGATCGTGAGATCGTAACCGGAAAGATGCAGCAGCGCATACTGCAGCATGGATCCGTGACCGTTGGAAAGAAGGAATCGATCGCGGCCGAGCCAGTGCGGATCAGCGGGATTGTGTCTGAGATGTTTTGTCCAGAGGGCGACAGCGATGTCTGCCATACCCATCGGCATGCCGGGGTGACCGGAATTTGCCTTCTGAACCGCGTCCATTGCCAGCGCACGAACGGCGTTGGCCATTGTCTTGCAAGAGACTGATGATGACATGATTTAAAAGAGTTTTAAAAATAAAAAAAGCGCGGGCCGACAGGGCCAGTACCTGAGGTTCGATTTTACCAACTCTCGAGAGTACGAACAAAATTTAATTTTTGGAGGCGTTTGGGATTTTTCCTTAATAATTCGGTAATTGGGTTATCATCACAAAAATTCTGAAAGCTGTGTTAACAATATATGCCTCGTTTTTACGTTCCGTTTCCCGACGCAGAAGCCGGAAAGCCAATTGTTTTACCCTCTGAGTCCGTCCATCACGCGATGCGCGTGCTTCGTCTTCGTCAGGATGACAAGGTCGAAGTTTTTAACGGCAGAGGACTTTGCGCTAAAGGACCGATTCACTTTGCCGCCGATTACGCGGAAGTTGTGCCTGAGGAAATTAAACAGTCCGAGCGCGGGTTGCGTCTTATCCTTCTTCAGTCGCTCGTCAGCAATGAAAAAATGGACTGGATCGTAGAGAAAGCCTGTGAACTTGGCTACAGCAAAATTGTCGTCTTTCCCGCTGATCGCAGCGAAATTCGTCTGACCTCGGAAAAAGCCGCAAAGCGTCTTGAGCGTTGGAACAAAATCGCGGTCTCAGCCTGCAAACAGTGCGGAGAAGATTTTCTGCCGGAAATTGTTTTTAAGTCGAGTTTAAAGAGCGCCGCAGAAGAAGCCGAGGGACTGCGAATTATGCTGAGTCCGTCTGCGCAGACCCACTCTGAAGATGAAGAAATCCGCGCCGTCACCTTTGCTGTCGGGCCCGAGGGCGGTTTCTCCGACGGTGAAATGAACACACTCCTCGGTGCGGGCTTTACAGGAAAGCGTCTCGGCGCGCGCGTCTTAAGAACAGAAACGGCAGCTACCGCTGCCGCTTCCTACGCCCAAACGCTCTGGGGCGATTTTAATTATCCCTGATTCTGAGAATCTCCCGCAAGCGACGGGAACTTCTCAAGCTTCATGTTGGCTGAGTAAGTCGCAAAATCCTTGTGATCCTGATGATCTTCCGGGAATTTGCTCGGACTGCGGGCCTGAATTCTTGCCGCCTGAATTTCTCCGTTTGCCGCCATCTGCAGATGGCTTCTCATCGAAAGAACCTTGCGGCTGTATCCGCCGTCCGTCTTGTGGTTAGCCGCGCCAACATAATATTTGAGCGCGCCCTTGAGTGAGCCGGTTTTATTCAGATATTCCTTAAGAATCTGAGTGCCGACTTCGATACCTGCTTCAATCTCATGAACCGCTTTCACGCCGCCGTACTCTTTAAAGCGCTTGGCATGAACTTTGGCATGAACCTGCATGAGTCCTTTGGCTCCTGCGGAACTGCCGGCATTCGGATTAAATGAAGACTCGGTCGCAATAATCGCAAGAATCAGCAGAGGATCGATATCGTGCTCTTTGCCGGATATGAAAGCCTGATGAACGATTTCAAGTGCATCTTCTTCCGATACCTTGGCATAGTGCTGTGAAATAAACGCGGCTGCGTTTTCCTGCATGCGTTCCAGCACGTCGTCAATCGTCTGACTTGCGGTATCACGCACATCCTGCTCTTCGAATGTGTGGTAACTTAGAGCCTTGATGCGAAGCGGCGCTTCTGCGGCTCTCAGCGTCGGCTGAAAGTGTACGGAAGCAGCGCCGACAAGAACAGCACACGCGGCGGAAACACTCAAAAGGATCCTTCTCAGATTCTTTGTTTTATGCTTCAGGCAGTAAGAATTAAAGTCGGAAACCAAGGCGGCTGCCGACTCCTGTTTAACGATCTTTTGTTTAGTCATCCCGTAATAATGCCTCTCAAGATTTGGGTTGTCCAACCGAAATAGGTGTTAATACGTGACTGACTGTTAAAAACTGCTTGTCAGTGCAAGAATAATTATGCCTTAAAAATACTCGCAAATATGAGACAGATATTCCATGCCCTCCCCTGGATTCCTCCAAAGGAACCCGACACCGTCATCAAACTCTTTCATGAGTACGGAGTCCCGCTGACATTTCATTCACGCCAGCTTTTAAAGGCCAAGGGAGAAAATAATAAGTTATATCTTGTTACAAAAGGAGTGCTGGCTTATTACATTGCCGACCAATATAAGAGCCATGCAAGTGTGCTCAATCTACTGATTCCGAATCGTGCTGCGTGCGACCTCTCTGCGCTCACAGGAACCAGAGTCAATGTGACCACTCGCGCCATCGGCACCTGCGAAGTTCTTTCCATGTCTCCGAACATCATTCCGAACTATATGCTCGAACACGCGGAGTTTGGTTTGGAAATGGCCAAGCACGTAACTATCAAACAGGAATGCTCCATTGAGGCGATGGTCGCCAACTTTACACTTGAACCGGCTGACCGCCTGCGCACTCTGCTTAAAGTGCTGCTCCTAAGCTACGACAAGCCGATCGTCGACGATCAATGGATGAAAATCCCGCTTGATCTCACCAATGAACAGTACGGATCGGTCGTCAATCTCACACGAGTCTCAGTAAGCAGACTCTTTTCCGACTGGAGCGCTAAAGAACTCATAAGAAAATCCGGCCGTAACGTCTTTGTTCGTTCAGAACTCTTTAAAGATATCTACGACTGGGTTTAATCAAACGATTAATTACGAAGAAGAAGCCTCGTCATCCTGATTCTTGTCTTTGCCTTCCGAAGCCAAATACGCAAAGATAACCATCAGGATCATCGCCAAAATAGCGCATGCCCTGACTGAATGGACTGCGCCGAACTTCTCGGAAGCCAGTCCGAGAATAAACTGCCCGATCGGAACAAAACCGAGCATCACAGCTAAATACATCGCCGAAAAGCGCCCTCGATAAATATTGGGCGCTCGGCTCTGCACCAGATTATTCGCGCTCGCCAAAGAAAATGTCAGCGATGCGCCGGCAACCAATGCGCACAGCCACTGCGAAGTCAGTGAATCCAAGGCGGGAAGTGCCGCAAAACCGATACATGTGACCCAGCCGCCCATCCATACGGTTGTTACATGGTCAATGATTCCGCGGTTTCTCTGCATCAGAACCGCGGCGGCCACCGCTCCGAAACCTAAACCGGAGGACATGGAGCCGAAACTCAGCAGCTCGCTGCCTTTCAGAGAAATCGCCGGCAGCAGTGCGACCGCAGGCATCACCAGAATGGACAGACAGGCCACCTGAGGAAGGATGTCGCGCAAAATTCGATACCGCATAAAGAGTTCAACTGAACCCATATTGACGCTTTCTTTGCGTTCCTCCTCCGTCGTACGGTTCGGAATTCGGACAATGCACATCAAAGCGATCATCGGAATAAAGCAGACCGTATTCATCGCAAAGCACCAGGTTGCTCCGACGCTTTCAATGATAAATACCGCAAACATCGGCGCCACGGAGCGTGCGATATTCATAATCAGAGACTGCCGCGCAATCGCCTCCGAAACGGTTTCACCGGTTTCCACAAGCATCGCGTGCATGCACGGGCCGTCAATGGATGTAATGATGCCGAAACAGAGCGCGAGCAGCGCAAGCTGATACGGCCCGAGATCGCCCTCATAAGACAGCCAGGCGGTCAGAGCGGCAATCACGCAGCCGAAGGTCTGTGTGATTAAAAGAATATGGTGGCGGTGAAATCGGTCGGCGATTTGGCCCGCAATCGGAGCGAGCGGCAGAGAGGGAAGCGCAGACAGCAACGCAATCGCGCTTAGCCAAAGCGGAGACTTGGTTAACGTCCAGACAACCCAGGAGAGCGCCATGCCGTGTACAAAACGGCCGAGCGTAGAAAAACTGTAGGCGCTCCAAAAATAGGTATTTGTTCTGTGGTTGGTCTTTTGCACACTCTTCTCCCGACTGAGAGATTATTTTAGTCGTCGATAAAGTATACGTGAGCGGCTTTTGCGTTCTGAGAAGCCCGAAACGGCAAAACCGCCTGAAGGCGGTCTTGTCTAAGTTATCGCAGAAATATTACTTCTTAGCAGCGATGTTGTGATCCTTGATCGCGCTTTCCGCAGCGATACGAGCGGAGTTGACGGCGAAGCCGATTGTGGAGCCGGCCATCAGGAGGTCATAGGAGTCACCGTACATACCGCCGACGTCAGAACCGGCAGCGTAGAGGTTCGGGATTGCCTTATCTTTGTCGGTAACAACCTGCAGACGGTCGTTAACCTTGATACCGCCGAGTGTGCCGAGAGAGGAGGCAACGCTCTTGATCGCGTAGAAGGGACCCTGTTTGACCGGAAAGATGTACTGCGGATCTTTAGCAAAGAGGGCGTCATGACGCTGTTCAGCAGCCTGGTTGTACTGTTCAACACTGGCTTTCAGCTTGGCAGGATCCATACCGGTCTTCTTGGCGAGTTCGTCAAGAGTGTTGGCTTTGACTGCCCAGCCGGCCTTTTCAGCGGCATCCCATTCTTTGTCGAAGTTGGTGAGCTTGGCACCGATCGGAACCATAACGCCAACACCCTGAACAATACCGTCGTGCTTCATAGAGTCGAGGTTCTTGTTGTCATAGACAACCCACATCTGGCCGCCGATTCTTTCAAGAGCGTTACCAGCTGCGGGCCAGTCACCCATGATTGTTTCGTCGGTGAAGCGTTCGCCCTGCGGTGTCAGCCAAAGATGCGGCTGCTTAGCTGTAGCGGAAACGTGGTTTGTTGTTCCGACGGCTCTCGGACCCGGACGGTAGGACTGCTGAACTTCCAGACCTTCTTTACCGCCGCCTGCGGACCAAGCCATCTGAATACCGACACCGTTCTTGCCGGACTGAGCCAGACCGTCTGTATCCGGGAAGCGTGTGTACTTCTTCATCATTTCAGGATTATCAGCGAAACCGCCGGTAGCGATAATCACAGCCTTGGCGTTAACAGTAACGGTGTTGCCGTCTTTGTCTTTAGCGATAACGCCGGCGACCTTGCCGTCTTTCATGAGAAGCTTTTCAGCCGGTGTGTTGAAGAGCACTTCCATGCCGTATTCTTTTTGTCCTTTTTCCTGGAAGAGCTTGATCCAGCCGGCGCCGCGGCCTTCATAGATGTGCCATGTGTAGAGACCGCCCGGGTAATTGGTTGTCAGTTTTTCGAATTTAACGCCGTGTTTCTGCATCCAGTCAACGGTGTCGGCGGATTTGTCAACGAAGGCTCTGACGAGGCGGGCGTTGCTTCTCCAGTGGCCGTAAGCCATGATCTTCTTAAACGCTTCGTCCTTTGTCAGAGGAATGTAGTAGTCGCGCTGCATCTTGGAGCCGACAGCGAAAATACCTTCTGAGAAGTTGCCTGTGCCGCCGGCGATCGCTTTCTTTTCAAGACCGATAACCTTCGCGCCTTTTTCAGCGGCGGCGAAAGCAGCGGCTGTACCGGCTGCGCCCTGACCGACGACGACGATGTCAGCGTTCAGAACCTTGTCGGCAGCATAGGACATTGTTGAGAAAGCAGCTAACACTGCAACAGCTAAAAGTTTTTTCATTCTTGAATACTCCTTGAGAAGAACAGCCTTTATCGGCTTTTATGAAACTATTTCTAGGACCTGTGGTGAGGTGGTCCGTGTCTTTGTTTCTATGGAGAAAATTATCGCCTCTCCCCATTAATCATGTCTGTAATTACTGTTACAGCTAAATTAGAAAAAACGTATACACGATTACATTTATAGGAAAAACCCTCCTATTTGTAGACAAATTCCCCTACACGAACAAATACCGGGTTAAATCAGCCCGCTCCCCATGAGTTCGTCATCTGCAGCCCTTGTCCGCCAAGCGATTTTTCTAACTCTATACCCCCCCAATTCGTATTTTTCCCAGCCCAAGAAAACTATCTGAGCAAAGAAACCAAATCTGTCGGATCTTCCTTCCGGGCACAAAAAAGCCAGAAAATACAGATCCGGCTCCTGGTGTATCTCAGCTAAAAAACTGAATCTTAAAATTCAAGCGTCTCTCCATCCTCCGGAATAAGAGCGCTCTTCTCCATCTTGTGCTCTGCGACAAACTTCCGCATACCTGCTCTGTCTACCGTTGCGTGCGCAACTTATCCATATGGCTGATGATGGTCTTCGCATACGGCGCTTCCTTATGAACCTCTAAAACATCATGGGCGTCCATAATCAGTCTGCCGAAATACTGAAGAGCGGCACCGCAGGCATTGAGAATGATGACTTCCGGACGATACTTTTCCAGAACTGCTGCAACTTCATCATAAAAAATGGTGTCTCCTGCAATATAGAGAGTCTTCTCGCCGGGAGCCCGGAACAAAACTCCACACGCCGGTCAAGAAATAAAACTCTTCGTCGCAAAATTGGTCGCCAGCGCCTACTTCAAACTAACCCGCTCATTCTCAGCCCTGAAGCCGCTTTAGAGCCAAGAGTTAATTGCTTATACCCAAACAATGTCTAAAGCAGATGTCTTACTGAAAAAACTTTCGCAAACGGGACGACTGCGGAAAATCAAAGCCGGTCATAAAAATTAAAGCCGAAGTTTTTGGCTCCGGCTTCAATCAGACAATCGCGCTTTAAAGTGCGCCGTCTTCAATGCACTTACTAAACAAGAAGCGGCTGCTTGCTTTCTTCCACTCGTCAAACTTAACGCCGCGAGGCAGAATCTCAAAGTCCGCTGTCGGCTCCGTAACCGTTTCCGCGTTCATCTGTTCAGGTGTCAGCGCGGAATAATAGACTCGGATTTCAGCTTCGCCGTTCACCAGCCACTTTTCAAATGTTAAGTAACCGCCAGGCGTGTTCTCGTTCTTTGCGCGGTTCGGAAGCTTCCAGTTCAGATCAAACAGCACCCCGAGATTTGCAAGGTTCGTGTCGTGCCCGACCAAATAGGTGTATTTCGGACCATGATCCAGAGAGTCAATAATCTTTTTCGCAAGCGCAGAGCCTTTATAAGC
>ERZ778516.1706-NODE-1706-length-16216-cov-5.645443_pt1 | contig 16216 bp, 16 predicted proteins | sample MGYA00510342_ERZ778516 | MGnify/ENA primary metagenome ERZ778516 (study PRJEB29527, sample SAMN07138961) | mouse gut metagenome | material: feces | host: mouse | place: China:Nanjing | collected 2016-01-25 ... | reverse complement strand
TTTAAAAGAAAATCTGAAAAAAGGGCTTTCCTTTCCTGTTGCCAGAGCCAGAGCGTTGTGCATATTTGCAGGTTCTGACAAAGACTTTACAGAAGATATCATCAATCAGCCAAATAATATTCTTGCTGTGGAATATTTAAAAACGCTTATTCGGCGAAACAGCAATATCATTCCTCTTTGTATTCCACGTATTCATTCCGGATATCATGACAGCTCTTTTGAACATCGTTTCTTTTCAGCCTCTGCCCTTCGCTCTCTGGAAAATCCAGATATTCTTTTCTCTGCACTAAAAGAAATTGATTCTGTATATACAAAACAGTTTCATATTTCCTGTCCGGTTCAAACGGAGGATTTTGATACAATACTGGGACAGCGTCTTTTGTCTGCCTGTGCTTCCGGTCTTACCATTTTTTCTGATATCAGCCATGATATTGAAAACGCAATACGAAAAAATTTGTTTTACTATACAGGATTTCATGATTTTGCCATGCTGCTGAAAAACAAAAGCCTGACATATACAAGAATCTGCCGCTGTCTTTTGCATATTATGCTTAATATTCGCGCAGATATTGTCAAGAATGCGCTTATTCAGGACCTGCCGGGATATATCAGAATATTGGGCTTTACCAAAAAAGGAAGTGAGCTGCTTTCTCATATCCATTCTGATATTATACCGCTTATCAGAACCGCCGGATATCAAAAAGTGCTCACAAATCCTGTTGACAGAGAGATTTTTGAAATAAATCTTCATGCGGATGAATTATATAGAATGACAGTTATGACTAAATTCAAACAGAATCTGCCAAATGAATTTAATAAAAAACTGCTTGTTTTATAAATTTTCTTACAAAACGATAAGAAAATTTTGATATAATAAATTTTATATTCGCATCTTTTAGTTTTTAAAGCTGTGAATCGGTGCAGGAATTCTTCCTCCTCTGTTAATAAAGGAAGCACAGGAAAACTGATTTACCGGCATAATCGGCGCATAGCCCAAAAGTCCGCCAAACTCTACTGTTTCCCCTACGCCCTTTCCAATCACAGGTATAAGACGCACAGCGGTTGTCTTCTGGTTCACCATGCCGATAGCCGCCTCATCTGCAATAATACCGGAGATAGTGGAAGCCGGCGTATCTCCCGGAATTGCTATCATATCAAGTCCCACAGAACATACGCAGGTCATTGCCTCTAGTTTTTCAAGGGTCAATGCTCCCTCGTTGACTGCATCTATCATGCCCTGGTCCTCGCTTACAGGAATAAACGCACCACTTAAACCACCTACATAAGAAGAAGCCATAACACCGCCTTTTTTCACTTGGTCATTCAGCAGCGCAAGGGCAGCCGTTGTTCCCGGAGCACCTGCTCTTTCGAGACCGATTTCCTCCAAAATTTCCGCTACGGAATCGCCAATTGCAGGTGTAGGCGCAAGTGATAAATCAATAATACCAAAAGGTACACCCAGTCTTTTTGACGCTTCCTGTGCCACAAGCTGACCAACTCTTGTTACCTTAAAGGCAGTTTTTTTAATTGTTTCACAGAGTATTTCAAAATTTTTATCTCTCACTTTGCTTAATGCATTTTTTACAACTCCCGGTCCGCTGACGCCCACATTAATAATCGTATCCGCCTCTGTTACTCCGTGAAATGCTCCTGCCATAAATGGATTGTCATCCGGTGCATTGCAAAATACCACAAATTTTGCACAGCCAAGGCAGTCATTTTGTCTGGTAAGCTCTGCTGTTTCCTTTATTTTCTCTCCAAGAAGGCGGATGGCATCCATATTAAGTCCGGTCTTTGTGGAACCTACATTAACAGAAGAACATACAAACTCCGTAGAAGCAAGCGCATGTGGAATAGATTTGATAAGCATTTCCTCCGCCAAAGTCATTCCTTTGGAAACCAGCGCGGAATAGCCGCCCAAAAAGTTGACGCCTACTGTTTTTGCCGCTCTGTCAAGCGTTTTTGCAATCTTTACAAAATCGTCTGACGTTCTGCACGCAGAAGCACCCACAAGTGCGATAGGTGTAACCGAAATCCTTTTATTTACAATTGGTATTCCGATTTCCTTGCTGATTTCATTCCCTGTTTCTACAAGCTTTTCTGCCTTTGTCGTAATCTTTTCATAAATCTTTTCGTTCAGTCTGTTCAAATCGCTGTCAATACAGTCAAGAAGGCTGATTCCCATTGTAATCGTTCTGACATCAAGATTTTCGTGCTGTACCATGTTGTTTGTTTCATTTACTTCAAATATATTAATCATTGCAAAATCCTTTCTGTAAAATGTAATCAGTCAAGGACTGATTCCGTTGATTACTTTAGAAGTCTTAAATTCTGTGCATGGCCTTAAAGATATCTTCCGACTGCATTTTAATCTGAACTCCAATCGTTTCTCCAAGCTCTGCAAGCTCATCTGCAAGCTGGCTGAATTTTTTCTCTGATTTATTGGCATCCACAATCATCATCATATTAAAATAATCCTGAACAATTGTCTGTGAAATATCAAGAATATTTACTCTGTTATTTGCCAAATAAGTACATACTCTTGCAATAATGCCAACTGTATCCTTGCCTACTACTGTAATAATTGTTTTTTTCATATTGTTTGTCATTCCTTTCCAAGACATAAATAAGCTGTAAAAATTTTATCATATTTTTTCCATTTTTCATCTTCTCATTTTTAAAATTCGAAACACTGCGATACCATATCTCTTCTGGCCACCGATATACAGAAATCATCTGCCTGAAATTCACTTTCACTCATGTTCACTTCCATTCGAACACTTTCATATGCAAGCTCCGGATAGTTATTCTCTTTGCTCAGATGTCCCAGAAATATCCGTTTCATTTTATCTGACAAAATGGCATCCAAAAGTCTTCCGGACATTTCATTACAAAGATGTCCGTATTTTCCAAGAATTCTCTGCTTCAGAGAATATGGATATTTTCCGGTCTGCAGCATCCTTATATCATGATTTGCCTCTAAAAGAATTGCATCCAGTCCCTTTAGATTCTCCACTGTATAATCCGTATATACTCCTAAATCTGTAACTACTGCCACCCTTTTTTCACCAGATTCCACGCGGTACGCCACCGGATTCACCGCATCGTGGGAAATCTTAAAAGGACAGAGACTCAGTGTCTTCAGTTTCATCTTCTGGTCCGGCTCTATTTCACTGAAAAGTTCTGGTTCTATTTTTCCAAGTGATGCCATTTTCTTTATGCACCAAATCGTTTCCTTTGTCGCATACATTGGTACTGCATATTTTCTTGCCATAACTCCCAGTCCTTTAATATGGTCGGAATGTTCATGTGTAATAAAAATCCCGTCCAAGTCCTTCCCCTCTATATCTAATCCTTTTAACCCTGCTTCAATCGCCTTTCTGCTGATTCCGGCATCGATTAAAATATGTGTATCTTCATCCCCGATATAGATACAATTTCCGCTGCTTCCGCTGGCTATACTGCATATTCTCATAAGTTACCTCATTCCTGCCTTTATTTCTGCCAGAGAATTATTCCTTTATCCCTGTCTCTATAAGCCGCTTTACAAAAGCATAGATTTTATTTGTAGAAGAAATGCTAAGTCTCTCTTCAGTTGTGTGTATGTCATACATCTGCGGCCCAAAGGATATTATATCAAGCTCTGGCTTTTTCTGCAACAAATATCCACATTCCAGTCCGGCATGGATTACATCCACCTTTAATTCCTCTGCATACATTTCATAGTAAAGTTTTATCATAGTTTCTCTTAATTTTGATTCCCGCCTGAAGCTCCATTCCGGATACTCTCCGCTGACAGACATTTTTGCGCCCACCTGCTCTGCCATATCGGCAAGCTTTTCCAACAGCAGTTTTTTTCTGGATGCAACTGAACTTCGCACTGAAATATAACACTCTGCTTTATGTGAATTTACAGTAAGAATACCAAGATTTAACGAAGTTTCTACCAGTCCCTTAATATCCTGATTCATAAAAATAACTCCATTTGGAATATTATAAAAATAAAATAACACTTTTTTCAATGACTGCTCATCAAGAATCTGAAAAATTCCCTCTTCTTCCTTTATCATCTGCACAGATATATCCGAATCGGAAGAAGCATATTCTTTTCTTATAAGTTCTTCAAAACATGATATCTTTTCCTTAATTTTATCAAAATGACCTGAGTCAAGTATAATCTGACATCTGCATTCTCTTGGAATTGCATTATCCTTGCCGCCTCCTGACAGAGAAAAAAGTCTGATTCCTTCTTCTTTATAGAGCATTCGCAGAAGCCTTATCATTAAAATATCCGCATTTGCACGTTCCTTGTCTATCTCCGCACCGGAATGACCGCCCTTAAGACCTGTAATTACAATACCACAGCACAGTCCTCGATATTCTGTCCTTGCAAGGGGAAGAACTGTTTTCACCTTTGCTCCTCCCGCGCATCCCGCGGTAAGGATTCCCTCTGTTTCACTGTCAAGATTTAAAACATATTTTCCTGTAATATCAGACATATCCAGATTCATCGCGCCGTCCATGCCTGTTTCCTCATCTGAAGTAAAAATCACCTCAAGACAGGGATGAGACAGTTTGTCATCCTCCAAAAGCGCAAGTCCCATAGCCACTGCAATTCCATCGTCTGCGCCCAAGGTGGTATCCTTTGCAGTCAGAAAATCTCCTTCTGTGATTAGCTCGATTGAATCTTTAAGAAAATCATGCGGAGAATCTGGCAGCTTTTCAGCCACCATATCAAGATGTCCCTGAATAATAATTCCTGCTTCCTTCTCTCTGCCATATGATGCCGGTTTTCTTATTACTACATTGTTCCATTCATCCTGACGAACAAAAAATCCTTTTTTTCTGGCAAATTCCACACAATAATCACTGATTTCTTTTGTATTTCCAGAACCTCTTGGAATTTTGGATATTTCCTCAAAATAGTAAAATACTCTGTCAGACAACGACATCTTCGACAATGCCGTTTGCGATGATACTGTTTCCAATTGTAATTCTGTCATTTTTTGCTCCATTTCCCTGCACTTTGGCAGATATTTTAATAAAATGCATAATTTTCCTGCACTTCTTATATATTATATTAAGACAATTCCTATATTTCAATACATAAAATGAAAAAAACATTTCTTCCCTGCATTTTAACTGCATTGTTTTTTCTTATGCTACTTCATTCATCCGAGACGATGACAGGAGCGCTAAATGGACTAAATCTGTGGCTTTTCACCGTTGTCCCGTCTCTGCTACCCTATATGATTATTTCCGCATTTTTAACCGAAAATGGGAGTTTTCGATTTTTGTGCCGTTTTCTCTCTCCCGTTACAAAACATGTATTTGGATTATCAGAAGAGTGTGGATATATAATTCTTCTGGGCTTTTTATGCGGATATCCCATTGGAAGCAAGCTGTCCGCAGACCTTGTGAAAAAAAATGAAATTTCAGTCAGAGAAGGGCAGATATTAATTTCTTTTTGCAATAATGTAAGCCCTGCCTTTATGATTACCTTTCTTATTGGCGGCATTATCGGTATTCCTGCCTTTTCCTCTGTGCTTCTGGCAGTTATGCTTGGAGTTCCTCTGTTTCTTGGCATTGTCTTTTCCAGAGTTTCCCTGTATCTGGAACAAAAAAAGACAAAAAGAAACAAAACTGGCAAAACGGCAGCAGTTATGCAGTCATCTGCTCATATTGCCTTAAACAGACAGTCTGGACCTATAAGAAACGGCTCCTTCGATTCCTGTATTACATCAAGCTTTGAAAATTGTTTCCGGCTTGGCGGATATATTATTTTATTTTCAATTTTGAGCGAATTTATTCGAAATGTACTAATTGCATATCCGTTTCTGCAAAATCGTATCTGTGCTGTACTTGAAATTACTTCAGGATTAAATATCTATGCAGGCAATGCCTGCCCGCCTTATATTCTGCTGACAGAATGTCCTGCCTTTACAGCCTTTGGCGGAATGTGCTGTCTTATGCAGACGTACAGCATGATAAAAGGCAGCGGATTAAGCCTTCGGCTGTACTTTTTTGCCAAGCTTCTGACAGGTGTTGTTACTTTTTTTGTTTGTATGATTTTGTTTTATTTTCTTCTGTAACATTATTTTTCTGTAACATTATTTTTTCTGTAACTTATTAGCAAAAGACAACTTCGGCATTTTCCTCCTCCGCTGTCTCTGTAAATTTTATAACTCCACACAAAAAGCCACTACATTATTCTTCTCATTTTTTACATAAATCCTTCCCTTATGCGCCGTTACTACCGCCTTCGCAATTGAAAGCCCGATACCATGTCCGCCTGTATTCTTACTTCTGGAAGAATCCGGCCGATAAAACCGTTCAAACAGCCGGCTCATTTCTGATGCCTCCAGCGGGTCACCCTCATTTCGCACCTCAAAATGAATCGTTTTTCCTGATTTATATAATTTTACCTGTATTTTACCCTTTTCTGAACAATACTTAATCGCATTTTCCGTAAGAACAGAAACCAGATGCTCAATTGCCGTCATGTCCCCTTTGTAATGAATATTTTCTGCAATATCTGTCTCAAACTCTTTCTCCGAGCTGTACGCAATCGTTGAAAGTTGGGAAACTTTCTCAAGGACTGCCTTGCTTAAATCAAACTCTGCAAAGACCATCTGCTCCCCTTCCTCCATCTTGGATAAAAACAGCAGTCTTTTTACTAGAACATCCATCTGCTTTGTCTGATTTCGAATACTTTCTATCCATTCATTCTTTCCACCGGTCAGCTCCAACACATCTGCATTGGCTGAAATCACTGCCAGCGGCGTTTTAAGCTCATGTCCCGCATCCGTAATAAACCGCTTCTGTTTCTCCATTGTCTCCACCATAGGCCGAATCGCTCGTTTTGATAAAAATGATACAATAATCATCAATAAAACCAACAGTACAGCAGAAATCATGACTGATATGGTACGAATATTTTCCAGATTTGCCATCTGCTGCGTCATATCAATAAAAGCAATTTCATAGCCCCTGTTTGTCTGCTCCAACCGGTATCGGTAAAGATTACAGGTTCCTTTCGAAACTTTTCCCGGCTTTAATTCCTTAAAAACCTTTTCTGCATAAATAAACACATCTTCTCCACTGACTGCCGCAATATGCGAAATATCACTGTCAAGATAATTTCCTTCGCTGTCGAGAGAAACAAGAAAATACCTGCTTTCAAACCTTGTTTCTACGGTAATTTCAAATTCATGACCAAAATCATCGGTAATCTTTTTATTAAATTCCTCCGGTTCAGGAAATTCCCCATTATTGCTGATTAAAATTTCAAGCATCTGGTCATATCTGCGTATTGTTTGTATAAAGCCAAACAGATTAATACTGCCTGCTACAATTCCTGTCAGAATTAAAAATGCTGCCATTACAGTTGCTACAAATTTGCTCTGCATCTTCTGTATCATACATTCACCCATTTCCTTTTTCAGAAAGTTTAAATCCGGTTTCCATAGTCCCCTCAATAAAGACGTCCGCCTGCAAAGAATCCAGTTTATTTTTCAGATATGATATGTACAGTCGAATCATCTCCAAAGTTACTTCGCCTTCGTTGCTTAAATGTTCTATAAACTGAGATACCAGAATTGTTCTTCCCGGATTTCTCATCAGCATGGAAAGCATCTCCACCTCTTTTCCCGCAAGCCTTAAGGAATGACTCCCTACGGAAAGCTCCATGCCATCTGTTTTTAAAACAGTATTTCCCACACTAAAGGTCTGCATGGAATATTCGCCTCCACGCCTTACAAGCGCATTTACTCTTGCCAAAAGCTCTGCCATCGCAAAGGGCTTTGCAAGATAATCATCTGCACCGAGATTTAATCCCTCCACCCGGTCCTCAAGCTCTGCTTTTGCTGTGAGAAGCAATACCGGCGTGACTATATTCTGAGCACGCATTTTTTCCAGTACTTCAAGACCACTCATTTTTGGCATCATAATATCCAGAATAATTCCATCATAGCTCTGAGTCAATACCTGTTCATATGCCTCTGCTCCGTCACCTGCGGTGTCTATTTGATACCCTTTTATTTTTAAAATCGCCTTCAGCGCATTTGACAGTTCTTTTTCATCTTCCGCCAATAATAATCTCATATACTTCACCTCACTATCTGTCCTCATGTCTGTTATCCTGTCCATCCTGATTTATCATCTGACGGATAGTCTGCATTGTCAAATCCGTAGAAGCCATTTCATCTGAACAGCGTTTCAATTCCTTCTGCAAAAGCTCCTGATTGGAAATGGTATGTTTATACCGAAGCTCATGTTCCAATGCCGCCCAACAGTCCATCGCAATCGTTCTAAGCTGAATCTCCGCATACAGCTCTCTGGTACAGTCCAGAAGATGAACCGGCAGCCGGACAATCAGATGATAGCTCCGATAACCGCTTGGTTTCGGATTTTGAATATAATCCTTTTCTTTTATAATAGTCATATCCTCCTGACGCTTTAAAACCTCTACCATCTTATATACATCATCCACAAACTGACAGACAATCCGGATACCAACTGCATCGTACACCTTGTTTAAGGCTGATTCAAGCGTTACCGGAAGTCCCTTTCTGACAAGCTTCTCCTTCATGCTCTCTGCTGATTTTATTCTGCCTTTACAGTGTTCCACAGGGTCCCGTTCTCCCAAAAGTACCTGATATCGGCGCAAAAGATTGATACGAAGCAGCAGCTCCTGAAGCACACTTTCCAAAAGAACCTGAGCATCTTTGTAAAAATCCTTATTCTGTTCTGATTCCATAAAAATCCATCCTCTTTTTTCTATATTGCCCTATACTATATTATGCTCTGTCCACACGCAGTTCTGTCATAATAAATTTATAATATCATACCAAAAATATATGAAAGGAATGTGAATAAGGTATAAAAATTTATAAAAAAAGAGAAGATTTTTATAAATCTCCCTTTTCCATAATATTAATAAAGTCTATTCATCCATATCCTCAATCTCTACCCTGTAATCCTCAAAATCCTCATCAACATTCTCTTCCTGATAGACCTGTTCCTGTGAAACCGCGGCAGAACGGGATACCGACTGCTGAGGAGCTGATTGCTGTGCCGGCGGCTGAGGAACATTCAATTCATTTCGGTTGGAAACTACTGTCTCTAAAGTATTCTGAAGAGATTTCATATATCCCTCATACCGTGTGGCAATCGTATCCATAGAATACGCAATCGTATTTTGAATATTTGCAAGCAGCTCATCTGTATAACGAATCGCATTTAACTGGATTTCCTCAGCCTGAGCGTTCGCCTCGGCAATAATCCTCTGTGCCTCGACATTTGCCTGAGTGACAAGCTCTTCTCCCTGAATATACGCCTGTCTCATAATCTCATGCTCATTTACCAGAGCACTTGCCTGCTCTGTGGCTTCGGTAATAATATTTTCCGCCTTCTGCTTTGCATCATCTAAAATTCCATTTTTATTGGCCAGCATCCTTTTATATTTTCTTATTTCATCAGGAGTCTTCATTTTCAGTTCTCCAAGAAGCTCCTCGATTTCTTCTTTATTCACCAAAATTTTGGTAGTAGATAATGGTGAATATTTACATGAATCAATGTAATCTTCCAATTCATTGATAATTTGTTCTATATTATTGTTCATGATTAAATCCGCCTTCCTTATCTTTTACCCGAATACTTTTCATATATTCTGTTACAGATTTCTTCTGGTACAAACTTTTCAATATTACCTCCAAAGCTTGCAATCTCCTTTACTGTAGTTGAGCTCAGATAAGAATAGTCATTGCTTGCAGTTAAAAACATTGTATCTATATCGCTATTCAATATGCTGTTTGTCTGTGCCATCTGAAGCTCATACTCAAAATCAGTAATTGCCCTTAGACCTCTGATAATACAATTTGCCTTCTCTTTTCTGGCAAAATCTACCAATAGTCCGGAAAAAGACATAATTTTTACATTTAAAATTTTTCCGGAAACCTCTTCCAGCATCTTCACTCTTTCTTCTACGGTAAACAATGGATATTTTGACTGATTATTCAGAACACCTACAATCAATTCATCAAAATTTCTCGCTGCTCTTTGAATAATATCCAGATGACCTAAAGTCACCGGGTCAAAACTTCCCGGATAAATTGCCCTTATCATTCTATACCATACCTTTCTGTTAATATGTCATCAAACAGAGTTTGATGACCTTTTTAGCAGTCATTTTCTGGCTGATTACATGCCATATTGGCTGCATACTATTTATATTTTCTGATAAATATATGTATATTTGTCTTATATTCTTTAATTTTAACTGTTTCATACCCCAATTCTGCAAGATAATCAAATGAGGTATTCTTTGATGCTTCTACAATAATGATTGTATGTTCATCTGCCAGCTCTGTATCCCTTAATTCATTCAGAACATAAAACTCATGGTTTTTCTCGTATGGCGGATCCATGAATATAAAATCAAAAGTAAGTTTTTCTGTTCTCAGCTTTTCAATTGCAGTGTTGACATCACATTCCATCAAAACTGCTTTGTCTTCGAGATGTGTTGCTTTCAGATTTTCTCTGATGCAGCCCGCTGCTTTTGCATTGTTCTCCACAAACCAGCACTTCTCTGCGCCTCTGCTGAGCGCTTCTATACCTATCCCTCCGCTTCCGCTGAATAAATCAAGAAACCGACAATCATAAAGACTGCCCTGAAGCATATTAAAAAGTGTTTCTTTGATTCTGTCAGTGGTTGGTCTTGTGTCCAGTCCTTCGGCAGTTTTTAAAAGGGTTCTTCTTGCACTCCCTGAAATTACTCTCATAACCTGCACCAATTATATTTTTTTATAAAAAAATGAACGACAGGACTGGTAATTCAAATCCCGATAATTAATAATCTGCTCTGTACTTCCCACAAAAAGAACTCCTCCTTTTTTCAGGGATGCATTGAATTTTCTGTAAACTTCTGTCTTTGCTTCATCTGTAAAATAAATAAGAACATTTCTGCATACAATTAAATCCATATTAACAGGATATTTATCTTCTAGCAGATTTCCCTGCTTAAATTCCACACATTTTTTTATTTCATCAGAAATCTGATAATTGCTCATTCCAATCTTTGTAAAATATTTGTCCTTAAATTCCTGTGGAAGTCCTGCGATGCTCTTCTGATTGTACAATCCGGCTCTCGCCTTTTCCAAAACCTGTTTATCAATATCTGTTGCGATAATGGAAATCTTATTGAGAGGAACAAATTTTGACAAAAGCATAACAAGCGAATATGGCTCATCACCCGTTGAGCATGCCGCACTCCATATTTTCAAATTTTTTCCAAAGCTTTTGATAAGCTCCGGAAATATTTCCTGCTCCAAAACCTTCCACTGCTCAGGATTTCTCCAAAACTCGGATACATTTATGGTCAGATAATTTACAAACTCCTCAAATAAACGATTGTTTGTTTTGATTGCATCCACATATTCTCTATAACCCGGATATTTATTTTTTGCTATTAATGCATCAATTCTTCTCTTCATCTGCCGTTCTTTATAAGCGTTTAAATCAATTTTTGTAAGCGACAAAATCTGACTTTTAAACTGTTCATAATCCATTATTTCCACCTCATATTCTATTTTCAGACAAACTATTTATAAAAGGAAGCGCACTTCTTCGCACTATTGAAAAAAATGAGTAGGAGTTCATCTTTTTTGACCCCTACTCGTTTCTTCTATCATAAGAAATTACTTCGTATTTCCCATGATGCTGCTCTTACAGACAGCTATTTATGAACAAAGTGCAGGGAAGGTTCTTAAAAATCTATAATGGGCAATCAGCCTTTGGCTGGTTACATATACCGCAGGCACTTTGTTCTTTCACAGAAAACTGGTCTTAAATTTTCTGTGCTGCTTTATTCCTAAGCTCAAAACACTCAAGCCCTGTACCTCTGTTTTTATTCGGCTGTCTGTTCTTCTGCTGTTTCCTCCGCGGTTTTTTCTGGTTCTGTTGTATTATCAAGTAAAACTCTTCTGCTCAGGCTGATTTTCTTTTCTTCTCCATTAAAATCCACTACCTTTGTTTCAATTTTCTGTCCAATTTTCAGCACATCAGCAGGCTTATCGATATGTTCTCTTGCAATCTGTGATACATGCAACAGTGCATCGATACCCGGCTCTAGCTCAATAAATGCACCAAAATCTGTCATTCTTGCCACTGTTCCCTCTACTATACTGCCAACAGCGTATTTTTCTGCCGCATGAATCCATGGATTTGTCTCATCAAACTTAAGGCTCAGAGCAATCTTGGTTCCATTGACTTCCTTTATAAGAGCTTCTACCTTATCGCCAACCTTAAACATCTTCTTTGGATGCTCTACTCTTCCCCATGACATCTCTGAGATATGAAGAAGACCGTCGATTCCGCCAAGGTCAATAAATGCACCAAAATCTGTAACATTTTTTACAGTTCCGGTAATAACCTGACCTTCCTGAATACTTGCCAGCAATGCTTCCTGCTTCTCTTTTTTAGCTGCTACCAGCAGAGTTTTTCTGTCACCGATAATTCTTCTTCTCTTAGGATTGAACTCGCTGATTACAAACTCAACCTCCTGACCGGCATATTTGCTTAAGTCCTTTTCATACATATCAGATACCAGACTTGCCGGAATAAATATCTTGGCTTCATCTAATGTCACGCTTAAACCGCCTGCCATTACCTGTGTAACTTTAGCCTTTAATACTTCTTTGTTCTCAAAGGCCTCCTCTAATCTTCTGTTTCCTTTTTCCTGTGCCAGACGCTTGTAGGTAAGCAATACCTGACCTTCTCCATCGTTGACTTTCAGAACTTTTGCTTCCATCTTATCGCCAACATTTACCATTGTTGTTAAATCTGCATTAGGTGTATTGGTATATTCATTTCTGACAATGATACCATCTGACTTGTAACCTATATTTAAAACAATTTCATCCGGTTTAACGTCGATGATTGTTCCTTCAACGATTTCTCCTGTCCTTATAGTTTTAATTGAATCCTCTAGCATCTGCTCAAAGCTTAATTCTGACATTCTGCCAAAACCTCCTCTATTATATTATTAGGGGTTGAAGCCCCTGCTGTAATACCTACATTTCTACAGGTCTGCAGCTTTTTTAAATCCAAGTCTTTTAGTTTCTGTATATAGTAAGTATTTTTACATTCTTCTTTACATATTTCATAAAGCTTTTGTGTGTTTGAACTGCTTTTGCCGCCTATCACAATCATGGCATCTGATCCTGAGGCAATCTGCCTTGCCTCTGCCTGTCGTTCATTGGTCGCGTTACAGATAGTATTAACAACTATTATATCATACCCCTTTTTGCCAATAATTTCAACCATTTTATCAAATTTCTTGTAATTAAATGTCGTTTGCGCCACAACACACAATTTTTTACCCCTGTCATATTCAAATTTTTCCGCCTGTTCCTCTGTATTGATAATAAAAGTATCTGATTCTGACCAGCCTTTTATTCCCTGAACTTCAGGATGCTTTTCATTTCCTATAATCAATATCGCATAACCGTCGCGGCTTTTTTCCATTACTGTCTTATGTATTTTTTTTACAAATGGACAGGTAGCATCTACAAGCTTTAAGTCCCGTTCCCGTATATAATCATTTGTTTTCCGGTCTACACCATGCGAGCGGATAATGACTGTCCCATGCTCTATTGCCAAAAGTTCTTCCATGCTGTTTAGCACTGTTACTCCATTTTTTTCCAAATCCGCAACTACCTGTTCATTGTGAATAATCGGACCATAAGTATAAATATGGTCCCATCCTTCCTTGTTACTTTCCTTGTTGCTTTCCCTGTTATATTCCTTTTGTTTCTTTCTGTTTTCAATTTCCTTATATACAGTTTCCACTGCTCTTTTTACTCCAAAGCAGAAGCCTGCGCTTTTAGCAACTGTTACCTTCATAGCTTTTCCTGTCCTCTATCATTTCTCTGATTTTTCCAACCACCTGTTCTATCGCAAGCTCGGAAGAATCCAGATAAACCGCCTGCTCCGCCTGCTTTAACGGTGCGATTTCTCTGTGCATATCTCTGTAATCCCTTTCCTTGATATCCTCTTCTATTTCTTTCAGATTACATTCAATTCCCCTTTTGACAAGCTCCTCGTATCTTCGTTTTGCTCTTGTATTAACGCTTGCTGTCAGGTAAATCTTTACCTGAGCATCCTTTAGTACATTTGTACCAATATCTCTGCCATCCATTACTACATTGTGCTCCTGTCCAAGCTGCCGCTGAAGATTTAGAAGCTTTTCCCTGACTCCCTCATATATTGAAATTGCCGAAGTTGCCTGACTGACCTCCTCCGTGCGAATATATGCATTTACATTTTCCCCATTCAACAATACCTGCTGTTCACCGTTTTTGTATTTTAAGCTGACTTCAATCTTTTCACAGTGTCCAACCACAGCCTCCTTATCTCTTACATCTATTCCATTTCTCAGACAAGACAAGGCCATCGCCCGATACATGGCGCCGGTATCCACATAAATAAATCCCAAATCCGCCGCAAGTATTTTTGCGATTGTGCTTTTACCTGCGCCGGCAGGTCCGTCAATAGCCACCTGAAACATTTTTTCCTCCATCTGCCGACAACCGGCTTTTTTATTTCACAGGAAATTACCTTACATTTCCTATTCTTTATTATACAACAAAATTTGTATTTTAACAAAGTATTTATGCAAAAAAACCTGCAAGATATCCGGTAGACCATGCAATTTGAAGATTATATCCGCCTGTCAGAGCATCTGTATCAATTACTTCTCCGGCAAAAAATAGCCCTGTTATCCTTTTTGATTCCATACTTGCTGGTGAAAGCTCTTTTACTTCCACTCCACCCTGTGTAATAATTGCTTCCTGAAATCCTCTTGTTCCTGTGACAGTCAGTGTAAAATTTTTTATAACATGTACTAGATTTTTTCGTTCTTCTCTTGAAATTGCATGTACTTTTTTAAATTCATCAATACCAGAATACATAATTATTAATGGTATGATACTTTTTGGAAGCAGCTCATTTAATGAATTTCTGAAATTTTTATTTTTAAATTTCTGAAAATCCTTTAAAATCCGTTCATCCAAAACAGCTTCCGAAAGCGCCGGCTTTAAATCTATCACAAGCCGCAGGGTATTTCCTTCATGAAGTCTTTTTGTCAGAATACTGCTTGCACTCAAAATCACAGGACCGCTTACTCCAAAATGAGTAAATAGAAGTTCTCCAAAATCCGAATACAACTTTTTATTTTCCTGATAAAAATCCACCTGTATATTTTTCAGACTGAGTCCCTGCAAATCTCTGATAAATTCTTCCTTCACAATCATTGGTACAAGTGCTGGAAACAGCCTTGTTGTCTTATGTCCTGTTTTTTCTGCAAACCTGTATCCATCACCTGTTGAGCCGGTAGACGGATAAGAACAGCCTCCAGTTGCAACAATTACACTGTCAAACATTTCCTTTGTGCCGTCTGTAAAAAAAATCCCCTTTACCTTCGGTTTCTTATCCCCTTCTTCTGCCATAGCATTTCGAATCTCTATATCCTGAATTTCTGTATTTAAATGAATATATACCCCATGTTTTTTCAATAATTTGGTCAATCCCGATATCACATCGGAAGACCTGTCAGATACCGGAAATACACGGTTCCCTCTTTCTACCTTCGTCTGCACTCCTGCCTTTTCAAACATCTGTATAACATCGCCATTGGACATTGTATAAAATGCACTGTACAGAAATTTTGCATTTGTAACAACATTTTTCATTACCTCATCTATATCGGAGGCGTTTGTCAGATTACATCTTCCTTTTCCGGTAATATAAAGTTTCTTTCCCAGCTTTTCGTTTTTTTCATATAAATGGACTTCTTTTCCTGCTTGGGCTGCGGATATAGCTGCCATCATTCCTGCTGCACCACCACCTATTATTGCTATTTTCTTCACTTTATCTGTTCCTTTTTATATATTTTTTCAGGAAATAATTTACGGATTTCCTGTTATCTGCGTTATATAACTGAATTTTACAAGGGCTTTTTTGCCAAATCCGAATCGTCTACCCAGTTTAATTCGTCATTTCCCGAAACTGCATATTCATTGCAGATATCTTCCAGCATTTCCAGACGATTTACCAGATTTTTTTTACGTTTTGCCATAAGAGCCGTGCCCAGAGCGTTGATAACGCTTAACGGAGCTGTAAGGGGCTCTGCTTCCGATGTCATTTCACTTTTTGCAAT
>ERZ778516.1704-NODE-1704-length-16230-cov-11.885626_pt1 | contig 16230 bp, 13 predicted proteins | sample MGYA00510342_ERZ778516 | MGnify/ENA primary metagenome ERZ778516 (study PRJEB29527, sample SAMN07138961) | mouse gut metagenome | material: feces | host: mouse | place: China:Nanjing | collected 2016-01-25 ... | reverse complement strand
CTGTTTCCCGGACCACGGAAAATCCGAAATTCCCGCTATGCCATCTCATCTTGCAGCGCATCAATAATATTTTCCCTCCGGATCCTGTTCGTGGCATACACCATGGTGACAAAGACGATGCCGAACACGCCCAGCACACTGACGGCAAGAGCACCCCAGGGAAACTTGAAATACATCCCCTCCATCCTTTCCACGGACATCAGTGCCCGATAGATAAGAAAGGACAGGATTCCCGAAAGCGGCACCCCATACATCAATGTGCGCATCCCGTAGAAGATACACTCAAAACGCATCATCCGGTTAAAACTGAGGTCGGACATTCCCACCGACCGGAGCATGGCAAGCTCCCGCCGCCTGAGCCGGATATTCGTGGAGATCGTATTGAACACGTTGGCGACGGCGATCAAAGAGATCATAAACACAAACACATACATGAACACATTGATCACAAAGCCTGCGTTTCGGAACAGATCAAAAGCAGATGCCAGATTATAGAAGAAATAATCTGCCATGATTCCCTGTTCCATGACGGTATCCTGAAGCTTTGCCAGCGTCTGAGACGGCGTGTCTGTCCAGAACAGCATACCTTTCTGCACATCCCCTCCCAGGGGCTCCACCTCTGTAAACTGGTCTCTCATCTCCATGGGTACCGTCATGAAGAAGATCCAGTCCGGAACATTTTCAAATGTCGTATCCAGCGGATAGTTGTCGACAAACGATGCACGCACGGTCTTATCCTGCGCCCCCGAAGTCGAACGAAGGGTAAATGTCATCGTACTTCCGGTACACCAGGTCACATGCTCCCTGCTATCCACCGCACACATGAGCACCTTTGCATCCGGCCCTTCGTATTCCTCCCGGGAGAACCCGAGAGTTTTCAGAAATTCATAATAGAGATCATCCTCAATGAACTGTGTATACAGGGGCACCTGCTGCGTCCTTCCTGTACTGTCGTCGCCCATCGCCTCCCGGTACGGCTTTAAAAAATCCTCCGGAAGCTCTTCCGTAACGGCAGAATAGACCGGATTGGCCTGCCAGGTGCTTCTCCTGACTCCCTCCGTCCGGCTGAGCCTCTCATAAAGTCCGGCAAATTCCTCATCGGACATATTTGCAGTGACAAAAGAGAGATCTCCGTCTGCCCCTTCCGCAGTAAGTTCCTTCATCAGCGTTTTCAGCGTCGTGTTAAAGGCGCTGCCGCACATCGTCAGAACCATGCTGAACGTCAGAGAGAGAATGACGCCCCGATAACGTTTTTTGTTTCTTTTAAAATTCTTCAGTGCCAGCGCTCCCTCCAGACCGTAAAGCTTCCAGATCCGTTTCGGAACCCGGACCGCCTTCCCTTCTGTCCGAATCTCATTTGTCTGGCGGATGCATTCCAGCACCGGAATGCATGCCGCTTTTCTGGCCGGAATCCAGGCCGAAATCAGAATCGTGACCAGACTGACGGCCGCTGCACCTGTCAGGGCAGAGACAGATACCGCCAGCTCCATGGGCACGCCGCTTGTGGATATGGAGCCGAAATGCTCCGACACCACCGGAAGAAGAAGACGGATACTGCCGATTCCTGCCAGAATGCCAAAAGGAATTCCCATGGCCCCGATGCAGAGTCCTTCAAAGAGCACCGACTCCCGAAGCTGCCTGGAAGTCGCACCCACAGACATGAGAATGCCAAACTGATGGACCCGCTCGCTTAAGGATATATGAAAGGAATTATAGATCAAAAAGATCGAAGCGACCATGATGATGACTGCCAGGACACCGCCGATCACATAGAAAAATGTCTGGAACAGCCGGTTATCCGTAATCCCCATAAACCGCAGCAGATTCTCGTTGACCGCACAGGAACCCCCGTTCTCATGCCCCGCCGCATACGCCTTTACTTTCCAGGGATCCGAAAGCCGTACAAAGACACTGTAACTGTCCGGCTGTACCTTCGCATCCGCCCAGGTAACCGCCGTATAACCCGGTGCTTCATGCAGCTCAAATCCGGGTCTTTCATAGGTGCCGGTGACCAGATAAGTCCGTTTCTGACCATCCGTCAGTTTCTCTCCTTCCCGGTACGGATCGCACTGGGTCAGGATACTGCCCTCATACTCCCGCTGCCCCATGGACAGGGTAACAGACTCCCCCACCGGAATCCGGACACCGGCTTTGATCGCCACATGGGACGGAATCAGGATCTCTCCGGAGTTCTCTGGCATCCTGCCGGAAGTCAGGTGGATGGGCAGTTCCTCAAAGGCTTCCTCCCCGAAACCTGCGACGAAGAGATACGGTTTTTCTGCACTCTCTTCTTTGACATTATCCAGAAGTGCATAGCCCAGATTTTCATAACTGAACGCTCCCGCCGCTTCCGGATCTTCCTTCCGCCCCTGCACAAAGGAAGCGTCCGTCTCTGAAAACACCACATGCCAGTCTCCGCCCTTTGCGATTTCCACATTGATCATGTACTGCATCAGAGAAGTTCCAAAGGTGACGATCCCCGTAAACAAGGCGGCTGACAGAACCACTCCCAGAACCGTCACCAGAGTACGCGTCCGGTTCCGCATCAGCCCCTGAAGGGCAACTTTATGAAAGATGTTCATTCTCATGGCCGCTCCACCTTCCTTTCCCGTTTCACTGCACTCTGCCCCTCCATGCGCGCCGTCTTTCTCTTTTCTTTGCTGTCTCTCACCACTTTGCCGTCGGCAATGGTAACGATCCGTTCCGCCTGCAGGGCGATATTTTCATCATGGGTCACCAAAAGCAGTGTCTGCCCGTATTTCTGGTTGCTCTCCTTTAAAAGCCGGACGATCTCCTGACCGTTTTTACTGTCCAGCGCGCCGGTTGGTTCATCCGCCAGCATGACTGCCGGCGCATTCATCAGTGCACGCCCGATGGCAACCCTCTGCTGCTGGCCTCCGGAAAGCTGGTTCGGCAGATGATTTTGCCTTTTCTCAAGTCCCAGAAGCTCCAGAAGCTCCCGAAGCCGTTTCTGATTGACCTTCCGCCGGTCCATCAGAACAGGCAGCGTAATATTTTCCACCACATTCAGGGTAGGGATCAGATTGTGAAACTGATAGATCAGCCCCACCTGACGCCTCCGGAAGATGGCAAGCTGTTCGCTGTTTCCGTCATAGATATCCTGCCCGTCCAGGCAGATCTTTCCCTTTGTGGGTACATCCACCCCCGCAATCGCATGGAGCAGCGTGGATTTCCCCGAACCGGAGGAACCAATGATCGCAACAAATTCCCCTTTCTCCACCGTCAGGGACACATGATCCAGCGCCGTGACCTGATTCTCACCTTTTCCGTAAATCTTACACAGATTCTTTATTTGCAGAAATTCCATATGTTACAACCTCCTGTTATCGTCTGACACCTGCCTGATAATGATATCATAAAACTTTTTGCTTACATCTGCGTGACTTTTGTGTGAGAGTATTGTCACTTTTCGATTCCGGTCTGTTTCCATAAAAAAACAGCCGAATATCCTACGACTGTTTTTTCAAAGCAATATATCACGATATTCCATTCACGGCAGATCTTTCGGAAAACGGATGAGAAACACAGCGCCTCCCTCTGGATGGTTCCGCGCACGGACCGTCCCTCCATGCCTGGTAAGAATGGATTTGCACAGCGCCAGCCCGATCCCGTACCCGGAAGTCTTCGTATCCTTCCCCCGATAAAACCGTTCAAACAGGCTGTGCAGCTCGCTTTCGTCGAAGCCGGACCCGCTGTCGTGAATCCGGATTTCCGTAAACAGCAGCGTATCTTCACAGACAATCTCGATCCATCCGTGATCTCCCGCACTTTCCATGCAGTTTTTCAGGATATTCTGAACCGCCTGGGCAAGCCAGTCCGGATCCCCGGAAAGGCTGACGCCATCCGGAAGATCCATCCGAACCGTCACGTCATGCAGATCCATGGAAATCCGAAGAGGGCGAAGGGCTGTATCCACAAGCGCTCTTACCTCTACCGGTTCCTTTTGAAAAACAATGATCCCTGCATCCAGACGTGACAGCTTCAGAAGAGACGTGATCAGGCTGTCCACCCGGACCAGAAGATCTTCCATTTCGAGAAAAAGCGCCCTGCGCCGGCCCTCTTCCGGCTGCTTCTCCAGAAGAGACAGGATCAGATTGACAGAGGTAAGGGGCGTGCGAAGCTGATGGGCGATATCCGCCAGAGAATCCGCCAGACGCTCCTTCTCCTTCTGGAGCGCCCGGTTCTGCTGCCGGATCTTAAGCGTCATCTTTCCGATCTCACTTTGCAGAATCGACAGTTCTCCTTCCTCTTCTTCTGCAATATACATACTGTCCTTATCATGGAGTATCTGGTCGATCTGTTCCGACATCCGGGCAATTCTTTTGTATCTTTCCCTGATAAACCAGAAAAAGGCTGCCCCGTAACAGACAGCCAGAATAAAAATCAGAATTCCCGCCTCCGGGCAGATCAGGAGCATGCCCGCCGCCCCGGTCATGATGGTTATGAGGAAAAACAGTCCTGCAAACTGCCGGATCTCTCTATTTCGAAACATCGTTTCCTCCCAGCCGGTATCCGATCCCCCGGACCGTCCGGATGATCACAGGATTGGCCGGATCCTCCTCAATCTTCTCCCGCAGACGCTTGATGTATACCGTTAATGTATTGTCATTGACATATTCCCCCGCCGCATCCCACAGTTCATTCAGCAGACGGTCTCTGGTAATCACACGCTCCGGATTTGATACGAAGATTAAAAACAGACGGTATTCCAGCGCAGACAGGAAGATCTCTTTTCCATTCTTTTTCACCAGACCGCTCCCGGTGTCCACCGAAAGCCCGCAGACCTCTGTGACACCGGAGGATGTGCCGGATTTCCGCAGAGCCGCCTGAATCCGCGCAATCAGCTCCCGAGGGCGGAAAGGCTTGATGACATAATCATCTGCTCCCATATTCAGACCGGTGACGACGCTGGCCTCGTCCCCGGAAGCCGTCAGAAAAATCACCGGAATCTTCTGCATCTGCCGAATCTGCGTGCACACCACAAAACCGCTGCCGTCCGGCAGGGAGATATCCACAAGCGCCAGGTCATACCGGGCTTTTTCCACCATGGCCGCCGCTTCCGCCTGTCCGGACGCATGAACCACCCCGTAACCCTCTGCCTGAAGCAGAAGCGTCAGATTTTTCGCAATCTCCCGGTCATCTTCCACTAAAAATATCTGTTTCATCGTTTTCCAGCCCTTTCGTTCTGTTACTGACAGTTTAACACAAAACCGGCCGATTCACTACCAGAAACCGTAAAATTTTCCTGCTGGCAGCCGCTGCTTCTGCTTACGCCTGCTCGCTCTCCCGAAGCCGCTCCACAATGCTCTTCTTTCTTACATTCCGGTAGGCAGCCACCGGCGCCAGCACCGCCGTCACCAGAAATACCGGCATCATGATGACAAATGGCAGAATCTGAAAATGATACTCGAAGAACAAAAGCACATTGTTTAACGCTCTCAGAACGAGAAAAGACAGAAGGCTTCCTGCCAGAAAGCCGATCACGCCGGACAGGGCAATATAACTGATCCCTTCGCAGATCAGCGTTTTCACGAGCTGCGTACTGGTCATGCCGATGCTCTGCAGCATGGCGAATTCCCGCCGTCTCGAAAGGATCCCGGTAATCATGGCATTGACAAAATTCAGGATTCCGATCAGGGCGATCACTGCCGCAAGCGATATGCCGATGGTTGCAATGACCGTCACCATGTTTGCAAATTCTCTCCGAAGCGATTCTTTGGTCGTATAGCCCATCGTTGTATGTTCATCCGTATAGGCTTTTACCGCCGCTTCAAAGGCCTCCTGCGCTTCCTCTTCCACCTGATAGGATACGGCAAAACGATGCACATTGGCATCCTCCGGTTCCAGCTCCGCCAGAGGCAGCACCACATCGCAGCTGTTGGCGGAATATCTGCGAAGATTCATACTGTCGGGAATCTCCACGACCGCCATCACTTCATATTCTTTTTCCCCGAGGTTTTCATAGATCATGTCAACCGTCGCCCCGGATTCGTCCCTGACCTCGCGAAAGGTGGAATCTTCCGTATAATACTCTACCGTCACCCGGTCGCCCGGATGATAGACATGATCCCCGGAAGGCAGATGACCGTCTCCCAGAAACTGCCCCAGCAGGACATAATTTCCCGTCTGAAACCGTTCCACATCCAGTGTTCCTTCCAGAACCTTCAGATTTGACAGGAGCGCATCGCTGTACCCGTAAAAAAAACCGTTAAAAGACCGTTCTCCTGCGAGTCTCTCCTCCAGCACATCCACGGCATAGGGACTGCGGTTCAGCTTTCCCTCTTCGTCCAGTTTCCGCAGCTGCTCTGCGGCCTGGTCATTGATCTGAAGAAACGACTGGAAGCGGACCCACATCTCTGTCCTGCTCTGAATTCCCGCCTGTCTGTCCGCCAGCGCCAGATATTCCGGTTCCATGTCAATGTCGCCGCTCCTGTGACTCGTGGATGTCACATTTCTGTTGCCAATCAGAAAATCTCCTGCAATCCTCTGTTCCATGAACTGGTCAATCTGAAAACTGCCCACAGCGGTCATAATCACTGCCAGAAGGATGATGCTGAATGAAATCGCCGCGATTACAACGGCAGTGGTACGCCGGTTTCTTCCAAGACTGGCCCACGCCATAGATACGGCGCTGAAACGGGCCGCATGCTTTTTCTTTTTTCTTCCGCGGCCCTTCTTCCTTTTTCCATCGGCTTCCGTGTACCTAAGCGCTTCTATGGGAGAGACATTCCCTGCGATCTTTCCAGGTTTCCGGCTGCTTAAGAACACCGTAAATGCAGTAAATCCGCCGCCCCATACCAGAATCCAGGGATCAAACCGCAGTGCGATCTCCATGCCCTGATAATCTGAAATGCTGAGCGCAAAGGGCAGAGCCAGCTTTCCGACCCCGTATCCGATCAGCAGGCCAACGGGAATCCCGATCAGGGAAAGCCGGACCGCCTGGCGCCTAACCAGACAGCGAATCTGCCCCTTTGTTGTTCCAATGGTTTTCAGCAGTCCGTAGAACCGGATATCGCTGATTACGGAAATCTGAAAAATATTGTAGATGATCAGATAACCGGTGAGCAGAATGACAAGAACCGCACTTGCCAGAATCAGAAAAGTAAAAGGATCCACAGATTCCATGCGGCTGCTCATATAAGCCCAGTTTACTCCATAAGACAGTTCCGTCCCCGGTTCATACCCGGCATTCTGAATGACGGTCCGTATCTTTTCTTCCAGGCCGGACGCATTGTCAAAGAAAAAATTGCCGGCCGTCAGCCCTGTGCCTTCGTCCTCCGGATGAGTTTCGCCCCATTTTACAAAATCCTCGTCGGTCAGGGAACCTTTTAATTTCAGCCAGTAGCTTTCCGATACAAACAGCTCGCTGGCATGGGCCACATGATCTCCCTCATACCAGCCGCTTAACGTAAATTCTTCCTCCACGGTCTCTCCCATAAAGGAAAACGTCAGAGGAACTTTCTCCCCCAACGCGCAGGGCAGCCCCAGTTCTTCCAGAGTGAACGTATCCACCAGAATCTCCCGCTCTTCTCTGGGCAGATGTCCTTCTTCCAGTGTAATAAACAGATCCGGCAGGGTACTTTCCTCCGGCGTATAACGAATCTCTGCCTGACGGTCGAGAATATTATCCGCGATACCGATGAAAATGGTAAAACTGCTTTTCTTCACCAGCGGATCGGCGGCCGTCTTCTCATACTGTTCCATGGTTGCAGCCTTGATCCCGGCATGAAAGGTTCCCCCGACCTCTCGCATGGTATTCTCCTGCGCCATCTGCATGGCGCCTCCCACCAGAGAAAAGGCCGCCGTAAACAGAATGCCGCTCAGAGCAATGGCGATCAGGGCAAATACATTTCGCATACGGTTCTTACGCATGCACCGCCTGGATAATCTGCGGATCACTGCGCCGTTATTATTTTTCATGCGTGCACCTCCTCATCCCCCGTATGGTTGCGGCCGCCGACGATCCTGCCGTCCTCGATATGAATGATCCGGTCACAGAGCTGCGCCAGCGCCTCGTTATGCGTAATCATCACAATGGTCTGGTGAAACTGTTCGCCGGTCAGTTTTAAAAGCCCAAGAACTTCCTGGGTCGTCCGGCTGTCCAGATTTCCGGTTGGTTCGTCGGCCAGGATGATGGCCGGTTTGGTCACCAGCGCACGTGCGATGGCAACCCGCTGCTGCTGGCCGCCGGAAAGCTGGCCCGGCAGATCGGAAAGCCTGTTCTCCAGTCCCAGCGTCCGGACGATCTTTTTCATAAACCCTTTGTCCACACGCCTTCCGTCCAGTTCCAGCGGAAGCACAATATTCTCATAGATGCTTAAAATCGGCACCAGATTATAATTTTGAAAAATAAATCCGATCTGACGTCTTCGGAAAATGGTCAGCTCCTTTTCATTCAGTTCAAAGATTTTCCTGCCCGCAACGGTCACCGTACCGGAAGTGGCGTAATCCAGTCCGCCCAGCATGTGCAAAAGCGTGGATTTTCCAGAACCGGACGTACCTACCACCGCGACAAACTCTCCTTCTTCGATACGCAGGTCCACGCCGTCCAGTGCTTTGACCTGAAGATCGCCGTCTCCGTAATATTTCTTCAGGTTCTTTGTCTCCAGGATTGTTTTCATATCCTTCCTCCTCACTGCTTTGAACAGATTTTTTGTATCCGCTTTTATTGTATCAGCCGGATCTGACACCATCCTGACAAAAAGACAGAAAAGATATGACAGTTTTGTCAGAAATCACCCGCCGCTTTCGTTTCATTGAGTAAGAACAGAGAAAAGCAGCTTCCCTGCCCCACTTTGGAAGATACCGTGATATATCCTTTTTCGTGCTGCAGAATCAGCTGTGCCAGATACAGGCCCAGTCCGCTTCCTTCCTGCTGCTCCACTTCCTTTCCGCGGTAAAAGCGCCGGAAGATTCGGTTGAATTCCTCTTCCGGAATGCCGATCCCCTCATCCTCGATCCGGATCTTCGTATAAAGATCCAGTCTGATCAGCGAGATCCGTATACTACTGTTTTCCGGAGAGTATTTGACCGCGTTTTCCAAAAGGTTTGCCATGGCTTCTGCCGTCCATTTCGGATTATGACAGAGCCTGAAATCCTGAAATTCCTCTACGATCAGTTCGATCTTTTTCGCAGATGCCTGCGCAAAGACCGAGCTGACAGCCTGTGCGATCGTTTCCTTGATCCCGGTGTACCCGGCGTCAAAATGAATCATGCCGTTTTCCAGCCTGGACGCTTTGAGAAGATTCGCCATCAGCCACTGCATCTTGTCCGCCTGGCTTCTGATATGCTCCAGAAATTCCGGCTTCTGCTCTTCCCCGGGCTTTAAGTCCTGCAAAAGCTCCGTATTCATGATGATATTTGCCAGGGGTGTTTTCAGCTGATGAGAAAGATCCGAGATCAGCTCCATGACCTGGTCTTTCTCCCCCACCGCCTGCTGTTCTTTGAAACGCGCCGCAGCCAGAATCTGACGAAGCTGACTGACCACCCGCGATTCCCGTGTCTCCAGTACATCCGGATAATCACCGGATACTTCCGGTTCTTCCTGCCAGAAGCCATCCAGAATCTCATCCAGTCTTCTCCACTGCCGCAGAAAATAGGCTGTGCTCAGAATGAGCACAGCCATGCATGCCGCAAGACATACCGCAAGTATCCATACCGTCATCTGCGCCGTCATACGTCCTCCTTCCACAGGTAACCGATCCCCTGTATGGTGCGTATATGATCCCTGCCCAGCTTTTTCCGCAGGCGGCTGATGTTGACCGAAAGTGTATTTTCCTCTACATAATTCCCGTCTGCATCCCAGATGCACCGTAAGATCTGTTCTTTCAAAAGCACCTGGTTTTTATGCTCCATCAGATACCGCAAAAGCCGGAACTCCGTCCTGCCAAGCTCCAGCTCCTGCCCGTTCAGAAACGCACGGAACGTCCTGCAGTCCAGCGCCACGTCCCCGGACCGAAGCGTCTGGTCTTCTGTATCCCGTCCGGCCGTTTTCCGCTTCAGAATATTCTGAAGCCGAAGCTTTAAGACCGAGACGGAAAAAGGCTTTGTCATATAATCGTCGGCCCCGCTTGTAAGTCCCATGATCTCATCCGTCTCCAGATCCCGCGCCGTGAGCATCAGTATAACCGTCTCTGCTTCTGCGCCCCTGTTTCTGCGTATCCTCCGGCAGAACTCCATGCCGTCTCCGTCCGGCAGATTCAGATCCAGAATCACGGCTTCAGGAGTTTCCTGCCCGAAGAGCCGGTACCCTTCCCGAAGCGTCCGGGCACTGATTGTTTCATACCCCTCCTGTTCCAGCGCAAAAGAAATCCCGCGGTTCAGTCCGCTGTCATCTTCTATGATCAATATTTTCATAAGCCTTTGTTATACAAGATCCCTTTCCTGTGATTTTTTCTCTATACAACCGCTTCCATCTGCAGCCTGTCTCAAGGTTATCATATCCATTTTCCAATTGCAAGGTTTTCGCAGGTCTTCGGCCTCTGCATGTAACAGGAAAGTGATCTATGCACCACATGTGACCAGTGTCTCTGCGAATTCTTGAAATGATTTGTCCAGGCGTATATAATGATACTTTCAGAGATTTGGAGAGAGCAGAACCTGCCGGCGCAAAAAGAAAGGAACAGAAGGCAAACCATGAATAAACATAAAATTTTATTAATGGAAAAAAGAAGGCCCATAGTATGAGAACGGTTGTAAAACTTCCCATCGGGATCGAGGATATTGAAGAAATCTGCACAGAAGGATTTTATTATGCAGATAAGACCGGACTGATCACGGAGCTTTTGAACAACTGGGGCAAAGGGAACCCGTTCTGCGTCCACCACCGGAAGCACCATCAGGTCGTACCGGTCAAACATGCGCGCAGCTCCCGGTCGGAAAACGCTTCAATCGGCGTCTGCTGCTGCTCCAGATCCATCTCCGAAAAAGTCTCTGCCGCCAGACTCTGAGGCAGAAGGCGGAACAGAATCGGGAGAATCGGTTCCGGAACCGCACCAAATCTTACCTGCCGGACCTTATGTGTTTTTTCTACAGCTGAACTATAACAGGGGGTACTTCGGAATGTCAATATAAAAGCAGAAGGATATACTGTTCAGAAAAAGCAAAATGCTCTATAATAAAAACAGTTCCATACCATACAGAGAAACGAAGGAGGACACAGCATATGGCAGAAACATCCAGAATCACGCTTACCGACATATGGAAGCAATGGGAAGAAATGACCAGTACCCTTCCAAAAGAGGCAAAAGAGATGGCTGACGCGTACATCAGACAGAAAAGAGCGGATCTGCCGGTATCACCGGACATGCATTTTGAAGATCTGGGACCTGTTGACTGGCTGGAAACCATGATTCTGGACGGTAACAGCGGTCTTGATCTTCTGTTAAACCGAATGCTGTATGCCGCCTGGCGGATGGGAGAAGGCTTTTTGCTGGGAAGCGGATGGAGCAGTATCTGGCGCAGGGCGCTGAATGAATCTGAAAAGGTCTCTCTGTGCCGGAAGATTGGATATTCCGTGGAAGAAGTGATGGAAGACACCGCATGGACCGGTCCGGAGCAGAACAGGCGCACATGCTCCTTTGTATTTGGCGCGGTGGCAAAAGCGCTCTATATTCAGTATCCATATGAGCAGCTGACCGCATATCTGGATCATCGTTTCGGCAGAACCGGTTTTACAGGCTCCGGGGAAGAAAACCGCTGGCGTCTGTGGATGGACGGCGAACTGCTGTGCGTCTTTCTGTCCGCCCATGATCCCGGTGCTGCAAATTATATGGCTGCTTTTCTCTCCTGTCTGAAACCCTTTCCTGTTCTGGATATGGAAGACCTGCCTTTGAGACTGGCTTTGATGGATCCGGCGGCAAAAGATTTCCTTCTGACCAGACCGCTTCCGGAGCTGGAGCAGATGGGGAAATACTCCGGACTGCCCCGGAAGAAAGACTATGATGATCTGGTCGATGACATCCTCCAGATCCGTCAGAAAGAGGCTCTGGAGGAAATCCGCCGTTTTACCGACGCCAGAGAACTGACTGCGTGGCTGAAAATCCTCTACGAACGTGCAGCGTTTACAGACTTCTCGCCGCTTCCCGCACTGCTGGGACACCGGGCAAAATCCGTACGGACGCTGGCGGAGAAGATTCTGTACCGGCATCTGGACATGGCTTATCCGGTTCTTCAGGATACGCTGCCAAAGCTTCAGGGAGAAGCCCTGCAGCTTGCCGAACAGCTTCTGGTTCAATGGAAAGAAACCCATTCTGGCGGTGCATCGCAGGAACTGTTTCAAAGCCGGGAAGAACTGGAGTTCTACTGTGAAAAAAACCTGTTGCCCGCAGCCAGAAAAAAAGCCGCATGGGCGCCCCGGGAATGGTTTGGACAGGTGCGGTACGCAGGTTCCTCCCAAAAGGCGCCTGAAACGGTCCTGGAATATCTGTTTGTCCGCTATCTGTCTCTGACGGAACCGGAACGCCTGAAAACCGCTGACCGGATCGCTGCATTTCTGAACCGGCAGGACCTGCAGGCAGTGCTTTTAAAAAGCTGGGAATTCTGGCTTCTGGAGGACTGTGAGCCAAAGCACCGGCTGCTCATCCTCCTGTGCGGAATCTATGGTTCCGACTCTCTGATACTTCAGATGGAAAAGGGCGCCGAGATGCTGGCACGTAAAAAACGCGGAGAAATGGCAGAATCCATCATCCGCGCCATAGGAAAAAACGGCAGTCCGATCTCTTTGATGATCCTGGAACGGCAGGCCTGCCAGAAAGGACACAGAAAGCCGAGAATGTCCTTCGCCAGAACGGAGCAGGCGGCACGGGAATGTTTCCAGAAGGAAGCCGACCGGCTTGGAATCTCCTGGGATGCTCTGGCTGACCGGATCGTTTCCAATGCGGGATTTAATCAAAAGGGGGAGCAGGAGCTGAACGTGGGCAAACGCACTCTGACGGTTCGTCTGATGCCGGACCTCTCTTTACAGGTAAAAGACGGCAAAGGCGCATGGAGGAAAAGTTTTCCAAAACCCGGAAAGGGAGAAGACCTGGAACCGTTTGAAACGGCAAGACTTCAGTTTATGGACTGGAAGAATCAGGTAAAGACCATCTATGAGGCACAGTTCAAACGGCTGGAACGGGTCATGCGCACCGGACGATGCTGGCAGAAGGAAGAGTGGGAACGGTTATTCCTGAAAAATCCCATCCTTCAGCCCATGGCTCACCGGCTGATCTGGGGACTGTACGAAAAAGAACAGCTGACCGACGCCTTCTGCTGCCTGGAGGACGGAAGCCTCTGCACTGCAAAAGATGATGCCTTCCTGTTGCCGGATAATGCCCGCATCTCTCTTGTATGTCCGGTGGAACTTTCTTATGAACACCGTGAAGCATGGAGACAGTGGATGGAGGATTATGAGATCCTGCCGCTGCCTGGACAACTGGAAGCGCCTCTGACGCTCAGCCCGGAGCAGATCGCTCCAGACGGAAAACAGCTTCTTCTGTGGACTGGAAAGCAGAGCTCTACCGGCCGTCTTCAGGCCCTGCAGACCAGATATGGCGCAATACCGAAGGATAACGGATATCTCCTGATGGAAGAAGGAATCGGAGGGCTCCTGATCTGCGCAGAGGAAATTCCGTGGGATTACCATGGTCCGGTCTGTCTGAAAGAAGCCGTATTTCTGAATGCGGCAGAAGAACCATGTCCGCCGGATGCGCTTCCTGCCCGGTTTGTAAGCGGTATGCTCCGTCTGCTGGACGAATGTCTCTGTAAATAAAAACATCAAAACCCCGCTGTGCAGACGCTAAAGTTTCCACACAGCGGGGCTGAAACTTTCAGTATTCCAGATAAAACCGTTTTTTTTCGGGATCATATTCCAATCCGCATCTGTTTTTGTTTGTCAAAAGCAGGCCTTCCACTATTCTGCCAATAATAATATATTGATTCCTTACATCCAATGCCATATAGGCTCTGATCTCATCTGTCAAAATAACATCCGCATTATCAATAACGATCATCATATTCTGACATGTTTTAATTTTTTCCGCTATATTGATTTTCATCCTGTCATTATGGCACAGGCACAACATGTTTTCTTCCGGATGTGATAAAGACCATGCTTCCAGTGCATGGAACAGAAATGTCTTTCCGGTTGCAGATTTGGATGAAATAAATGTCAGGTTCGATTTCAACTCCAGTTCAAAGCAGCATTGCACATAGCGAAAGCTGATATGATCTTTTTTTAATGGTTTTATATTCATCCTTTACTGACTCCTCAATTTCATATATTCCTGATAATCTTTTACTATATACGATTTTTTGTCTTTTACCACCTGTATGGGATTTTCCAGCACTGTAATCAAATCATAAGGCATGTACACAGAACCTTCCTCAAGTTTCAATATTTCGTCTACTGCATTCCATCCACATTCCATAATATTAAATATTTTATCCGGATTACAGATAATATTTAACAATGTTTTGCAGCCTGTTGATATATTCTCAATCCCAATTTCTCTGTTATTAAATTTTGAACGAATGGAGGTTTTATCAATCCATTCCGAGCCATCGATCAATGGAATAAATTTCTTCCCAAATTCACTGATTTTTTCGTGATTACATGTCTCTATATCGAAATATGCGTCATTGTATTCGATCATTTCCCAATGATCCGGAATATCCTCTTTCTTCAGATATATTCTAATCATATTGTATCCCTTCCATATATTTTTCCAGATCAGCTCCTGAAAAAATCCTCTTCAAATCAGAATATTTATAAATAGATACACATTTATCCCGTTTATCCAATACCCGCTCTCTGTCAAACAGGCCGCACCCATTTTCATTCACTTCTGCCCTGCTCGTACAGCACCTTTTATACCAGCAATCCCCCAAATTATTTTTGTCAATAAAAAATCCAGTATTCCTTGTTATATTATGTAACAACTTTGCTGAAAAAGTCTCTATGGAATATTTATCTATACTTCCCACATTATTAACACTTGAAGCGAAATAGGATCGAATCTGAATGATTTCCTTATATTCTGCATATCGGTCCTCCTGCATAGCATTCAGCAGAGCATTTCTTACATCAATCTCCCGCTTTCTCTTCTTTTCCAATATGCTGTTTTTTTCAAAAACCCAGTCTGTTAAATACTGAAATGACAGCAGTATATATTCAAACGAATACATTTCCAGCAAACAAATATTGGAGGAACTCTTTATTTTCTCCTTTAAGCGATCTGCCAACTGCCCAATATTTGTGTTGTCATATGCATGATCGAATGCAATTAAGTATTGATTCCCATCTGGTCGTATTTTCTCGACAGCCTTTACCAGCTCTGAATTATTTCGTTTTGACTCCACAGTAATTCTGTCCCCAAATAACATACCTGCTATCATTTTCCAGAACCTGTACCCTGATTTTTCTTCCCGATCCTCTGTCCATAAATAAATCATCCTTATCACCATTTTTTCCCGAAAACAACAGGAGTTTCCATTTAAAACAAAAGCTCCCTGCACAGACAGAAAACTGTCTGTGCAGAAGAGCTTCTCATCATTGAAACCGCATCAGCAAAAATTACTCTGCCCCATAAAGCGTTTTCAGCTTGTTGAGGTAGCTGTATCTTGCCTTTGCTTCGCTTTCGTTCTTGTCGAACAGCTTCGCAGCTCTCTCCGGATTCGCACGTTTCAGAGCATTGTAACGTACCTCTCCATCGAGGAATGCCTGATAATCTCCGGTCGGCTCCTTGGAATCCAGAGCGAACGCATCCTTGCCTTCTGCAGCAAGAGCCGGATTATAACGGAAGCAGTGCCAGTAACCAGCCTCAACCGCCAGCTGCTCCTCGGTCTGAGCCTTGCTCATGCCCTTCTTGATACCATGGTTGATACACGGAGCATAAGCGATAATCAGGGACGGTCCCGGATATGCCTCAGCCTCTGCGATCGCCTTCACGCACTGGTTGAAGTCTGCACCCATGGAGATCTGTGCCACATATACATAGCCATAACTCATGGCGATGGAAGCCAGGTCTTTCTTCTTCACATCCTTGCCGCCTGCAGCAAACTGAGCGATTGCGCCGGTGGGGGTTGCTTTGGAAGCCTGTCCGCCGGTGTTGGAATAAACCTCGGTATCAAATACCATGATGTTGATATCCTGACCGGAAGCAAGTACGTGGTCCACGCCGCCGAATCCGATATCGTATGCCCATCCGTCACCGCCGAAGATCCACTGGG
>ERZ778516.1702-NODE-1702-length-16260-cov-13.581857_pt1 | contig 16260 bp, 14 predicted proteins | sample MGYA00510342_ERZ778516 | MGnify/ENA primary metagenome ERZ778516 (study PRJEB29527, sample SAMN07138961) | mouse gut metagenome | material: feces | host: mouse | place: China:Nanjing | collected 2016-01-25 ... | reverse complement strand
TTATACCATAGAACCTTGCTTATGGATTTTTATTTTGTCGAACTCACGTTAATTATATATTTATTTTTCCAGTTTGCTGGAATTGTTATAATAAAATCAGGGTCTGGCTTTAATGTAATTCTTTTCTCTTTAGCTGTTGCTGGTACAGGGTTTTCCGTTGGCAGGACGCTACATCCTGCCAGAATAACCAGAATAATGGTTATTGTAAAGGAGAGGACAGAAATAATTTTCTTTAATATACTTTTCATATAAATAAAATCCTTTCATTTTTTAGCAGGCAGAAACTTATTAAGTATATTATTTATTTCCTGTCTGGTGTTACAAACCATTATACCAGTTTATTGCCAGGCTTGTAAAACATAAAACCCGCCAACTGCATATTTTATTTCTGCATCTGGCAGTTTTTTCTTTACCTTACAATAAATCTTTAAGGTAAATATTTTTTTAAAATTTTTGTTTTAATTCCCTAAAAACTTTAAGATATGATATAATAATACAATGTCAGGAATTGGTAAAATGAATAGTTATTTATTATTTGGTGTACCAGCTAATAGATGAAAGGCAGGAAAATTATGAAAGTAAATATACGTAAAATCAGTGAAGATACTGGCTTTTCAATATCTACGGTATCAAATGCACTGAACCATAAAAAGGGAGTAAATAAAGAAACTGCAAAAAAAATCCTGGAGGCAGCACAGGAACTAGGCTATAACATGGAGGAGGAAATTACGAAAATCCGGTTTGTGATATTCCGGAGGAACGGACTGATTATTGATGAAAGCTTTTTTCACCCGGCTGTTATAGAAGGAGTAGAGCACCAGGCAAAAGCTATGGGATATGAGATGGTATTCTGCTATGTGGATATACGTGACCCTGGTTATAAGGAACAGCTTGCTGATATTCTTGCTGATATGCAAAGTGTAGTGATACTTCTTGGGACGGAAATGCTTGAAGAGGATTATGAACCTTATACCAATGCAAAAAACCAGATTATACTACTGGATGGGCAGAGTGATAAATATATATTTGACAGTGTATTGATTAATGATACAGAAGCAGCTACAGAGGCAGTGGAATACCTGGTAAAGAAGGGGCATACAAAAATTGGGTATTTGAAGGGGGAGTTCCGTATACAGGCTTTCCGCTCCCGTGAAAAGGGATATTACCATGTAATGAACCAGTATGGTTACCCAGTCAAGCCAGAATATATTGTGACACTCGGGACCAGGATTGAAACAGCATACCAGAAGATGAAGGAATATCTTGCCAGGGCAAAAGAAATACCAACAGCATTTTTTGCAGATAATGATGTAATTGCAATAGGGAGTATGCAGGCTATAAAGGAATATGGATACCAGATTCCAGAAGATATTTCTGTTATTGGTTTTGATGATGTGTCTTATGGGATAGTATCAGACCCGCCATTATCTACAGTCCATGTATATAAGCAGGAGCTGGGGGCAAGAGCGGTAAGGGAACTTTTATCTGCAGATGGCAGGAACAGTGAGGTAAAAGTAAAAATCCAGGTCTGTGCAAAATTCGTGGAACGTGGAAGTGTAAAAGAACTGAAAGACGGCAGCAGGATATAGAAACATATGGTTGTTTATTTATGTTTTTTAATACATCCCGCAATTATATTATGATATGGGACTACTGTATAAAATAAAAAATACAGTAGTCCCTGTTTTATTGCTATATTTTATATAAAAATTTATATAAAATATTTTATGTAACAAAATGGCATTTACAAATTTCTTTTCAAAAACAAAAATATGTTCTGGAATAATTGCATAATAATATATATAAAAAACTATATAATATATACAAATCGTAGATAAAATTAAAATAAAGCCAAAAAAAGTATTGAAAATTTTATAAAAATATTTATAATAAAAATACAAAGACTAAGAGAGGAGAAGAAGATATATGGGAAAAATCGGAGTAGTTGGAAGTATCAATATGGATATGACAGTAAAGGCAGAAAGGATTCCGCTCAAAGGGGAAACAGTAAAAGGATGGGAACTGAAATATATTCCAGGAGGAAAAGGGGCGAACCAGGCTGCCGCTATTGCAAAACTTGGCGCTAAAGTTGAGATGTTCGGATGTGTAGGTGATGATGCTGCAGGGGAAAGACTTATAAAAAACCTGCAGGAAACAGGTGTTGAAACAAAATGTATCAGGACTGTAGCAGGGATGCCAACTGGGCTGGCGATGATAACAGTCGGGAACAATGACAATACCATTGTTGTTGTGGCAGGAACAAATGATTGTGTAGATATAAGCTATGTGGATGAAATAAAGGACTCGCTCCTGGAGTGTGAAATTGTCCTTCTGCAGCATGAAATACCACAGGAAACGGTTGAATATGTCACCAGGCTATGTACAAATAATGGTGTAAAGGTAGTCCTTAATCCAGGACCTGCACGGCCGGTAAAACAGGAAATTCTTGAGAAGGTAACATATCTGACACCAAATGAACATGAAGCTGCAATCCTGTTCGGCGGAGATGTTTCTTTTGAGGACATGATGAAAAAATATCCTGAGAAACTTGTAATTACACAAGGTTCAAGGGGAGTCAGTACATGTCTTGAAAACGGTGAAATAGTCCTGATACCTGCAAGAAAATCAAATGTTGTAGATACTACCGGGGCTGGAGATACTTTAAATGGGGCATTTACTGTAGCCATTACGGAAGGGATGGATATCAAAAAAGCCCTGGCATTTGCCAATACAGCGGCAGGACTGTCTACAGAAAAGTTTGGAGCACAAGGCGGTATGCCTTCCCGTGATGAAGTAATAAAAGCAATGGAGAGGTAAGCGTATGAAAAGGAACGGAATAATAAACGCAGACATTTCAAGGGTATTGGCTTATATGGGGCATACGGACACCTTGGCAGTGGGGGACTGTGGCCTTCCCATCCCGGATGAAACAGAACGAATTGACCTGGCGCTGAAACCAGGAGTCCCTTCTTTTATGGAAGTCCTGGCAGAGATTGCAAAGGACATGAAAATAGAAAAAATTACCCTGGCAGAAGAAATCAGGGAGAAAAACAAGGATGTCCTGGAAGAAATCCTGGCACTTGTAAATGAAATGGATACAGAATGTAAGGTTGAATATGTACCACACACAGAACTTAAAGCCCGGACAAAAACCTGCAAGGCAGTTGTGCGTACAGGAGAAACAACACCATATGCAAATATTATCCTGCAGTCAGCATGCTTGTTCTGAAATTTTCCGTGAAAATTTTAAAATTCCCTGCATCAGCAGGTTATCCAGTTTCAAAAAAATTATATTTATTGGTACATATTGTATATGTCTGGCGGCATGGTATATGAAAAAATAGAAAGGGGGAAGGCAGATGCAGATTGAAATGAAGGGGATTGACAAATCTTTTGGGTCGAACCAGGTGCTGAAAGATGCTGGTTTTGTTCTGGAAAGCGGGGAAGTCCATGCGCTTATGGGAGAAAATGGTGCTGGAAAAAGTACCCTTATGAAGATTTTGACAGGTGTCTACACAAAAGACAAAGGCACTGTCATTGTAGATGGTAAAGAGGTGGATTATAAAAATCCCCAGGAAGCTGAAAAGGCAGGGATTGTATTTATCCACCAGGAATTAAATGTATTGTTTGACCTGACAGTAGAAGAGAACTTATTTATGGGAAAAGAAATTAAGAACCGGTTCGGCTTCTGTAACCAGAAAGCAATGAGGCAAAAAGCCGGTGAGGCACTTGAACGGCTGGGTGTCCAGATTAATCCAGGAGAAATTATGTCAAATCTGTCTGTAGGACAGCAACAAATGATTGAAATTTGTAAAGCCCTGATGGTAGATGCAAAGGTCATTATCATGGATGAACCTACGGCTGCCCTGACCCAGAGTGAAACGGTAGTGCTTTTTGAGGTCATCCAGTCACTCCGTAAATCAGGTGTTTCCATTGTATATATTTCACACAGGATGGAGGAAATATTTGAACTGTGCGACAGGATTAGTGTGCTGCGTGATGGTACATATGTAGGAACAAGAAATATACCAGAAACCAATATGAATGAAATTGTCAAACTGATGATTGGACGTGAAATAGGGGAACGTTATCCAGAACGTGACTGCAAAATAGGAGATACTGTCCTTAAAGTCAGCGGACTGACCAAAAAAGGTGTATTCCAGGATGTCGCATTTGAGGTGAAGTCAGGTGAGGTTCTGGGAGTGTCAGGACTTATGGGTGCAGGAAGAACGGAAATTATGCAGGCTATTTTTGGAAACCTGCCCTATGAATCCGGTAAAATTGAGATTAATGGCAAAGAAATAAATATTAAGTCGCCCATCCAGGCAATAAAAAATGGCATCGGTTTTATTACAGAAGACAGGAAAGTAGAAGGGCTTATGCTGGAAGAAAGCATTGAAAAAAATATTGCACTTGCCAACCTGTCCATTATTTCCAATAACCACGTGTTAGACCGTAAGAAAGAAAGGGATTTGGTTAAAAAGGGAATTAATGAACTGCATATCAGGTGCTTTGGCCCATTCCATGAATGTAACAATTTAAGTGGTGGCAACCAGCAGAAAGTAGTGTTTGCAAAATGGGTATATACAGAACCCAGGATATTAATTCTGGATGAGCCGACAAGAGGCGTAGATATCGGTGCAAAAAAGGAAATTTACAATATCATCAATGACCTGGCAGCAAAAGGTGTGGCAATTATTATGGTATCCTCTGAACTGCCTGAGGTCCTGGGTATGAGTGACCGTATAATGGTAGTACGTGAAGGTTCTGTCAGGGGAATTATTGGCAAAGAGGAAGCAAACCAGGAAAATATTATGACATTAGCGACAGGAGGTGCAGTTTAATGGAAAATAATAAGAAAAAAATTACAGATTATGTACAGGATTTGGGCGCTCTCATTGCGCTGCTGCTGCTGGTTATTGGAATCAGTATTATAAGTCCTGAATTCAGGACAGGAAGCAACTTTTTATCCCTGCTGCGCCAGTCATCAATTAATGGGCTTATTGCATTTGGCATGACCTGTGTTATCCTGACAGATGCCATTGATTTGTCCGTTGGTTCGGTTCTGGCATTGAGCACGGTACTTTGTGCAGGCATGGTTTCAGCTGGTGTCCCTGCAGGGATTGCCATGATTTTAGCACTGGCGATTGGAACAGTACTTGGAGCTATCAGTGGATTTTTAGTAACAAAAGGAAGACTGCAGGCATTTATCGCAACACTTATTACAATGACCGTTTACCGTGGACTGACAATGATTTTTACAGGCGGGAAACCTATTTCTAACCTGGGAGACAGTTTTGTCCTTAAACTGGTAGGAAGAGGCAATATTTGCCGCATACCTATTCCAGTTATCCTACTTCTGGTAATCTTTGCCGGGTTTTACTTCCTGTTAAACAAAACAACTTTCGGGCGTGCCGTTTACGCAACTGGAAGCAACTGGAAATGTGCCAAGCTTGCAGGTATTAATATTAATAAAACAAAGATTATTGTATATGCAATTTCGGGTTTTATGTCTGCACTATCCGGCTTGATTCTTCTTTCCAGGCTTGGTTCTGCACAGCCTACCCTTGGTTCAGGGTACGAACTTGATGCAATCGCAGCTGTAGCCCTGGGTGGAACAAGTATGAGCGGCGGACGTGGAAAAATTTATGGAACTTTAATAGGTGTGCTGATTATTGCGGTATTGAACAACGGTCTTAACATCCTTGGCGTATCATCTTACTACCAGGACGTAATCAAGGGATTTGTTATCCTGGTTGCCGTATTATCCGACCGAAAAAGATAATCTGCACAACGCTTTAGAACAGATAGTGAAAGGAGAGAACAGATATGAAAAAAATAACAGGTATCCTGCTTGCATTGTGTATGGTATTTGTCCTGCCTGGCTGTAACGCAATTACTATTGATGGTGAAGGACAGGCAAGGGAAAATGCTGGGAATGGTTCTATAGGGCTTTCTGTTTCCACGCTGAACAATCCGTTTTTTGTGTCACTTGCGGATGGTGCAAAAGCCGCAGCTAAGGAAAAAGGGGTAAGCCTGGCAGTTGCAGATGCTGGGGACGATAGTGCAAAACAGCAGAATGATATTGAAGATTTAATTTCAAGAAATGTTAGTGTTCTTATTGTAAATCCAGTAGATTCTGATGCGGTAGCCCCGGCAGTACAGAATGCAATTTCAAAAGGGGTAAAAGTAATTTCTGTTGACCGCGTGGTAAACGGGGTTGATGTGGACTGCCAGATTGCATCTGATAACGTAGCTGGCGCAAGGATGGCTACAGAATATCTGGCCAGCCAGATTGGTGAAGGGGCAAAAATTGCAGAGCTGCAGGGAGTTCCTGGCGCATCTGCTACTATTGACAGAGGTGCTGGTTTCCATGAAGCAGCAGACAAAACTTTAAATGTCGTAGCAAGCCAGAGTGCCAATTTTGACCGTGCGGAAGGAATGTCAGTTATGGAAAACATACTCCAGTCAGATGGCTCTATTAAAGGCGTATTTGCCCATAACGATGAAATGGCACTTGGGGCACTGCAGGCAATAGCAGCAACTGCAAAAGATATTAAAGTTGTTGGTTTTGATGCTACTGACGATGCTGTAAACGAAGTAAAAGCTGGAAGGATGCTGGCTACCGTTGCCCAGAAACCAGAGCTTATGGGTGAAACAGCAGTCCTTACCTCAATACGCCTGATTGCAGGTGAAGAAGTAGAAAAATCCCTGCCAGTAGAAGTAGAGCTGGTTACTAAATAAAAAAGGAAAGACACAAACACATTAAGTAACAAAAGATAAAAGGACGCTGTTTATTGCCATAACTAATGGCCTGGCAGCGTCCTTGTCATACATATGTACAAATCCATATCCTTTATGTACCCGTTTACCACTGAAAGTATAAGTCTTAGGATTATCGTTATTGTAGACAGGTATATTATCTTTATCCCAGAAACTTGCTTTTGATGTATAAGATTCTTCCTGCTTTACAAAAACGATGCCATACAACCCATAAAGATATTCCACCTTGTCACGAAGTTTACCATAAGGAATATTAACAAAGTTTTGATTATTTGATTTTCCTATATTAGAGCCACCCTGGAAAGTTTCATTATAACCTGCAACAAGTGTTCTTATGTTATTAGAAATGCAATAATTTATGATATATCTAGCTGTTTTAGCCATATAATCATTGACTTTGTTATTTCTATCCCTGGCAATAGCCTTTTGACGGCTGGTAGTCTTTTTGCCAAAGCACTGTTTATTTTTAATAGATTGAAGTCTTGCGTTTTGTTTATTGTACCACTGATTAAGAGATTTAAGTTTTTTGCCGTCAATAATGAAGGATTTGCCATTATTAGATACAGCCGTAACAAGATTATTGATACCAAGGTCTAAAGATAATGCATTAGATGTATCTAAACCTAAAGATTGTTCTTTTACTTCGTAGATATATTGTATCTCAAAGAACCTGGCGTTTGCTTTTGGAATGATACAGATTTCTTTGATTTTCTTATGTGTAAGAACAGGTGGAATTATAACCTCTATAAGCTTATGTGATTTCTTAAAAGTCTGGGAATAAGGTAAGATGAGTTTATTTCCATTTAAACGCATAAATCTTATAACAAGCGTAGCAAAACCATCTTTCAGCAGATAATGTGGTAACTTGCAATCATTAAAAGCATATCTGCCTTTTTTAGCAAGTTTCAATAGTCCAAAGAACGACTTAAATGAACCATAATGTTCTCATTTCTGCAAGATTTAGGAAATATCTATGCATGTATTATACTATATTTTTTACTAAAATACAATCATTTCATTAAATTACTCACAAATACGCCATTCATCCCACGGTCTAAAGACCATAGGTTTTCTGGCTGGATTATTATAAACCGTACCAAAAGTCACAATAACCCTCCCCGGAAACCTATAATCTGGGGCTTTTTTTCCTCTCTAAATAATTATAAATAATATATTTCTTTAGAAAGCAAAAAAAGGACAAAAAAATAAGGGTAAATTTATTAAATTTAAAATTACATATGTATTAACTAACTAAGCTAATTTATTCTGTAAAAAATATTAGAAATATAAGCTTAGAAAAAATAAAATTTCTCTATAGCCAGAGTTATAAGAAAATTAACATAGATTTTACATAAGTATGATATCAGGCTTTACATAGACTCATTATAATTGTATCTAAGAAACCGGGCTATTACTGGTTTATGTTGCCTGTGGGAATTAGCACCACAGGGACGGAACGATTTAGTTTATTATACAATTATTATATCTATGCCCTGGTTTAGGGGCTGGGCAGGAATGGAGGATTTTATGAATAAGTTTGGAAAGAAAGCCGCAATGTCTGGAATGGCAGTCTGTCTTGCTGGAATAACTGGCCTGACAAGCTTAGCTGCAACAGAACACTGGAATGATAATTCTGCAAAATCTGCGATTTCTTATGAATGGGAGCAATGGAAGACAAAGTGGGAGAGTATTAAGACAGATTATGAAAAAATTTCTCTTTCTCCTGGTGCAGATGCATCTAAGATGAATTATGCATGGTATTCCAGGACGGCAGACCAGGCTAAAATACGCATTTCCAAAACGGCGGATATGACCACGACTGTAGAAGCAAATGGCGTTAATACTTATAAAGAAAATGTTACAGAATTTTCTGGTACATCCGTGGAATATAAGAAAATTGATGATGTAACCTACTATGCAAATAAGGTTACAGCAACAGGACTTGAAAGTGATACAGTCTATTATTATCAGTATTTCCTAAATGGTAAATGGTCTGAGGTAAAAAGTTTACGGACCGGAAATACGGACAATTTTAGCTTTATGTATGTAGGTGACCCACAGATTGGGGCATCCAAGGGACAAATACCATCAGAGGCAGAGGATAAACAGACAAACGAAATTGCGGCGAGAAATGATGCATTCAGCTGGAACAAAACATTAAATGTGGCACTTAATAACCATCCAGAAATTGACTTTATTGTGTCAGCAGGTGACCAGATTAATAATACCAGTGATGACAATGGGCAGGAGCTGGAATATGCAGGCTTACTGGCTGCGGATGCAATGCCAGGTATGCCAATTGCTGCTACAATCGGTAACCATGACTCTAAATTTGCAAATTATCAAAATCATTTTAATGTGCCAAATCCATACAAAGAGGAACAAAATGCCACCCCTGCCGGAAATGATTATTATTACTCCTATGGTGATGCATTATTTATTGTCCTGAATACTAACAATTATAATTGTGCAGCTCATGAAGCATTAATAAAAAAAGCGATAGCTTCTGCTCCTGGCGCAAAGTGGAAAATTGTAACTTTCCATCAGGATATCTATGGTTCAGGTCTGGACCATTCGGACTCAGATGGCATTGTCCTGCGTACACAGCTGACTACAATATTTGATAAGTATGATATTGATGTGGTTTTACAGGGACATGACCATACATATTCCAGAAGCTATATGCTGACAAGTGATGGCAAGGAGCATACTGTTTATTCTGATGGGAATATAAAAGAAGAGTATACAGACATTAAGGATAACCAGTCGGATGATGCTGCTGCTTTAGGGGAAAAGAAGGAATTTTTGGAACAAAACCTTTGTTATAAAATTGCAGATAAACGCCAGGGAACAATTAATAATCCAGAGGGTGTGCTTTACATGGAAGCCAACTCCGCAACAGGAAGTAAATATTATAACCTGATTTCCACCCAGCAGGATTATATTGCAAACAGAAGCCAGACATGGACACCGTCCTATTCTGTTATTGACATTACAGGGGACTCATTAACTGTGAATACATATGATGTGAACAGCAACAAGGCAATCGACCAGACGTTTACAATAACAAAGAGGGAAGAAGATAATAAAAATACCAGCCAGCCTGTAGCAGTATCTACGGTGCAATTAAACAAGTCAAAAGTTACATTAAAGGTTGGTCAGAAAGTAACTATAAAGGCTACCATAAAACCAGATAATGCAACAGATAAAAATGTTGAATTTACCTCATCAAAAAAAGAAGTTGCTACCGTTAATCCCAAAGGCATTGTAACAGCTAAGAAAGCCGGGACTGCAACAATCATGGTAAAAGCTGGAAATAAGAAAGCCGTTTGCAAGGTGACAGTAAAGAAAAAGTAGTATGTTAAATATTTCTGGACAGTTCCACAAAATTGCTGCCATAAATTTTATGTGGGGAGATACAGATGGGGAGGAAATTTAGGATAATATTATCTTTGGCTGCTTTACTGGCTTTGGGAATTTTTTTAAGCCAGTGGTGCCAGGTGGAAAAGGAGAAGCTGGTATCAGCAGAGTCCCAGGAATTTGATAAAGCGGTCGTGACAGAAATTATTACAGATAACTTGCAGGAAAATGGTAGCAGAATTGGCAACCAGGAAGTTAAGGTACGTTTCCTGTCTGGCAGGAGAAAGGGACAGGAAACGGAAGCCGTCAGTACAAATGGAAACTTGTATGGCACTGTCTGCCATGTAGGGCTAAAGGTAATCACTCTTACGAACCAGTCAGGTGATGTAACGGTTACATCAGTTTATAGCAGAAACCGTGAGCCATATATTGTGGGATTTATTCTTTTATTTTTTCTCTTGCTATACTTAGTAGGTGGGAAAAATGGAATAAAAGCAGTTGTTGGGCTGGTAATTACATTTCTTATGGTTGTTCTGTTTTTATTTCCAGCAATATACCGGGGAATCAGCCCGGTATATGCTGCAGTAATGACAGTGATTCTGGTAACTGTCCTTTCAATATTTATTTTGACTGGATATAGCAGAAAAACATATGCTGCCATTTTGGGGACAGTATCCGGGGTCATTATTTCCGGGCTGGCAGCATGGCTTTTTGGTAAAGCGGCGGGAATTTCAGGTTATAATGTCAGCAATATAGATACACTAGTATCTGTAGAGAATTGCACCAATATTAAGGTGGGAGATTTGCTTTTTGCAGGAATACTAATTTCATCATTAGGCGCTGTAATGGATGTGGGGCTTTCTATTGCATCCACAATAACAGAAATCAACCATGTTACTCCAGGGTTAGGCTGGAGAAAGCTTTTCTGTAGTGGAATGAATGTTGGAAAAGATATGATGGGAACAATGTCAAATACCTTAATTCTTGCCTTTGCAGGTGGTTCATTAAGTGAGCTGGTATTAGATTATGCCTATAACTTGCCGTATTTGCAATTAATCAATTCTTATACCATTGGGATAGAGGTAATGCAGGGAATTGCCGGAAGCATTGGAATTATTCTGACAGTACCACTTGTATCCTTATTTGCATCAGTTTTGACGGCGGCACAAATTACTGTAAAAAATTAAATTTTCCAGGCTAACCGCATAAAATAAATATTTTATAAAAAATAATATATAAACATTTTTTGATTTTGACAGATGGATAAAAGTAAAACTGCCAAAGTTAAAAGAGGTTAAAGTAAAGATAAATGTTGTAACTATGACACAATCAGGCAATGGATTTTAGAGGACAGGGACAGGGGCAATAACAGGCAGCCTGAGAGAAAGACCCCGTTTGATAATTTTCCACAAAGGGATTACAGCCTGGAAGAAATAGACACCCTGGAACAGTCTTTATTACATAAAAATTAAAATAATCAATTTTCATTAGCTTGTGTATTTATTAATATACAAGCTTTTTTGGTATAGTTATTTATTGTGTTAGAAGTGTGTGTAATTAGTCCTTATATTGGCTGATAAAGACATTAATGTATATTATCTCTATTTTTCGTTTTCTATAAATAAATTATTTGGTATTTTAACTTAAAACAAGATGATTAGTGACTTATAAACAACTTTACACAATCAGAAATTAACAGGGTTAGCCATATATTATTGTACCATTATGTAAAGACAGATTGTCATTATGTGGCATATAGTAAAGCTTCATGTCATTAATCATGGGGTTCTGTTATTTGTACATTAAAGCCATTTTTATACCATTTGTCTAAACAAAAGCTGTAGTAACACTGTTCCACGGACAGACAATTAACATAACCATGTGTGGAGCACCAGTCCATAAATCTAGGCTGGCGGCATATACTTCTGCCTTTAATAGTTCATCAGGCAGTGTGTTTTTAATATGCTGGCAGATGTGTTCTATAATAAGGGTAAATTGGAATGAAAATCCCCATTGAAGATATTTTACATCAGATAAGGATGTCAATTATAAAATTAAAAACCACATATTGATAGTTTTGAATTTCTAATATAAATATATAATATATACAATATATTTTATTACTTTAAATACTTAGGGAAATCCCGGGTGGGATTTGATATTGTGTAAAGCCAGTAAAATCAAGGCTTACAGGAGTTATCCACAATTCTCTAAAAACCACATATTGATAGTCAAAAACCACATATTGATAGTTGAAAAACCACATATTGATAGTTTTGAGTTTTGTGGATAACTACGTAAAAACCACATATTGATAGTTTTGAAAAATAAAAACCACATATCTTGAAAAAGTGTGGTTTATATAATAAAATAGCAAATATTAAACCAGATAAACAAAGGAGCGTGCAAAATATGGCACGAGGTAAGAAACGGATTGATGGGCAGCTGTCTTTTAATTTTTCGCTTAATACTGGCAATTATGTAGTACAAGCGAATGACCTTGTTAGAGGTAAACAGTCGTTGAAACTTAATAGTGCAAAATTGATAAGGGCGGCTATTATGCAGATTGTACCAGAGGATAAGGAACTAAAACCTTATATAATTACCATTAAAGAATTGTCTGAACTACTAAAGGTGTCTGAAAGTAACCTGTATCGGGATATAGATGACATAACAGATGATATTATGAAAAAACCAGTATTTATAAAAAGGGTTAGTACGGATACTGTTAAATGGGTTAAGATTGCATGGGTTACAAGCTGTGAGTATAACTCTGATATTGGAGTTTTTTAAGAAACTTAATGATGATTTGAAACCTTTTTTGTTACAGCTAAAAGAACATTATACACAATATACGCTTGACAATATAATGGCTATGAAATCAACTTATTCTATAAGAATTTTTGAACTGCTCCAGGAAAAAATAAAGACAAAGGTAATTGGACGTTCAGGTAAATATGTGCAGATATCATTGCAGGAATTGAGGGAATGCTGTGATTGTGAAGATAAATATAAACAGTTTAATCATTTTAAAACAAGGGTACTTGATACAGCCTGTAAAGAAATCAACAGCCTGACATTGTTCCGTGTAAAATATAGTTATGTGAAACATGGCAAAACCATTGTGGCAATAGTGTTTCATGTAAATATGAGTTATCATAATGGAAATGAAGAACAGAATGATACATATAAATTATGGGTATAATAATGTATTTATTGTATGTTGGAACAACAAGAATGACCATTTCAGTATACAATAGAATATTATTTGTATTCCATGCTACTAGCTTTATATTATTTAACATCTGATTCTGCTTTTGGTATCATAACTTAAGAGTATTGACACCTAAAACGGAGTATAGTAAAATTAGTATATACAGAGGTGCCACAACTTAGTGTCATAAATAGAGGGGGATTTTGTCATGGTTTACGGATATTGCAGGGTAAGTACACAAGGTCAGGCCAGAGACGGGAACAGCCTTGAAGCACAGGAAAAATTATTAGAAGAAAACGGAGCAGAAGAAATATATTCAGATGCTTTCACTGGAACAAAATCACACAGACCAGAACTTGACAAGCTTCTGGATAAGCTTCAGCCAGGGGATAAGCTGGTTATTACCAAACTGGACAGGATAGCCAGGAGTGCATCACAAGGGACAGAGCTAATCCAGACACTGTTAGACAGTGGGATTATTGTCCATGTATTAAATATGGGGTTAATGGACAATACACCAACTGGAAAGCTTATCCGGAATATCATGCTGGCTTTTGCCGAGTTTGAAAGGGACATGATTATTGAACGTACACAGGAAGGCAAGGCAATAGCAAAAAAACAGCCTGATTTCAGAGAAGGCCGTCCACGTTTGTATAGTAAAAAACAAATACAGCATGCGCTTGGATTATTACAAGACCATTCATACAAACAGGTAACAGAACTGACTGGTATTTCCAAATCTACGCTTATCCGTGCAAAGAATAAATAGAATCTTATTTATTTAAAATTTATCTCCGTCATTTTATTACTAAATGACGGAGATTTTAATAAGTTTGGTGGATATAAATAATATAACTTTACTTGGGTATATAGCAAAGTATGTATATTTTAGTATTTTTTGATACACTAATGTATGCTATCTCTTGAATCAAATTAAATCTTTTGTTTCAGCGTAAAAAGATGTGGATAACTTTTTGCTTTTTTTGGGTTTCTAAATAAATATATTATTTATTTATATTTATATTATTTAGGGGGCAAAAAAACTCCCAAGCCTTGCGGTATAAGGGTTTGTTATTGTGACTTTTGCGACTGTTTATAATTTTATTATGTCTTTACATGATTTTAGACACAATAGAAGTTATAATATTTTAAAAATTAACAATGGGGGATGGCAAAATATGAATGATGAAATAAAGGAAAGGGCGTTACCACACGCTGGCAGAGATGGATTCTGTTATGATTTATAACCGCAGGAGCTGGTGCCGCTGGTCCAGGATTGCACAGACAGGAAGCAATGGTGGCTCGCAGATTGATTTTTTACGGGTGTTTGCAGGTATGGAAGTAAAAGATGCCATATTCTGGCTGCTGGATTTTACTGGGTACAAAGACTTTATGCCAGAAAGAAAAAAGACAGGAATGCCAGTGCTGCGGCATCAGGCACCAAGGCATATGGAAAAAGAAAAACAGCCTTTTATACTGCCTGTGCAGGCAGTAAATAATAATATCCTGTACAGGTATCTGGCAGAAGACAGGGCACTCCCGTTAGAAACAGTGGATTTTTTTGTAGGGCAGGGGCTGGTTTATGAAGAATGACGACATCACAATATTGTGTTCAAATGGAATGATAAAAACGGTATCACACGGTTTGCAAGCTTGAGAGGGACGGATGGTTCTTCTTTTAAATATGATGTGTCAGGGAATGACAAAAATTATGGGTTTAATGTCTGGAATGACAGAAGTGGCAGCCTGTATGTCTTTGAAGCTGCCATTGACCTGATGAGTTTTGCCGGTCTGTATGGTGATTATGAGAGTAATAAACTGGCACTTGGGATGTTGCATGATGCACCGCTGGCTACATTCCTGAAAGAGCATACACAGGTAAAAAATATTTATTTCTGTCTTGACAGGGATGGGCCAGGCAGGAAGGCATCAGATGCACTATGCCAGAAATATTATGGGCTTGGCTTTGAAGCGGAGGACTGTCCGCCACCAGAGCCATTTAAAGATTACAATGAATGGCTGGTATCTGTAAAGAAATGCCAGCCTGTTTCCAGCCGGATAATCCAGTGGGATGCGGCAAAACCAGCCAAAAAGCCAGCAAGAAACAGAACAAACCACTGAAAAAACCAGTGGGTATATCTGGGAACAGGAAGATATCCTGTGTGAAAATAACTGGAAAAGCCGGTTGAAAGACAGGAAATAGAAAGAATTTTTAAACTGGGAATGAAAAAAACATTCCAAAAAGCCAGTTTAAATGTCTGTCATAAGCAGGAAGCGGTTTTTCCATGTACAGAAAGTAGTTTGAAAAAGCCAGCCAGAAACAAAAAAAGCATTTCAGAAAGCCAGTTGTTTTTTTCAGGCAGGGCTGGATATTGACAAAAATGTAACTGGGAAAACCAGCCATAAATATAAAAGATATATTGTATTTTCAGCCGGAAATAAAAAAGGCATTTGAAAAAGCCAGCCAGTTTCCGTATATACAGGGGTTTCAGGGGTATCCCCTGACAAGATGCAGGAGCTGTCGCTCCTGCGTATCTTGCAAGTTCCTCGTTAATAGAAAAATTTTAGAAAAACAATTACAAGAAGAACTTGACGATATTGCGAATGAATATGACCTATCTATCAATATAAAAGATTATATTTATATATCTACTTATCAAAAAATCGAAAATTTATTGGCAACAAATTCATATGAAATAAAGCGTTTTTATGGTTTTACTTTTGTAGTATATGATGAATGTCATTATTTTTTTTGTGATGCAGCTTTTAATACCTTAACTGAACTCTCATATGATTTTTTAAGAAATACATATTGTAAATGTGTACAAATTTTTTTATCGGCTACTATGGATAATATTTTCCCTATTTTACAAAAACGTAAAGAAATTTATTTAGGAACAGAT
>ERZ778516.1701-NODE-1701-length-16270-cov-6.042553_pt1 | contig 16270 bp, 16 predicted proteins | sample MGYA00510342_ERZ778516 | MGnify/ENA primary metagenome ERZ778516 (study PRJEB29527, sample SAMN07138961) | mouse gut metagenome | material: feces | host: mouse | place: China:Nanjing | collected 2016-01-25 ... | reverse complement strand
ATCTAAAAAGCTGGCGTTTTAAAAGTATTCTTTCTCTGATAAAAAATATTAAATAAATGGAATGTTTTAAATAAACTGTGTTTTTCAGTTCATTGGCAGTATTATGGTTTATTTTTTCAGAAAGAAGAAAAATATTATTTTCATTATAAAAAATTATAGTTGATAATGCCTTTATTATTGGTAATCAGCTTTTTGGAAAATAAACAGACTTCAGTATCTGCATGATAAGAACTGTCTGTCCTGACGGATTAGTTCTTGAAATATTAAAATTGTTTCTTTCTTTGCAAAAAAATCATTTTCAATCTGTACTTGAAACAAACATTTTGATATGATACTATAAAAAAACAAAGTGCCAGCGACATTATAAATTTATGAAAACACAGTTTTGTAAGAGTTTCATTGTAAGAAATACAGAGTAATTTCCTGTGAAATAAGAAAAAGGAGGCCCGGCGGATGGATTTAGTCAGTATTATCATTCCGGTATATAAGACAGAGAAATATTTAGAGGAGTGTATGGACAGTGTATTAAAGCAGACGTGGCCTGCACTGGAAATCATTCTGGTTGACGATGGCTCGCCAGATAATGCTCCTGCAATGTGTGATAAATATACAATGCAGTATCCAAATGTAAAAGTGATTCATCAGAAAAACAGCGGTCTTGGCCTATCCAGAAATGCGGGATTAAGCAAAGCGGAGGGAGCATATATTTTATTTCTCGATTCTGATGACTGTCTTGACGGGCCGGAGACAGTGAGCCGTCTTGTATTATGTGCCAGAGAAAAACATGCAGATATTGTAACAGGGGGATTTCGCCGATTTCATAATACGGAAATCAGCGCGGTCAATGTGCCGCATTTAAGAGAGGGAGAATATACAAAAACGACAGATTTCCGGTTTAAGGGATTTTTTATGTATGGGCATCTTGCTTATAACTGGGGCAAACTTTACAGAAAGGAATTTCTTGATAAATATGATTTGAAATGCAGAGCATATCCGTTTACACAGGATAAGGCGCACAATATGGCATGTTATGCATATGACCCGGTTTATGCGTTTCTTGATGACAGCGTGTATCTGTATAGAGTAAATGAGGAATCCGTTACCTATAAATATAAGGAAAATCTGATGCCTGTCTGGATAGAAATTGCCACAGATTTTCGTGATTTTTTAAAAGAGAGAGGGATTCAAAAAAGGTATTGGGATTTTATGGCGTTTCACATTTTTTTTGGCAGTTTTTTTCTGGCGAAGCAGGAGCTTCAGTTTAAACGGCATGGAATTATGGAAGCAGCACGAATCTTAAAGAAATATGGAAAAAATCCTTTTGTAAAACGCGCCATGTTATCGCTTGCAAAGGGAAAATATGTAAGAGAAATACAGCCGCTGTCATGGAAAATAGTGATGCGCATGGCATCTGTATTGTTTAGTATACATGCCTACTGGCTGTTTGCAGCAGGTATAGCAGTATTAAGAAAACTGCAGATTGACAGCAGAATTACCAAAAGCCGGTATAAAGGGGAAAATAGTAGATAGAGAAAAAGTCGTTGGACTTTTAAAGGAGAAGTGGAAATGAAAATAAAGAAAGGAATTGCGCTGCGCAATGTATCGGGTACAAGTATTATTGTTTCAGTGTCTGAAAACAAAGTGAATTATGAAAATATTTTTTCACTGAATGAAACTGGTATATTGCTTTGGAAATCACTGGAGCAGGGGGCAAAAAGGGAAGAACTGCAGCAGATTTTAAGAAGTGAATATGAGGTGGATGAGGCTACTGTCAGAGAGGATGTAGAGGAATTTTTAAATAAGCTGCGTTCACTTGGCGTACTGGAGGAATAGAAATGTATCGTGTATTGCTAGTGGATGATGATAAAGAGGTTTTGCATATTAATGGAGAATATCTGAGAGGAAAAGGATTTCAGGTATGTACGGCCGCCTCGGCCGCTTCGGCTCTGAAAAAGCTGGAACATTTTTTACCACATTGTATTGTGATGGATGTTATGATGCCGGACATAGACGGTTTTGAAGCGTTTGAGCTGATACGAAAACGCTCGGATGCCCCGATTCTTTATCTTACGGGAAAGACACAGCAGGAGGACAGAATATGGGGACTGACGCTCGGTGCAGATGATTATATTGTAAAGCCTTGTAGTCTGGAGGAGCTTTCTTTAAGAATCAAAATCAATATCAGAAGGCAGAATAAGGTAAGAAATGAGGCGGGTGTGCTGGAGTTTCCGCCGCTTAGAATCGAGCTGGTTTCACATAAAACATTTTATAATAAGGAAGAAATACCTTTATCAAAAAGAGAATTTGAACTGCTGGTGTGTCTTGCAAAACATCCGCAGGAAATCATGACTTTTCAGCAGATAGGCGGGGAGCTGTTTGGAAATTATATCGATGCGGACCGCAAAAATATTATGGTCAGCGCCAGCAGGCTTAGAAAAAAGCTGGAAGGATATGTGGGACTGGAAAATATGATTGAAACCGCATGGGGAAAGGGATACTGCTTTAAGGGTTAAGGATATGTCAAAGAAAAAGTATACAAAACCGGATATTTCCAGAGAAGAGCTGGAAAAAGCACTTGTAAAGGCAAATCAGGAGCTGTGGATGGCGAATCGCAGACTGGAGGCGGAGGAGCGGACAAGAGCAGAGCTATTTTCCAATCTTTCCCATGATTTGCGTGCCCCGATGACAGCATTGTTCAGTGCTGTGGAGCTGTTAAAATCAGGGCAGGAGATTGGAGAAAAGAAATATCAGGATATTTTAAAATTAATGGACCGCAGACTCCATACGCTGCAATCCATATTAAATGATATTTTTCTTCTGACATTGCTTGAAAGTCCATCTACAAAGATTGAGACAGAGCCTGTGGAAATGGGAATTTTTCTGGAGGATTATTTTTATTCCTGTACGGCAGACCCGAAATATCATAAGCGCCGGTTAAAACTTGAGGTACCCGACAGCTTTCCATATACAGCAGAAATTGAGGCGGAAAAAATGATACGTGTATTGGATAATCTGTTTACAAATGCGCTCCGCTATTCCGGAGAAGGAGCAGAGATAGCTCTTGGTGCGAGATTTATTGCAGGTGAAAAGGATGAAGGAAAAATCCGCATTTATGTGAGAGATACCGGAGAAGGAATACATAAGGAAGATTCAGAGCATATTTTTGAGAGGTCCTATCGGGCAAGCCGTTCAAGAACACCGGAGCATGAGGGCAGCGGCAGTGGTCTTGGACTTGCCATAGCGAAAGGAATTGTGGAACGTCATGGAGGAGCGATTTGGTGTGAGAGTGAAGTGGGAAAGGGGAGCTGTTTTACGTTTTCTCTAACGGGAAAAAAGCTGTGAAATATATTCTTCCCGTTAGAGAAAGGTTCTAAAAATCACACATCATGTGATTAATTTCTTCCTCACTTAACACACAGCACTGTCTGTTTCGAATCGCATATACACGGCTGCATATATTTAGTACAGTAGGCCGGTGAGTGGTGACAATGCAGGTTCTCGGATAAGTATCCTGCATAATATTTTTCAGTACATGGCGCTCTGTCGCCACATCAAGTGCAGAAGTGGCTTCATCTAACAAAAGCAGCGGTGATTTTCGAAGAAGCGCTCTTGCAATGGAAAGTCTCTGAGCCTGACCTTCCGAGAAACCGCCGCCGCGTTCTCTGATTATGCTGTGGATTCCGTCCGGAAGCTTTTTTACAAAATCCCATGCACATGCCATTTCCAGTACATGTATAATCTCTTCGTCTGTGGCGTCAGGTTTGACGTTTCGCATATTTTCAGCAATTGTTCCCGAAAACATGGTGTTTCCCTGAGGAACATAGGAAAACAGCTTGCGGGTACACGGGGATGTCGGTATCTCCTGAAGGATATCATCGCCATTTTTTCCTTCGGCCTTTCCATATAACACAGCAGTTCCCTCACTGACAGGCATAAGTGATAAAATCAGGCGAAGCATGGTAGTTTTTCCCTCTCCTGACGGACCTACCAGAGCGATAATTTCGTGAGGATGCGCTTCCAGAGAGGCATGCTCAAATACAGTCGTTCCAGTATGATAAGTATAAGACAGATTATCTATGCGAAAATGAACGCCATTGGCCTTAAATTTCTCATAAAACTCTCTTACTTCATTATCATGGCTGTAATCTTCACGTGGCATTTCAACAATGTCCATAAGACGCCCCGCCGATGTGGTAATGCTGATTGCAGTCGGAATCAGAGAGGTCAGATTGTGCAAAGTGCCCGTCAATGTACCGGAAAGACTTAAAAATAAAGTCATGGTACCATAGCTGATAGCATCGCTCCAGACGCGGTAAATTCCCCATCCGTAGGAGGCATAGGATACAATCATTCCAACAGTAGACAAAAGAAGAGAGGTCCAGATTGACATTTTCTGGAAGTCAAGCTTCATGGTAATATAGTCCTTTTGAAGCTGTTTCAGGCGTTCAATATACAGATGAATTAAGTCAAACGCCTTAATAGTCTGAATATTGGAGAATGCTTCCTGGTTAAAGCCGGACATTCTGGCTCCCATAGCTGCGCTTCGTTTATTGTTATTGACCATACGTCTGAGCAGTGTCTTGGAAAGCAGTACTGATACTGGCATGCCTAGAAATGCAAAAACAGCAAAGGTCCAGTCATAATAAATTACCATAGCAAAGGCGCTGAAAAAACGAAAGAGATAAATAATAGTATTTGGAATAAAGTTCAAAACACCGTTTGAAATCATGGAAGCGTCGGCGCTCCAGCGAGTCAGCAAGTCGCCGGTATGATAGTTTGTCAGGGATTCCCAGTCCGTAACCAGTATTTTTTCAAAAATATCGGATTTAATTTCCGCATCCACCCTCATGCCAATCCATGTGGAAGCGTAGTCAGAAACCAGTCCCAGAAAGGTAGTGACAATATTTAATGCAATCATTGTACAAAAGGTACGAATCACCTCGCCTGTCTGGTGGCCGGTAATAATATCAACTAAATCCTTGGAAACCAGACTGGTTGCAAGCGCAATCAGTGTGCTGCTCATACCAAGCAAGGTATAGGCAACCATGGCAACCCAGTAATGTCTGGCATATTGATAAATCCATCTGGTCTGCTGCCACATTTCTTTCAGGCGGCCTTCTCTGATTCGTCTGGTATAAAAGGCTATCTTTTCGTTCATAATCATCTCCTTAGGCTTATAACAGGGGTTACAGTGGAAAAAACAGCATCACCTGACACAGCAGGTGATGCTGTTTAAAATTCAAAAAGTAAAAGGTATAAATTAATCATATTTTCCCTGAACATTTGCCTTGTGTGTACAGGAGATGACTTTTTGTGTACAGGAAATACTTTTTGTAGTAGGTTCATCAGCCGCTTTTACCCATACCTTGTATGTCATGTTATCACCGGATTTATATGCATTTGCATGTAATTCACGTTCGATGGTTACGGTATTTCCTGAATAATTGCAGGTAAATTCGGAATAGGCGTCTGTAACAGGTGAGCTGAAGGTTAATGTGACAAGAGTAGAAGATGAGATATGCTCAACGCTTGTGGAATGTCTGCAACGAACTTCAAATACATGATGAGAACCATTCCAGTCCTGAACATCTACTGCATCTACTGTCCAGCAGTCAGTTGTAATATCTTCGCCGCTTGCTGTATAAATACCTTCTGATAATTCTTCTGCTGCCAGAACAACAGGCTTTACATATGCTTTCATAAATAATAAAAACCTCCTTTTTGATTATAACTGATAAGCTCAATGTGATTGATAGTATAAGTATATCGTAACAATGATTTTTCTATCCGTCAATGATTCTATCAAAATTGAAAGAAGTTTTAAGCGGGATTGTTTCAATATAAAAAGCAGAAAAATTAATATGGCAGACAAGATAAAGTGTCTGCCATACTAATTTGTGATAATAAATTTCTATCAATTCAGATAGAAAGCTTGAAATTTTTGAAAGTTAAAATATAATAAGATTATGAAAATTTTTATGGAAGGAGAAGGGAATTAATGAAGAATTATGAAAAACCAGTTGTTTTAAGCAATGAAGAGCTTGTGGAGGGAATTTATACTGCCAGTGGAGATATGGTTGCAGAGAATAATACTACTGCTGCAAATGCGGCAAGACCGGGCTGTGACAGCAAGTATGTAAACGGAGTATGGCATAAGGATAATTATGACGGAGATACTTATTTAAGCCATCTTGGATGTAACGGATGTCCGGCATTCCGCTGGAATGGATGCGGACTTCAGCTTGACCAGGCATTTCTTGACGGAGCTACAAGTTATGACACGGATAATGGCAAACGTATGCCGGGTTGGGAAGCAAAGGGACATAAAGCAGACGAGAAGATTGACTGGAATACATATGATATGTAAATAAGAATAAAAAGCCTGTCTGTTCGCAGATAAAAGAACAGGCAGGCTTTTTACGATGCAGTGAATCTATGTGTAAGATATATTAACGCTGAATGATACAATAGCCAGTACTTTTAGAAAGACAGGAACTTGTCTATCCGTTCCTTTACAGTATAAACTGCGGAATCCTCTTTTGTACATTCCAGCCGAAAAACAGGGACAATTTTTGCAAGTCTGCTGGTAAATGAAAGGTTTTCTTCAATCATTTCTTTTGTCCATACTGGAGAAATAAGCCGCTGCATTACAAGCAGAGCTTTTTCATCCTCAGATAATTTCACACAAACATCCTGCTTTGCTTGTTTCAACAATACAATCCCGCCGATAGGATAAGTATGTTTATCAGCGATTCCGGATGTTCCACACCATGGTGTACCATGAACAATCGCACTATCAGAAGTCAGTTCCATTAAATTTAAATCTCCGTTTAAAATTTGTGTTCCCAAAATTCGGTTCCACAGATTTGTATGTGTAGATTTTCCCATACCCGAATGTCCTGAAAATAGCCATGCTTTGTCCCGATAGAGAATTGAAGCTGAGTGCAGGGCAAACAGTCCCCGCTTTTGTGCAAGATATAAATATACAAATCTCACAGCATGAAACAGTTCTTCTGCAAGCTCTTTACCAAAAGGAGGCTGACAGTAAAAACAGGCATAAGTTCCCGACTTGTCAAAATACATTTCTGCAAGCTGTTTAAATTTCAAAAATAGAAAAATATATTCTTCTTTTCCCTCACATACAATCAGTTCGTTATTTCGTATTAATATTTCTCCGTTTTTGTGACAATCAGGACTGCCGATAAGTACTTCTATCGTTAAATCAGTATTTTTACAGGCATCTGCAGTAAATGGAAGAAAATTTTCTGAAAATGCTTCCTTTGGTCCAATGAGTTTTATGGAAATTCCGCCGATTTTTAAATATTGATATGCCGGTTTCTCACATATATTCCACGAATCCTCCATATCAATTATGCCATAAAAGCGCATTTGTCTTAAAAATGTATCTAAATCAGCCTCCATAGCCGGAATTTCTTCTTTTTCCGCCTGATAATGTCTAATAAAACATTCAAGAAGTTCACTGCGGGAATGTACTTTTTCCAATGTATTCCACAGAAAAATTCCGGTTTCGTTTAGTTGAACACCCCGACAATGGTCGGAAATCAGTTGGCCATATGGAAGCAGATAGAAAACTCCTGCGATTTCCTTCAGACAATATCCTTTTGTTTGTCTCATAAATCAAATACCTCCGGTCATTTAATAAGTTTATTATAGCATCGGCAGCAGAAAAATGCTATAATGGCATTGGAAAATATGTAAATGGAGAATGTTGTAATGGTATTAGAAAATATGGAAATGGGAGATATGGAATGAAGAATGATAAGACAGATATAGAAGAATTGTTAGAACAGGGAAATACAATACAGATTCATACACAAGGTTATAGTATGTACCCGATGTTTATTTCCGGAAGAGATGAGGCGGTAATTAAACAGGCAGTTTTCGCAGACCTGAAAAGAGGAGATGTTGTTCTTTATCGCCGAAAATCAGGTATTCTTGTACTTCATCGTATCTGGAAACATAAATCAGACGGTTTTTATATGGTGGGTGATAACCAGACAGAGATAGAGGGGCCTTTGGAGGATTCGCAAATAAAGGGCGTTCTTCTGGCATTTATCCGAAATGGAAAATATATAGAAACAACACAGCCATTTTACAGAATGCTTTCCCGATTCTGGCTTTTTCTAAGACCATTTCGAAATCCGATTATGAAGACGGCAGCAGGGATAAAAAAAGTAGTACAGAAAATCAGAAGAAAGGAAAGATAAAAGAGTTTGAGAATAAAAATTCCGCTTTTCTTAAAAAATTGCAAAAACTGTTTTGATTACACATAAATCATGCTATAATGTTATCAAACGAAGCAGAGCGCGGTTTGATGACCTGCGCACGCATCAGCGTGCTTCATTATATTGTAATGTCACCAAACGAAGCAGAGCGTAGTTTGATGACCTACGCACGCATCAGCGTGCTTCATTATATTATAATAGTGTAGTGTTTCATACACGGAACGGAGGAAGAAATGAACAATATTTTAAATACCAGTATCGTATATACAGGTGTCAATGACAAGACCATTGATTTATTTGAGGGACAATACATGGTTCCAAATGGAGTATCTTACAATTCTTATGTAATTCTGGATGATAAAATTACAGTGTTGGATACAGTAGATGCAAGAGCTTCAGAAGAATGGTTTGCCAATCTGGAGAGTGCTCTGGGCAGCAGAAAACCGGATTATCTTGTGGTTTCTCATTTAGAACCCGACCATTCTGCCAATATTCGGCGATTTATGGAAAAGTATCCAAATACATATATTGTTTCAAATGCAAAAACATTTGCTTTTCTGCCGCAGTTTTTCGAAAATATGGATATAGAAGGAAAAACAATTGTGGTGAAGGAAGGGGATGTTTTGCAGACAGGAAGGCACAGTCTGAAATTCTTTATGGCGCCTATGGTTCACTGGCCGGAGGTAATGATGACTTATGATGAAACAGATAAAGTGTTGTTTTCTGCCGACGCATTTGGAAAATTTGGGGCGCTGGATGCAGATGAAGACTGGGTATGCGAGGCAAGACGTTATTATTTTAATATTGTAGGCAAATACGGAGTGCAGGTTCAGGCAGTGTTAAAGAAACTCGGAACTTTGGAGGTACAAACAATCTGTCCGCTTCATGGACCTGTATTATCTGATAATCTGGAATATTATATTGGAAAATATCAGCTTTGGAGCAGCTATGAGCCGGAGGACAAGGGAGTATTGATAGCTTATGCTTCCATGCATGGAAATACAGCAAAGGCAGCACGGAAAATGAAAGAGTTTCTTGAGGAAAAGGGAATAAAAACAGCAATTACAGATTTGGCAAGGGATGATATGGCTCAGGCAGTGGGGAATGCCTTTCGTTATGACAGGCTGATTCTGGCGTCGCCTACTTATGATGCTGGAATTATGACATATATGGAGAGTTTTTTATACAGTCTGAAGCATAAAAATTATCAAAAGAGAACAGTTGCTCTGATTGAAAATGGCACATGGGCACCGCTCGCAGCAAAGAAAATGAAAGAAGCACTGGAAGGCATGAAGGATATAGAAGTACTGGAGAGAGTGGTAACAATACGAACAGAGATAAAAGAGAAGGATTTAGAGGAGATGAGAGAACTGGCGAAAGAGCTGGAAGAATAAAAATGAAAGAATCACACATATATAAGTACAAAGTTGAACAAAGTGGTAAAAATCGAAAAACAAATAAATCTCTGTAACTAAATTTTAGATAATAAAATGCCGATAATATTGGCAAAGGTAATTAATGGTAATGTAATCATTAACAGTACAGTTATCAATAATGCAATAGTTAACATTGTAATAATGTAATTATTATAATGTAGATATTAACAATGCAGCTGTTAACAAAGCAGTTTATGAAAAATCTTGGTAAATGGATTTACAAGATTACAGATTCAAGGAGGATTTTAATATGGAAGCAAATGTAGTAAATCAAGCAGCAGAAAATACCGCTGCATATGCGGAGACAAAAAAGACAGGCAAAGTGACAGGAAAGACTGTCGGTGAGCCGAAGTTAAGTGAAAAGGCTGCAAAATACTATGAGCAGCTCAAAAAGAAATATGCCAATATGGACTTTATTCTGGTAAGCAAAGATAAAAAAGCTGAAGCTGAAGCAAACGCTTCAAAGTATGCTTCGTCAAACAAAACAGTTGTATTAATTGACGAAGAAAAGATTGAGCGTATGGCGGAGGATGAGCAGTATCGCAAAAAATATGAGGGTATTATCAGCGGCGCTCAGACACAGCTTAAACAAATGATGCAGAATATAGGTCCAAATTCCGCTGTAAAGAGCTATGGAATTAAAATTAATGATGGTGGAACAGCCTCTTTCTTTGCAGTAGTAGACAAATCTTTAGCAGCTCAGAAGGAGAGAATTCAGAAGAAGTCCGAACAGAAGGCGCAGGAAAAGAAAAAGGCTGCAAAGGAAGAGCGTGAGGAGCGACTAGAAAAGCATCGGGAGAATGGAAAAACGGATAAAACGGGCGATGAGGATTTAGTGACAGTTACGGCTTCTTCTATTGATGATTTGATGAAGCAGATTAATGACGTAATATATACGGGATTAAGCGATAAAGCGCAGACTGAACAGGAAAAGCAGGTTGGACAGAATTTTGACTTTTCTATTTAGCAATAAGAACTGTCCTGAAATGATATAATCAAAAAATATGTCATTATTGGTAAAAAATAAAATTTAAATAAAAAACTGCTGTATATATGATTTTAAATTGTCATTTTTTACAGCAGTTTTTTATGCTGAAAATATTTTTGATATCTTTTATCCACTAAAAGTCATGAATAAACCTGTATCCAATTGACTAAAATATTCAATAATGCTAAAATAAAACCTAAAAAATCGAAGGAGGTGAGTATCATGACAGATTCCACAGTCCGTTTAAGCTCAGTATCTATCCAAAATTTCAAAAATATCAAATCCGGCCAGCTCAATTTTCTGAATCCCAGAAAAAATTATAAAGCCAGTATTCTGGGCTTATATGGTCAAAATGGCTCAGGTAAAACTACATTAGTAGATGCTTTGCAGCTTTTAAAATATATTCTCTGTGGAAAGCCCATACCACAGCATATAGCTGATTATATCAATGTAGAAGCAGATTACGCTGCTCTTCTTTACACTTTCGATATTTCCACTTCATCTAGCAGGTATAAAGTTTTTTATGAATGCCGCCTCCGAAAAGAAGAAAATATTGAGGAACAAAATATAGAAATATACAATATCCATGAGAAACAATCAAAATCTGTAATTTTTGACGAGGTTCTCAGCTATTCGTTTGAAGAAAAAACGAAGGAAAAATCAGAAGAAAAAAATAGAAAGCTTCGAAAATCTCCTTTTATTGATACCCGCACAGAGAAAGTTTTTATTCCTGTTTCGAAATATGAGTGTCTTGTGGGAAAAAATAAAGAAAGAGAAATGAATTTGTTTGTGGCAAAAAAAATAGCTTCTCATACTTCCCGTTCTTTTATTTTCTCAGGAGAATTAATAAATGCCATAAGAAGCCAGCGTGTACAACAGGAAAACAACACAGAATATATAAGACATCTAACACTCTTGGAAAATCTTATTTATTATGGAAATTATGAATTATTTGTTATTCGGACTGCAAATAACGGAATGATTAGTATGAATACACTTCCATTGGCTTTTAAATATCAAGAGCAAAACAGCGAAGCAGTTGGTCAGATGATGCTTCCTCTTGATACGTCGGCTGTTATTCCAAAAGAATCCGTAGAGATTGTGAAAAAAGTAATATATGATATGAACATTGTTTTGAATCAGATTGTGCCCGGACTGACAATCAGTCTAAAGAATCTTGGTGTACAGATTTTGGAGAATGGAAAAACAGGAAATAAAATTCAGCTTATGTCTCAGAAAAACAGCAGAGAAATACCATTAAAATATGAATCTGAGGGTATTAAAAAAATTATTTCCATTCTTCAGCTTTTTATTGTTATTTATAATCAATCCTCTATTACAGTTGTGATAGACGAATTGGACACAGGTATTTTTGAGTATCTGCTCGGAGAAATTTTAAGAGTAATTTCAGAAAAGGGAAAGGGGCAGCTTATTTTTACTTCTCATAATCTCCGGCCGCTGGAAACGTTGGACAGGGGATTTATTGCATTTACAACGACAAATCCTTTGAAAAGGTATATTAGATTAAGCAGTGTGAAGGAGAATAATAATCTGCGTGATTTTTATTTTCGGGATATTGTACTGGGCGAACAGCAGGAGGAAATTTATAAACCAACAAATAATGCAGAAATTGCAATGGCATTTAGAGAGGCTGGTGAGATAAGTGCCCCGTAAAAAAATCGTATTTATTATTGTAGAAGGTCCATCCGATGACGAAGCATTGGGCGTGATTTTAAATCGGTTGTACAATAAAAATGCAGTACATCTGGAAATTGTTCATGGAGATATTACTTCAGAAAGGTCTGTGACTCCGAAAAATATTGCAGCTAAAATAGGAAATCTGGTGCGGAAATATGCGGCTGCTAACCATTATAAGGCAGCAGATTTTCAGGAAGTGATTCATCTGATTGATATGGATGGCGCATATATTTCAGAAGATTTTGTGACAGAGGATGCAGAAATGGAGAAACCGTTTTATACCACAGAAGAAATACGGACAGCAAGGCCGAAACATCTGATAGAACGAAACAGAAGAAAAAGCGAGAATGTGAATCGTATTTGTTTTATAAACAGGGTATGGAATTCACTTCCATATAGTGCATATTATATGTCTGTAAATCTGGACCATGTATTATATAATAAACCAAACAGTACAGATGAGGAAAAAGAAACCAATGCATACTTGTTTGCAAAAAAATATAAGGAGAATTTGGCTGATTTTCTGAGGTTTATTTCAGATTCAGATTTTTCGGTGTGTCTGGATTACAGGCAGTCATGGGAGTATATTCAGGAAGGACGACATTCTCTGGAACGGTATACAAATCTGGGGATATGCTTTAAAGAAATGAAGGGTTAGACTTTTTACTTTTGTTGCAGAGAGGCACTGAAGCAGATTAAGAGCAGGAATTATGCAGAAGAGCTCAAATTAAATGTATGCAGACCATTTTAAAAACAGGATTGCATGTTATTAAAAAGAGATGTAAAATTATTTTTGAATAGTAGCATAAATTTTTATTTTTTAATCTGATTTTAATCTTTTCAACCTTTTCTCTTAATTTTACTGCGGTAATATATATCTATCAAATGAAACAGGAAGTCTCATCTGATAACGGGATTTCATTTTAAGATATTCTTATTTGGAATCGAGTTCAATATCCAAAAATATTACCATATGTGTACTGCACAGGAAAAGGAGAAAAATTATGGAACAATTGGAAAAAGTAGAAAGATTAAGAGAAAAGACAGGCTGCACTTACGAGGAGGCGAAGGCTGCACTAGAGGCAAGTAACTGGGATATGCTTGATGCAATTGTATATCTTGAGAATCAGGGAAAAATCAATGGACCAAATGTATCTTCCTACTCTACAAGAGCAGAAAATTCACAGGAATTTCAGCAGGCGTCGCAGCATTATGACAACTGTGGCGGGAAAACCTTTGGAGAAATGATGGATAAATTTTTCTGCTGGTGTGGAAAGATGATTAAAAAAGGCTGTGAAAGCTATTTTGAAGTGACAAAGGACAGAAAAAATATCCTTAATATGCCGGTAATTGTTTTGGTACTGTTAATTATCTGCTTCTTCTGGGTAACAATTCCACTGCTTATTATTGGAATGTTCTGTGGCTTTCGATATTCTTTTCATGGAGACATTACAAAAACAGTAGATATTAATTCTGCCTGTGATAAGATGGCGGAAACCTGCGAAAATATTAAAAAGGATTTTACAGGAAATGATGAGCAGAAATAGAACATGTCTGTCAGGTTACAGCTGCATCTGAATCTGATGTTTGGATGCAGCGGAAATTAAAGAGATTATGGTATTATAAGAAATCATTTAAATAGCACAAAAATATATGATACATATGAAAAAATGATTGAATCAGGAGTTTTATTGTTTGGGAGGCTGATATCTATTATGAATAAAAAAATTTTACTGGTAGAAGACGAAGAAAAAATAGCCCGTTTTACTGAGCTGGAATTAAAGCATGAGGGCTATGAAGTAACTAAAGCATTTAATGGCAGAGATGGACTTGCCATGGCGGAAACGGAAGAATTTGACCTTGTTCTTCTGGATATTATGCTTCCTGAATTAAATGGACTGGAGGTGCTCAGACGAATACGCAAGTTTTCGGATATGCCGGTTATTATGCTGACTGCAAGGGACGCTGTGATGGATAAGGTATCAGGACTTGACGCCGGTGCAGATGATTATATTACAAAGCCTTTTGCCATAGAAGAACTTCTGGCAAGAATTCGTGTTGTTTTTAAAAAGAGAGGAACAGATAGAAGTGATTCTAAGCATGTGTGTAAAGTTACACCAATGCTTTCAGCAAAAGGTGTTACACTTGATGAGGACCGTCATGAGGTAATGTGTCAGGGTGAGGAGATAGAACTTACTCACAGAGAATATGAGCTTCTAAGAACTTTATTACAGAATAAAAACATTGTACTTGACAGAGAAAAGCTGTTAAGTATGGTATGCGGTTATGATTATGTTGGGGAGACAAATATTATTGACGTTTATGTGAGATACCTTCGGACAAAAATAGATGACAGGTTTGGCATAAAATTAATCAGCACAATACGGGGTGTCGGCTATGCTATTAAAGATGAAAACAAACGGGAAAGGAAACCGGCAGAAGGGAGCGGCAAAAATGAAACAGAGTAAATCAACCTCCTCAATTGCAAGACGTATTAATCTGAACTTCTGGGCAAATCAGCTATCAGTTTTTCTGGCAATGGATTTTCTGATATTGATTCTGGTGTCCGGAAGTTTTTTTTATTGGAAGGAACAGGAGCTGCCGGAAGATGAGACTGTCACAGAGCGCTACTTTGAAGACCTTCTAAGCTATAAAAATGCGGCATATGTGATTGAAACGGATTCGGGACAAAAATATTCTTTTTCTATAAAAAAACAGGTTCAGTATGTGCAGTGTCCTTTCGTGATTCTTTTGATTTTTGAGGGAATTGTGCTGATAGAAAGCATGTTTCAGACAAAAAAAATACGGCGGACCATGAAGCCGTTAAACGATATGGCCAGAAAGGCGGAGGAATTGAGCAATATCGCCGTTGGTAATAAATTTTCAGATTTGGAACATGCGATTTCCAATCTGAATCCAGAATCAATGGATGCGAAGCTTTCCACAGGTGATAAGGAGCTGCAAAGTCTGGAAGTAGCGGTGAATAATCTTCTTGAACGGATGAGGGATGCGTACAGGCAGCAGAACCGTTTTGTATCGGATGCATCTCATGAGCTGCGCACTCCCATTGCTGTGATACAGGGATATGTAAATATGCTGGACCGGTGGGGAAAGGAGGATGAGAGTATTTTGGAAGAATCCATTGAAGCGCTGAAAAACGAGTCACAGCATATGAAGGATTTGGTGGAGCAGCTTTTGTTTCTTGCAAGGGGAGACAGCGGAAGAAATCATTTAAAGATAGAGGAATTTGTTTTGACAGATGTTGTGAGAGAGGTATATGAGGAATCTGTGATGATAGACGAAAAGCACCGTTATCGTTTTTGGGGAGAGGAAGGGATTGTGATGTATGGAGATATTGCCATGATGAAGCAGTCAGTAAGAATTTTTACGGATAATGCTGCAAAATATTCAAAGGAAGGAGATACAATCTGTCTGTCGGTCAAGGTAGAAAAGGATTTGGAAAAAAAAGAGGAAAATAAAGAGTGGTTATGTTATGTTATTCAGGACGAGGGAACAGGAATGGCAGAATCAGAGGTGAGCCATATCTTTGAACGTTTTTACCGCTCTGACAGTGCTAGAAACAGCAGAACAGGCGGAACCGGACTGGGCCTTTCGATTGCAAGATGGATTGTGGAGGCGCATGAGGGAATGATAGAGGTGCTGTCCAGACCGGAGTTTGGCACACGGTTTACAATAAAATTTCCAAGGCAGAGCTAATGTAAGATAAAAATATTTTGAAGCTTACAAGCTGATTGGCAGTGTGTATTATATTGAAAAAGTGTGATTGTTTTGATTTTTTATTATACCAGAAAAAGATTTTTCTTCAAAAAGGAACATATGGAAAATAAATTTAGAAACAGACAGTTTTTAAAGATAGTAAAAATATTTTAAATGCAAACATC
>ERZ778516.1698-NODE-1698-length-16294-cov-4.410247_pt1 | contig 16294 bp, 14 predicted proteins | sample MGYA00510342_ERZ778516 | MGnify/ENA primary metagenome ERZ778516 (study PRJEB29527, sample SAMN07138961) | mouse gut metagenome | material: feces | host: mouse | place: China:Nanjing | collected 2016-01-25 ... | reverse complement strand
GGTGGGCGTTCCCGACCTTTGGTCAGGAGAACGCGGACGACCCGGTAGGTACCTACGAGCAGAAGATTATTGATGCGTTCCAGGACGCGAACCCCGGCATCAAGGTGAAGCTCGACACGATCGACTTTACCAACGGACCGGAGAAGATCGTTTCGGCGATCGAGGGCGGCAATGCACCGGACGTTCTGTTCGATGCCCCCGGACGGATCATTGAGTACGGCAACAACGGCAAGCTGGTTCCGCTGGATGACCTGTTCACCGCTGACTTCATCGCGGACGTCAACAACGATGCGCTGGTCGAAGCCTGCAAGGGCAAGGGCACCCCGTATATGTACCCGATCAGCTCTTCGCCGTTCTATATGGCGATCAACAAGCAGATGTGGGAAGATGCGGGCGCGATGGAGTTTGTAAACCTCGAAGGCGACCGCACCTGGAGCACTGCTGACTGGGAGAAAGCGATTGAGAAACTCGCGGCTGCCGGCATGAACCCGGGCACCGTATTCTGCAACGGCCAGGGCGGCGACCAGGGCACACGTGCTTTCATCACCAACCTGTACGGCGCGACCATCGCGAATCCTGAGATGACCGAGTACACCGCCAACAGCGATGCCGGCGTTCAGGCGCTGACCAAGATGAAAGAGTGGATCGACAAAGGCTGGCTGGGCGACGGCGTTTCCAACACCGCTGCAAATGACATCGAGCTGTTTGCAACTGGCTTCTCGTCCTTCGCATTCTGCTGGGGCACCAGCACCGCGCTTGCACAGGCCCCCAACATGGAGGCTGCGGGCGTAACCCCGATCTCCCTGCCGTTCCCGTCTGATGACGGCGTTCCCGAGCTGGAGTATCTGGTCAATGGATTCTGCGTCTTTGACAACGGCGATGCCGCCCGCGCTGACGCTGCCAAGAAGCTCATCCAGTTTATCTGCGACGATCCCGAGTGGGGTCCGAAGAATGTTGTCCGCACCGGCGCATTCCCGGTCCGTCAGTCGTTCGCCGAGAAGGATCTGTATGCCGGAAATGAGGAGTATGCGGTCCTCGAGAACTTCACCAAATACTATGCTCCGTACTACAACACCATGGATGGGTTCGCAAACATGCGCACCGAGTGGTGGAACATGCTCCAGAATGTCATCTCCAACGGAACCGATCCGAAAGAGGCTCTGGACGCTTATGCCGCAGCTTCCAACGCAGGCATGACTGCTGCATAACAAGCAAAGCTCTAATGACCTGAGAATCCTGCCCCTGACCGCCCCTGCGCCCCTTTCCGGTGTGGGGGCGGACAGGTATTCCGATCCAAAAGGAGGTAAAGACGTATGGGCCAGTCCAATCCGGCTGCTGCGCCTCAAAAGAATCTGAGCCATGTTTTGCAGCGCAGAGAAACCACTGTGGCCTATCTGTTTCTGCTCCCGGCGCTGCTCTTTTTTGCTGCATTCGTCATCGTGCCCATGGTCATGGGCGTTGTGACCAGCCTGTTTAACTACACGATGAAAAGTCCGGTTTCGGCCGAAAGTTTTGTCGGCCTCGGCAACTATATCGAGCTGTTCCAAGACAAGGTATTTCTGCGTTCGATGTGGAATACAGTGGTCATTGTGGTGGTATCCGTCCCGGCAGTCACCTTTTTCTCGCTCTGGGTCGGGTCGGCGATCTATCAGAAGACAGGCTGGGTCCGCTCGTTCTTCCGCGGTGTGTTCTATCTGCCGGTGGTCACGGGAAGCGTAACGGTTGTCGTCGTCTGGAAATGGATGTTCGATTTCCAGCGCGGTATCTTCAACTGGGCGCTCAAATCCTCCGGCCTGATTGAAAAGAACATCAACTGGCTGGGTGACCAGAGGGTCGCAATCTGGTGCATCCTGCTGATCCTGTTCACCACCTCGGTCGGGCAGCCGATCGTCCTCTATGTTGCCGCGCTTGGCAACGTTGACCAGTCCCAGGTCGAGGCCGCCCAGGTGGACGGCGCGACCAAGCTTCAGACCTTCTGGCAGATCAAATGGCCGGCGATCAAGCCAACCACCCTCTATGTGCTGGTCATCACGACGATCAACTCGTTCCAGTGTTTCGCGTTGATCCAGCTGCTGACCTCGGGTGGACCGAGCAACTCGACCTCGACGGTCATGTACTACCTCTACCGGAACGCCTTCTCGCTCTACCGCTATGGTTACGCCAATGCGATGGGTGTCGTTCTGGCGATCATCATTGCGATCTTCAGCGCCCTCCAGTTCAAGACAATGAACACCGGCGTTGAGTATTAAGGGAGGGGGAAGTTTATGGGAAAAAAGAAAATAACGCCATATGCCGTGATCTCGATGATCCTGCTGGTGCTTGTGGCGCTGGTGTTCATCTTCCCGTTCTACCGGATTATGACCGGCGCGTTCAACGATCCCACCAATGTCTGGAAGGCGGAGCTGTTCCCCTCCAAACTTACCATGCAGAACTTTGTCCGCCTGTTCAAGCAGCCCGCCTGGAAATGGCTGTATAACAGTGTTTTCATCGCGCTGGTCTCGATGATCCTTGTCTGCGGAACCGCATCGCTCGCGGGTTATGCGCTGGCAAAAAAACGGTTCTTTGGGCAGAAGATTGTCTTTACCCTGTTCATCTGCGCTATGGCGCTGCCCAAGCAGGTCGTGCTTGTCCCGCTGGTGCGGATTATGTCCACCTTTGGCATCTATGACAATGTGTGGGCGGTTATTCTGCCTACGGTCGGCTGGCCGTTTGGCGTGTTCCTGATGAAGCAGTTTTCCGAGACGATCCCCACCGAGATGCTCGAGGCCGCGCGTATTGACGGTGCGGGTGAGCTGCGCACCTTCTGGAGCGTTGTATTCCCAGTGGTAAAACCGGGCGTTGGAGCGCTGTCGATCTTCACCTTCATCAACACCTGGAACGATTACTTCCTCCAGCTGGTCATGCTTACCAGCACCGAGAATCTGACAATCGCGCTCGGTATCGCGCGGCTGCAGTCGGCGGATGTCATTGAATATGGGCCGCTGATCGCGGGTGCCGCACTCGCCGCAATCCCGATTGTCACCATCTTTATCTGTTTCCAGAAATATTTTACACAGGGTATCACGATGGGCGCAGTCAAAGGCTGATTCCCAATCGCACAAGCCGTCCGCCTCTCCAAGGGGACGAAACCGAGGGGCAGAGACCCCGCTGCCGCTTGCATACGGTGAAATTCTTTTATAAAAACAGACCTCACCTGCCGGGGCATTGCCCCCATCCGAAAAGGAGCGTGTATTACCAATGAGAGATTTTTCAAAATACCAGGGCGTTATTCCTGCATTCTATGCCTGCTATGATGACAATGGGGAGATCAGCCCTGAACGCGTCCGCGCGCTGACCCGGTATTTCATCGGGAAGGGCGTACAGGGCCTTTATGTGGGCGGTTCCTCCGGCGAGTGTATCTACCAGAGTGTGGAAGAGCGGAAAGTTGTTCTCGAAAATGTGATGGCGGAGGCGCGCGGTAAACTGACGATCATCGCGCATGTTGCCTGCAACAACACCAAAGACAGCCAGACACTCGCAGCCCATGCGCAGGAGCAGGGGGTTGACGCGATCGCCTCGATCCCGCCGATCTATTTCAAGCTGCCCGACCACGCAATCGCAAAATACTGGAACGACATCTCTGCAGCTGCGCCCGAAACTGATTTTGTGATCTACAACATCCCGCAGCTCGCCGGTGTGGCGCTGACCCTGCCGCTGCTGCGCGAGATGAAGAAAAATCCGCGGGTGATCGGCGTCAAGAATTCGTCGATGCCTGTGCAGGACATCCAGATGTTCCGCGACGAGGGCGCCGGTGATCTGATCGTCTTTAACGGCCCCGACGAGCAGTTCGTTTCGGGGCTTGCGGCGGGCGCGATCGGCGGCATCGGCGGCACCTATGGCGCAATGCCTGAGCTGTTCCTCAAGGCGCGCGAGCTGTTCCTCGCCGGGAAGCTGGAGGAAGCCCGTGAAATCCAGAACGAGGTCTGCCGGGTTATCTATCGGCTTTGCTCGACCCGCGGCAACATGTATGCGGCGATCAAAGCGGTCCTCAAACAGCGGGAGGGGGTCGAAGTCGGCGGCGTGCGCGCTCCGCTCGCAAACCTCGTTCCGGAGGATCAGGAGATTGTCTCTGCCTGCGCTGCACAGATCGACCAGGCGATCAAAAAATACTGCTAGGAGGATGCCTGTTCCATGAGAATCTATCAAGCTGAAGATTATGAGGGGATGAGCCGCAAAGCGGCAAACCTGATTTCTGCACAGATGCTGTCCAAACCTGCATCGGTGCTGGGTCTTGCCACCGGATCGACCCCGGTCGGGACCTACAAACAGCTGATCGAATGGTACCAGAGAGGGGATCTGGATTTCAGCGAAATCCATTCGGTCAATCTCGATGAGTACAGAGGGCTGGCTCCGACACACGATCAAAGTTACCGCTATTTCATGCAGGCCAACCTGTTCGACCATGTAAACATCAATCCGGAGCACACCAATGTGCCCGACGGCCTTGCGGAGGATGCGCAGGCCGAATGCTGCCGGTATGAAGCGCTGATCGATTCGCTGGGCGGCATCGACCTTCAGCTGCTTGGCATCGGGCACAACGGACACATCGGTTTTAACGAGCCGTGTGCAGAATTCCCGAGGGCAACCCACGTGGTCGATCTGACCAAAAGCACGATCGACGCGAACGCGCGGTTTTTCGCGAGCGCGGACGAGGTGCCCCGTCAGGCGCTGACCATGGGAATCCGCTGCATCATGCAGGCGCGTAAAGTGCTGGTGGTTGCGAGCGGGGAGGATAAGGCCGAGATCGTCTGCCGCGCATTCAGCGGCCCGGTGACTCCCGAGGTACCTGCTTCGATTCTCCAGCTCCATCCGGATTTCACGTTGGTAGGTGACCGCGCTGCGCTCAGCAGGCTCATGCAGGTGACCGGCTGATCTTCAGAACTGTCCCCCCATTCAGGCCCCGGCCGGCTACTCCATTTCCATAGGCGGGATGGGCCGTAAAAAAGGAGGAATATTTCCGTTTGGCCGACGGTGCGGCAGTGTGGAGACCTGTCGCAAGGTGTGTGGTGTTTTGCTCTCCATGCATGAAAGGATGTTCGCGGGGGCGGTATCCTTACGGCTTGTGCTCAATGGCAGATTTAAGTTTGAGAAACATCAAGAAAATTTATGACAAAAATGTCACTGCGGTCCACGAGTTCAATCTCGAGATCGCAGACAAGGAGTTCATCGTTCTGGTAGGCCCCTCCGGATGCGGGAAATCCACCACCCTGCGTATGATCGCCGGGCTGGAGGACATCTCGGAAGGAGATCTGCTGATCGGCGGTAAACGGGTCAACGATGTGGAGCCGAAAGACCGCGATATTGCGATGGTATTCCAGAGCTATGCGCTCTATCCTCATATGACTGTCTATGAAAACATGGCGTTTTCTCTCAAGCTGCGCCATGTTTCCAAGGACGAGATTGACAAAAAGGTACGGGATGCGGCTGCAATCCTCGGCATTACCGAGTATCTTGAGCGCAAACCGAAAGCGCTTTCGGGCGGTCAGCGTCAGCGTGTCGCAATCGGACGGGCGATCGTCCGCGAACCGCAGGTTTTCCTGATGGATGAGCCGCTTTCCAACCTGGATGCCAAGCTGCGCAACCAGATGCGTGCGGAGATCATCAAGCTGCGCCAGCGGATTGACACGACCTTTATCTATGTCACCCACGACCAGACCGAAGCGATGACGCTCGGAGACCGGATTGTGATTATGCGGGACGGCTACATCATGCAGATCGGCACCCCGCAGGAGGTTTTTGACCGTCCGGCCAACATCTTTGTTGCGGGATTCATCGGCTCCCCGCAGATGAACCTGTTTAACGCCCGCCTCGAAAAAATTGGGGAAGGGTATCAGGTTTCCTGTGCGGGTGCGACCATCGCCCTGTCGGATCGGATTCAGGCGCGGCTCACCGAAAAACAGGTCGGTGAGAGGGACATTATCCTCGGCGTGCGGCCGGAACATGTCCTGCTGAAGTCTGAAAAGAGTTCCTACACCATCTCAGCAACCGTAGATGTTTCGGAGATGATGGGCAGCGAGGTTTATCTGCATGTGACCGCTGCCGGCAAGGATGCGGTTCTGCGCATCCCCACCACCGAGCTGACCGAAGAACAGCGCGGCGGGTTCAGCTACGGTACCGAAATCCATTTCACCTTCCGCAGCGATCTGCTGCACCTCTTTGACCCGCAGACCGAAAAGAGTCTGCTGCTCTGACAACAAGGGCTGTGGGGTGGATAAATCCCACCCCACAGCAAAAGGACGCACCCTGTTGCGCGGGGTGCGTTGACCCTTTTCTGGTAAAAAGCAGAAAACATTCAAATAAAAGTAAATATCCGCGTTCGCAATGGTTGGATGCCGCCGCAACGGGCCTATCGCAATGCCATCCGCTGGCCCCAGTCCGCTTGGGGACAGGCTCGGGCACCGGCTTGCTTTAAAAAAGATTCGTCCGCCTCTGCTCCGGTTTGAAAGTCAGCGTTTGGTATCGGTTGGCTATGCATGGCTGGCGGGGCAGATGGGCGCGCTCTTGGCTGAAAAGAACTTTGCGAATGCAGATGAAAAAGGGGCTTTGCGTATGATTTTTGATCTGCTGAAAAATGCCGGGACCTATCAAGGGCTGCCTGCGATCTACCGCGCGCTGCAATACCTGCAAACGCTCGACCCCGCAGCACTGCCCGAATCCCGGGTGGAGATCGACGGTGGCCGGATTTTTGCGAACACCGTCCGGCTCACCTCCAAGCCGTTTGAAAGCTGTGTCTTTGAGGCGCACAGGCGGTATATCGACATTCACTATATTGTCAGCGGGGTGGAGGGGATCGGTGTCGCGTCGGTCGGTGCACTTACGCCGCTCGAGCCGTTCAGCCAGGAAAAGGACATCGGGTTCTATCAGGGGGAGCACCATTCGCTGACCTTCCTGCATTCTGGCGAATTTATGGTCTGTTGGCCTGAAGATGCGCATAAAGTCGCAATCGCGCAGGATGCTCCCGCGCCAATCATCAAGCTAGTGGCAAAGGTCGCGGTGGAGGAGTAAGGTTTTGCTTACGGTCTGACCGCTGCTAGGGGGCTTTTTGCAAGGAAAAAGCCCCCTCTTGCCGCCCTTCGGACAGCGATTCACTCTCCAAAAGCGCAAAAGGTTCCGCGCTTTGCGAAGCCGCGGCCAAAGGCCCTGCCTTTGGAATCCGCAGCCTTTGAAAAGGCTGGCGAAACGTTTGGTTATGGGAGCGGGGGATTGTTTGAAAGCAGAAATGTTTGCTGTATTCTGTGCGTTTTTGATGCAGCGGGCGCCACTTTTTTGTAGTAAAAGACAGTGGTTTTGATTTCTGAAACAGCCCTTCGACAGGCTAAAGCAGGTTTTTCCACTCGAAACAATATGGAGGAGTCATGTTCCTGAATTTTGAAGAAAACAAAATCAAAAAGGCATCCTATCCGGATTTGATCTGCGACCAGATCGTAGACGCGATCAAGGATGGGGGGATGAAACCAGGTGACCTGCTGCCGCCTGAGAATGATTTTGCAGCGCAGTTTGGCGTCAGCAGGTCTTCGGTGCGGGAGGCATTGGCCGGCTTGGAATATCTGGATGTCATTGTCGCCCGAAACGGAAGATACTATATCAATGAGGATGTGCAGTCCTTCTACAAAAAGAAGATGTTGTATCACTACCGGATCAACCGGAAGCATCAGGCAGATGTTTTTCAGGTGCGGTGCCTGCTGGAACGGCAGTTTGCCCTGCTTGCCGCCCAGCGTGCGACCACCAATGACCTGAAGTTTATGCGCCAGACATTGGCCTCGATCGGGGAACGCCTGGAAAAAAGCGCGGATAGCGAGGGCGGTGCAGAGAAGGGACAAATTTATGGCGCTTATCTCACCGAGGCGTTTACCAATTTCCACAGTTCTCTGGCGGGGGCTACACAGAATGCCCTTCTGATCCGCATTTTTGACAGGTTTAAAGACATCATGTTCCCCGAGGTGGAATCGAACGAGTACACGTTGGAGCTGTTCGGGGACCTCCACCGGAAAGCGCAGGGCATTGTCAAAGGCATTGAAAACCGGGATTACGTGCGGACGGTTTCAGCAATGGAAGCCTATCTGGATACGGTGAAACAAGCCTATAATCTTGCGGATGAGGAAGCGTGAGCCATGTTTAAAACAATCGAAAAAGCGTCCGTCCCGGTGCAGATCGTCAACTACTTTCTGGATTCGATCTCTTCCAACGAACTGAAAAACAAAGAACGCCTGCCGGCTGAAAGAACCCTCTGCGAACTGATGGGGGTCGGGCGCAGTACGCTTCGGGAGGCCCTGCGCATTTTGGAGATGATGGGCGTCATCGAGAAAAAGGTGGATGGGACCTATGTCCACATCCAGGAGGAAGCCATTATCCGGGATGCGGTTGCGCTGGATTTTGCGGTCGGGATCACCAATTATGCGGAGCTGGTGGAAATCCGAAATTTTATGGAGGTCGAGACAATCGTGCTGGCGGCCCAAAACCGGTCGGAGGATGACCTGGAAAAGCTGCGGGGTTTGTGTGACAAGATGCATACTTCCCTGGATGACATCGAGCAGTATGCGAACAGCAGCACAGAATTTCATATTTCGATTGCGCGGGCCACCCACAACAGCATTCTCGCGGAGATTTTTGAAGCGATGCGCTATGTCATGTACGATTACCAGAAAAACAATATGAGGACGCTGGGAGAAGTGCTCCGCTCCTACCATGAGCATTTGGAGCTGCTCAAAGCACTGGAGCGGGGGGACGCCGCCGAATGCGAGCAGCTTATGCGGGTGCATCTCGATTATACCCAGAACCTTTACGAGCGGGACAGTACGGTCTGAAAAAGAGGTTTGTCCGCTGCGGAACCTCCCCATAGACCCGGACGAGAGCTACTACTTTTTCTTTCGGAGTTTTAGTTCGATCTCTTTTTGTGCGGCAACCGTTTGAAACAACCCTGCAACAAAGGAACATTGCTCTTTTGCTGACAATGCAGAGTGTTCCTGATTGGCCTTGATTTGGCTAAAGATCTCCCGCAGCTCTGGAAGTTCCAGCAGATTTACTGCCACACAAAAGAAATTTTTCCGGCGGCCATCGTTGAAGTTTGCAAGCAGATGGTTCAGCATCTGCACTTTCTCCTTCTGCTCATGGTTATATTGCTCGATGCCAATCCGCTGCGCTTTTTCTAAATCTGCCTTTCGCCGCCTATGCGTGATGAAAGAATCATATTCATCTATGTTTTGGTACTTTTCGCAGGGATAAAGGCCGCATTCAAAACAATATACGACTGCGTCATGTTCCAGACTGCATTTTGCGATCTTACAGGATTGGTTTCCATTGCCGCATCCCCCGCAATGGTTCCCTAAAAGCATGGGGCATAATCCACAATTCAATCCGCAAAGGGAAAACAGCTGATTTTTTCGTTCAAACCCTCTCATCATAAAATCCTCCTAAGCCAGGATTTTGCCGGTTGATCGGTTTTACAGTGCGTCACCAGTCAGATGCCATACAGGCCGCGTTATGGCCTGTCCGTATAAAAGCCGGTTGGGACGGATGGCTTTTGCCTGTTTTGCGGCTTTGAACAAACGCCATGCATCAGGGCTTCCTGTGCATAGCGTTTGTTCTGGTTTTTTCCTGCCTGTCCGGCATCCTGCTGTTTGGACAGGCGGAAACGATCTTCATATGGGCGTCAGCCCAGCCCGCAGTCGTGGTAGTCTTTCCACCGTTCGCGATAGGCGCGTTCATCGGCGATCCGATAGATCAGATAGCCGGCAGTGATGCAAAGCACCAGAATTGAAACCGCAAACGGAAGAAGCAGGGCAAACAGCGAAAAGGATTTTTCCGGACGGTTCATCAAAAAGCCCCCTCAAAAGGATTGTTTTTGTCGAGATACCATTTTATCCTACTGTTATTATAGCCCAAAAGAGGAGATTCGTCAACCCGCACAAAATGAAATAACACCGCCACCAAACAGGTGACAGTGTTACCAGATACGGTGTTGGCCCAGCCGTCTGCTTACTGGGAAACAGTGGCGAGCTTCTTCATCAGCGCGGATTTTCTGTGCGCAGCCGTATTCTTGTGCAGAATCTTCTTCGCGGCAGCCTGATCGACCTTTTTGATCGCGAGGCGGATCGCATCCGCAGTGCCCTCGGAAGCGGCTTTCTTCATAACAGTCTTGAGATTGGTCTTGACTGCTTTGTTCTGAAGCGCTTTCTTCTGGTTGACAAGAACTCTCTTTTTCGCAGATTTAATGTTCGGCATAGGTTACACCTCCTTGATCTCGGAATCACGGTTGGGGCAGAAAGCCGCAACCGATTATGTCGCATCACTTTAGACAGTACAAGTTATGATACCATCTTTTTTCAAAAAAATCAAGCCCTTGGCGGAATTATTTTACGCTCTCTGCGGGAAAGGATTGGGAATCTGTCCGGACAGGAAGAACGGCGCGGCCAAAATGGCTGCGCCGCGCTGGCGTTCGAAAACGGATTAAGCCTCGGAAACGAACGGCTGGATTTCCGACATCAGGTCGGGGCAGTCATCCGAATAGATCTCCATCTTGATCGGCTTTGCCAGATCGAGCGAGAAGATCCCCATGATGGATTTTGCGTCGACCGCATACCGGCCGGACATCAGGTCCATGTCAAAATCATATTTGGATACGATGTTTACAAAATTTTTCACGTCATTGATTGTGTCAAGTTTAATTACGAGCGTTTTCATCTTGTTGTCCTCCTTACGTGACGAGAGTTGTTGTTTCTTTCTGTTTTTACCACAATTACACTATATCAGCGAGATTTATTTTCGTCAACTGCTAATTGTAATTCTTCATAAAATTCATTATAATGGGCGTAGGATTCCAAGTTTGCCAAAGATGAATTTGTAATAGTTGCACAATAAAAAACAGTCGAATTTAGACGGAGTGTATAAATGAGGATTGCTTTCTACACCTTGGGCTGCAAGGTCAACCAGTATGAAACACAGATTTTGACCCAGATTTTTGCTGCGGATGGCTATGATGTGGTATCCCATACCGACCTGGCGGATGTCTACGTGGTCAATTCCTGCACAGTCACCGCCACCGGCGACCGGAAAACCCGGCAGATGCTTCGCCAGTTCAAGGCCCGCAACCCCGCCGCCAAGGTGGTGCTTTCGGGCTGTTTCCCGCAGGCGTTCCCCGATGCCGCCGAGCGTCTCCCCGAAGCGGACGTGATCACAGGCGCACGCGGGCGGGGCAGGCTGGTCGAACTGGTTGCACGCGCGCTGGCGACCGGGGAACGGATCGTCGAAATTCAGCCGCACGAGCGCGGGGAAGGGTTTGAACGGATGCAGGCGGGCAGCTTCGCCGAACGGACCCGGGCGTTTGTCAAGATTGAGGACGGATGCGAGCGGTACTGTGCCTACTGCATCATTCCAACTGCGCGCGGGCCGGTGCGGTCCAAGCCGCCTGAAGACCTGCGGGACGAGCTGCAAACGCTTGCTGCTGCCGGTTACCGGGAGGCTGTGCTGGTCGGGATCAACCTTTCCAGCTATGGCAAGGAGCTGGGGCTGCGGCTGATCGACGCGGTCGAAACCGCAGCGGCTGTGGATGGGATCGAACGGGTCCGGCTCGGCTCCCTGGAGCCGGAACTGCTCACCGGCGAGGACATCTCCCGGATGGCGGCATTGCCGAAGGTCTGCCCGCAGTTCCACCTTTCGCTGCAAAGCGGCTGCGATGCAACCCTGTGCCGGATGAACCGGCATTATGATACCGCCGAGTATGCGCGGATCGCCGCTGACCTGCGCCGCCACTTTCCCAGCTGTGCGATCACCACCGACATTATGGTCGGCTTCCCCGGCGAGACCGATGTGGAGTTCGAGGAGTCTCTTGCATTCGCCGAAGCGGTCGGTTTCGCCAAAGCACATGTCTTCGCCTACTCCCGCAGGCCGGGCACCCGGGCAGCGGATATGCCCGGACAGATTCCCAAAGCGGTCAAGGAGGAGCGCTCCCGGCAGATGATCGCGCTCACCAGCCGTACACGCGCCGCTTTCCTGCAAGGGCAGATCGGGCAGGTGGTTTCGGTGCTGTTTGAAAGCCGGACGCCCGACGGGATGTATGAAGGGTATGCCGAAAACTATACGCCGGTGCGGGTCGGCTGGCCGGACAACCTGTGCGGACAGATCCGCCGTGTCCGTATCGAGGCCGCGCTGGACGGTTGGTGCCTGGGCGCGCTTTGCGGTTAGAATCCTTCTTCGAAAGCAGTGTTTCAGCCGCCTTCTCTCCAGCCCGGGAGCCGGCATACTGTATGCGCCTGCCGCAGCGGCGGAATTCCAGCCTTGAGAGTACCTTTCGGGGTTGATGCCTGGCCAGTAACCAGAAGGCGGCTGTTTGCGGGAGAAAAAATCCCTTGGCTATTTGTGTTGTTCCAAAACAGTATGAGATTATACACGATTCTATATGGAAAGAGGTTTTGAGATTGAGCGTTTACCGTATCTATGTCGAAAAGAAACCGGAATTTGCTGTCGAAGCCGCCGGCGTCCTCAGCGACCTGCAAACCGTCCTGATGCTTGACTGTGTCACCGGTGTGCGGGTGGTCAACCGCTATGATGTCGAGCGGATTGACAAGGCCGACTTTGACAATGCCCGTTTTACCATCTTCTCCGAGCCGCAGGTTGACTGCGTATATGACGAACTGCCCCCGATTGCCGAAACCGAGCGGATGTTTGCGGTTGAGTACCTGCCCGGGCAGTTTGACCAGCGCGCCGATTCGTGCGCCCAGTGTATCTCCCTTTCGACCGCCAAGGAACAGCCGGTTGTGCGCACCGCCCGTATCTACATCCTTTCGGGCAGCATCCCGGACCAGGCGCTCGAGCAGATCAAACATTATCTGGTCAACCCGGTGGAAAGCCGTCTGGCTTCGCTGGAAAAGCCGGACACCCTTGAAACCAGCTACGAGATTCCCACTGTGGTCGAGACGCTGGACGGGTTCACCAGCCTCGACACGGCAGGCCTGGCTGCGTTCGTGACCCGTTACGGCCTTGCGATGGACACCGATGACATCGCGTTCTGCCAGTCCTACTTCCGGGACGAGGAGCACCGCGACCCGACTATCACCGAAATTCGGATGATCGACACCTACTGGTCGGACCACTGCCGCCACACTACCTTCCTGACCAATATCGGAAAGGTGCAGATCGACACCCCCTATATCCGCAAGAGCTTTGAAAAGTATCTGGAGCTGCGGGACCGGCTGTATGTCAAACAGGGCAAGGACAAGCCGATGTGCCTGATGGACCTTGCGGTGATCGGCGCGAAGGCGCTCAAGGCGGACGGTCTGCTGAACGACCTCGACGAAAGCGACGAAATCAATGCCTGTACGGTCAAAATCACGGTGGATGTGGACGGGAAGGACGAGGACTGGCTGCTGCTCTTCAAAAACGAGACCCATAACCATCCCACCGAGATCGAGCCGTTTGGCGGCGCGGCCACCTGTTTGGGCGGCGCGATCCGTGACCCGCTTTCGGGGCGGAGCTATGTCTATCAGGCGATGCGGGTGACCGGTGCGGCAGACCCGACCGTCCCGCTCTCCCAAACGATGGCGGGCAAGCTGCCGCAGCGCAAGATCGTCACCACCGCTGCGGCTGGTTATTCCTCCTACGGCAACCAGATCGGCCTCGCCACCGGGCATGTTGCCGAGGTTTACCATCCGGGCTATGCGGCCAAGAGGATGGAGATCGGTGCGGTGCTCGGCGCAGCACCGGCAAAGAATGTGGTCCGGGAGTGCCCCGATCCGGATGACGTGGTGATCCTGCTCGGCGGGCGCACCGGTCGGGACGGCTGCGGCGGCGCGACAGGTTCTTCCAAGAGCCACACGATGGATTCCCTCGAGAGCTGCGGCGCCGAGGTGCAGAAGGGCAACGCGCCGATCGAGCGCAAGCTCCAGCGCCTGTTCCGCAACGGGGAAGCCACCCGTTTGATCCGGCGGTGCAACGATTTCGGTGCGGGCGGCGTCTCGGTCGCGATCGGCGAGCTGGCCGACGGGTTGGAGATCAACCTCGATGCGGTCCCCAAAAAGTATGACGGCCTGGACGGCACCGAGCTGGCGATCTCCGAGTCGCAGGAGCGGATGGCAGTTGTGGTCGCGCCCGGCAACGTTGACCGGTTTATCCAGTTCGCCCACGAAGAAAACCTCGAAGCGACCGTTGTCGCGAAGGTCACTGCCCTGCCGCGCCTGGTCATGCACTGGAACGGCAGCCGGATTGTAGACCTTTCCCGCGCATTCCTCAACTCCAATGGTGCGCCCAAACACACCGACATCGAAATCGAGGCCCCAAAAAGCTGGGCGCGTCCCCGCTCGAACGCCCCGCTCGTACAGAAATGGCGCGAGATGATGGAAAACCTCAACGTCTGTTCCCAGAAGGGATTGGTCGAACGGTTCGATTCGACGATCGGGGCAGGCAGCGTGCTGATGCCGTTCGGCGGCAAGACCCAGCTTTCCCCCGCGCAGGCGATGGTTGCCAAGCTCCCGGTGCTCGGCGGGGAAACCACCACCTGTTCGGTCATGGGCTGGGGATTCAACCCCGACCTTTCAGCGGCCAGCCCGTATCACGGCGCGATCAACGCGGTGGTCGAGTCGGTTGCAAAGGTGGTCGCGGCAGGCGGCAGCCATACCCACTGCTGGCTGACCTTCCAGGAGTATTTCGAGCGCACCAAGGGGGACCCGAAACGCTGGGGTAAGCCGCTTTCGGCTCTGCTCGGCGCGTTGGAGGCGCAGCTTGGGCTGGGGATCGGTTCGATTGGCGGCAAAGATTCGATGTCCGGCAGCTTTGAAAATCTGGATGTCCCGCCGACCCTTGTCTCGTTCGCGGTTTCTACCACCCGCACCGACCGGGTTGTTTCGACAGAATTTAAACATGCGGGAAATAAAGTGTATATTATTACTCCTTGTTTCGACGAAAATAAGGTCCCGCAGTTCGACAGTGTGCGCGAAGTGTTCGGGACAGTCGAAAAACTGATCGCAGAAGGGAAGGTCGCGTCGGCTTGGACGATCGGGTATGGCGGCGTCTGCGAGGGCATCACGAAGATGTGTCTGGGAAACCGGCTCGGGTTCGATTTCTCGGCCACCTTTGATGACGCGGCACTCTTCGAGCCTCTCTGCGGCGGGTTCATCCTGGAATCGGCGGAGGACCTGCCCAACCTGCCCTGTATCGGTACAGTCAGCCCCGACTACCTGATCCACTATGGATTTGACCGGATCGACTTGAACGACATTCAGGAAATTTGGGAGAAAAAATTACAATCCGTATTTCCTTATCTGCTCAAAACCCCCGAAAAACCGGTACCGGAATATTCCTTCCCTGTTTCGGATAGAATGCAGGCAAAGGCAAAAATCGCAGCGCCGCGGGTGCTGATCCCGGTGTTCCCTGGCAACAACTGCGAGTATGACACTGCGCGGGCGTTCGAGCGTGCAGGCGCACAGGCGGAAATTTTCATTGTGCGCAATCTCACTGCCGCTGACATCGAGGAGAGCGTCGCACAGTTTGCCCAGCGCATCGCGCAGAGCCAGATCATCGCGATCCCGGGCGGGTTCTCGGGCGGTGACGAGCCGGACGGTTCTGGCAAGTTCATCACCGCATTCCTGCGCAATCCCCGGATTAAAGATGCAGTGCACGATCTGCTCAAAAACCGCGACGGCCTGATGTGCGGCATCTGCAACGGATTCCAGGCGCTGATTAAACTCGGGCTGGTCCCGTATGGTGAGATCCGCGACATGGACGAGAGCTGCGCGACCCTGACGTTTAACACGATCGGCCGCCACCAGTCGGGGCTGGTGCGCACCCGCGTAGCATCGAACAAATCGCCCTGGTTAGCGGGGATGCAGGTGGGGGATATCCATACGGTCGCAATCTCGCATGGGGAGGGACGGTTTGTCGCACCGCAGGGGCTGATCGACCAGCTCGCCTCGAACGGGCAGATCGCGACCCAATATGTCGATCTTGAAGGCAGGCCGAGCCTGGATATCCGGTATAACCCCAACCATTCGTTTGACGCGGTTGAGGGGATCACCAGCCCGGACGGACGGGTATTCGGCAAGACGGCGCATTCCGAGCGGTATGCCAACGGTACGTTCCAGAATGTGCCGGGCGAAAAGTTCCAGGATATTTTCGGGAACGCAGTCCGGTACTACCGGTAATCAGCGGGTTTGAAAAACGAAAGTTTTACTCAATTTTTTTCAAAAAATTGCAGGGTCGAGGGGCAGTGGGACAGCGGAAGTCTGGTTCCAGACCAGACTTCCAGGCGCAAAGCGCCTTCCTCGGG
>ERZ778516.1692-NODE-1692-length-16324-cov-12.851866_pt1 | contig 16324 bp, 13 predicted proteins | sample MGYA00510342_ERZ778516 | MGnify/ENA primary metagenome ERZ778516 (study PRJEB29527, sample SAMN07138961) | mouse gut metagenome | material: feces | host: mouse | place: China:Nanjing | collected 2016-01-25 ... | reverse complement strand
GGTTACATCCAGTCCAGGCGGGAAGGGATGCTGCGGGCAGGAAAGAAGAATACCATGATCGTCGGCGCCGGAGAAGCAGGTTATACTCTTTTGAAGGAGCTGCAGAACAGTCGTTTTATTGAACAGAATGTATGCTGTATCGTGGATGATGATCCGGGAAAAAGAGGAAAATATTTACGGGGAGTGCTTGTGGCAGGAAACCGGAAGGATATCTGCCGTCTGGCAGAGGAGTACGACATCGACGAGATTATGATTGCCATACCATCTGCAACGCATGGAATGATTCAGGAGATTCTGGATATCTGCAGTCAGACCAGCTGTAAGCTGAGGGTGCTTCCGGGACTGTATCAGCTGGTGAACGGGGAAGTCAGCATCTCCAAGCTTCGCAATGTGGAGATCGAGGATCTGCTGGGCAGAGAGCCGGTGGACACGCAGATCGACAGTATCATGGATTATGTATCCGGTAAAACGGTGCTGGTGACCGGCGGCGGCGGTTCCATCGGAAGCGAGCTTTGCCGTCAGATTGCCAGACATGAGCCGAAACGGCTGGTAATCTTTGATATTTATGAAAATAATGCTTATGATATCCAGCAGGAGCTGAAACGGGATTACCCGCAACTGGATCTGGTGGCGCTGATCGGTTCTGTAAGAAATACGCACCGGATCAACAACATCTTTGAACAGTACCGTCCGGATATCGTCTATCATGCGGCCGCACACAAGCATGTGCCGCTGATGGAGGACAGTCCCAATGAGGCGATTAAGAATAATGTACTGGGCACCTGGAAGACGGCGCAGGCGGCGGACCGGTTTTGTGTATCCCGTTTTGTACTGATTTCGACGGACAAGGCAGTGAACCCCACCAATATCATGGGGGCTTCCAAGCGTCTCTGCGAGATGGTGATCCAGATGATGAACCATCAGTCGAAGACAGAGTTTGTGGCAGTGCGTTTCGGGAATGTGCTGGGGAGCAATGGAAGCGTGATTCCGCTTTTTAAAAAACAGATCGAGGAAGGCGGTCCGGTGACGGTGACGCATCCGGATATTATCCGGTATTTCATGACCATACCGGAAGCCGTATCGCTGGTCCTGCAGGCGGGCGCGCAGGCAAAGGGCGGGGAGATCTTCGTTCTGGATATGGGAAAACCGGTGAAGATTCTGGATCTGGCGCTGAATCTGATTCGTCTTTCGGGATATAAACCTTATGAAGATATTGACATTCAGTTTACCGGGCTTCGACCCGGGGAAAAACTGTACGAGGAACTGCTGATGAGCGAGGAAGGCCTTCAGAGTACGGAAAATGAGTTGATCCATATCGGGAAACCCATCGAATTTGACGAGGAACAGTTCCGTCATCAGCTGGAGGAACTGGATGAATGGTCCAGGCAGGACCGGCCGGATATCAGAGAAAAAGTGATGGAGATCGTTCCAACTTACCATATGGAAGAAAATAAAGTGGAAAAGAGGCATAAGTAATGGCACACATTTATCTGGCTTCCCCGCATATGAGTGCGGAAGGCTATGAGCAGGAGTACATCAGAGAGGCATTTGCTACCAACTGGATTGCGCCTCTGGGGAAAAATGTAAATGAGTTCGAGAAGGAACTGGCAGCCTATGTGGGAGCAAAGGACGCGGCTGCGCTGTCAGCGGGGACGGCGGCGATTCATCTTGCCCTGAAAGCGGCCGGAGTAAAGGAAGGGGATGTGGTCTTCTGCCAGGATCTGACCTTTTCGGCAACGGCCAATCCGATTATTTATGAAAAAGCAGTGCCGGTATTCATTGACAGTGACAAAGAGACCTGGAACATGTCCATAGATGCGCTGGAAAGGGCTTTTGAGAAGTATCCGAATGTGAAAGCAGTGATACCGGTGCATCTGTACGGCCTGCCTGCCGATATGGAGCGGATCATGGAGATCTGCCAAAGGCATGAAGTTCCGGTGATTGAGGATGCGGCGGAAAGTCTGGGGTCCTGTTATCACGGACAGCATACAGGGACCTTTGGCGACTATGGTGTATTTTCTTTTAATGGAAACAAGATCATCACGACCTCCGGCGGCGGCATGCTGGTCTGCAATCTGGAGGAAGAAAGGGCCAGGGAGCGGATCCGTAAAACGCGCTTCTGGGCGACGCAGGCCAGAGAGTCCGCCCGTCATTATGAACATAAGGAGATCGGCTATAACTATCGTATGAGCAACATTGTTGCGGGCATTGGCAGAGGACAGCTGAAAGTTCTGGAGCAGAGGGTGGAGCAGAAGCGGAATATTTTTGCATATTACAGGGAGCATCTGGGAGATCTGAAAGGGATTTCCTTCATGCCGCTACATGAACAGGAGCGGGCCAACTGCTGGCTCAGTGTGATCCAGATCGAGCCGGACGGTCCGGTGAGACCGCTGGATGTGATGATCGCTCTGGAAAAAGGGGACATCGAGAGCCGGCCGGTGTGGAAACCCATGCATCTGCAGCCGGTATTTTCCGGATGCGATTATGTGGACAATGGAAACGTGGGTTCTGAACTGTTTCGCCGCGGAGTCTGTCTGCCCAGTGATACGAAGCTGACAGAGGAGGAACTGGAGAGAATCTGCGGAATTATAAGAGGCCTGTGGAAATAGATGAGCTTTTATGCAAAGTATGGGAAAAGAATCTTTGATCTGTGTCTGACAGTTCCGGCGTTCATTATACTGAGTCCGGTTATGGGAATGACTGCGGTTCTGGTAGCTGTGAAGCTGGGCAGGCCGGTTCTGTTTACGCAGAAAAGGCCGGGTTACCATGAGCGGATTTTCCGGATGTATAAATTTCGATCCATGACGGATGAGAGAGATGAAGATGGGGAGCTGCTTCCGGATGAGGTACGGCTTACATCTTTTGGAAAGAAACTTCGCAGCAGCAGTCTGGACGAGCTGCCGGAACTTTTGAATATTCTGAAAGGAGATATGAGCCTGGTTGGTCCAAGACCACTGTTGGTGCAGTATCTTCCTCTGTACAATGCGCAACAGCGGAAAAGACATGAGGTGAAACCGGGAATTACAGGTCTTGCACAGATCAACGGACGAAACCGTATTACGTGGGAAGAAAAATTTTCATATGATGTGCAGTATGTGGAAAATATTTCATGGAAAGAAGATATCCGGATTCTGGCGGAGACGGTCCTTACTGTATTCAAAAGAGAAGGAATCAACAGTGAAAATTCCGCCACGATGGAGGATTTTACCGGAACGCCGGAGGAAGAGGCAAAGGGATGAAGACGCCATATTATCTTATTCATAAAGAAGTGCTGGATGAAGGGATGGAAAAACTGAAACAGGCAGCAGCAGATTACTGGCCGAATACCGTGATCGGATATTCTTTTAAGACAAATTCCCTTCCCTGGGTGCTCCGGTATATGAAAGCGCAGGGATGTTATGCGGAAGTGGTCTCAGAAGACGAGTATGCGCTTGCAGAGTATATGGGATATGAGAATATCATATACAATGGTCCGGTAAAAGGCCGGGACAGCTTTGAGAGGGCCTGCAGAAAAGGACAGATTGTAAATATCGATGCGGACCGGGAGATTCGATGGCTTCAGGAGCTGTGTGCAGCACAGCCGGACAGAACGATCCGGGTTGGGATCCGTGTGAACTTTGATCTGGAAGGAATGTGTCCGGGCGAGGCTTCCGGCGGTGAAGAAGGAGGCCGGTTTGGATTTAATTATGAAAACGGGAGCTTCCAGAAGGCGCTGGAGAAACTGCAGGCGATTTCGGGAGTACAGCCGGAGGGGATACATCTTCACTGCAGTTCCAAGACGAGAAGCCTTAAAATCTATGAAGCGATTGCACGGATGGCATGCCGGATCCGGACAGAATTCCGGACAGAATTCAAGTATATTGATGCAGGAGGCGGATATTTTGGCGGACTTGCCAATAAGCCGCAGTATGCGGACTACCTGCGGATAATGACAGCGGTACTTAAAGAAGCGTATGATCCGGACAGAACCACTCTGATTCTGGAGCCGGGAACGTCGCTGATCTGTCCTCCGGTCGAGTATGTAACGTCGGTTACGGATAGAAAAGAGACCAGCAGGAATTATTTTGTGACCACGGATGGAAGCAGGATTCATGTGGATCCGCTGATGACAAAGAAAAGTTATTTTTATCACATTGAGTCCAGGGGGCAGGAAGGACAGAGGGACAGGTTGAAAAAGCAGGTGATCTGTGGATTTACCTGCATGGAGAATGACCGGCTGTTTGAACTGAAGGATGCCCCGGCGCTTGAGGAAGGCGACCGGATCATTTATGAGAAGGTGGGAGCCTATACCATGTGTCTGTCTCCGCTGTTCATCGGGTATTTTCCGGCAGTCTATGTGGAGGATCAGGGAAAGATTTTCTGTGTACGCCAAAGGTGGGGTGTGAACGAGTATGTGCAGAAGTCTGCTGAAGAGGCCGCTTTTCACATCTGAATACAAGGGGATGTGTATCGGCAGGGATATGAAAAATAACTGGCAGAGGAAAAAGAAGTATGAATATTCTGATATTGAGTTGTGGTACTCGAAATAAAATTGTACAATATATGAAACGGGAGCTTTCCGGACGGGGAAGAGTGATCGCTACGGATATGAGTCCCAATGCGCCCGCACTTTATGAGGCAGATGCTTTTTATCTGGTGCCCAAAATTACAGAACCGGGTTATATCGACCGGGTTCTGGATATTTGCAGAAAGGAACAGATTCAGGGAGTTTTTTCCCTGATTGATCCGGAACTGTCCCTGCTGGCGGAACACGAACAGAGTTTTCGGCAGATCGGTACCACAGTCATTGGGTCTTCTTATGAATTATGTGAGCGGACCCTGGACAAATGGCAGATGTACCTGTGGCTGAAAGAGCACGGGTACGCCTGTGCCGGAAGTTATGTGGACAAAGAGGCGTTTTACAGGGATGTGGAGAAGGGGAAGATCAGCTATCCGGTGTTTGTAAAGCCGGTCAGGGGGAGTGCAAGCATTGCCATTACCCGGGCGGAGGATCGTGAAACCGTGGAGTTTTTGTTTTCCCATGGAGAGGGTCTGCTGATTCAGGAGTATTTAAGAGGACAGGAGATCGGAGCGGACTGTTATATCGATATGATCAGCGGGGAAACGGTCTCTGTATTTACAAAGAAAAAGCTGGTTATGCGTGCAGGGGAGACGGACAAAGGGATCTCATTTCAAGATCCGGTTCTTTTTGAGCTGATAGAACGCTTCGTAAAGGAAAGCGGATTCCGGGGACAGATTGATATCGATATTTTTGAATGCGACGGGGTTTATTATATTTCGGAAGTGAATCCCCGCTTTGGCGGCGGTTATCCCCATGCATATGAAGCGGGAGTCAATCACATGAAATATATGGTTCGTAATCTGGAGGGAAAGTGCAATGTCCCTGAGCTGGGAGATTATGAAGAGGGGATTGTGATGATGAAATACAATGAGATCCGGATACGAAAAGAAGAGGCTTACGTTCGATGAAAAGACTGTGGATACTGAATCACCATTCAGGTCTGGAAGGTGACAGGCATTATGAACTGGCAAAGGAAATGGCGGCTGCCGGCATGGAAGTAGTCGTGTTCCTGTCTGCGTTTGACCATCAGACAGAGACCTGTATCTGTGAAAAAACGGTGACGATCCGAAAAGTACAAAAAGGGGTATCCTATGTATGGCTTCGGACAACGCCGGCTTATCATGGCAATGGGATTGCCCGCATTTTAAATATGATAAGCTATTATCAGCTTATGCGAAAATACGAGAAGACTTTTTATAAGAAATTCCAGGCGCCGGATGCAGTGATTGGTTCGTCGGTTCATCCGTTTGTATGGGAAAATGCCTGGCATATTGCGCAGAAAAACCGGATTCCCTTTATCTGCGAGATCAGAGATTTCTGGCCGCTGTCATTTACGGAGATCTATGGCTGGTCCAGATTTCATCCGGTCTGCCTTCTTTTTTCTCTGCTGGAGCGCAGAGCGTACCGCAGGGCAGATGCGATTGTGACCTCCATGGAATTTGGCTATCGGTATCTGGAACAGTTTCCGTATGTCAGAAAAGAACGGATATACTGGATCCCGAACGGCTATCATACAGCCAGAATCGATCAGGTTCTGCAGGATGCGGATGTAAGTCTCCCGGAAGAGCTGGAACATTATCTGCAGAAGAACTGGTGCGCAGTCTATACGGGAAGTTTTGTGGATTCTGAGAGACTTCCGGACATGCTGGATGCGGCCTCTTATATGCAGAAGCATGAGATGGGGGAAATAAAATTTGCGTTTATCGGTGACGGGCATCTCCGGCAGGAACTGGAAGCGAGAGTAGAACAGGAAAAGCTGAAAAACGTACGGATTTTCCCGCGGATTGAAAAAAGTCAGGTGGCAGTTGCTTTGTCAAAGGCAAAAGTCTGTATCGCTGCATTAAAAGACGACAGGGTGTTAAATGATCTTGGTTTAAGCCTTAACAAACTGAATGATTATCTGTATTCCGGAAATCCGACGGTATTTGCGTGCAATTCGGTCAATGTAGTCGGGGAATCAGGAGGCGGGATTGTAGTGCCATGCAGTGATCCGCAGGCCTATGCAGAAGCTTTGATGAAAATCTTCCATATGCCGGAAAGTCAGCGCCGTGAGATGGGAGAACGGGGAAAGAAAATGATTCGGGAAAAATATAATTATGCATTGCTTGCCGGAAAGTATATGCAGATTTTGACAGACTGTGCGGAAGGCACGTTGTTGAATAAGGAGAGACCATGAAGCAGATACTTTTGGATAAAATCGCAAAAAAGAAAATTGTCGTAGGTGTGATCGGTCTTGGCTATGTGGGTCTGCCGCTGGCGGTGGAGAAGGCCAAGGCAGGATTTCAGACCATCGGTTTTGATGAGCAGCCGGCCAAGGTGGAGATGGTGAATCAGGGACATAACTATATCGGCGATGTGGTGGACAAGGACCTGAAGAGGCTGGTGGACGAAGGGCTTCTGTCCGCGACCTCGGATTTTTCTTTTATCAAAGACGTGGATTTTATCGCGATCTGTGTGCCGACGCCGCTGGATATCCACCAGGAGCCGGATCTGAGTTGTGTGAGAGATTCTACCGCCGAGATCGCAAAGTATCTGAAGAAAAATACGATGGTGGTACTGGAATCCACGACCTATCCGGGGACGACCGAAGAACTGGTGCGTCCGATCCTGGAGAAGGGTTCCGGACTTCGGTGCGGGGAAGATTTTTATCTTGGATTTTCGCCGGAACGTGTGGATCCGGGCAATCTGATCTACAAGACGAAAAATACGCCGAAGGTGGTCGGCGGCATCGGCAGGGATGCCACGGAAGTGATTGCTTCCATGTATCGTTCCGTGCTGGAAGGAGATGTGAAGGAGGTTTCTTCTCCGGCCATTGCGGAAATGGAGAAAATTCTGGAAAATACGTACCGGAATATCAATATCGGGCTGATCAACGAGCTGGCCATGCTCTGCAACGAGATGGGCATCAGCATCTGGGAAGTGATCGATGCGGCCAGCACAAAGCCCTACGGATTTCAGCCCTTCTATCCGGGGCCGGGGCTTGGCGGACACTGTATTCCTCTCGATCCTTATTACCTGTCCTGGAAGGCAAGAGAGTATGGATTCCACACGTCCATGATCGAGAGTTCCATGATGATCAACGACCGGATGCCGTCTTACTGTGTGGATCGGGCAGGAAAGATCCTGAACCGCTTTCAGAAGGCGCTGAACGGTTCCAGAGTGCTGGTGCTGGGCGTGGCGTACAAGCAGGATATCGACGATTATCGGGAGAGCCCGGCGCTGCGCGTGATCGAAGAACTGGAAAAGACGGGCGCCGAAGTGGTGTACTTTGATCCGTGGGTGCGCCAGTACCGCTATAAAGGAACTACACGAAACAGCGAACAGGAACTCACTCAGGAACTGCTGGAAAGCGCGGATCTGGTCATGGTCACTGCCGCTCATACCAATGTGGATTACGAATTTGTACAGCAGCATACAGCTGCGGTGTTTGATACAAAGAATGTCATGAAGGATCTGAAGAACAGAGAGAATATTGAGGTATTATAATGAGATATGCATTGATCGGCTGCGGCCGGATTGCGAAAAATCATGTGAAGGCTGTGAAGGAAAACGGTCTGGAGTTTGCGGCTGTCTGTGACCTGATTCCGGAGCAGATGGAAAAGCTGCTGGCAGAGAACGGACTTTCGGATGACGGTTCCATCCTGCGTTATACAGACTATCGGAAGATGATAGAGGAGGTGCGGCCAAAGCTGGTCGGGATCGCCACCGAGAGCGGGACTCATGCCGAGATCGCGCTGTTCTGTATCGATCAGGGCGTGAACTGCATCATCGAGAAACCCATTGCCATGAGTATGGCGGATGCGGATGAGATCGTCCGGCGCAGTGCAGAAACCGGGGTAAAGGTGTCCGCCTGCCACCAGAACCGGTTCAACCGGGCGGTACAGGAGACGAGAAAGGCGCTGGAAGCAGGCCGCTTCGGGAAACTGTCTCACGGTTCCGTCCATGTGCGCTGGAACCGGAACCAGGGATATTATGATCAGGCAGTCTGGAGAGGGAGATGGGCGTCGGATGGCGGCGCGCTTATGAATCAGTGCATTCATGGGATTGATCTGCTGCGCTGGATGTTCGGCGATGAGGTGGATGAGGTCTACGGTGTGACGCGTCAGCAGTTTCATCATTACCTGGAGGCGGAGGACATCGGCATGGCTGTTGTGAAATTCCGAAACGGCGCGGTGGCGACGATTGAAGGGACGACCAACGTATATCCGAAAAACCTGGAGGAGACGCTGTATCTGTTCGGTGAGAACGGAACGGTGAAACTTGGCGGAACTTCCACCAACAACATTGATGTATGGAATTTTGCGGACGAGACGCCGGATGACGATGACAAAAAAGGTCTGCAGGAAGCGACCAGCAATGTATACGGAAACGGACATGCCAGTCTGTACGCAGATGTGATCGAGGCTGTCCGGCAGGATCGTACGCCGTATGTGGACGCCCTGGCCGGACGGAATGCGCTGGAGATGGTGCTTGCCATCTATAAAAGTCAGAAGGACGGCGTTCCGGTGAAGCTGCCGCTTCAGAATTTTCAGAGCACGGATATGATGGGAGAATTTGATGTTTCGGATATGTGAACTTTGGGCCGGCGAACTGATCGGGGATGATTTTGTCCGGCAGGAACAGAAGGATTTTCAGATCTTCGGGGTATCAGACCCGGAAGATCCGGAGACGAATACCGTTATATTTGTAAAAGGAGATCTGGCAGAAAATTATACGGAAATAAAGAACAGCCTCTTTATTACAGGACCGGACTGCCGGCTGTCGCTGGACAGTTCCTGCATACAGTTAAAAAGCGATATGCCGAAGAATCTGTACGGAGAAGTGCTGACCCGCATCTGTGAGAGTCTGCCGGCTGCGGAATATGAACTGTCAGGCGGGAGTTATATCAGCCGGGATGTGAAACTTGGACGGGATGTGAAAATCGCGCCGTTCTGTGTGATCGGCAGGGATGTGGCGATCGGAGACCGGTGTGAGATTGGTTCGGGCACCGTCATAAAGGACCATGTCCGTATCGGAAATGATGTGCTGATTAAAGAGCACTGTGTGATCGGGGCGGAGGATGCGGATATCTATCGTCCGGAAAACGGAGCGTGCCGGACGCTGCCGCATCTGGCGGGCACCGTCATAGAAGACGGCTGTCTTCTTCTGGCCGGCGCCGTGCTGGCTGCAGGAGATACGAGGACGACGGTACTGGGCAAAGGCGCCATGATCGGTATGGCAGGCGATGTGGGGCATAACTGCAGAGTGGGCGAAGAGACGCTCATCAGCGGGAAGGCCAGCATCTCCGGGCACTGTCAGGTGGGAGTGCATACCTATGTGGCGCCCATGTCCGTAACAACGAACCGGATCCGCATCGGAGACAGAGCGTATCTGGGCCTGGGGGCGGTAGCCATCAGGGATGTGCCGGAAGGAGAGAAGCAGTTCGGCAATCCGGCCCGGAAGGTACTGGAGATCAAAAAGCGATAAGGAAGGAACGGAAAGGAGACAGTCATGGTTCGGAATATTCTGGAATATCTGGAGACAAGCGCACGGTCCTGTCCGGAAAAGACAGCTTTTGAGGATCTGGAAGACCGGTATACTTATAGAGAGGTACTGGAGCATGCACGAAGAATCGGCAGTGCTCTGCTTTCGAAGCTTCCGGGGAATATGCCGGTGCCGGTTCTGATGGAGAAGGAAGCCCGGACTCTGAATGTGTTTATGGGAGCAGTCTGCGCAGGCTGCTTTTATACGTTGGTGGAACCGGAGCAGCCCCCGGAGCGAATCGTTACGATCCTTCAGACGCTGGAAGCCAGACTGCTCGTGACCACGCAGAAGGTGGCAAAGCAGACGGATCTGTCCGGCTTTGACGGGGAAGTGCTTCTGGCAGAAGAACTGCTGAAGCATGAAATCGACGAAGAGGGGCTCGCTGCACGACGAAAAAGGTTCTGCGACACGGATCCGCTGTATGCAATCTTTACATCGGGATCTACCGGTGTGCCAAAAGGCGTCGTGGTATGTCACCGTTCCGTCATTGACTTTACAGAATATTTTACGGAACTGTTTGGATTTGAGCGGGAAGATGTCATAGGCGGGCAGGCGCCCTTTGATTTCGATGTGTCGGTGAAGGATATCTATCCGGCGCTGAAGACGGGAGCCACGCTGGAAGTAATTCCAAGAAAATATTTCAGCATACCAAAGAAACTGCTGGATTTCCTGGATGACAGAAAGGTTACCAGCCTGACCTGGGCGGTTTCGGCGCTCTGTATCATCTCCATGCTGAAGGGATTCCGGTATAAAGTGCCGGGGAGTATCCGCCGGGTGATGTTCAGCGGAGAGGTAATGCCGGTAAAACATCTGAATTACTGGAGGTATTATCTGCCGGATGCGCTTTATGTAAACCTGTATGGCCCTACAGAGATCACCTGCAACTGTTCGTATTATATCATAGACAGAAACCGGGAATTTGCGGAGGAGGAATCCATCCCCATCGGAGAGGCATTTCCCAATGAACGGGTTTTCCTGCTGGACGAATCCGACCGGCTGGTGGAAGAGCCGGGAAGACTGGGGGAGATCTGTGTGGCGGGAACCGCGCTGGCGCTCGGGTATTACCGGAATAAGGAAAAGACAGAGCAGGTATTTGTGCAGAATCCGCTGAACGACCGGTATCCGGAGCTGATCTACCGGACCGGGGATCTGGGACGGTATGACGGGCAGGGAGAACTGCATTATGTCACCCGGAAAGATTTTCAGATCAAGCATATGGGGCATCGGATCGAGCTGGGAGAGATCGAGACGGCTTTTCAGGCACTGGACGGAATCTCAAGGGTCTGCTGCATCTATGATGAGCCGGATACAAAGATCATCGGGTTTTATGTGGGCAGTCTGGAAGCAAAAGAAATCATCCGGCAGTTGACAGAAAAGCTTCCGCGGTTTATGATTCCCAATATATTCCGCAGAGTGGAGGCCATGCCGATTACAAAAAATGGAAAGATTGACCGGAAGGCGCTGATGAAGGAATATAAGGAGCGGTAGGAGGTACAGGATTCTGTGAATGAGAAGAGACTGGAAGAACTGGCGGTGTCTCTGGGGACACCTTCCTATGTGTTTGATACAGATATTTTAAAGAAACGGGCAGACTGGGCGGCAAAGCATCTTCGGCCGGCCGGACTGTGTTTTGCCATTAAGGCCAATCCCTTTCTGGTGGGAGCGCTGGAAGCGCATGTGGACCGGTATGAGGTGTGCTCGCCGGGAGAATTTCACATCTGTGTACAGAACGGACTTCCTGCGGACAAGATCGTCCTGTCGGGTGTGAACAAGGAGTATGAGGATGTCCTTTACGCCATGAAACATGGAGTTGTGCACTATACGGCGGAGTCCAAAAGCCAGTGTTATCTAGTGGAACGGTGCGCAGAGGAGCTTGGGAAACAGGTGGAGATCCTTCTGCGTGTGACGAGCGGCAATCAGTTCGGCATGAGTGAAGAGGACATAAAGGAGCTGATCCGGGAGAGAGAAAAGTTTCATGGACTCCAGATCATGGGACTTCAGTATTTTACCGGAACGCAGAAGAAGACGGTCAAAAAGATTGCCGGTGAGGTAACTTATATCGAAGATCTGATCCGGAAGCTGGAGAAAGAAGAAGGTTTTTCCACCCGCGTGCTGGAGTTCGGACCGGGGCTTGGAGTCCCGTATTTTACGAAGGACGATCCGGAGGAGGACAAAAGGCTTCTTCTGGAATTCGCGGAACTGTTCCGGGAAAAGAGACCCTATGAAGTGATCTTCGAGATGGGGCGGTTTCTGACGGCATCCTGCGGTTACTATATGACAAAGATCGTGGATCAGAAAAAAAACGACGCGGTTCATGTGTGCATCGTGGACGGCGGGATTCACCATGTCAATTATTATGGGCAGAATATGGCCATGAAGACGCCGATCCTCTCTTTTTTTCCGCAGCATTTGCAGGAACAGAAGGAAGAAGAATGGACGGTTTACGGTTCTTTGTGCACAGTGGCGGATATTCTTCTGAAAAAACTGAGTCTTCCGGACGCCAGAGTGGGTGATTATCTGGTGTTTCACAACATTGGCGCCTATTCTGTGACGGAAGGGATCTATCTGTTCTTAAGTCGCAGGATGCCGAAGATCTGGCTGTACAGCGAAGCGGAGGGCGCCTGCCTTCAAAGAGACGGGCTGGAGACGTGGAAGGTAAATACATGGAGCGAGAATAAGGAGGAGGTATCCGGATGGAAGCGTTGATGGAAGTACTGGCGGCATTAAAGCCGGAGATTGATTTTGAAAGGGAAAAGGAACTGATTGACGACGGACTTCTGGAATCTTTTGACGTGATTACGCTGATTGCAGAGATCGAGGAGCAGTTCGGAATTGAGATCCCGGCAGAGGAAATTGTGCCGGAAAATTTTAATTCGGCAGAAGGTATCTGGAAGCTGTGCGAGAAGATCAAAGGAGAAGAATAAGATGCAGTTTCGTGATCTGAAAAAGCAGTACGAAGTGCTGAAAGAGGAGATGGATGCGGCAATCAGCCAGGTGCTGTCGGAAGGCAGTTTCATCAGCGGCAGGCAGGTGACGGAGCTGGAGGAGACACTGGCCGGTTATGTGGGTGTGAAGCACTGCATCACCTGCGCCAATGGAACCGACGCCCTGACGCTGGCGCTCATGGCCTTTGGGATCAAAGAAGGAGATGCGGTCTTTGTACCGGATTTTACCTTCTTCTCCTCGGCGGAAACCGTGGCTTATGAAGGCGCCACGCCGGTGTTCACGGATATCCTGGAGGATACGTTCAATATGGATCCGGACAGCCTGGAGCGTGCGATTCAGGCAGTGCTGTCGGAAGGAAAACTCAGGCCCCGTGCGGTTGTTACCGTAGATTTGTTCGGCTTACCGGCAGATTATGACCGGATCCGTGCGATTGCGGACCGGTACGGCCTGTATATTCTGGAGGATGCGGCGCAGGGCTTTGGCGGAATGTACCGCAAAAAGCGCGCGGGGAGCTTTGGGGACATTTCCACCACTTCCTTTTTTCCGGCAAAACCGCTGGGCTGCTATGGGGATGGGGGCGCAGTGTTCACAGACCACGACGGATGGGCAGAGCTTATCCGTTCCTTACGGGTTCACGGAAAGGGCAGCGATAAATATGACAATGTGAGGATCGGCATGAATTCCCGTCTGGATACGCTCCAGGCTGCCGTTTTGCAGGTCAAATTCCGCGCGTTTACCGGTTATGAACTGGCAGATACCGACGCGCTGGCAGCAGAGTATGCAAAAGGACTGAAGGAGTTTGTGAAAATTCCGACCATTCCGGAGGGGCTTGGCTCCGGATGGGCACAGTACAGCATCCTGTTAAAGAACAGGGAAGAACGGGATGCCGTGCAGGCGTATCTGAAAGAGCATGGAGTTCCTTCCATGATCTACTATCAGCGGGGGATGCACCAGCAGACGGCATTCCGGGAGTGCCGCCTGTATGGGGAGACGTTTCCGGTGACGACAGATGTGTGCAGCAGAGTGCTGGCGCTGCCGCTGTCTCCGTATCTGACCAGGGAGGATCAGCAGAGGATCATCGGTCTGATCCGTGAAAAGACAGGAGCGGATGCATGAGAATCTTATTGATATCCTATGATGATTATAAATTCGACGGGCGGCTCAGAGAACTGATTCAAGTGGCGAAAGAACTGGGCGAGGTGACTTATATCACCCGGGCGTCCGATGGGGAGCAGCCCCGGGAAAAGGGGCATATTCTCTATCCGGACCGGGGATACAGCCGTTTTATTTTCTTTGTCTGCGTGCAGGTGAAGAAGCTGGGCAGGCAGGATCTGATCTTTATTGACAACCGGAAGGGGATTCTGCCAGGGTATCTTGCCAGAAAACTGTCCGGTGCGGATTACGTGGTGCAGGACTGCCGGGAACTGTATGACATGAAGAGTGCCGCAGGAATTCCGGGCAGGATCGGCTGCATCATTGAGCAGATCTTTACAAAACGCTCCGATGTGGTCATTGCCGCCAATGCTTATCGGGCCAGGATCATGACAAAAATGTTCCGGCTGAAGCGGGAACCTCTGAACTATGAGAACATTCGCCGGCTGGAATATGCTTCCGATGAGAAACGGCAGCAGGTGGAAGCAGAATGCCGGATATTTTTTGAGGAACCAAAATTCCGGATTGTATCTACAGCAGGATGCGATATGTCCCGGACGACGGGGAAGATGCTGGAGGCCATGAAAGGGCTTGGCGAAGACTACGAACTTCTTCTGATCGGAGAAAGCGAAGAAGAGGACGAACAGATTGTCCGGGGAACGATCCGAAGGCTTGGTCTTACCAACGTGAAGATTCTGCCCAGAATGGATCAGGATCATCTGAAATATTTTATACAGAACAGTCAGGCCGGTATGGTTGCTTATCATCAGAGGGATCTGAACAACCGGTACTGTGCCAGCGGCAAGATCTTTGAATTTCTGTTCGAGGGAAAACCGGTGGTGACATCCACCAATCCGCCGCTGAAAGATTTCTGTGAGAAATACAGAGCGGGACAGGCATCGGATGATTATGAACAGGCGGTCCGTGAGCTGGCGGGACGCTATGAGCAGTGGCAGAATCATGTGGAGCGGCTGATCAGCCGCATTCATGTGGAACAGAATAATAAAAAGCTGGCGGATCAGATCCGCAGTCTGTTAGAGGAACTGAAACGATGAAAAAAGTCATGCTTGTATTTGGAACCCGACCGGAGGCCATCAAGATGTGTCCGCTGGTCAATGAACTGAAACGAAGGAGCGGAATCCGGACGCTGGTCTGTGTAACCGGTCAGCACCGGCAGATGCTGGATCAGGTGCTGGAGGCGTTTGCGGTTGTGCCGGACTATGATCTGTCCATTATGAAGGAGCGGCAGACATTGTTCGATGTGACGACAAATATCCTGAACCGGATTCGGGAGGTGCTGGAGTCAGAGCATCCGGACGTGGTGCTGGTCCATGGAGATACTTCTACCACCTTTGTGACGGCACTGGCATGCTTCTATCTGCAGATTCCGGTAGGACATGTGGAGGCCGGGCTTCGTACCTACAATATTTATTCTCCTTATCCGGAAGAATTTAACCGCCAGGCGGTGAGCATTATTTCTTCCTGGCATTTTGCACCAACGGAACTGTCAAAACAGAACCTTCTGAAGGAAGGAAAAGCAGAGGATACGATCTATGTGACCGGAAATACGGCGATCGATGCGCTGAAGACGACCGTCAGGAAGGATTATACCCATCCGGAGCTTACATGGGCAGCGGGAAGCCGTCTGATTCTGATCACGGCTCATCGGAGAGAGAATCTGGGAGAGCCGATGAAACATATGTTCCGTGCCATCCGCCGGGTATGCGACGAGCATCCGGATATCAAAGCCATCTATCCGATCCATATGAATCCGGCAGTCCGTGAGACTGCGGATGCGATTCTGGGAGGGGATGAGCGGATCCGGATTATCGAGCCGCTGGATGTGCTGGACTTCCATAATTTTCTGGCGAGGAGTTATCTGGTCCTCACGGACAGCGGAGGAATTCAGGAAGAGGCGCCGTCCCTTGGGAAGCCGGTGCTGGTCATGCGGGATACGACCGAGCGTCCGGAGGGGATTCGCGCGGGGACGCTGAAGCTGACCGGTACGGATGAGGAAGTCATCTATGAGAATTTCCGGCTGCTTCTGGAAGAACCGGCGGAATATGAGAAGATGAGTACGGCAAGCAATCCCTATGGAGACGGGTTCGCCAGCAGAAGGATTGCGGATATACTGGAAGGAAA
>ERZ778516.1691-NODE-1691-length-16341-cov-4.550780_pt1 | contig 16341 bp, 10 predicted proteins | sample MGYA00510342_ERZ778516 | MGnify/ENA primary metagenome ERZ778516 (study PRJEB29527, sample SAMN07138961) | mouse gut metagenome | material: feces | host: mouse | place: China:Nanjing | collected 2016-01-25 ... | reverse complement strand
ATATTCCTGATTATATCTCTTTTTGGCAAAATTTCAAATGCTGTTGCCCTGGTACGCAAGACAAAGCCTGTGGACATCCCACCTTCGGTGTGATATAATAGTTGCAAAGCAGCTATTATACCAGAGCTATGGCCAGGATGATGCGCAGGCAGAGCCCGCTCCCGTCCCGATGGCCAATGATATCTATCACATCGCTTCACAATTGTGATATCATAACAAAATAGCTGGGATAACCCACAGGTAGACATCCACGGCTAACACATTGCAGGTGAAAAGCGGCACCCGGGCCGCGCAAGCGGGTCTGGGTGTACAAATGAAATAACAGACAGGATGGAAAAAATGCCAAATGATTGCAAATTCGCGGTACTGATCGACGCTGATAACATATCGGATAAATATATTAAAATTATCCTAGATGAAATATCAAAGGATGGGATCGCCACCTATAAACGGATTTACGGCGACTGGACCAAACCCGCGCTTTCCTCGTGGAAGTCGATCCTGCTCGACAACTCGATCCTTCCCATGCAGCAGTATAACTACACGACCGGCAAAAACTCAACCGATTCCGCACTGATTATCGACGCAATGGACATCCTCTATTCGGGGCAGGTGGATGGATTCTGCATCGTCTCTTCGGACAGCGATTTCACCCGTCTGGCCGCCCGGCTGCGGGAATCGGGGATGCAGGTGATCGGCATGGGGGAGCGCAAAACGCCCAAGTCGTTCATTTCGGCGTGCAACCGGTTTAAATATCTGGATATCCTCTTTGCCAGCGCGGAGGAGGAGAAGAAAAAGAACACCGAAAAGTCCGCAAAACCGGCGAAACCTGAAAAACTGGAAAAGAATGAGAAGCTGCCGGGGAGCAAGCCCGTCAAGAGTGCCCGGACTGCCGACAAGCCCCAGCCGCAGATGGGCAATCTGGAAACCCTCAAAGAGGCAATCCTGAGCATCTCGGAGGAAACCTCGGACGAGGATGGCTGGATCTTCATCGGCACGATCGGAAGCCTGTTGGTCAAGAGGTACCCTGATTTTGATGTCCGCAACTTTGGATTTTCCAAGCTGACCCCGTTCATCGAATCGCTCGACCTGTTCGACATCAAAAGCGTGCGCACCAACGACAACAGCGCAAAGCTGATCTATGTCCGTCCCAAATAACCCGTTTCACCCAATGTCCTGCTTTTGAAAAATGCAGGGCATTTTTTTGCCTTTTGGGGGATGGGCTCTGTGCAAAATATCCTTCTTTATGAAACGTATGCAGAAGCAGGACTTTGGATAGGAGGTTGCTTCTGGTTCGGGATGCGGAACCGCTTCCCTGCCTTTTTATGCAGGTTTGTGCAGGCTGAATGAAAAATCGACGGTTTTAGTAGAATTTTCTGCGGCAGGGGGCGTTGACCACGGCGCATTTGACGTGTTAAGATAGAATCAGCTACCGGAGCCTGGCCTGTTTCCCAAAGGCGCGCCGCCGATTATCCGTAAGGCGGCGGGAGGAGGGCAGGGGTCCGGAATCATCGGAAAGGGAAAACAAAATGGGAATGACGATTGGAATTGACATCGGCTCGACCACCGTAAAAATCGTGGTCATCAAGTCGGGCGATGTCGTCTATGAACAGTACGAACGGCATCTTTCGCAGGTGCGCCCCAAGACGCTCGAGCTGATCCGGATGGCAAAAGATGTGATCGGCGACCGGGAGTTTACGATTGCGCTTTCGGGTTCGGCGGGGCTGGGGCTCGCGAAAGCGGCGAACCTGCCGTTCATTCAGGAGGTGTTCGCGACCGGCGAGGTGGTCAAGACGATGGCGCCTGATACCGACACGGTGATCGAGCTGGGCGGGGAGGACGCCAAGATCATCTTTTTCACCGGCGGTCTGGAGGAGCGGATGAACGGCTCCTGCGCGGGCGGGACCGGCGCGTTCATCGACCAGATGGCCACCCTGCTCGACGTGACCCCTGAACAGCTCGACACCCTCGCGCTCGGCAGCGAGAAGGTTTACACGATCGCTTCTCGGTGCGGCGTGTTCGCCAAAAGCGACATCCAGCCGCTGCTCAACCAGGGCGCGCGGCACGAGGATATCGCAGCTTCGATCTTCCGCGCGGTGGTTGACCAGACGATCACCGGTCTGGCGCAGGGCCGCAGGATCGAAGGCAAGGTGCTCTTCCTCGGCGGGCCGCTCTATTTCTTCAAGGCGCTCCAGCGGGAATTTGTCCGGGCGCTCGGGCTTTCTTCCGAGGACGCGGTGTTTCCCGATATGGGCCGGTACGCGGTCGCGATGGGCAGCGCGCTCTACGCGGAAAAAGCCGGGAAGCTGCTCACCTATGAGGAGCTGGTCTCCCGGATCGAGGACAGCACCGACAGTGCACCGACCTCCCGCCGGCTGGAGCCGCTCTTTGAAAATGCAGATGACTATGCAGCCTTCTGCAACCGCCATGCGCGCGCTTCGGTCGACCAAGCAAGCCTCGACTCCTACGCCGGCGACGCCTATCTTGGCATTGACTGCGGCAGCACCACCACCAAGCTGGTGCTGATGAGCGCGGACGACCAGATTCTGTATGAATACTACGCCCCGAATAAGGGCAATCCGGTGCAGGTCATCAAGGAGCAGCTTTCGCAGCTGCTGCCCCGCTGTGCGGGCCGGGTGACGATCAGGGGCAGCGCGGCCACCGGCTATGGCGAAGACCTGATTAAACACGCCTTTTCGGTCGACGCGGGGCTGGTCGAAACAATGGCCCATTTCAAGGCTGCCCGCCATTTCAACCCGCAGGTCGATTTTATCCTCGATATTGGCGGGCAGGACATCAAATGCTTCAAGGTGCGCAACAACTCGATCGACTCGATCATGCTCAACGAGGCGTGCTCTTCCGGCTGCGGCTCGTTCATCAGCACATTTGCACAGTCGATGGGCTATAATGTCGCTGAGTTCGCAAAGCTTGGCCTGTTCGCGAAATACCCGGTTGACCTCGGCTCCCGCTGCACCGTATTTATGAACTCGTCGGTCAAGCAGGCGCAGAAGGAGGGAGCGGTGGTCGAGGATATCTCGGCGGGGATCTCGATGTCGGTCGTCAAAAACGCGATTTACAAGGTGATCCGCGCCGCCTCCGCCAAAGAGCTGGGGGAGCACATTGTCGTACAGGGGGGGACCTTCCTCAATGACGCGGTGCTCCGCAGCTTTGAGGTCGAACTGGGCCGGAAGGTGATCCGCCCGCAGATCGCCGGCCTGATGGGCGCGTACGGCGCCGCCCTCTACGCCAAAGAGCTGGGACTGGAAAAGTCCGGGCTTATCCAGTTGGAGGAGCTGGGGCAGTTTGTACATACCTCCAAATCGACCGTCTGCGGCCTCTGCGGCAACCATTGCAACCTGACGGTCAATTCGTTCGGGCGGGGAAAAAAGTTCATCAGCGGCAACCGGTGCGAACGCCCGCTCGGCAACCGTGACCCCGAACAGATTCCCGACCTCTACAAATACAAGCTGGATAAAGTGCGCGCGCTGATGAAGTCGGGCAGCGCGAAACGCGGGAAAATCGGGCTTCCGCTCGGGCTGAACATGTTCGAGAACCTTCCGTTCTGGCACGCCTTTTTCACCCATCTGGGGTTTGAGGTGGTGCTGTCCGATCTCTCGACCCGCAATACCTACATCAAGGGGCAGTTCTCGATTCCGTCGGATACCGTCTGCTACCCGGCCAAACTGGTGCATGGGCATATTGCCAACCTGCTCGAGAAGGGGGTCACGGACATCTTTTACCCCTGCCTGACCTATAATTTCGACGAGCACAAGGGCGATAACCACTTCAATTGCCCGGTCGTTGCCTACTACCCCGAGCTGCTCCGCGCCAATGTCGCCGAGCTTTCGGATGAGCGGGTCCGATTCATCTATCCCCATGTGGGCATCCATCTGGGCAAAAAGATGGCTCCCCGGCTCTATTCCGAGCTGTGGAACTATTACCCAAGCCTGCGGCTGCGGGAGGTACGCGAGGCGGTCAAGGAGGCCAACCTCGCCTATGCCAGATGGATGCAGGAGATCCGGGACGAGGGCAGGCGCGCGATCGAATACGCCCGCAAAAACGGCAGGCGGATTGTCGTGCTCTCGGGCAGGCCGTACCACATCGACCCCGAGATCAACCACGGGATCGACCGGCTGATCTCCTCGTTTGGGATCGTGGTGGTCAGCGAGGACTGTGTCTGTGATCTGGTCGAGCCGGTCCGGGTGAACGTCCTCAACCAGTGGACCTACCACGCCCGGCTTTACAACGCCGCAAAATATGTCACCACCCAGCCGGACATGGAGCTGGTCCAGCTTGTCTCGTTCGGCTGCGGGATCGACGCGATCACCACCGACGAGGTGCGTGAAATCCTTGAGGAGGGCGGGAAACTTTATACCCAGCTCAAGATCGATGAGATCACCAACCTCGGCGCGGTCAAAATCCGCATCCGCAGCCTGCTGGAAGCGGTCGAAGAAAGGAGGCGCAGCTATGCCGCAGAATGAGGAACGGGTGGTATTCACCAGGGAGATGAAAAAGGACTATACAATCCTGGTGCCCACCATGCTGCCGATCCACTTCAAGCTGATGCTCAATATCCTGCGGGCATACGGCTACAAATGCGAGATGCTCGAAAATACCGGCAAGCCGGTTGTGGACGCTGGTTTGCGCAGCGTCCACAATGACACCTGTTACCCGGCGCTGCTGGTCATCGGGCAGATGATCGACGCGCTCGAATCGGGGAAATACGACCTGAACAAGGTCGCGCTGATGATCTCCCAGACAGGCGGAGGCTGCCGGGCGTCAAACTACATCCATCTGCTGCGCAAGGCGCTCAAAAAAGCGGGGATGGGGCAGATCCCGGTGATCTCGCTTTCGGCAAGCGGGATGGAGCCAAACCCCGGCTTCAAGCTCACCCCCACGATGATCGACCGGATCTTTTACGCGATTCTGTATGGCGACCTGCTGATGCTGCTCGCCAACCAGTGCCGCCCATATGAGATCGAGCGGGGCGAATCCGACCGTCTGGTCGACCGCTGGTCGCGGCGTCTCACCGGGGAGATGAAGGGGCGTGGCCTGCTCAGCTACCATCAGGTCAAGCAGAACTACCGCGCGATCCTGCGGGATTTCGCCGCTGTTCCGCGCCGCAAGGAAGAGAAGGTGAAGGTCGGGATCGTCGGGGAGATCTATGTCAAGTTCTCGCCGCTCGGCAACAACAACCTGGAAGAATTCCTGCTTCAGGAGGGCGCAGAACCGGTGGTGCCCGGCCTGCTGGATTTCTGCCTCTACTGCGTCTATAATATGCTGATGGATCATAAACTGTATGGGCTGAATTCCCGGATCAAACAGGAAATCCTCGAGCGGTTTTACCATATGCTGGTCAAAAAACAGGCGGATGTGATCGACGCGATCCTGTCGGAAGGCAGCTTCCGGCCGGGCGGGTATTTCCCCCACACCGTCGACCTCACCCGCGGCTATATCAACCACGGCGTCAAGATGGGGGAAGGCTGGCTGCTCACCGCCGAAATGCTCGAACTGATCGAGCAGGGGGTCTGCAACATTGTCTGTACCCAGCCGTTCGGCTGCCTGCCCAACCACATCGTCGGCAAGGGGATGATGCGGGTCATCAAGGAGCGGCACCCCGAATCGAACATCGTGGCGGTCGATTATGACCCCGGCGCCACCCGGATCAATCAGGAAAACCGGATCAAACTGATGCTGGCAAATGCGGTTTCGATTGCCGAGGAGAAAAAGCAAAAGCCGGAGCCTGTACGGCGGCGCCCGCGCTATGCCGACGAGTTCCCGCCCGAGGAGGAGACCAGCCGGATGGCTATGACCATCAAAATGTAGCGGCAGGCAGAGGGAAAAACAGAGTGTTGACAGCGGTTTGTCCGCTGTGCTATAGTGAAAACAGAAAAGAGCATCCGCGAATGATAGGGAAGAATTCGCGGATGCTTTTTCTGTTATCGCCTGTTTCCGCATCCGGCAGGGTGGGAAACAGGGCTTGGTATACGGGATACTTATACAGAAGAAAGGGTGTTGCAGGATGGCGAACCAGACCAGGCTCCGGGAGGTTGGGATTGACCTTGCGGTGGAATTTTTCGGGAGCATCTGTATTGCGGTGGGCATCTACAACTTTGCAGTCCATGCCGAATTCCCGATGACCGGTTTTTCAGGCGTTGCGATGATCGTCAACCGGCTGACCGGTTTCCCGATCGGCATTATGACCATCCTGCTCAACCTGCCGGTGGCGGCGGTCTGCTGCCGGCTGCTTGGGCGCGGCTTTTTCATCAAGTCGATCCGCTGCATGGTGATTTCCTCGGTGATGATCGACTATGCAGCCCCCCTCTTCCCCGCATTCCAGGGGGACCGGATGCTCGCCGCGATCTGTACCGGCGTGATCGCGGGGTTTGGCTATGCGATCATCTTCATGCGCGGTTCTTCGACCGGGGGCACCGATTTTATCGTGATGGCGGTCAAGGTGCTGCGCCCGCATATGTCCCTCGGAAAGATCGTCTTTCTGGCGGATGCAGGGGTCGTGCTTGCGGGAGGCATCCTCTTCCGGGATGTGGAAGGGATGGTTTACGGCATGATTATCAACTACCTGTTTGCGGTCGTGGTGGATAAGGTGGCCTATGGGATCGACTCGGGCAAACTGGCTTTGATCGTCACCGAGCATGGGCAGCAGGTGGTGCAGGAGATCGAATGCTGCTGCGGGCGCGGGGCAACCATCCTGAAAGCGTCAGGCGGGTATACCCGTCAGGACAAACAGGTGGTCATGTGCGCGTGCAGCAACAAACAGATGTATACGGTGCAAAAACAGGTCAAGGCAGCTGATGCCGATTCGTTTATCATCATCCTTGAGTCGAACGAGGTGCTCGGGGAGGGGTTCAAAGGCGCTTGACCGGGCAGCTTCAGGTGGGGAACCTATCTGACAACGTTGACCGTTTTGACCCCATAAAGCCGGAGGGACTCCAGCTCCGCGGGGCCGATCTGTTCACCGCCCATCACCACCGGGATCCCCGGCGGGCAGGGGGATGCTTCGGCAGCGGCAATCCGCCCCAGCGCCTGCCCCACCGGGACCTGTTCCTGCGGTGCAAACGCGGCCTCCCGCACCCCCATCGCCCGCACAGGATGGGGCAGTACCGGTCTGACCGGGTCCGGGTTTCCTCTCGGCTTGATCCCTCTGACCGCGGCTTCCAGCCTTGCGAAATCTTCATCAGAATTCATCCCGTTCGCCAGAAAGACGCAGGCCGAGCCGCTGATGTATTCCGGTTCGATCCCATGTGCCCGTATGTAATCGCCGAAAGCCTGCTCCGGCCAGCCGAGCGCGCCAAACCCCAATGTGAGGCGGGCAGGATCGGTGACGCCCTGGGGCAGTGCAAACCCGTGTTGCTGCGCGAGGATACGCAGCGCATCCAGACGGGTGGTGGTCCGGGCGAACCCTTCCTTTGCCCCCTTCTGGGCATAACCGAGCGCCCGCTCGCAGGAGAGCATGATGGGATAGCTGGGGCTGGTCGACCCGAACATCGACATCATCCGTTTGGCATCGCCGGCGAACCGTTCTTCCCCGATTTGCAGCAGCGCCGCGCCGGTCATCGCGGGCATGGTCTTATGCAGGCTGTCCCCGCAGAGCGCCGCACCGCAGGCGATCGGGTGCAGGCAGCCGTATCGTTCAGGCAGGAACGGCAGATGGGCGCCGTGGGCATTGTCGGCCAGCAGCGGCACCCCATAATCCCGGCAGGCCTCCGCAATCCCTGTGAGGTCACTCATCACGCCGAAATAGTCGGGCGAGGTGAGGTAGACCGCGGCAGCATCCGGATGCGCCGCGAGCGCCTGCCCGACCGCTTCGGGGCTGTACCGCCCGAGGAACCAGTCCCCTGCATCCTGTTCGGGGTAGACCCACACCGGTTCCAGCCCGAGCAGGGCGCATGCATTGATCGCCGAACGGTGGATGTTCCGGCTGATGACCAGTTTACGCCCGGTCCCACACGCGAGCGCGAGCATGGTCTGGATGCAGAGGGTTGCACCGCCCGCACAGAGCAGGGTGCGCCGGGTCCCGTAAACCCTGGAAAATGCCTGTTCCAGCAGGTCGATCGGACCGTCCGCGTGAAACAGGCTGTCGCAGCCGTCCACCTCGGTCACATCCCATGGCAGAATCTCCGCGAATGCGCCGTCCCCGCGCCCCTTGTGGCCCGGCATATGGAACCAGGCGCGCCCCTTCGCAAGGTAACTGCCTACGGCTTCCTGCAGCGGCTTCATCCCCGTTTCAGCCTCCGTTTCAGCCCGCCCAGCTTTCCGTTCAGGGCGATTGCATGGCTGACCATCCTGGTTTTGAGCGGCTGGTAAAGATAGTCAAATTCCCCTGCCAGTTCGTCGAGCGTGCCGTTGAACCCCCGCTTAAACCGGTAAAGGCCGTACATATGCGCATTCTCGTCCAGATTGCCACTGACCCCCTGGAAATCATAGACGGTGCATCCGGTCTCCACCGCCCATTGGATCATCTCCCACTGGATCAGATAGTTGGGCATCACATTGCGGTAGACGTTGTCCGACGCACCATAAACATAACAGGCTTTCCCCGCGTAGTTGGTCGTAATCGCGCCGCAGATCGGCTGATCCTGATAGAAGCCCATGTACATCCGCACATGCTCCCCCAAAGCATCGAGCATACGCTCAAAGTATGCTTTCGGACGGGTATTGAACCCGTCCCGTTCCCCGGTTGCCTGCATGATCCGCACAAATTCATCCAGATATTCTTTGCCGACCACCCGGATTTCCACCCCTTTTTTCATCGCTACCCGGCAGTTATAGCGGGTTTTCTGGGTCAGGTTGGCAAACAGCTCGTCCGCTGTGCGCCCGTTCAGGTAGAGCCGGTAGTTGAACCGCGCCTGAATCCCCTCAAACCCTTCCGGGCCGTAGTTCTGCCGGAAGCCCAGCCCCTTGGCAATCTCGATAAACCGGGTGTCGCTCATCGGGACATTGGGGTCGATCTTGAGCATATGCGCGTTGTGTTTGCGGGCAAGCTGGTCCGCGCCCGCTTTGAGGTCGGAGAGCACATCGCGGTCGTGCAGGTCGCAGACCGGGCCGCGGGGCGCATAGAGAAACGAGGTACCTATGAGCGGGATGCGCTGGATCAGCACCCCCATCGACCCGACGATCTTTCCCTGTGAATCCCGCGAGACAACCGCCTCGAATTCCCAGTTGTTTTTCACCTTCTGCCAGTTGATGCTCTGGGTAAACTCCCCGTTGGGATGGGAGCTGACAAATGCTTCATATTCGCCATACTGCTCGGGTTTTAAAATTTCCATTTTCCTTCTCCTAAAACTGCGGTTTTGTCCCTATAGTATATCACGAATTCAGGGAAACAACAATGCCGGCTTCAACCGGAAGGACGGTCGCCCTCTGTACCTGCCAGAAAGCAGCCTTCCTCGTGGGAACAGACCACGCCTACCGCCTGTAGATAAGCGTAAACGATGGTGGTGCCCACAAATTTCATACCCCGGCGTTTCAGGTCCCGGGAGATAGCGTCGGATAGCGGGGAGCAGCTTTCCCCAACCTCATGAACCACTTGTCCATCCGTCCAGTTCCAGAGATAATCCGAAAAGCTCCCGTATTCCTGCTGGATCGCCCGGAAAACCTTTGCATTGGCCACCGCGGCCCGGATTTTCAAACGGTTGCGGATGATGCCCGGATCCTGCCGGATTTCCTCCAGCTTTTCTTCCCCATAGGCGCAGACCTGCTCCAGGTCAAAGCCGTCGAACGCGCGCTGGAATGCCTCCTGCTTGTTCAGGACGCACTCCCACGAAAGCCCGGCCTGAAAGCATTCCAGGATCAGCATCTCAAAAAGTTTCTGGTCGTCGTGCACAGGGACGCCCCATACCTCGTCATGATAACGGATATACCGCTCGTTCTTCGGGTTCGCCCAGCTGCATCGTACCTTTCCATCCGGCCATTCCATCTCTGTTGCCCTCCTTCTGTCTTTCCCTTATTTTACTGGTTTCTCCCGTATCTGGCAAGGGCATCTTTTGTCTGCCCGGACACCCTTGAAGCTGAGACTTTCTGGAAGGGAATCTGGAAAACCTTTTTGGAAATTTCGCCAAAGGGCCGCTTGTCAAACCGGCTGGGAAGCCTTATAATAATACAGTAAGGGAAGATGCGCGGGTGAGCTGCCGGACAGAACCCGCAGTGAATAGGAGGTTTTGAGATGAAATTTATGGATGTGCAGGCAGTTGACGGGGTCATCCGGATGGCGAAGATCGCCAAGGGCGCGGATTATTTTGGTACGGACATCTCCGAGGATACCGCGTTTGCGCTGATGGACCGCTACCTTGAACTGGGCGGCAATACGATTGATACCGCGCGCATCTATGGCAAGGCCGGCCCGGAACCGGAAAGCCCTGCCTTGAGCGAAGGGGTTGTGGGGCGCTGGATGAAATCCCGCGGCAACCGCAGCAGCATCGTGCTTGTGACCAAGGGAGCGCACCCCGACCGGGCGGCGCTGACCAAAAGCCGCATCTGTAAAGAGGTGGTCGAGACCGAACTGTGCACCAGCCTTGAGCAGCTCGGTGTGGACCACGTTGACGTCTATTTCCTGCATCGGGACAACCCCGACATGCCGGCAGGCGAGATTATCGACTTGATGGACGAACAGGTACGGGCAGGGAAAATCCGCGCATTGGGGGTCTCGAACTGGACGGTCAGCCGGATCAATGAGGCAAATGCCTATGCCAAAGCCAACGGCCGCACGCCCATCACCATCTCCCAGATCCAATGGGGGCTGGCGTGGTCCGATCCCGCAGGCTGGAACGACCCGACGATCGTCTGCATGAACGATACCGAATACGCCGGCTACCTCGCCAATAAAATCCCGGTGATGGGGTTTGCTCCGCAGGGGGGCGGCTATTTCACCAAAATGCTCGCCGGGCAGCCGGTGCGCGAACGGTTCCGCCTGCGGTACGATAACCCGGTCAACCGCGCCCGGCTCGAACGGGTGAAGGAGGTCTGTGAAGCGACCGGGCAGTCAGCCGCAGCGATTGCGCTCGCATTTCTGACCTCCAATCCGGTGGAAAGTGCAGCGGTTATCGGCTGCTCCACTGTCGCACAGCTTGAGGACAGCATGTCCTCCTGCGATCTGACCCTGGATGCGGAAACGGTCTCCGCACTGCTCAGGTGATTAAGCCAGTCCCGGTCATCCAGCCGGTGATGCGGGACCGGCCGCGTCCCCGGTTCCGGGACTATCTGAAACGGTGGTGGATTCTCCTGCTGCTCCCGCTCTCCGCAGGGATGATCCTCCTCGCACGCTCCGACCCGGCCCTCACCGAATCGCTCTATTCCAGCAGGGTCTATCCTTGTTTTGCCCGGACGCTTGGCAGGCTTACCTCTCTGCTGCCATTCTCGCTGCTCGAGCTGCTGGTCTGTGCCGCGCTTGCGGCCTGTGTGGTACTGCTGCTCTGGGCCCTGGTACATAAATCCCGTGTCCGGCGCGGCCTGCTGCAGCCGGAGGAACCGCTGGGCTGGGGTCTGTTGCTCGAGTGGGTCATAAAGCTGCTCTGCTGCCTCCTGTTTGCGTTTGTCCTGCTCTGTGGGCTGAACTACTACCGCCCTGAATTTGCCTCTTTCAGCGGGCTGGACGTGCGGGAGTCACCGTCGGACGAACTGGTTGCTCTTTGTACGGACCTTACCTTGCAGGCAAACGCGCTGCGGGAGCAGGTGCAGACAGATGAGAATGGGGTAATGCAGCTGCAAAACAGCAGCAGCCAGACAGCCAGACAGGCCCGGGAAGCCTTCGGCCGCCTGGCGCTGGAATATGAGGTTCTGCCCGACCTGCCGATCACCCCAAAACCGGTATTGAACTCCTGGTGGATGTCGATGTTGCAGATTACCGGCATTTTTACGCCCTATACCTTTGAAGCCAATATCAACATTGCCGCACCCGATTACAACATCCCGGCGACCATGTGCCACGAACTGGCGCACTCCCGCGGATTCATGCGGGAGGACGAGGCCAATTTTATCGGGTATCTCGCCTGCCGGGAGAGTGATTCGGCTGAGTTCCAGTACAGCGGCACCATGCTCGCGCTTGTGCATTCGATCAACCGCCTGTACGATGCAGACTATGACGCGTTTCTGGAGGTCAATGCGCTTATGTCCGAGGGGGTGCGCCTCGACTTTGCCGACAACAACGCCTACTGGGCGCGTTATGAGGGCCCGGTTGCCGAGGTTTCCACAGCGGTGAACAACACCTATCTGCGGGTTAACAACCAGTCGGACGGGGTGCAGAGCTATGGCCGGATGGTCGACCTCCTGCTTGCAGACTACCGCGCGCGGCAGGACACCGCGCCGCCCGATTCCCAGCCGCTTTAAAACAGACAGCATATGGGGCGTCCTTTTTGGGCGGCTTGTGTGCTGTTTTTTATATATGAAAGGGATCAAAAAACAGGTTCGGGGAACGGGCCCGGAAGCCCGGAAAAAGGGTCCGCCGGGTCGCACTGCAAATAGCGGATGAAAGCCAGGTCTCTTTTCCAGTTTTTTGTGTGGATATGGGCGGAGAAAAACCACAAAGTTTGGCAAATCACACTATTGATTCCCTGTAGCGGAAATGATACAATAGATAAAATTATCTGGTGAACACCGAGTTATGAGAGACTGGATGGGAGGAACTATGCTGAACACAAATGCAAGCGAGAAGTTTACCAAGGAAGGCCTGACCTTTGACGACGTCCTTTTGGTTCCGGCGCGCTCAGAGGTGGTCCCGGCGGACGTGGACATCTCTACAGACCTGGTGAAGGGGATTCGGCTGAATGCGCCGTTTCTGACCTCTGCCATGGATACGGTCACCACTTCCAAAATGGCGATTGCGATTGCGCGTGAAGGCGGAATCGGCATCATCCACAAGAATATGAGCATCGAACAGCAGGCGGACGAGATTGATACGGTCAAACGTTCGGAAAACGGCGTCATTGCGAACCCGTTTTTCCTCTCGCCCGATCATTTTGTCTATGATGCGGACGAGATTATGGGCAAATATAAGATTTCAGGTGTGCCGATCTGCGGCAAGGACGGCAAGCTGGTCGGCATCCTGACCAACCGTGACCTGCGTTTTCTGGAGGACTACAGCATCCCGATCAAAGAGGTCATGACCAAAGAGAATCTGGTGACTGCCCCGGTCGGCACCGACCTCAAGGGCGCACAGGAGATCCTGCGGAAACACAAGATTGAAAAGCTGCCGATCGTGGACGATGAATTCCGCCTGCGGGGCCTGATTACCATTAAGGATATCGAGAAGGCTGTCCGCTACCCGCATTCGGCGCGCGACGTCAGCGGCCGTCTGCTGGCGGGTGCGGCAATCGGCATTACCCGCGATTTTATGGACCGGGTGGACGAGCTGGTCAAAGCCAGCGCGGATGTTCTGGTGCTTGATTCTGCGCATGGGCACAATGTCATGATCTTCAACTGCCTCAAACAGATCAAGGCCAAGTATCCGAACGTTCCGGTCATAGCGGGCAATGTCGCCACCGCCCGCGCGACCGAAGACCTCATCAATGCGGGCGCGGATGCGATCAAGGTCGGCATTGGCCCCGGCTCGATCTGCACCACCCGTGTGGTCGCGGGGATCGGCGTGCCGCAGCTCACCGCAGTTTATGACGCTGCCTGTGTCGCCTCTAAATACGGCATCCCGATCATCGCGGATGGCGGCATCAAATATTCGGGCGATGTGGTCAAGGCGCTGGCAGCCGGTGCATCTACAGTCATGCTCGGTTCGCTGCTCGCCGGCTGCGAGGAAAGCCCCGGCGAAATTGAAATCTATCAGGGCCGGAGCTTCAAGGTTTATCGCGGTATGGGTTCGCTCGGCGCGATGGGCGAAGGCTCGAGCGACCGCTATTTCCAGGACCCCAACAGCAAGAAAAAGTTTGTCCCGGAAGGGGTTGAGGGGCGTGTCCCGTTCAAGGGGGCTGTCTCCGAAACAGTTTACCAGCTGGTCGGCGGCCTGCGCGCGGGCATGGGTTACACCGGCTGTGCAACTATCCCCGAGATGCACGAAAAGGCACAGTTTATCCGGATCACCGGGGCGGGGCTGAAAGAGAGCCACCCGCACGACATCTATATCACCAAAGAGGCCCCGAACTATTCCATCAACCCGTAACGCCTCATTCGAAATAACCGGGCTTGTTTCCTCTCTAATAAGGGGTCTTTTTCCTCCGCCTGCAAGCAGGGGGAAAAGGCCCCGGGTTCGTTTCCCGGCGGTCGGTCTGGCAGCGGGGTCCCACCCTCCGGCGCATAGTTTTCCGGGAACATCGGCTGAAGGGTTGGAGAAAAAACTGGTTCCCGAGGCAAGGAAAGTTTTTCAAAGAGACTGCATAATTCTATCTATGAACAGGGTATTTCAAAAGCGGCCGGACAGCGCTTTTGAGATCTGCACCAGGATAGAAGGATGCAGCCTTTTTTGTTTTCCCGGAGCCTGTGGACAGTCGGAATCCACATCTTTTTAACATATTGCACATAAATGAGGCTGAAAATGAAGATTTCTGAAGATTTTATTGGCAAAAGTGAATGAGTTTTTAATAAATAAGAGAAAAAATATGAACCCAGGGCCTGAAATGCTATAATTTTGATTGGAAAGACCATCCCAATTCTGTGAACAGACCGCCTTTTTTGTAGGCGGCTGGAAGATATGAAGGAGGAAAAACCATGAAAAAGACACGCAGAATTCTCGCGCTGTTGCTGGCGGCCATGCTGACCGTTTCGGCTGCGGGCTGCGGCGGTACATCGGCGCCGGCGAGCAGTGCCCCGGAATCCAGCGCGGCGCAGCCGTCCGAGCCTGCATCAGAATCGGAACCCGCACAGGAAGAAGTGCCGGAGGAGCCGGCGTATACCTCTCTGGACGATTTCGTCCTGTTTGACAAGGACGGACAGACCCTGCGCACCGGGCGTGACGCGACCGGCGAACAGGGCATCGTCTCCACCAGTAAATATGAGGCTTCCAAGATCGGACGCCAGATCATCGAAGAGGGCGGCAACGCGATCGACGCGGCGGTTGCAGCAGCGTTTGCACTCGGCCTGGTTGAGCCGAACTCGTCCGGCATCGGTGGCGGCGGGTTTATGACCCTCTACCTCGCGGAGACTGGCGAAACCCAGTTTATTGATTTCCGTGAGTGCGCCCCGGCAGCAGCCACCCCGGATATGTGGGTGATGGGGGATGACGGTAAGGTTGTCGGCAACGAGATGATGGAGGGCGGCAAGTCGATCGGTGTTCCGGGAGAGGTTGCCGGTATGCTCTACATCCTCGAGAACTACGGCACCATGACCCGTCAGCAGGTGCTCCAGCCGACCATTGATCTGGCGCGCAAGGGCGTTACGGTTACCCCGACCCTTGCAAACGACATGATGGATTCGTTTGACAAGATGATGAAATATCCGGAATTCGGCGCAACCTTCCTCCGCGAAGACGGGCTGCCCTACGGCGTCGGTGAGATCTTCCAGAACCCGGACTACGCCAGCACCCTTGAGCTGATTGCGGAGCAGGGCGCAGACGGTTTCTACAAAGGCCCGCTGGCCGAGGCGATCGTTGCCGCGAACAACAAGTATGACGGCCTGATGACCATGGAGGACCTTGCAAACTATCAGGTCAAGGTCACCGAGCCGGTCAAAGGCACCTACCGCGGCTATGAGATCCTCTCTTCCCCGCCGCCGTCCTCGGGTGGCACCATCGTGATCGAGATCCTCAACATCCTTGAGAATTTCGACCTTCCGGGCATGGAGCCGAACTCCGCAGAGGAGCTGCACCTCTTCTCCGAGGCGTTCAAACTGGCGTACGCCGACCGCGCAAAATACATGGGCGACCCGAAATATGTTGATGTCCCGCTCGCCGGCCTGATGAACAAGGAATATGCAAAAACCCTTGCGGCACAGATCGACGTTGAAAAAGCGGCTGAAACGGTAGAGGCAAACGATCCGTGGCCGTATGAGCATGTTGAGACCACCCACTACTCGATCGCGGACAAAGAAGGCAACATGGTTTCGGTCACCAAGACGGTCAACGGCATCTTCGGTTCCGGCGTCTGTGTCGATGGCTACGGATTCATGCTGAACAACGAGATGGGCGACTTTGACTTCGGTCCCGACAAGCCCAACTCGATTGCAGGCGGTAAAGTCCCGCTCTCTTCGATGAGCCCGACGGTTGTCCTCAAAGATGGAAAACCGGCGTTCGTGCTCGGCTCCCCGGGTGCTACCACCATCATCTCCACAGTCGCACAGGTCATCTCCAAGGTGATCGACCATGGCATGACCATGCAGGAAGCGGTCGACGCGCCCCGCATCAAGGGCTTCAAGGAGAACACGATCGACTATGAGACCCGCATTGAT
>ERZ778516.1689-NODE-1689-length-16347-cov-5.763319_pt1 | contig 16347 bp, 16 predicted proteins | sample MGYA00510342_ERZ778516 | MGnify/ENA primary metagenome ERZ778516 (study PRJEB29527, sample SAMN07138961) | mouse gut metagenome | material: feces | host: mouse | place: China:Nanjing | collected 2016-01-25 ... | reverse complement strand
GGGCGAATGTGGAAAGCTGCCGGTTTCTGGGAGCGGAGTGTGCGGCCGACAGTGTGAGCGTCCGGGCGCCCGGTGCGGTTTTTTCTTATGGGGACTTTTCGGACGCGGAGAGGGATCGCGCAGGCGGCCGCGGCGCGGAGCAGAGGCTGGTAGACACGGCGTAGAGCAGAGTGTTTGCGGGCGGCTGCGATGCGGAAAGGAGAGGATACGGGAAGAGGCGGACGCACAGAGGCGGAGTAGTTTTCGGTGCGGTAGGGGATGTATCGGGCGGGGGCGATGCGAGGAGCGGCACGACATTTCGGAGCGGGGCGGTGTGACAAACGGTGCGGCGGGCTGTCAAAATGGCAGAAGGTGCTGTCAATCCGGGGTGCGGAACCTGCCAAAAGCGGGTTGGCACACCGATTGATGCATGTGAAGATGCAAACGAGAATATTCGATTAACCTATAAAAAACAGAAACTATGAACGTAAAACCGTTATCGGACCGTGTGCTGATTCTGCCGAATCCCGCGGAGGAGAAGACCGCCGGCGGACTGATTATCCCCGACACGGCAAAGGAGAATCCCCTGGCAGGCAAAGTCGTGGCTGTGGGACCCGGCACTTCGGAGGTCACGATGGAGGTCAAGGAGGGCGATCAGGTGCTCTACGGCAAGTATGCCGGTCAGGAGATTCAGATCGAGGGCGAAACCTACCTCATCATGAAGCAGAACGATATTTTGGCAATCATCTAAAAACGGAAACGAGCTATGGCAAAGGAGATCAAATATAACGTGGAAGCGCGCGAGCTGCTCAAGGAGGGTGTCGATGCGCTGTCGAACGCAGTGAAGGTGACGCTCGGTCCCAAAGGCCGCAACGTGATCATCGACAAGAAATTCGGTGCTCCGCAGATCACCAAGGACGGCGTGTCGGTAGCCAAGGAGGTGGAGCTGGAGGATGCGTTCGCCAACATGGGCGCCCAGATGGTGCGCGAGGTGGCTTCGAAGACCAACGACGATGCCGGCGACGGCACGACGACCGCGACGGTGCTCGCACAGTCGATCATCGGCGTGGGCCTGAAGAACGTTACGGCCGGCGCCAACCCGATGGACCTGAAGCGCGGCATCGACAAGGCCGTGGCCGTGGTGGTTGAGTCGCTGCGCAAGCAGAGCCAGACCGTGGGCACGGACAACGACAAGATCGAGCAGGTGGCTACGATTTCGGCCAACAACGACCACAACATCGGCCGGCTGATCGCCGAGGCGATGGCCAAGGTCAATAAGGAGGGCGTGATCACCGTGGAGGAGGCCAAGGGCACCGAGACGCACGTCGAGGTAGTCGAGGGCATGCAGTTCGACCGCGGCTATATTTCGGCCTACTTCATCACCGATCCCGAGAAGATGGAGGCACAGCTCGAAAAACCCTACATCCTGATTACCGACAAGAAGATTTCGACGATGAAGGAGCTCATGGGTGTGCTGGAGCCCGTGGCGCAGAGCGGACGTTCGCTGCTTATCATCGCCGAGGACGTGGACGGCGAGGCCCTGTCGGCCCTCGTGGTGAACAAGCTGCGCGGCACGCTCAAGATCGCGGCCTGCAAGGCTCCGGGCTTCGGCGACCGCCGCAAGGAGATGCTGGAGGACATCGCGGTGCTCACCGGCGGTACGGTCATTTCGACCGATAAGGGCATGAAGATCGAGGATGCCTCGCTCGCCATGCTCGGTACGGCCGACAAGGTGACGCTCAACAAGGAGAACACGACGATCGTCGATGGTGCCGGCCGCAAGGAGGACATCGCCGCACGCGTGTCGCAGATCCGTGCCTCGATCGAGAAGGCCACGTCGGACTACGACAAGGAGAAGCTCCAGGAGCGTCTGGCGAAGCTCGCCGGCGGCGTGGCGGTGCTCTACGTGGGTGCGGCCACCGAGGTCGAGATGAAGGAGAAGAAGGACCGCGTGGACGACGCGCTGGCTGCGACCCGTGCTGCGGTAGAGGAGGGCATCGTTCCGGGCGGCGGCGTGGCCTACATCCGTGCTACGGCCGCGCTTGAGGGCCTGAAAGGCGACAACGACGACCAGACGACGGGTATTCAGATCGTGAAGCGTGCGATCGAGGAGCCGCTGCGTCAGATCGTGTCGAACGCCGGCGGCGAAGGCTCGGTGGTGGTCAATAAGGTGCGCGAGGGCGAGGGTGCCTTCGGTTACAACGCCCGCGACGACCGTTACGAGGACATGCTCAAGGCGGGCATCATCGACCCGACGAAGGTGTCGCGCGTGGCGCTCGAAAATGCGGCGTCGATCGCGTCGATGTTCCTCACGACGGAGTGCGTGCTGGCCGAGAAGAAGTCGGAGCAGCCCGCCATGCCCCCGATGCCCGCAGGCGGTATGGGCGGCATGATGTAACGGACACCGTCCGTTCCGCAAACAGTCGGCGCATTCCGAAAGGAGTGCGCCGACTTTCGTTGCTCCCGGTTCGCATGGGCGGTTGCGGTTTGCGGACGGCAGGGGGGCGGGGAGCTATTGCTCCGGATTCGTGACGATGCGGTAGGTGTCGTTGGTCACTACGTTCTGGATCAGTGTATTTTCACGGATGACGAGTTTCTCGCCCTTGATACACAAGCAGAACAGGCAGGGCCAGCATACGGTCAGTCCTATACCCAGTCCGACGCCGAGTGCGGTGCCTTTCCGGTTTTCGCCCTCGCGGATGAAATTGCCTTGAAGGCGGATGCGCTGGCCGTCCACGGCGGTTGTCGATAGGAAGTCGAGGCGGATGCAGGCGCCTTTGCCTACGCCTTTCGCTTTCTTGATTTCCGAGGCGATCTCTATGGGAGTACCTCGGCGGATCAGTGTGTGGATGCCGTGGTCGTCCTTGATGTCGGCATCTACGATTGCCGTGGGAGCCGCCGGATTCTTGTCTTTGGGGTTGCTTCGGATTTCCTATGTAAGCCGGATGGGAATGCTTTTGCCGTTCGGCAAAATGGTCTGCGCTTCGGCGCAGAACGATGCGGCGATGACCGCCGCGGACTACGGCCGCTCCTCCGACGGTGCGAGGGGCAGCTCCACGGTGTGCGTCGCGCCGATTTCGCGGACGAAGCGGTCGTCGTGCGAGACGACGAGCAGCGTGCCGCGGTAGTTGCGGAGCGTGTCGGTCAGGATCGCGAGGCTGCCGATGTCGAGGTTGTTGGTCGGCTCGTCGAGCACGAACAGGTCGGGCACGTGGTTGGAGAGCATCAGGCAGCAGAGCATGAGCCGCATCCGTTCGCCGCCGCTCAGGGCGGCGGCGGGGGTGTCGGGGCCGACGCGCCGCAAGCCCCATTCGTCCAGTGCTGCGCGGCAGCGCTCCTCGATCGTCCAGTCGTCGTCCAATGTCTCGAAGTCGGCCGGATCGACCGAGCCCGCATAAATGGCCCGCAGGGCCCGCAGTTTGTCGGCTGCGCCGAGCAGCCCGGCGATGCTCCGACCGTCCGGGACGGTCTGCTGGGGGATGAAATAGGGGTGCGACGACGTGACGATGCTGCCCGTTGCAGGAGTCAGCCTGCCGGCGAGAAGTTGCAGCAGCGTCGATTTGCCTGCGCCGTTGGGGCCGATCAGCGACACTTTGGCGCCGTCGGCCACGATGAAAGTGACGTTCTCGAATAGAGTCGGTCGGTGGGAATGGCGGTATGAAATACCGCTTGCGATGATACTCATAATAAACGATCGAATGGCGACCCGCGCGGGGTCCGGTGAAACCTGAATGCTTGTCTGGGCGGGGCATCGGTTCCGGGGAACCGGCCTATCGAACGTTTGTTTTCATCGGAGTAAGTTTGAATTCGGGTGCGAAGATAGGCAAAAAAATACGACGGACCAATCCGTCGTATGAAATAATGATGAGCGCCGGATTGCAGCCCGGGCGCGCGCGCCGCAGCGATGCGTCAGCCCTTGCGCGACGCGACGGCGGCCAGCGAGAGCAGGACGCCCAGTGCGACGCCCAGCAGTGCGGCGAAGAGCACCTGGTAGTTCGGCGGCAGCAGGAACGTGATGGTGTGGGCCGGGATCCAGAAGAGCGGAATGGTCTTTTTGAATACGAAGTTCCACTGCACCTGCCAGTTGAGCGACGCGAGCGTGCGGCCCACGGGAATGGGGCGCAGCAGTGCGCGCAGCGAGCCTCCGTGGGCGAGGATGTGGGTGTCGGAGATCTTGTGGAACGTCATGAACACGGGGCCGAACGTGGTGTTCATGGCCGTGCTGACGAGCAGTGCGCCGAGCAGTTTCATCGGGCTGAGCGCTCCCCGCATGGCGGCGGGCATCTCCTCCAGTCCGAGCGTCTGTGCGAAGAGGGGCACGCCCGAAGCGAAGACCTTCATGGCGGCCGCGATCCATATGCCGAGGAATCCCCACACCACGGCGCGGGGCAGCAGTCCGAAGCCGGGTTCGTTGTAGCGTCCGGTCTTGATGCGCAGGCCGATCGCCTCGCCGGCGGTCGAGAGGATGCCGAACTTCAGGAAAGCCAGAAGGTAGGGGTGTGCGGCGTTGCAGGCCGTGTAGGCGTCGTAGAGTGCCGGACACAGGAAGAACGGGGCGAGCAGGGCCGCGGCGCCCGCGAGGAAGAGGAAATCGGAGGTTTTCATGGTTTCGGTGTGTGCGTTAGGGTTTTCGGGTGCTGTTGCCGGAAGTTCCGGTCGTGTGTGCGGGATCGCAGGGCAGGGGCGGAACGGGTGTCACCTCCCGAGCAGGATGCGCGCCTGCTCCAGTGCCGCGGGGGTGATTTCGCTGCCCGAGAGCATCTTGGCGATCTCCTCCACGCGTGCCTCGTCGCCGAGGCGGGCGATGCCCGTGTGGCCTTCGCGTTTGCGCACCACGAAGTGGGTTTCGCCCTTCGAGGCGACCTGCGGCAGGTGAGTGATGTCCACCACCTGCATCGTGGAGGCCAGCTCGCTGATGATGCGTCCCATGGCGTCGGCGATGCGGCCCGAGACGCCCGTGTCGATCTCGTCGAAGATGATCGTAGGCAGCTGCATGCGCTCGGCGAGCAGCGCCTTGATCGCCAGCATCACGCGCGATAGCTCGCCGCCCGAGGCGATGCGGTCCACGGGCTGGGGCGCCGCCGTGCGGTTGGCCGTGAAGAGGAATTCGACGCGGTCGCGGCCCGTGCGGGTCGGGGCGCCCGTGTCCGTGATTCCGATGCGGAACAGCGTGTCGGGCATGCCCAACTGGGCCAGCGTGGCGAGGATGCGTTTCTCGAACGCCGGGGCGGCCTTGAGGCGCGAGGCGTGGAGGCGTGCCGCGAGGGCATCGGCCGCATCGGCTGCCTGGGCCGTGCGGGCTTCGAGTGCCGCGATGCGTTCGTCACCGTGTTCTATGGCGTCGAGCCGCGCGGCGTAGTCGTCGCGCAGGGCGATCAGCTCGTCGGGCGTGGCTGCGCGGTGCTTCTGCTGGAGCGAGTAGAGGGCGGCCAGGCGGTCGTCGATCTTTTGGAGACGCTCGGGGTCGGCGTCGATGCGCTCGGCGTCGTCGGACGCCGTGGCGCCGATGTCCTTCAGCTCCTCGATGACCGAGCGCAGCCGCTCAGCCAGCTCCCCGGCCCGGGGGTAGCTCGTGCGGATGTGGTGGAGCGACGTCTCGGCGCCCTTGAGGCGGGGCAGGATGCCTGTCTGCTCGTCGTCGAGCGCCTCGTGCAGTGCTCCGAGCGTTTCGCCGATGCGGTCGGCGTCGGCCAGCACGGCCTGCTCCGTCTCCAGCTCGGCGACCTCCCCCGTGCGCAGGCCCGCGGCCCGCAGCTCCTCGGTCTGGTAGAGGAGCCACTCCTCGTCGCGGCGGCTGCGCAGCGCCTCCTCGCGCAGCGCCTCCAGCTCGCGCTGCAAGCGGCCCAGTGCGGCGTATGCCGCGGCATACTCGGTCCGCAGCGCTTCGTTGCCCGCCACCGTATCCAGTGCCGAGGTGCGGAACTCCTCCGAGGAGAGGATCAGGTTGCGGTGCTGCGAGTGTATGTCGATGAGGCGTGCGCCCAGCTCGCGCAGCTGCGCGAGCTGCACGGGCAGGTCGTTGATGAAGGCGCGGCTCTTGCCTGACGGTGCGATCGTGCGCCGGATGACGGTGCGGGGCGCGTGGTCCAGGTCGGCCTCCTCGAACCACGCTTCAAGGCCGAGTCCCGCGAGGTCGAATTCGCCCTCCACGATGCAGCTGCGCGACGGGTCGCAGATGACGCCGCCCTCGGCCTTGCCCCCCACGAGCAGTCCGAGCGCTCCGAGCAGAATCGACTTGCCCGCGCCCGTCTCGCCCGTGATGATGTTCAGGTGCGGGTCGAGCTCCATTTCGAGCTTGTCGATGAGTGCGTAGTTTTCGACCGAAAGACGGCGCAGCATGGGCGGACCTCCTATTTTGACAACGATTCGATTTTATCGACGATGCGTGCCGCCGTCTCGCTTTTGCTGAGCAGCGGCAGGGCTTCGCGCCCCGTGCGGTCGATGAACGTGACTTTGTTGGTGTCGCCGCGGAATCCCGCTCCGGCGTCGCGCAGCGAGTTGAGCACCACGAAGTCGAAATTCTTCCTCTCCAGCTTGGCTTCGGCATGCGCCTCCTCGTCGTGGGTTTCGAGCGCGAAGCCCACCAGCAGACGTCCGCCCTTGCGTGCGCCCAGCTCGGCGGCGATGTCCTTCGTGCGGCGCAGGCGGAGCGTCAGGCTTCCGTCGCCCTTCTCCATCTTGCGCTCCGCGACCTGCTCGGGCGTGTAGTCCGCCACGGCGGCGCACATCACGGCGCCGTCCGCCGCGTCGAAGGCCTCCGTGGCCGCGCGGTACATCTCTTCGGCCGTCAGCACCTCGATGCGGCGCACGCCCTGCGGTACGGCGAGCGCCGTGCGGCCGCTCACGAGCGTGACGTCGGCACCCCGTGCCGCCAGTTCGCCCGCAATGGCATAGCCCATCTTGCCCGTCGAATGGTTGGTGAGGTAGCGCACGGGGTCGATGGGTTCGATCGTGGCTCCGGCAGTCACCAGGTAGCGTTTCCCGGCGAGCGTCGGGCGCCGTTCGCCCGCGGCCAGCAGCCGCTCCACGGCCCGCACGATGGCCTCGGGCTCCTCCATGCGGCCTTTGCCCGTGAGGCCGCTGGCCAGCTCGCCCTCGCCCGGCTCGATTATCGTGACGCCCCGTTCGGCCAGTGTGCGCAGGTTCTGCTGCGTGGCGACGTGGGCGTACATGTCCAGATCCATGGCCGGAGCCACGGCCACCGGACAGCGGGCCGAGAGGTAGGTCGTGAGCAGGAGGTTGTCCGCCGTGCCGTGGGCCATTTTCGACAGCGTGTTGGCCGTTGCGGGGGCTACGAGCATCAGGTCGGCCCACTCGCCCAGCGAGACGTGGGAGTTCCAGGCGCCGTTCTCGGGATCGAAGAATTCGACCAGTATGGGACGCTTCGAGAGCGTGGCCATGGTCAGCGGCGTGATGAACTCCTTGGCCAGCGCCGTCATCACCACCTGCACCTCGGCGCCTGCGGTGCGGAGCAGACGACAGAGCACCGCGGCCTTATAGGCGGCGATGCTTCCCGTGACTCCCAGCAGTATGTGTTTGCCCTGCAACATCGCGTGCTACGGCTCAGGCTTTCGTCTCCTCCTTGGGCTCGCTGCCGTCGCGGAAGAAGAGCTCGTGGTCGAGGAACTCCTCCGTGGCGATGATGGCGGGCTTGGGCAGGCGCTCGTAGTAGCGCGAGATCTCGATCTGCTCGCGGTTCTCGAAGGTCTCCTCCATCGTGTCGGTCGGCGACGAGAAGTCGGCGAGTTTGCGCGTGAGCTCCGTCTTGAGCTCGGCGGAGATCTGGTTTGCGCGTCGGGCTATGATGTTGATGCTTTTGTAGATGTTGCCCGTTTCGCGGTCCAGGTCCACGAGTTTGCGGGTGACGGTGTTGTTGGGGATGTTCTTCTTGATCTCCATCGTTATTCGGTTTTTTCCTTGTTGTTCTTGTCCAGGTAGTCCTTGGCTCTTTGGGCCATGCGGTCGAGTTCGCGGCGGTGCTCCGATTCGGGATACTCCTCGATGAACGAGTAGTAGGAGTCGAGCATCGACAGGAAGCGGTCGGTCTGCTTGCTCTGCACAGAGTTGTCGGCCAGGCGGAAGCCCGACACGACCGTGAGGTACATGATCTGCTCGCGGTGGCTGCTCTCGGGATACTGCTTGAGCGCGTTGCGCAGGGCCACGATGGCCGATTTGTAGCGCCCGGTCTTATAATAGGTGTAGGCGTTGGTGTAGGCCTTGTCGTGCAGGCGGTGCAGCAGCTCGTCGTCGATCTTGCGGAAATCTTCAGTGCGGTCGCTCGCGGGGTAGCGCGAGGTGAACTCGTGAATGGCCGTGCGGGCGCGCACGGTCATGGTCTGGTCGCGCGTGGGCCCGGGCGAGAGGTAGTAGAAGCACATGGCGTACATGCCCTCGGCATCCTCGATGAAGACGCTGCGGCCGAATTTGCGGCGGAAGCGGTCGAGCAGTTCGGCGGCCGCGTCCCACTCGCGGGACTTGTATTTGCAGCGGGCATTGAAGAATGCGATGCTGTCCTCGCGGGGCGAGCCGTCGTAGATGTGCTCGATGTTCTCGAAGAGCGTCGAGGCCCGCGACCATTTTCCCGCTTCGTAGAATTCCAGCGCTTTGGCATACATCAGATTGTGGTCGCCGTTGTGGAGCAGGCTCGTCATGCCGCCGCAGCCGGCCAGCAGCCCCGCCAGCACTGCGCCGCAGAGGAGGTGTATATGCGTTTTCTTCATCGGAGGATCTTTAACTGCGCTTTAGTGCGCAAAGTTACGGAATATTCAACGATTTCGCAAATAATTTTGTTGCGCGTGGCGCCCGCTTTTCAGAACAGAAAGGCGAGCGAGCAGCCGTAGCTCAGGTCGCGGCGCACGCGCACCGTGCAGGGTGGCGACGTGCGGTCCGCGGCGACCGAGCGCCACGCGCGTGCGCCGGGATAGCCCGTGCAGCGCAGGTCGAGGCAGAAACGCCCGAGGTCGAAGCCGATGCCGCCGGTGATCGCCGTCGTGCGGCCTCCGCGGCGCACGTACAGACCGTGGGGGGCGCTGTCGCGCCCGAGGGGCCGGGTGCGGAACGCGGCGCCGCCGAAGAGCCGCACGACATTGCCTGCGCGGATGCCCAGCAGCAGCGGAAACTCGATCCGTCGTGCGTGCAGCGTCGCCGTACCCGAGGTCGTGCCCGAGAAGCGGAGCCGGCAGCGGGTGTGGGTGTAGGAGGCTTCGGTCTGGAGGTAGAAGCGGCGCGCGACGTCGAGCCGCAACAGTACGCCCGCCTCGAACCCCGGGCGGAGGCCGCCGGCCTCTATCCGCATGCCGTCGATGCATGCCGGATCGACCCGGTGATCGACTGCGCGGAAGCCCGCACGCACGCCGAAGCGGAGCGTGCGGGCCGTGGCGCCGCCGCACAGCAGGAGGGCTGCGAGGAGCGCCGCCAGGTGGTGCGCGAAGTGGTGCGGCAGCGTCTGCGGCGTGCGGCGCCGCCGTGTGCGGGGAGCGTCGTCGTGTTGTCGCGGTGTCGGTCGGACGGCCGCTGCGGGGCCGTCCGTCGGGGCATATGGTCGTGTTGCATCCATGTCGTTCCGTGTCCGCGGTGCGGCGGGTGCCGCCCGCCGGCGGTTTGCGGGGCGTCGTGCTTCGGGCCTGTGCCTCAGAGCAGCGGCGACAGGAGCCGCAGCAGGTCCGAGGCGATGCGCCGCAGGGGCGTGCGCCGCCACGTGTCGGGGCGTATGCGCACGCAGTGCTCCAGGTCGCGGTCGAAGGTCGCGGCCAGGCTCGCCGCGGTCGCGCGGTCGTAGACGAAGGCGGTGACTTCGAGGTTGTCCTGAAGGCTGCGGTAATCCATGTTGGCCGTGCCGACCGAGGCTACGGTGTCGTCGGCGACGAGGAGCTTGGCGTGGAGGAAGCCGTTGTCGTAGCGGTAGAGCTCGGCGCCCGCCTCCAGCAGGTCGGCGGCATAGGACTCCGACGCGAGGTCGGTGATGCGCGAATCGCTGCACGTGGGGATCATGACGGCGACCCGCACGCCGCGGCGCGAGGCGATGCGCAGCGCGTCGAGAATGCAGGGCGGCGGCATGAAGTAGGGCGACGAGAGGCGTATGGTGCGGTGCGCGCGGTGGATGACCGAGGCGAAAGCGTCGGCGAGCGTGGTGCGCGAGGGGCCCTCCTCGGCCCAGGCGATCTGCATGGGCCGCATGTCGGCGATGCGGTGGGGTGCGACGTAGTGCGCGGGGTCGAGCCGCGGTCCGCCGCTGCGGGCCCAGTCGGCGAGGAAGAGGCGCTGGAGGTCGGCCACGGCGTCGCCCTCGATGCGCAGGTGCTCGTCGCGCCACTTGCCCATGCCGTCGCCGTCGAGGTAGTATTTGGCGATGTTGATGCCGCCCAGGTAGGCCGTGCGGCCGTCGGTGACGACGATCTTGCGGTGGTTGCGGCGGTTGGTGCGGGGCGTGAACCACGGGAACCGGATCGGGGCGTAGGGGCGGATCTCGACGCCCGCGCTCCGGAGGTCGCGCCGCAGCCTGCGGCCCAGGCGCCACGAACCCACCGCGTCGTAGATCACCCGCACTTCGACCCCGGCGCGGGCCTTGCGCATGAGGATGGCGGCGATGGTGCGGCCGATGCGGTCGTTGCGGAAGATGTAGTACTCCATGTGGATCGAGCGCGTGGCCCGCTGGAGCGAGGCGATGAGCGCCGCAAAGGCGTTGCTGCCGTTGTGCAGCGGGTCGATGCGGTTGTGCGTGGCCGTGCGGGTGCCGCAGCCGCAGCCGATGAGGGCGGCGAGCGGATGCCGGGTGCCGGCCGGTGCGGCGCAGGCTGCGGTGCGGGTGTCGTGCCAGCCGGCCAGCACGTAGAGCAGCGTGCCCGCCACGGGCAGCGCGAAGACCAGCAGCAGCCAGACGCCCGCCGACGCGGGGTTGCGCGTGCGGCGGGTGACGACGACGGCCGCGAGGGCCGTCCAGGCGAGGTGCAGAGCCGTGAGGAGTGCGGTCATGATCGTCCCCGTGCGCGGCACACTTTGTGCCAAAAAAAGATTTGGAAAATCGGATTTAACTTTTTACCTTTGTTCTGTGAATGATTCATGGGGTTCCGACTTTCGCGGTCGGGATTCTTTATTTTTTTGTCCTGCTTGCAGGGAATGAAACGTTATGGCAAAAGAGATTATTTATCTGACGGCGGAGGGCTATAAGAAGCTCAAGGACGAACTGGATCATATGCGTTCGGTGGAGCGTCCCGCCATTTCGGCGGCCATCGCCGAGGCCCGCGACAAGGGCGACCTTTCGGAGAATGCGGAGTACGACGCTGCGCGCGAAGCGCAGGGCCTGCTCGAAATGCGCATCGCCAAAATGGAGGATACGCTGGCCAACGCCCGCGTGATCGACGAGACGAAGATCGACAAGAGCAAGGTGCAGATCCTCAGTAGAGTGACTCTGATGAACCACAACAACGGCAAGCAGATGGTCTACACCATCGTGGCCGAACACGAGGCCAACCTGCGCGAGGGCAAGCTGGCGATCGGCACGCCCATCGCCAAGGCGCTGCTCGGCAAGAAGAAGGGCGACCACGTGGATGTGGCCGTGCCGGCCGGTACGCTCCATTTCGAAATTCTCGACATCAGCATCTGACCGTCCGGCACGCAGCATCGTCCGGGCGACGCAACGGGAAGCGCGGCACTTCGGGTGCCGCGCTTTTTGCATGCCGCGCTGCGGCCTGCGCGTCCTGTCCCGCCGGTGCTCCTGCCTTACCGCCTGCGGGGGCTCCATTCCTCCGTTGCTCCTTGGGTTTTCCGCCTGCGGGCACTTCCCGTCTGCGCCTCGTCCGTTCCGCCGGCGCGTGCTTCATTCCGTCGGTGTCCTTTCCGCTCCGTCTGCGGTCCGTCCGCTCTGAGGCTGCGTAGCGCACGGGGCGCATCGCCGCTGCGGTCCGTGCATGCGGGCACCGTGCCTTCGGGCGTTCCCGCTCCCTGCTCGGGCGCTTCGCCGCCGTCCCGCCCCGATGGCGCACGGTCGAAATACCCGATTGGGGGATTTCGGCATAAGCGATTTTTCGCTATCTTTGCGCCCGAATATGACACGTGAACTCCGCAATAGATTCGACGCGCTTCTCCTGCTGCTGATCCTTTTCGCTGCGCAGGCGGGCCAGAAGGTCCATATCTATACGGAGGATCCGCTCCACTTCGCCGCGTTCTGCGGCGATCTGCTGCCCGACAACGGCGCGAGCAGCAGCGTGGTCGAGAAGTGCGTGGTCGATGATTTCCCCTTCTTCTGTTACGAATACGCCGACTCGGTGGCCTTCGCGGGCCGCGTGGTGCTCGTCGGGACATGCCCCGTGGCACCCGTGCGCGCCGCGAACCCCTGCGGCGAGCGTCCCTGTTCGCTCCGGGCGCCGCCCGCACGGGCCTGACTGCTCTTTCCGGGCCGTTCGTCCGCTCCGTGTGCGCCGCATGCGGAGGGGCCGGTGCGCGTGTGCCGCACGGGACCGCGCGACCGGGCTTCACTCCCGATTTCCATTCGATTTTACTGATTCCGTCGGAGGCGTCGTGCGCTTCCGGCACCCGATATGCAACATACGCAATGAACAGAATACTCCTTGCTCTGCTCGTCGTGCTGTGCTCCGCACGCACGGCGTTCGCCGGCCAAGAACCGGCTCCCGTCAAACCCACCGATGCCAACGTCTTCGGCCATGTGGTCGATCGCCGCACGCAGGAACACGTCGCCTTCGCCACCGTCGTGGTGGTCGGCACGACTTTCGGCACCACGACCGATGCCACGGGACACTACTTTCTGAAGAACCTGCCGCTCGGCGACATCGAGATCGAGGTGCAGATGCTCGGCTACGATCCCGCGCGTCAGCAGGTCCATACCCGTGCGGGCGAGTCGCGCGAGGTCAATTTCGAGATCGCCGAAAGCGGCATCGCCATGGATCAGGTCGTGGTGTCGGCCAGCCGCAGCGCCACGCTCCGCCGCGAGGCCCCGGCCCTGGTCAGCGTGCTCGACGCCGCGCTGTTCGAGAAGACCAATGCCGTCTGCCTGGCGGAGGGTCTGAGCTTCCAGCCCGGCGTGCGCGTGGAGGACGACTGCCAGAACTGCGGCTTCGCCCAGGTGCGCATCAACGGCCTCGACGGCCACTACTCGCAGATTCTGATCGACTCGCATCCCATCTTCTCGTCGCTCGCGGGCGTCTACGGCCTGGAGCAGATCCCGGCCAACATGATCGAACGCGTGGAGGTGCTGCGCGGCGGCGGCTCGGCGCTCTTCGGCGCCTCGGCCATCGGCGGCACGATCAACGTCATCACGCGCGATCCGGTGCGCAACACGGCGCAGGTCGCGCACACGATCACCTCCGTCGGCTGCGGCAGCGCCTACGACAACAACACCTCGTTCAACGCCTCGCTCGTGTCGGACAACAGCAAGGCGGGGCTCTACGTCTACGGCCAGAACCGCCACCGCTCGGGCTACGATCACGACGGCGACGGCTTCACCGAACTGCCCGTGCTCACGCAGCAGACCGCGGGTGCCCGGGCTTTCCTGCGCACGGGCGCCACGTCGCGGCTCTCGGCCCAGTACCACCACATCGGCGAGTACCGCCGCGGCGGCGACCGTCTCGGGCTGCCGCCCCACGAGGCCCTCGTGGCGGAGCAGACCGACCATTCGATCGACGGGGGCAGCCTGACGTTCGATTTCTGGACCCCCGACCGCAGCGACCGCCTCGACGCCTACGTGTCGTTCCAGAACACGGCCCGCAGGAGCTACTACGGCACGGGCGAGGATCCCGACGCCTACGGCCGTACGCACGACATCACGGTGGCGTCGGGCGTGCAGTACATCCACACGTTCGACCGCCTGTGGTTCATGCCCTCCGAGCTGACGCTCGGCGCCGAGTACAACTTCGACGGCCTGGAGGATGAGTCGATCGGCTACGGCATGCATACCGAGCAGGACGTGCACATCGTGGGCGGATACTTCCAGAACGAGTGGAAGACCGAGCAGTGGTCGCTCCTGGTCGGCGGCCGCGTGGACAAGCACAATCTGGTGGACCATGCGATCTTCAGCCCCCGTGCCAACGTGCGGTTCAACCCCACGCGCGACGTGAACCTGCGTGTGAGCTATTCGGGCGGGTTCCGTGCGCCGCAGGCTTTCGACGAGGACATGCACATCTCGATCGTGGGCGGCGAACGCGTGCGCGTCGTGCTGGCCGACAACCTGCGCGAGGAGCGTTCGCACAGCTTCAGCGCCTCGGCCGACCTCTACCGCCGTTTCGGCAAGGTGCAGGCCAACCTGCTCGTCGAGGGATTCTACACCATCCTGGACGATGTGTTCGCACTGCGCGAGCTGGAGCAGAAGGCCGAGGACGGCAGCACCGTCAAGGAGCGTTACAACGGTTCGGGCGCCACGGTGATGGGCATCAACATCGAGGGCAAGGCCGCCTTCACGTCGTGGTGCTCGTTGCAGGCGGGCGTCACGCTCCAGCGCAGCCGATACAGGGAGCCGGAGTACTGGAGCGACAACGCGCAGGTGCCGCCCGAGCGGCGCATGTTCCGCACGCCCGACGTCTACGGCTACTTCACCGCCTCGGTCGATCCCGTGAAACGCTTCTCGGTGGCGCTGACCGGCACGGCCACCGGCTCGATGCTCGTGCAGCACATGGCCGGTTCGGGCGTGGAGGTGGATACGGCCGTCAGGACGCCGGCGTTTTTCGACATGAGCGCCAAACTCACCTACGACATTCCTCTTTACAAGGGCGTCGTCCTCCAGCTCAACGGCGGCGTGCGCAACCTGTTCAATGCCTACCAGAAGGATTTCGACCGGGGTGCCGACCGCGACTCGGGCTACATCTACGGACCCTCGCTGCCGCGCAGCTGGTTTCTCGGCGCGAAGCTCAGCTTCTGAGGCGGGCAGGTCGCTTTCGAATGCATCGGCCGAACCTTTCCGGGGTTCGGCCGTTTTTTTCCGCGGCCGCGGCCGTCCGTCGCCGCAGGATGTCGCTTCGGGTTGTCGTCTCCGGGATGCCGCGTGAAGCGTTTCGCAGGTTGTTTCGCGGGGCGTTCGGTCGTTCGGAGTCGGTCGTGGCTGCCCGTAGGATGATTTTTGCGATGGCGGTTGGAGGGTGCCGGCACCGTGCGGCCGGAACTGAAAAAGGGGCCGGCCTCCGTTGCGGAGCCGTCCCCTCGTTTCGGTCGTGCGCCCGATTTACAGCGCCTTGATCTCGTGGAGAATTCGGTTGGTCTTGTGCACGGCGGCAGCCGATGCGGCGAACTTCTCGGCCTCCTCCTTCGTCAGGTCGATCTTCACGATCTTCTCGATGCCCTTGCGGCCGATTACCGCGGGCACGCCGATGCAGAGATCCGACTCGCCGTATTCGCCTTCGAGGTAGCAGCTGCACGGGATGATCTTCTTCTGGTCGTTGAGGATCGACTCCACCATCATCGAGGCGGCGGCCCCCGGAGCGTACCATGCCGACGTTCCGATGAGCTTGGTGAGGGTGGCGCCGCCGACCATCGTGGCCGCAGCGGCCTCCTCGAGCTTCTTGCGCGACGCGAACTGCGACGCGGGCACGCCGTTGATCGTGGCTTTCGAGAGCAGGGGAATCATCGTCGTGTCGCCGTGGCCGCCGATGACCATGCCGTCCACGTTGTTGATGTTGGCGCCCGTGGCCTTGGCCAGGTAACACTTGAAGCGCGACGAGTCGAGTGCGCCGCCCATGCCGATCACGCGGTTCTTGGGCAGGCCCGAGGCTTTGAGCGCCAGGTAGGTCAGCGTGTCCATCGGGTTGGCCACCACGATGATGATCGCGCGCGGCGAGTACTTGACGATGTTCTCCACCACGCTCTTCATGATGTTGGCGTTGGTGCCGATGAGCTCCTCGCGCGTCATGCCCGGCTTGCGGGGAATGCCCGAGGTGATGACTACGACGTCCGAATTGGCGGTCTTCTTGTAGTCGTTGGTCACGCCCGTGAGTTTCGTGTCGAAATCCATGAGCGTGGAGCACTGGTACATGTCGAGCATCTTGCCCTCCGAGAGGCCCTCCTTGATGTCGATCAGCACCACTTCGCCGGCCACCTCGCGGCAGGCCATCACGTTCGCGCAGGTCGCGCCCACGGCGCCTGCGCCCACTACGGTTACTTTTGACATGTCGTCTTCGTTTTAACGGATGATTAACCGATCAGTTCTGCGTATTGTTCAGCGCTCAGCAGAGCGTCGGCCTCTGCGGGATCCGAAAGCCGGATGCGGATGATCCAGCCTTCGCCGTAGGCGTCCTTGTTTACGATCGAGGGATCGGCATCCACGGCGGGGTTGAACTCCAGCACCTCGCCCGATACGGGGCAGAATGCGTCGCTGACCGTCTTCACGGCCTCGATCGAGCCGAATACGTCGCCGGCGGCGACGGTCTC
>ERZ778516.1685-NODE-1685-length-16367-cov-5.264590_pt1 | contig 16367 bp, 10 predicted proteins | sample MGYA00510342_ERZ778516 | MGnify/ENA primary metagenome ERZ778516 (study PRJEB29527, sample SAMN07138961) | mouse gut metagenome | material: feces | host: mouse | place: China:Nanjing | collected 2016-01-25 ... | reverse complement strand
AGCTGAAGGAGGGCGCGAGTCGGTTCGCGCCTCAGGTATGTCCTTCGGCGTGGCAAAGATAGCCATTTTTATCCGTGCTGCAAAATTTTTTTGACCTCGCGTGCAATACTTTGCCATAAATCAGTCCCCATTCCTCCTTCCTCATTGATAACTCCTCATTTCATATAAGGTAAACCATCGCTGCGCGGCGAACGTTTTAGGAAAATGAGCGGCGCTTTTTTTGTTGCTGTTTGAGAAAAAATGTTTAAATTTGCGCAAACATTAGTCTTTCAACGGTCTATCCCGCTTATGGCTCGGCTTTGTATGCTGCTGCCTATGATTGATTTTAGGAATGTATACACGGTAAAAAACACAATAATTTGTACAGATTATCAAAACAATATATAAATAATTTACACATTAAAGCAGTCGGCGCGACGTCGGCTTCTGATTTATCCTCTGAATTAATAGAACTAACGAAACGCACAATCTAACACGCTGAAGATATGGACTCTAATTCCAACGAGAAGAAACCCAAACGCCCCCGCATAGGACAATCGTTCCATGCTCCTGCCGATGGCGAGCGCGAGCAGCGCCCCCGCTACGGGCAGCAACGCCCCGACGGTGAGGATACCGACGGCGGCTATCGACCCAAACGTCCTTACCAGCCTCGTCAGGGCGGCTATAACAACAACGGCGGCTATAGCAACGGCCCCCGTCAGTATAATAATGGCCCGCGCCAGTACAATAACAACGGCAACAGCGGCGGTTACCGCCGTCCGTACCAGCCGCGTCCCGATTTCGACGCCTCAGACGCTTCCGAAAATGCGGCATCGCAGGGCGAGGGCGAAAACCAGGGATACCAGCGTCCGTATCAGCCTCGCCAGTATAACAACGGCCCTCGCCAGGGTGGCTACGGCAATGGTCCTCGCCAGTATAACAATGGTCCCCGTCAGGGCGGTTATGGCAATGGCCCCCGCCAGTACAACAATGGTTCTCGTCAGGGCGGCTACGGCAACGGCCCGCGCCAGTATAACAATGATTCCCGTCAGGGTGGCTACGGCAACGGTCCTCGTCAGGGTGGTTACAACAACGGTCCCCGCCAAGGCGGCTATAATAACGGTCCTCGTCAGGGCGGCTACAATAAGAATCGCCAGCAGGGCGGCGCTTTCCCGGCTCGCGGCAAGAGCTTCACTCCGCGTCCCAAGCCTGTGGAATATGAAATGCCACTCCCCGCTCCCGACGAGCAGATTCGCCTGAACAAATATATGAGTAACGCCGGCCTTTGCTCGCGCCGCGAGGCCGATGAGTTCATTCAGCAGGGCTTGGTGAAGGTCAACGGCCAGGTAGTGACCGAGCTTGGCACCAAGATTACCCACAGCGACGTTGTGGAGTATGATGAAAAGGTTGTGACACTTGAGCGCAAGTGCTATATTCTGCTCAACAAGCCGAAGGACTGCGTTACGACCAGCGACGACCCCAACGGACGTCTTACTGTGATGGATCTCGTCAAAGGCGCCTGCAACGAGCGCATATATCCCGTGGGACGTCTTGACCGCAACACCACCGGCGTGCTTCTGCTTACCAACGACGGCGACCTTGCCTCGAAGCTCACGCACCCCAAGTTCGTGAAGAAAAAGATTTACCACGTGTGGTGCGACCGCGATATATCCGAAGACGATATGCAGCGCATTGCCGACGGCATAGAGCTTGAAGACGGCCCTATCCACGCCGACGCCATCAGCTACGCTACCGAAACCGACCGCAATCAGGCCGGTATCGAGATTCACTCCGGCCGCAACCGCATCGTGCGCCGTATCTTCGAGAGCCTCGGTTACCATGTGACCAAGCTCGACCGTGTATACTTTGCCGGCCTTACCAAGAAGAATCTGCCGCGAGGCCGCTGGCGTTACCTTACCCAGGAAGAGGTGAACTACCTCAAGATGGGTTCTTTTGAATAAACCATAGTTATGAAACGCACACAGATTTCCCATATCTTCGACCCTGCCCTGATAGGCTCCGAAGTGAGCGTCAAGGGCTGGGTGCGTACCCGCCGAGGCAACAAGAACGTGCAGTTCGTGGCACTCAACGACGGCTCGACGGTTCGCAACCTCCAGATAGTGTTTGACCTCGCGAAGTTCTCCGAGGAGCAGCTCAAACCGGTGACCACCGGCTCGAGCATACACGTCACAGGCCGTCTTGTAGAAAGCGCCGGCAAGGGCCAGACCTGCGAGGTGCAGGCCGACACCCTTGAGATATACGGCACTGCCGACCCCGCAAGCTACCCCCTGCAGAAGAAGGGCCACACCCTCGAGTTCCTGCGCGAGAAAGCGCACCTGCGTCCCCGCACCGCCACCTTCGGCGCCATTCTGCGAGTGCGCAGCGCCTTGGCTTTCGCTATCCATAAGTTCTTTCAGGAAAAAGGCTTCTACTACCTCCACACGCCGCTTATCACCGAAAGCGACTGCGAGGGTGCCGGCGCAATGTTCCAAGTGACCACCCTGCCTCTCGAAAAGCTTCCGCGTACCGAAGATGGCACCGTGGACTACAGCAAGGACTTCTTCGGCAAGCCCACGGCTCTTACCGTGAGCGGACAGCTCGAAGGCGAGCTCGGAGCCACGGCTCTCGGAGCGATATACACCTTCGGCCCGACTTTCCGCGCCGAGAACAGCAACACTCCGCGCCACCTCTCCGAGTTCTGGATGATAGAGCCCGAAATGGCGTTCTACGATATTGCCGACAATATGGATCTTGCCGAGGAGTTCGTGAAGTACTGCATCGGCTATGCTCTCGACCACTGCCGTGACGATATCGACTTCCTCGCCGAGCATTTCGACAAGGAGCTTGTGAACCGTCTGGAGTTCGTGCTCCACAACGACTTCGTGCGCCTTACCTATACCGAAGGTGTCGAGATACTCAAGGCATCGGGCCGCAAGTTCGAGTTCCCCGTCGACTGGGGCACCGACCTCCAGAGCGAGCACGAGCGCTACCTCGTGGAAGAGCATTTCCGCAAGCCGGTGATACTTACCGACTATCCCCGTGAAATCAAGGCCTTCTATATGAAGCAGAACGACGATGGTCGCACCGTGCGCGCCATGGACGTGCTCTTCCCCAAGATCGGCGAGATTATCGGCGGCAGCGAGCGCGAGGCTGATTACGACAAGCTCCTTGCCCGCATCGAAGAACTTGGCATACCGATGAAGGATATGTGGTGGTATCTCGATACCCGTCGTTACGGAACGGTGCCTCACAGCGGCTTCGGCCTCGGCTTTGAGCGCCTTGTGCTCTTCGTTACCGGCATGACCAACATACGCGACGTGATTCCCTTCCCGCGTACTCCCGGCAACGCCGAGTTCTGATATTACGCAATCGCTTACAGCCCCTGTGAACAGTATGTTCGCCGGGGCTGTTTCTTTCATAGAAATAAACTTAGAGGGTCGTACATTTAACCGTAAAAATGTACGGCTCTCTTAAACCGGAATACAAGTATGCCCCAAGTATCGCATCGCGGCGAGGAAATGCCTGCCTCCCCAATCCGCCGGCTCGTGCCTTTGGCCGATAAGGCCGTGGCCCGGGGAATAAAAGTATATAGGCTGAACATAGGGCAGCCCGACGTGCCCACGCCGCCCGAAGCCTTCGAGGCTTTGAAGAAAATCGACCGAAAGGTGCTGGAGTACAGCCCATCGGCCGGATTGCTGTCGCTGCGCCAAAAACTGTGCGAATATTACCGGCGCTTCCATATCGATGTGGAGGCAGACGATGTGATAATCACCACAGGAGGCTCCGAGGCAGTCCTTTTCGCCTTTATGTCCTGTCTGGACCCCGGCGATGAGATAATAGTGCCGGAGCCGTCGTATGCCAACTATATGGCTTTCGCCATATCTGCCGGCGCCAAGATAGTGACTGTCCCGTCGACCATTGACGACGGTTTCGAGCTGCCTCCCGTGGAGAAGTTCGAGGCTCTGATAAGTCCCCGTACCAAAGGGATACTGATTTGCAATCCCAATAACCCCACAGGCTATCTCTACACTATGAAGGAGATGTTGCAGATACGCGATTTGGTGAAGCGCCACGACCTCTTCCTGTTTTCCGACGAGGTTTACCGCGAGTTCTGCTACACCGGGGCGCCGTATATATCGGCTCTGCACCTGCCGGGGATAGAGAACAACGTGGTGCTTATCGACTCTGTGTCGAAGCGCTACAATGAGTGCGGCATACGTGTCGGCGCGCTCATCACCAAGAACGCGGCGCTGCGCAAGTGCGTTATGAAGTTCTGTCAGGCACGTCTGAGTCCTCCTCTTGTCGGGCAGATTGTGGCCGAAGCCTCAATCGACGCTTCGCCAGACTATATGCTTGCCACATACAACGAGTACGTGGAGCGGCGCAAGTTCCTTGTCGATCGTATCAACCGTATCCCCGGCTGCTACACGCCCATACCGATGGGGGCGTTCTACACCGTGGTGCGCCTTCCGGTGGACGATGCCGACGACTTCTGCCGCTGGTGTCTTGAAGAGTTCGACTACGAGGGACAGACCGTCTTTATGGCTCCGGCCTCGGGCTTCTATACCACGCCCGGGCTTGGCCGTGACGAGGTGCGCATAGCCTATGTGCTCAATCGCGAGGAGCTTGGCCGCGCTATGACCGTGCTTGAACACGCCCTTGCAGCTTACGCTGAATTGCACCCTCGCATCTGATTCCCTATAATAATATATAGCGAAACCGCCCGCTGGAAGTCCGGCGGGCGGTTTTGTCTATGTCGCGGTATTGTTATCGGCCGAAGTGCGCGGTCTTGTCGCGGAGATAGCTGGTAAATTCGGTGTGCGATGCCAGCTCGGCGATGGTGAGGTGCATGCGGTAGCGCCAGTAGTGCTGCGGATTGGCCGGCACGTTGATTATCTCGTCGTTCGGGTTTTCGCGGCGCAGGTTGGCATCGATGCTCAGCCAGTCCTGCAAGGGCAGTATGCAGAGCATCGACGGCGAGGCAAGGTGCAGGTCGACTATGCGGTCGCATACCCACGGCTCGGCGTAGTATGGTGCGGCGCCGTGCTCGTGGAGCACGTTGTTGTAGAAATCTCGGCTGCGGTCGCGGTCTTCCTCCCACCACTGGCGTATGCCGCCCATATCGTGGGTCGAGGTGGTGCATACAGAGTAGTAGGGGTAGCTCCATGTGTCGCCGAATGTCGATCCGGGGTCTTTGGGCATGCGCTGTATCTCGAGCGACAGTATTTCGAGCTGTTGCATCACAGCCGGCACGCAGGCCGGAATCATACCGAGGTCTTCGGCGCAAGTGAGCATGTTGGTCGAATCTATCAGCGGGGGCAGCTTCCACATTGCCTTGTCGTACCAGAACGAATTGTGGCGGTGGTAGAAGAAGTCGTTGTAGAGGCGGTTGAAGCACCAGCGTTCATAGTCGTTGAGCGCGCGGTATATATATGTGTACTGCGCCGAGATTCTCGGGTGGTACTTGCCCTTTTCAACGGGGTCTTCGATGAAGAGCACATTGTCGATAAGGCCGAGCAGGCCGTCGCATATGCGGGTGTGTTTTTCGTCCTTTGGCAGGGTGGCGAAGTGGTCGGCCACTTTGCGCTGGGTGTCGAATTCGGGCTTGAGCTTGTAGCGGCCGTAGCCTACACTGTTGCAGTAGGTGTCGAGCGCCTCGCGGGTGTACGGCCCGAAGAAATCCTCTACGAAGTAGTCCATTATGTACGGAGTGGTCTGGAGGTCGACATCGATCCAGAAGTCGTAGTTATTGCGAAGCTCGCTCTCGGAGAAAGGCAGTGCGGGATTGAAGTATCCGAGCAGGCCGTGTATGGCGTCCATGGGTATCTGCCATATGCGGAAGAAGCCCAGTACGTGGTCGATACGGTAAGCGTCGAAAAATTCTGCCATCTTGGCAAAGCGTGCCTTCCACCATGCAAAGCCGTCGAGGCTCATTTCCTCCCAGTTGTATGTGGGCAGCCCCCAGTTCTGGCCGAGTACTGAGAAGTCGTCGGGAGGCGCGCCGGCCTGGCAGTCGAGGTTGAACAGTCGCGGGTCAACCCAGGCGTCGGCGCTGGTGCGCGATATGCCGATGGGTATGTCGCCTTTGAGCGCTATGCTGTGGGAGTTGGCATATTCGTGCACATGGCGCATCTGGGCGTCGAGATGGAACTGCTGGTAGCACACGAAGTCTATCTCGGTCTGCGCCTCAGCCTGCACTTTTGCCTGTATGTCGGCAGAGTACACGGCGTATTCGCCCCACTTGTTGAAGTCGGGTGTCCCGAAACGGTCGCGCAGCACACAGAAAGCGGCGTAGGGCAGTATCCAGTGGCCGTTTTTCTCAATAAATGCCTTGTATTCAGGTGAAGCCATGGTCTTGGCGCCGTCCGAGGCAAATATTTCGCGGCAGTATTCTGCCTTGGCCTTGTTCACGCGCTCGTAGTCCACTTCGGGCAGGGCGTTCAGCTCCTTGCGCAGGCTTTCGTAGTATTCGCGGCGTTTCTTGTCCTTGAGCTCGCCTATGGCTTCCAGACGCAGGAACATAGGGTGGAGGGCATATATTGAGTTGGCCTTATAGGGATATGAGTCAACCCATGTGCCGGTCATGGTGGTGTCGTTGATTGGCAGAATCTGCAGGAAGGTCTGTCCGGCGGCGGCAGCCCAGTCGACCATCTCTTTGAGGTCGTAGAAGTCGCCCACGCCGAAGTCTGATTCTGTTCTCAGGGAGAACACGGGTATGGCCGTTCCGGCGCCTTTCCACGGTGTCTGAGCGTTGATGAACCGCATTCCTGCAAGGATGGTGGCCGCGTTTTCGCGAGGCTCCACACCTATGCTTCGGTTGTTGCCGCCTTCCCACGACACTACCCGTCCGTTTGCCGAGTCAACGATGAGGTATTTGTATTCTGTGGCCGCGTTCAGTCCGGCTGCAGGTATTTTTGCTTTCCATATCGGATATTCGGCAGAGTTCATGCGTATGGCGCGGTCCGGATTCCAGTTGCCCAGCGCGTCGCCCTCGCCGCTTATGGCAAGAGTGCAGCCGGGAGCCACCATAGGAGCGGCAACGCACAGCTCCACATAGCCCGAGGCCGGAAGCAGGGGCTTGGTACCGGCGCTGTTGTGGCGGCATATACATTCTGTAAACGCAGCCGAGTAGAAAGGCTTGTCGAACGGCTGGTCTTGCCATCGGTCGTAGATGTCGTATTCATTTACACCTGCGGCAGGCCGGAAACAATGCCCTTGGCCCCATTCCTGTTTTGTGTCGCCTTGTTCGTTCTTGATAATGTAGCGGTAGGTGAACGCTGCCACGCTGTCGGGCAGTTCTACTTCGGCGTGCCACAGGCGGTCGCCGTCAACTTCGAGGCGTAGCGCGCGGGAGTTGTCGCCATTGCCAAGTAGCGCCGTGTCGCCGCACAAGTAGAGCGATTCGCCCCAGTTGGCACGATAATCGATACGGAATAAAAGCTTCATGAATGAAAGTATGATATATATTTGATATTCGGGGTATTAGGGTGCAAGGCTTTGCTTGGGGCCTTCTTTAAAAAACAAAAATATATAAAAATCGGCACAAATAGAGCGTTTTAAGAAAATTTTGCCCAAATTTGCCGTATGAAAGCATCTATCGTTATAATTGGCGACGAGATTCTTATCGGTCGCGTGGCCGATACCAACACCCCGGCCATAGCGTCAGCTCTTACCGCCTGCGGCTTCGATGTGTGCGGCGTGCGCACCGTTGGCGACAGCGCGCAGGATATACGCAGCGCCGTTGTATGCGCTATGGCAGAGGCAGATATTGTGATAAGCACAGGCGGCCTCGGCCCTACCCGCGACGATATAACCAAGTCGGTTCTCACAGATATTTTTGGCGGCGAGTTGCGCCACGATGCGTCGGTGGCTCAGAACGTCGAGCGGGTGTTTGCCCGCCGAGGGCTTGCTATGAACGATCTTACGCGTACGCAGGCCGTGGTGCCGACGTCGTGCCGCGTTATTCAGAACACTGTCGGCACAGCCCCTGTCATGTGGTTTGAAAAAGATGGCAAGGTGATGGTTGCCATGCCCGGAGTCCCGGCGGAAACGCGCGCCATGCTTCCGACCGTGGTTGATGCCGTGGTGGAGCGTTTTCACCCCTGCATAGAGCGTATGAGGCGTGAGTTCACTGTGTCGCGAATAACCGAATCGGACCTTGCGGAGCGATTGGCGCCTTTTGAAGACGCTATGCCCGGTGGTTTCAAACTGGCCTATCTGCCGTCGCCCGGGCGCATAGTGCTGCGGCTCGAAGGCCCGTCGCTGCTTTTTGAAGGACAGGCGGAGGCACTTTTGGCATACCTTGGCGACAAATTAGCCGGGGAAGGAGTGCTAAGCCCTGCCGAACTCTTGCTTGATGCGTTGAGAAAGAAAAATATGACAATGGCCACTGCCGAGAGTTGCACAGGGGGCAATATAGCCCATCTGCTTACATCGGTGGCCGGCTGCTCCGACGTGTTTGTAGGGAGCGTGGTGTCGTACTCCAACGACGTGAAGATGCGCGTGCTCGGTGTCGAAGCCTCCACTCTTGAAAAAGAAGGCGCCGTGAGTCGCGACACGGTGCTTGAGATGGTTCGCGGAGTCCGTAAGGCGCTTGGCGCCTCGTGCGCGGTGGCCACGTCGGGCATAGCCGGCCCAGGAGGCGCTACCGAGGGCAAGCCTGTGGGCACTGTGTGGATTGCCGCTTCGACGCCCGATGCTGAAACAGCACGTCTGTACCATTTCGACGGCGACCGCAAGGCCGTTATCGACCGTGCATCGGCTACTGCTATCAACCTCTTATCGACATTGCTCCATGAAAACTGAAATAGACGCGCTTTTTGCCGCCAACAGGCTGGACGAGGCCGAGCAGGCCTTGCTCGCCATGACTGCCGACGCGTACACGCTGTATATGCGGGGGCGCATAGCGTGGAAAAGGGGCTTGCGCCGCGAGGCCATAACCATGTATGAGGAATCGGCTGAAATCGAGCCGGAAGGCGAAGCCGCCACTGCCCTCGAACAAGCCCGCGCCATCATGGCCTTCTACAACAAAGACCTATACAACCCCTAATACCTCCTTCCACATTCCACATTCCTAATTCCTAATTCCTGCGCCCTCCCGCGTGGGGCGGACGGTCACCGAAGAGTCGCGATATTAGATCAGGGCGGCCTATGCGGCGCAGAGTGCGGATAATGTCGGCGCGATATGCCGCGTCGTACCAGAAGAAGAACTTTCGCTGTTCGAGCTTCTGCTCCTGCGATGTGGCGGTGAACACCTGCTCGCCCGTATACGGGTGGTATCCTGTATAATAAATCTCGGTGGCGAGCGTCATCGGGGTTGGCGTGAAGTCCTGCACCTGCTCGAGGTGGAAGTTCAGAGCCTTTGTTTCTGCGGCGAGCTCGGCCATATCGGCGGCGTGGCAGCCGGGGTGCGACGATATGAAGTAGGGTATAAGCTGCTGGCGCATTCCGGCGCGCTTGTTAGTTTCGTCGAAGAGGCGTTTGAACTCGTGGAAGAGAGCGAAAGACGGCTTGCGCATAAGGCTCAGAACGTTGTCGGAGGTATGCTCCGGCGCAACTTTGAGGCGTCCCGACACATGCTCGCGTATCAGTTCCTCGTTATAGCGGCGGTTGGCGCGGTCCACGTCCTCGCGGCCCGTGCGGTGCATCGACAGGTCGTAGCGCACGCCGCTTCCTATAAACGACTTCTTGACGCCGGGCAGGGCGTCGACGGCGCGGTATATGTCGAGCAGCGGACGGTGGTCGGTGTTGAGGTTCGGGCAGGGCTTCGGGTGGAGGCACGACGGGCGCAGGCAGCGTCGGCACACCTCCTTGTCGCGTCCGCCCATGGCGTACATATTGGCCGAAGGGCCTCCGAGGTCGCTTATATATCCTTTGAAATCGGGCATGCGGCTTACCTGACGCGCTTCACGGAGTATAGACTCCTTCGAGCGCGAGGCTATGAATTTGCCCTGGTGCGCCGAGATGGTGCAGAACGCGCAACCGCCGAAGCAACCCCTGTGCAGGTTTACCGAATGACGTATCATTTCGTATGCCGGTATGTTCTTGCCGCGATAGCGAGGGTGGGGCAGGCGAGTGTAAGGCAGGTCGAAAGAGGCATCGATTTCTCCCTGCGTCATAGCGGGCAGCATTGGATTGGCCCGGACTACGCGCCGGCCCGAGGCCTGCCATAGTGTCACGCCGCCGTCGAGGCGGTTGCTCTGCTGTTCGATATGCTTGAAGTTGAGTGCCTGCGAGCGTTTGTCGGCGAGGCAGTTTTCAAACGAGGACAGTACTATGTTCGCATCGTCGGTCTGCCGGGGCATTTCCTCTATGGGCCTGAGGACAACGCTTTGGGGCAGGTCGGTGATATCGCCTATTTTCTCGCCGGAGCTGAGTCTTCGGGCGAGGTCTATAACGCTTTTCTCGCCCATGCCGTAGAGAATCATATCTATGTCGGCATCGCATATTATCGACGGGCGCAACCTGTCCTGCCAGTAGTCGTAATGCGAGAAACGCCTCAGAGAGGCTTCGATGCCACCGGCAACTATCGGAATGTCGGGGTATAGCTCTCTGAGTATCTTTGAATAAACTATCGTGGGATAGTCCGGTCGAGCACCGTGGCGTCCGCCGGGGGTGTATGCGTCGTCGGAGCGGCGGCGCCTGTTGGCAGTGTAGTGGTTCACCATCGAGTCCATGGCGCCGGGGCTGATGCCGAAAAACAGTCGTGGAACGCCGAACTTGCGGAAGTCGCGCAAATCGTCCTGCCAGTTTGGCTGCGGCACTATCGCCGCCTTGTATCCTGCCGCCTGCAGAGTGCGGCCTATCACGGCGGCTCCGAATGCCGGGTGGTCCACATAGGCGTCCCCCGAAAAAATCACAACGTCCACGCTCTCCCAGCCGAGAGCCTTCATTTCTTTGACCGAGGTCGGCAGCCAGTCGGTGGGGCGGAGCTTGCTATAGTCTATTTCTGTGTGTGTCATAGGTTGTTACTTCATCGATTCAAGACGCATCTCGAGTTTTATGATTTCGTCGCGCAGTCGTGCGGCAGTCATAAACTCCATATCCTTTGCCGCCTGCAGCATCTCGCCGCGCAGACGGTTGATGGAGCGTTGCATCTCGTCGGCGTTCATATATGCCACAACGGGGTCGGCGGCGATGTCGACCGATGTGGAAAATTCGTTTGCATACGGCAGCGGAGTCTTGCGGTCCTGTCCTCGCTTCTGGCGTTTGTCCTTGGCGTTGAGCTGCTTCTCGGAGTGGAAAGCGCCGGTGGCCGTGGAGGTTGCCTCCATGTCGACTTCTTCTTTCTCAAGCCCTACGATGGCGTTGCGGGCTTTTACGATAGCCTGCGGCGTGATACCGTGCTCCTCGTTGTATTTGAGCTGCAGGGCGCGGCGGCGTTCGGTTTCGTCGATGGTCTGCTGCATGGAGTCGGTTATCTTGTCGGCATACATTATCACCTCGCCGTTGAGATTTCGGGCCGCGCGTCCCACTGTTTGCGTAAGCGAGCGGTGGCTGCGTAGAAAACCCTCCTTGTCGGCGTCGAGTATTGCCACGAGCGACACTTCCGGCAGGTCGAGTCCTTCTCGGAGCAGGTTGACACCTATAAGGACGTCGTATGTGCCCGCTCGCAGACCGTCGAGTATCTTTATTCGGTCGAGGGTGTCGACGTCGCTGTGTATGTAGGCTGTCTTTATCTTGAGTTTTTGGAAATACTCGTTCAGTTCTTCGGCCATGCGCTTTGTGAGAGTGGTGACGAGGGTGCGCTCGTCGCGCTCGATGCGCAGCTGTATCTCTTCGAGGAGGTCGTCGATCTGGTTGAGCGACGGTTTCACGCGTATGAGAGGGTCGAGCAGCCCCGTGGGGCGTATCACCTGTTCAACCACCACGCCCTCGCAGCGTTCAAGCTCGTAGTCGGCCGGGGTGGCGCTCACATATATCACTTGCCCGCTCAGCTCCTCGAATTCCTCGAATTTCAGAGGGCGGTTGTCGAGAGCCGCCGGAAGCCGGAAGCCGTACTCAACGAGATTGGCCTTTCGCGAGCGGTCGCCACCGTACATGGCTCTTATCTGCGGGACCGTCACGTGGCTTTCGTCTATTATGGTGAGGAAATCTTTGGGGAAGTAGTCCAGAAGGCAGAACGGGCGGTCGCCTTCGCGTCGTCCGTCGAAGTAGCGCGAATAGTTCTCGATGCCAGTGCAGTAGCCAAGCTCTTTTATCATCTCCACGTCGTAAGTCACGCGCTCTTCGATGCGCTGTGCCTCCAGCTCGCGGGCCTCGTCGTTGAAGAACTTTATCTGCTTGCCCAGGTCGAGCTGTATCTGCGCCACGGCCGAAGCCTGCCTCTGCGGCGATGTCACGAAGAGGTTGGCAGGGTAGATGTTGAACCGGTCGTGGGTGCCGAGGTGGGCGTTGTCGTCGGGGTGGACGGTGATTACCGACTCTATCTCGTCGCCCCAGAACACTACCCTTACTATTATGTCCTCGTATGCGAGCCGAATGTCTACCGTGTCGCCCTTCACTCTGAAGTTTCCGCGCTGGAAATCGACCTCGTTGCGGCTGTAGAGGGCGGCCACGAGCTTTCGCAGGAAGGCGTTGCGGGTTATGCGCATGCCACGCTCCACAGTCACCACGTTTTCGTGGAAATCCTCCGGGTTGCCCATGCCGTATAGGCACGACACCGACGACACCACTATCACGTCGCGCCGGCCCGAGAGCAGGGCAGATGTCGTGGCGAGGCGCAGGCGGTCTATCTCGTCGTTGATCATCAGGTCTTTCTCTATATACTTGTCTACCGACGGTATGTATGCCTCCGGCTGGTAATAGTCGTAGTACGACACGAAATACTGCACGGCGTTGTCCGGGAAGAACTGCTTGAACTCGCTGTAGAGCTGTGCCGCGAGTGTTTTGTTGTGGCTCAGAATCAGCGTGGGGCGCTGCACTTCCTTTATCACGTTGGCCATGGTGAATGTCTTGCCCGACCCGGTGACGCCGAGAAGGGTCTGCGCCGGGCGCCCTTCGCCGACACCCTCGGCGAGCTGCCGTATGGCCTGTGGCTGGTCGCCGGTAGGCTTGTATATAGAACTGAGGCGGAATTCCATAAGTTTGTAGTTTAACCCACGAAGATACGATAAATTTGGCGTATGGCAATGCTGTGCGCGCTCTTGTCTGCGAGTTATTAACACTATTATATATTTCGGCTCCGCCATTTGCCTATCAGCGGAAAAATTGCCAAATTTGCGCCTTGAACCGACTTAATCGGTCTGTACACAATAAACCATGGCAAAACCGACAGCTTATTCTTATGAGGAGGCGTTCAGCGCTTCCTTGGCATACTTCGGCGGTGACGAACTCGCCGCTCAGGTCTGGGTGAACAAATACGCCCTGAAAGACTCTTTCGGCAATATATATGAGAAAAGTCCGGACGATATGCACCGTCGTATCGCCTCGGAACTTGCCCGCGTGGAAGCTAAATATCCGTCGCCGCTGAGCGAGGAAGAAATATACGGCTTGTTGCGCGATTTCCGCTATGCCGTGCCTCAGGGCAGCCCTATGGCGGGAATCGGCAATAATTTTCAGGTCGGCTCGCTGTCGAACTGCTTCGTTATCGGGCTGGACGGTAAGCCCGACAGCTATGGCGGCATAATACGCATCGACCAGGAACAGGTTCAGCTGATGAAGCGTCGCGGCGGTGTGGGGCATGACTTGTCGCACTTGCGTCCGAAAGGCATGCCGGTGAAAAACTCGGCTCTCACATCTACAGGCCTTGTTCCCTTTATGGAGCGGTATTCCAACTCCACCCGCGAGGTGGCTCAGGACGGGCGTCGCGGCGCGCTGATGATGAGCGTGTCGATAAAGCACCCCGACAGCGAGGCGTTTATCGATGCCAAGATGACGCCCGGAAAGGTGACAGGGGCTAATGTGAGTGTCCGTATCGACGACGACTTTATGCGTGCCGTGGAGTCGGGGCAGCCTTACCGCCAGCAGTTCCCCGTTGATTCTCCCGACCCCGTGGTGGTGCAGGAAATCGACGCCGGGGCATTGTGGCAGAAAATTGTGGGCAATGCGTGGAAGTCGGCCGAGCCGGGCGTGCTTTTCTGGGATACCATACGCCGGGAGTCTGTGCCCGACTGCTATGCCGACCTCGGTTTTGAAACCATATCGACAAACCCGTGCGGCGAAATACCGCTCTGTCCCTACGACAGCTGCCGCCTGCTTGCCATAAACCTCTATTCATTCGTTGAAAATCCGTTTACACCGCAGGCCCGCTTCGATTTCGACAAGCTCGCAGAAGTTACCGCCAAGTCGCAGCGCCTCCTTGATGACATAATCGACCTCGAGATGGAGAAAATAGATCTCATACTCGAGAAAATCGATGCCGACCCCGAGTCGGAAGAGGTGAAAGGCCCCGAACGGTCGTTGTGGGGAAAAATACGCGCCAAGACACTGCTCGGACGCCGTACAGGCCTCGGTACTACGGCTGAAGGAGATATGATTGCTGCGATGGGCTACCGCTACGGCACTCCCGAGGCAACGGAATTTTCGGTGAGCGTGCATCGCGCCGTGGCGCTTGCTGCATATGGCGAATCGGTCAACATGGCCGAGCAGCGAGGGGCTTTTGAAGTGTACGATGCCGCCCGCGAGGCGTCGAACCCCTATATACAGCGCATAGCCGAGGCCTCTCCCGAGCTTTACGAGCGCATGGTGAAGGTAGGTCGCCGCAATATTGCCTGCCTCACTATCGCGCCGACGGGTACCACGAGTCTTATGACGCGTACGTCGAGCGGCATCGAGCCGGTTTTCATGCCGGTCTACAAACGCCGCCGCAAGGTGAACTCTGCCGACAGCGGCGCGCGCATCGACTATGTGGACGACAGCGGCGACGCATTCGAGGAATACATCGTGTACCACCCCAAATTCCTTGAGTGGATGCGGGTGAAAGGCATCGAGGCCAAGCAGTTCACGCAGGCCGAGCTTGACGAGCTTGTGGCAGCATCGCCTTATGCCGGAGCCACGGCCAACGAGATTGACTGGAACGAGAAGGTGACGATGCAGGGCAAAATACAGAAATGGGTGGACCATTCGATTTCGGTAACCATCAATCTGCCCGCCGATATAAGCGTGGAGGCCGTAGAGAGCCTCTACCGCCAGGCTTGGCACGCGGGCTGCAAGGGTTGCACGGTATACCGCGACGGCTCGCGCTCGGGCGTGCTTGTGGCAGTCGAAAAGAAAAAGGAGGAACCGCAGGCAAACGCTCCCGTGCTTGCCAAGCGTCCGATCGAGCTGGAAGCTGATGTGGTGCGCTTCCAGAATAACAAGGAGAAGTGGATTGCCTTTGTTGGGCTTGTCAACGGCGTGCCCTACGAGGTGTTTACCGGCCTTGCCGACGACGAGGACGGCATCTTCATACCTAAATCGGTAACACACGGCAAGATAATAAAGGCCGTGGATGAAAGCGGAGTCAAGAGGTACGACTTCCAGTTTATCAACAAGCGCGGTCATAAAACGACCATAGAAGGACTCAGCGACAAATTCAACCCCGAATTTTGGAATTACGCCAAGCTGATATCGGGCGTGCTGCGCTACGGAATGCCCATCGACCAGGTGCTTAAACTCGTCGGGGGGCTGGAACTCGACTCGCAGTCGATCAACACCTGGAAAATGGGCGTGGAGCGTGCCCTCAAAAAATACATGCCAAACGGAACGACCGCCAAAGGCCAGCGCTGCCCCAATTGCGGACAGGAAACACTCATATATCAGGAGGGCTGCCTGATTTGCACATCGTGCGGCACGTCCAAATGCGGATAAACCATCATAGAATTTGACTCTTGAGGCGGCGCGGCGAAGGCTGGGTCGCCTCAATTTTTATCAAGATGCATGGTGCTTGTATATCTTCTTGATGAAGTATGCGCGCGTGCGTGGGAGAAAAAAAACAAAATCGCGCCATAATTTTAACGATGGTAAATCACTGATACTCAGTGTGATTTTAAAAAATATGCAAATTTCGCATAAAAAATAGTCCAAAAAATTTTGTGGGAGTAAAAAATCTTGCTTAACTTTGCAACCGCAAACGGGAAAAGACAGGCTCCCCGCTGCAAGAGAAAATTGAAAATACGCCTCTTTAGCTCAGTTGGCCAGAGCACGTGATTTGTAATCTCGGGGTCGTTGGTTCGAATCCGACAAGAGGCTCGAAAGAGATTGCTTACGGCGGCTGGCAAAGAGCCGGGAGCAGGCGGAGGCTTTCCGCGAATACAAGGGCGAATACCAGAGTGGCCAAATGGGGCAGACTGTAAATCTGCTGGATAATTCCTTCGGTGGTTCGAATCCATCTTCGCCCACAACCAATTTTCTCTTATGCGGAAGTAGCTCAGTTGATAGAGCATCAGCCTTCCAAGCTGAGGGTCGCG
>ERZ778516.1680-NODE-1680-length-16409-cov-15.690168_pt1 | contig 16409 bp, 18 predicted proteins | sample MGYA00510342_ERZ778516 | MGnify/ENA primary metagenome ERZ778516 (study PRJEB29527, sample SAMN07138961) | mouse gut metagenome | material: feces | host: mouse | place: China:Nanjing | collected 2016-01-25 ... | reverse complement strand
ATAGTTTATTATATAGGTAAATATTTTTACACATTCTGTTATAAATAAAAAAATGGCTGCCATATATTTTTATCTGAAATATATGGCAAAGCCAGATTTTATACATTATTTCTAAAAAAATGGGAATTCCTTTATTTTCATACTTTAAAGCTTTATTTTCATATTTCTCTTACTAAAATACTTGTTGCTTTCAGATTTTTTAAAAACTGGATTACATATGTATACTATATTCTTTTTAAAATTAAAAAAGCCCTACTCCATAAGGCTTTTAAAGTAATGCGGAAGAAGGGACTTGAACCCTCACGTCGTTGCCAACACTAGATCCTTAGTCTAGCCTGTCTGCCAGTTCCAGCACTTCCGCATATTCTATTTACTGTCCTGTGCCGCCGCACTGAACAATAAATATATTATCACCTCCTGTTAATTCTGTCAACACTTTTTTTCATTTTCTTGGAATTTTTTTTATTGTGTCTTTCAAACCTTGGATATATAACCAGTCCTGTTACAAGACCGCACAATATTCCAATAACTGCACCACCTATTACATCTGTTGGATAGTGCACACATACATATATTCTTGACAACCCCATTAAAACAGAGAAAATTAACATTACCACACCCAGCCTTTTACTGGATAATATAAACACTGGCACTGATGCTGCAAATGCGATAGCTGTATGCCCTGATGGGAAAGAATAATCCATTTGCGGTTCTACAAGGCATCTTATCTGTTCCATTGCATCATATGGTCTTATTCTTGCAACTACATTTTTAAGAAAAAGATTTACTACTATAAAACACATAATAAGTGACACTACACAATACAACCCGTCTTTTCTTGTGTTTCTATACATAACCAGCATTGCAACAATTAATATCCACACCAGCCCTGCATTGCCAAGTGATGTAAAAGGAACTGCTATACTGTCTAATATATCAGTCCGCAGGTTATCCTGCACATAAAGTAAAATATTGCCATCAAGTTCCATTAATCCCTGCCACATTATTCTTCCTCCCAGGTAATCCACACAGATACATAAACATTTATTCCATAAATACAGGTACTAAATCTGCTTTCTCACAATTTCGTATTCATCACCATTTCTGAAATAAGGGCATGATTTATAATTATTGCTTATAAAACGCATAAAATCATCTTCATCCATATTTATATCACAATAATATTCTGAAAATTCCATATCATATGTATAATTCGCACATAAAGTACACTCTTCCATAAACTCCCCAATCTATGCATAATTTCCAGTTACAAATCTATTATGCACAATATAAGCAGATAAATCAATTCTTATTTTTATTTGAGTTCCCACATTTTTTAAGAAATATTAAGTAAACTTGTTATTAATACACAGGCTGCCATTCCGGCAAATGTACATATAAGTGCCCCTGCAAGCATCCATCTCATTCCTGTCACTGGCTTATGTTCTTTACTGCCAGTTGCCATAAAATAAACTGATATTGTATAAAAAATTGTTTCTGAACAACACATAAGCAGCGAGGCCATAAAGCCTGGCTTGGAATCAGTACCAAAATTCTTATAGATATCTGTTAAAAGACCAGTTGCTGCTGACGAGGAAAACATCTTAACCAGTGACAGTGGTACAAGTTCTGCTGGAAATTTAATATATTCCATATATGGTGACAAAATATTCCCAAATGCCTCAAGTGCCCCAGACGCTCTTAAAAGCCCTATAGCCATCATTAAACCTATCAGGGTTGGCAGTATATTAATAACTACTTTAAAACCATCTGCTGCCCCGTTTATGAATGCATCAAAAATATCTACCTTATTTAAAAGACCATATCCTATTACATAAAATATAAGGACAGGTATTATTAAATTTGAAATAAACGCCACAATATCCATAACAGCCCCAATCCTTTCCCATACCATTAACTTCTGGTATATACAGTTGCAAAACATTCCACTTGCGAAAGTTTTGTTTTTTTTATATAATTATGTTTTATAAAATTACTGTTTTATAAATAGCAAAACCTGCAAGCAGAAATAAATATTTTCTAATACAGAATTTATGACTGCATTTTATCATTTATGCGGTTTTTTATAATTTTACAGGATGCCATTATAAATGCAGACAGAAAATTGCTGCCATGTAGATATATTTAACCTTATAAAGAAAGTCTCTCTGCTTATGTACCATAAATAAAAATAACAGGTACAAGATTTTCTTAATAAGGTTATAAGCAAGTAGCAGGACGGATTGCAGATATCCATCTGGCTTAAGGAGGAACCATGTATACAGTATTTATTGCTGATGATGAACTAATTATACGCCAAGGACTAAAATGTATAATAGACTGGGAAGCCTTTGGCTTTAAGATTGCGGGAGAAGCGGCTAACGGAGAAGATGCCCTTAATTTTATAACCAGCTCACATCCAGACCTGGTACTTATAGATATACGTATGCCAAAAATGCTTGGGCTTGATGTAGTAAAAACAGCACGTCAAAAAGGATTTAAAGGCAAAGTTATAATTTTAAGCGGATTTGCTGATTTTAAATACGCACAATCCGCTATAAGGACTGGTGTAGATTATTATCTTACAAAACCACTTGAAGAAGATGAGCTTGCACAGACACTTAATGAAATAAAAGAACAGCTTGGCAAGGAAGCATTAAAACGCAATACCATAAACCAGTACAGGGACAAGGCTAAAGGCATAATACTGCTGGATATCCTTACTAATAAAACAGATATTAAAAATGTTAATGTACAGGATATAAAACTTATTTCAGATAAATACCAGGTGGTAATATATGAAAATTACAGCAGGAATGCCCAGAATATCCAGTATCATTTCTCTGACCTGCTTAAAGTAACTAATGAAGCTAACAGTTCTTATGAAAATATTAAAATAGGCCAAAATGAAGTAATACTACTAAAAGGTACTTTTACTTTAAATAAATTCCAGGAATTTCTTGCACATTATGACAAGGAATTAAAACCGCAGCAAAATTCACCACTTGACTCACTATTTATTGCATATGGCCGTGAAGTTAGTTCACTTGAAGATATCCATATTTCTTATAAAGAAGCCTTAAAACTTCTTCAAAGAAGATTTTTCTGCGAAGATAAGCAGCATACAATAGGTTATGACCAGCTGCCTAAGCCAGATACAAAAGATAAATACAATTTATCTCCTGATGTCATTACAGAATACTGTGAACTCCTTACTGGATATATACAAGCTTCCAAACGTAACCAGGTTGCAGAAACACTACATGAACTTGAACATAACCTTTTTAATTCAGACAGTGATATACCACGTATAAAACTTTTCCTGACTGACCTTTATCTGTCTATTAAAGAAAAACTTTCACATTTGTATCATAACTCTGATATTGCCTTTCCAGGTAATGCAGACATTATTGATTACATAAATAACAGATACTATTTATATGAAATAATGCTCTATTTCACAGAACAGTTTGATATGATTATACGCACTATAGGCAATCCTTCAAGTGAAGGGGTATTAGATGATATAATGCATTATATTGAACATAACTATATGGACAATATAAAGCTTGAAACTATTGCACCACTGTTTGGATATAATAGTTCATATCTAGGCAAAATTTTTAATAAAAAAGCCGGTGAAGGTTTTAATGTATTTGTTGACAAGGTACGTATAAAACACTCTAAGGAACTGCTTCTTAATAGTAATTTAAAGGTATATGAAATTTCAGAAAAAACTGGATATAAAAATGTTGACTATTTCCATACAAAATTTAAGAAATATGTAAATATGAGCCCCGCTGAATTCCGTAAGAAAAACCGTGCCAATGAAGGATAAGTTTCTGTATAAAGGCATAGAATTTATAATTGACACAAATACATTTTAATGTTAAACTAGTTAAGCAGGTTTTTATTCTGCTTCTGCGGAATTGATGGAATTGGCAGACATGCAAGATTTAGGTTCTTGTGGGGCAGCCCGTGTGGGTTCGACTCCCACATTCCGCATTGGATTTTTTATACATTTATTAAAGTTATCGTGACAGCATACAGAAGCAGAAACAATTATAATACAATAAAAACTACCAATACATAACATTGGGCAAAATGGATATATTCCAGTTGTTATGTAATGGTAGTTTTTCTTTTTTCAGACTATAAGTATATTGGCACACGATAAATCTTCTGTTAAATTATACACCTTGCCTGTAGAAGTACTTACAACTGTAGGCCGCAGTACAGAACCATCATTATTGCCAACTACTCTTGCTTTCTCTCCATTGCTAAGCTCCACTGTTGAGTCGACAGGATATAATATTACTGTTTTAAAAAAAGTCTTCATAGCTTTCATATCAAGTTCTTCTGTCATTGACATAATCATTTCAATAGATGTCCTTTGTGACAGACCTTTTTTATATGGGCGTTCTGTTACAAGTGCATCATATACATCTACAACAGAAAGGATTTTTGCAAAATTACTTATCTTATCAGATGTTACGCCTAATGGATATCCTTTGCCGTTCATCTTTTCATGGTGCTGTAATACTGCAAGTGCAATTGTTTTAGAGAAATTCTCCTTTTCTTTTATTATTTCATATCCAAATATAGTATGCTTCTTCATTACAGCAAATTCTTCATCATTTAATTTAGCTGGCTTGTTAAGTATCTCAAGTGGCACCTTTGACTTGCCTATATCGTGCAGAAGACCAGCAAGCCCTATATTGTATATGTCATCCTGGGAATATCCCATATTTTTGGCAATAATCATAGACATTGTAGCAACATCAACACTATGTTTAAACGTATATTCATCGCTTGTCTTTAATGCATTGATATCAACAGCTATAGCAGCATTATCATTAATTGCCTTCATCAGGTCATTAGTAATTCTTGCAGATGTATTGGCAAAATGCCCGTCATCTGTATTATTGTATAAATATTGCATACCAGTTGAAACCCTCTGTTTAAGGCTTTCACTTAGCCTTACTTTAGCAGGGTCTTCTTTTCTTGTCTTATCCACAGTCCTCTGTATTTCAGGAGGCAGAGGAGGTTCTTTTTCCTCAGGGGCAGGTTCTTCTTCCCCTTCACTTACATAAATTCCTGCAATGCCAAGTTTCTGCAGTGACTGTATCATATACTGGTCAAGGATTGTCCCTCTTGCTATAAGGGTACGGTCAAGCCTGTCTTTGATATGCTGGTCAATGCGCATGCCCTCTTCAAGGGAACGTGTTCTTACAAAATACCTTTTTATCAAAACTATCCACCTTTCATTCCTGTTACTGCCATCCCATCATATGTTTAATATGCCCTGCTATAAGCTCTGCTGCCTTCTGCTGGGTTTTATATGTTGGATGCCAAAATGTACCTGTCCCGTCCTCTTCTAACTGAATTGGAAGCTTTAGATATGAAATATTTGTTTCTGGATGTTTCTCTTTAAATATACTGGCAGCACTGCTGGCAGCCGGGCAAAGGCTCTGGTCCATTGTACCAAGCATACATAAAATTGCTGCATCTGGATGTTTTGTATGTATATATCCAAGAAAATCTAAATAGTTTTTTATAAACTCCTCTTCCCTTACAGGTATACCACGTGTATAGCTTGCATCATTTGTCCCAAGATATATAGTTATTATATCTGGTTCAAACCTGCTGTGTTCCCAAAGCTGCCATTTTTCTTCTGGCTCTTTAAAATAATCCCTGCAGCAGCCAGCATCTGTATATTTATAAAGCATTGGAATAAGCCATGATTTATCTGGCACTGCATCTTCTTCTTCACCAACATATGAAGTTATTATTCCTTTTCCGTTCCAGGCAACAATCTCAAAGTCAGCATTTAATATCTGTGCCATTAATACAGAATACGCTTTTGATGGATTTTCTTCTGATGTCCTGAATTCCAGACGGTCTGCCAGGCCTTCAACACCATAACCACATGCAATAGAATCACCTATAATCTGTATACGGCGTTCTTTTGGACCTGGAGGCGCAAGAAGGATATCACTGTCAGTTTCAATAAACTCAATACCACATATTGCAAATTCTGGTTCAGAATATTTCATTATTGTAATTGCCACTTCCCTGGTATCAGGACTTTCATATAGTAATACTTCCTGCCTGCTATCTTTAAGTTCTATCCTTTTTGCTGGGACTTTGCCATTATCTATATAGACTGCTATCCATGCATGGCACTCTGCTGGAAAATTTTCTGGATTAGATATTATGGAAGCAGTTGCACGCCTTCCATTAAACCTGAATGATATATATGTTGCAGGGTATCCCAGGAAACGTATGCCATCTTTATATAAAGTCCTGCCTGAAATCTTAACATTTCCAGGTGTTATACTAAATTTCAAAATATTCCCTCCCTTTCTTTTATATATACATTAATATTATGTTATTTTAAAGACTTTTGCAATCATATAATAGGATTTATGCAAAAATACCACCAATATTCTTAATGCTTGTTCCATTCTATACCTGATATAAAATCTCTACCAGCCTAAGCCCTCCTGCTGGTGCTGTTGCCCCTGCCCTTTTCCGGTCACATGAAGCAATTATATCTTCCATATCATAAGGACTTATCCTGCCTTTTCCTATTTCAACCAATGTTCCTGCAATTATCCTTACCATATTATATAAAAACCCATTTCCCTGCACACGTATTGTTATAATCCTTCCTGCTCCAATACTAAACCCTTTGCCTGCAAGGTTATATTCCAGGACTTCAAGACTGTATATAGTTCTTACTGTTGACTGTACTTGTGCACCTGATGAACAAAATCCTGCAAAGTCATGTTCACCAATAAATGCATTACATGCTATGCGCATTTTCTCTATATCAAGGTTCCCATAATAAAAATATGCTGTATCCCGGTATTGTGGCAATGGAAGCTTTCTGTTTAATACTATATATTCATATGTCTTACGGCAGTCACAATGGCGTGGATGGAAATCCTGCTGTACTTCTTCTGAAGCCTGTACTACAATATCTTCTGGAAGTTTCTGGTTTAATGCATATACAAACTTCTCTGCTGGTATATGTGACTCTGTATCAAAAACTGCCACATTACCAAGTGCATGTACCCCTGCATCAGTGCGGCTTGCCCCTGTAACTTGTATTGCTTCACCTGTAACCAGTTCCAATGCCTTATTTAATTCACCTTCTACCGTCGCTATACCAGGCTGTAACTGCCATCCATGATAACATGTCCCATCATATGCAACTGTAAGCTTTACACGTTTCATAACTCTCCTTTTATTTTATACACACTTTTAAAATGGCAGTACCCTGCCTGATATTATAATAACTGCCATATAGCAGAATATTATAATATATGCTGTTATATCCTGTCTTTTATATTCCAGTGGTTTCATTTTAGTCCTGCCTGCCCCGCCATGGTAACATCTTGCATCCATTGCAAGTGCCAGGTCACTTGCACGCCTTGCCGCCGATACAAAAAGTGGTATAATAATTGGCACAATGCTTTTTATCCTGTGTATTATACTGCCTGATTCAAAATCAGCACCTCTTGCAAGCTGTGCTTTCATAATCTTATCAGTTTCTTCAATAAGTATTGGTATAAACCTTAGTGCTATTGACATCATCATTGCAACTTCATGTACTGGAACTTTTATATAGACAAGAGGTTTAAGCAGGCTTTCTATAGCATCCGTCAGCTGGTTTGGCGTTGTTGCCAGTGTCATCAGGGATGAGCCAATTATAAGAAAAACCAGCCTTAATGCCATAAATACCATTTTCTCTATGCCTTCCAGGGTAATTGTTATAAAACCATACCTTACAAGAACTGTTTCACCAGAAGTCCATAAAAGGTTAAGTGCTGCTGTAAAAACTAACATAAATAAAATTGGTTTAATACCTCTTACAATAAACCTAAATGGTACTTTTGACAATTTTACCATAATACAGAAAAAAAGCGCAGCTATTATGTAACCACTAAACCCGCTAAAACAAAAAAGTGAAATTATATAAAGAAAAGTCCCTGCAACTTTTACCCTTGGGTCCAGTCTGTGTATAACAGATTCTGCTGCATAATACTGTCCAATAGTTATGTCACGTATCATCTTTTATATTCTCCATTCTTAAGCCACTTATATATTGCCTCTGCACTTTCATCTGCAGTAATATACTCACCTTTAATTAATGCCCCTGCATCTCTTAACTGGTGTATAACTTTTGCCGCCTGTGGCACTCCAAGCCCTATTTTCTCAAGTTCTTTTTCAAACTGGAAGATTTCTGCTGGTTTCCCATCCAGAACAATGCTTCCATTATTCATTACAATAAGCCTCTCTACATATTTTGCTATATCTTCCATACTATGTGACACAATTATTACAGTTATATTGTTCTCTTTATGAAGTTTTTTAAGCAGTCCGAATATTTCAGCCCTTCCTGCTGGGTCAAGGCCTGCTGCTGGTTCATCAAGTACAAGGACTTCTGGCTTCATCGCAAGTACACCTGCTATTGCCACACGTCTTTTCTGCCCTCCAGACAGTGCAAACGGGGATACGTCAATTAAATCATCACCTATTCCTGTCATTTTCAGGGCTTCATATGAACGAAGCTCTACTTCAAGTAATGGCAAACCAAGATTTTTAGGACCAAATTGTACATCATTAATTACAGTTGTTTCAAAAAGCTGGTGTTCTGGGTATTGGAATACCAGGCCAACCTTTGCCCTAAGCCCACGCATATCAAATGACTTATCATATATATCCTGCCCATTATAATATATTTTACCTGATGAAGCACGTTCAAGCCCGTCCAGAAGCTGTACAAGTGTTGATTTACCTGAGCCTGTATGCCCTGCAATGCCAATAAACCCTCCATCATTTATTTCCAGGTTTATATCTCTGAGAGCAACTTTTTCATGCCCGCTGTTTAAACCATATATATAACTTACATTTTGTAGCTTTATAGACATACCAACCCTCCCGGCTAAACTGCTGTTCCTGCACTTTTAATTTTTAACAAAATATCAACAAGTTCTTCTGGATATAAAATATCTTTTGGTATTTTTATGCCTTTCCTGTTAAGTTCTAGAGCAATTTTGGTTACTTCTGGTATCTCAAGCCTGTATTTTACCATCTCTTCACTTCTTGCAAATACCTGCCTTGGGGTGCCTTCCATTCTGACCTGGCCTGATGACATAACATACACATAGTCTGCAATGGTTACTTCTTCCATATAGTGTGTTATAAGTATTATTGTTATTTTTTCTTTTTTATTTAGTTCCCTTGCTGTCTTTATAACAGATTTCCTGCCTTCTGGGTCAAGCATTGCAGTTGGCTCATCAAGTATTATGCATTTTGGCTTCATTGCCATTATGCCTGCAACTGCTACACGCTGTTTCTGCCCTCCTGACAAATGGTCTGGTGATTCTTTCCTGTATTCATACATACCTGTATTTTTAAGGCTTTCTTCCACCCGTTTCCAGATTTCCACGCTTGGAACACCCATATTTTCTGGACCGAAACCTACATCTTCTTCAACAACACTTGAAACAATCTGGTTGTCTGGATTTTGGAAAACCATACCTGCAGACTGTCTTACAAGCAGGTCATTTTTATGGTCTGATGTGTCTTTTCCATCAACATACAATGTACCTTCTGTTGGTACAAGAAGTGCATTCAAATGTTTTGCAAACGTTGATTTTCCTGAACCATTTGCACCAAGCACTGCGATAAAATCTCCTGCCTGTACTTCTATATTTATGCCGTCAAGAGCCCTGTTTATCCCTATGACATTACCTTCTTCATCACGCCTTGAATATTCATGTACAAGGTCTTCTGCCTTTATAAATGGTTTCATAAGATAATCTCCTGTTAAAAGCTGTTCTGTGCAAACATTGCCAATACTTACTTATAATGACATCTTTCACCTTAATTGTCAACCTTGCATATATCCTGGTTACATTTGCGGAAAATTCTTTTTGTGTTTACAAAACAACAAAAGGCCGTCACTTACACTGTGACAGCCTGTTTATTAAATACTTATTAAATTATACTAATTCAATAAGCACTTCCATTGCAGCATCGCCCCTGCGTGGACCAATCTTAACAATACGTGTATAACCACCATTGCCATTACGCTCAGCATACTTTGGCCCTATCTCATCTAAAACCTTAGCAGAAACACTTACTACCTTTGTATTTTTCTTACGTCCCTTTACTTCCTTTGGAACTTCTGTTACTTTATAGAGAGTCTTTTCCATCTGTCTTCTTGCATGAAGCCTTGAAGGCTGGTCTTTCTTTATTTCCTTTTCAACTTCATCATATACAGTAACTTTCTTGCCATCTACTACTTCTTTAACTCTCTTGCCATCTTTATCTTTACGGGCAACTTTAGCAGTTACCTTAACTGTATCATAATTATTGCACTCTTTAATACCTAAGGCAATTATTTTCTCTGCAATCTTACGGACTTCTTTTGCTTTTGCTTCCGTTGTAACTATCCTGCCATAATACAGCAAATCTGTCACCTGGTTGCGTAGCAATGCTTTTCTCTGGCTGGAAGTTCTTCCAAGTTTTCTATAACCTGCCATTTGCTTACCTCCTAATTATCGTCACCTAAGTTAAGTGAAAGCCCTAACTCTTTTAACTTAGCTAATACTTCTTCTAAAGACTTACGTCCAAGATTTCTTACCTTCATCATATCCTCAGATGTGCGGTTACAAAGTTCCTCAACAGTATTAATACCTGCCCTCTTCAGGCAATTATAAGAACGTACTGACAATTCGAGTTCGTCAATATTCATTTCAAGAACTTTGTCCTTATCATTCTCTTCTTTCTCAGCCATAACAGGAATATTTGAAGTTTTATCAGAAAGATTGATAAAGGATTTCAAATGGTCACTTAAAACCTTTGCAGCAAGGCTGACAGCATCACTTGGCTCAATAGTGCCATTTGTATATACATCTAATGTCAACTTATCGTAATCAGTAATCTGACCAACACGGGTGTTTTCAATCTTGATGTTTACTCTCTCTACCGGGGTAAAGATAGAATCAATTGCAATAACATTAAGTGGCAGGTCTTCCCTTTTATTCTTGTCTGAGCTTATATAACCACGGTTATTTACAATTGTCATCTCGATATAAAGTTTACAATCAGGTCCTCCGCTTAATGTAGCAATAACCTGGTCTGGATTCATAATTTCAATATCTGAATCAACCTGGATATCTGCTGCTGTAACTACTCCCTCACCAGAAGCTTCTATATAAGCAGTCTTAACCTCATCGAACTCGCTGTTATTTTTAATAGCGAGACTTTTAATATTCATTATAATCTCTGTCACATCTTCCTTAACTCCAGGAATTGCAGCAAATTCATGAACAACGCCATCAATCTTAATATGACTGACAGCTGTACCCGGTAATGATGAAAGCATAATTCTTCTGAGGGAATTACCCAAAGTCGTACCATATCCTCTTTCAAGAGGTTCTACAACAAAACGTCCATATCTCTTATCTTCTGAAATCTCAGCAATCTCAATATTTGGTTCTTTAAAATCAAGCACTCCAAGTACCTCCTTTTGGGTGTTATGCTTACATAATCACAGGTTAATATTACTTAGAATATAACTCGACGATAAGCACTTCATTAACAGGAACATCTATCTGTTCTCTTGTTGGAACTTCTTTTACTACGCCAGAAAGGTTTTCATGGTCAGCCTCAAGCCACTCTGGAACAATTCTTCCGTCTGTTACTTCAAGAATATCTTTATATCTCTGTTTACCCTTGTGCTTTTCTTTAATTTCAATAACATCCCCTGGTTTTACCTGGTATGAAGGAATTGTTACACACTTGCCATTCACAAGTATATGCTTATGGCCAATAACCTGTCTTGCCTCTTTCCTTGTACGTCCATAGCCCATCCTGTAAACTACGTTATCAAGCCTGAGCTCAAGGAGAATCATAAGGTTCTCACCAGTTGTACCATATTTTAATTTCTGTGCTTTTGCGAAATTATTCCTGAATGGTTTCTCAAGCACGCCATATATAAATTTAGCCTTCTGCTTCTCTTTTAACTGAAGGCCATACTCACTCTGTTTCCTGCCTGCCCTGGCATTTCTGTTAGACTTTTTGTCTATACCCATAAATATTGGGTCTATTCCAAGGCTCCTGCATCTTTTAAGCACTGGCGTCATATCTCTTGCCATGTCTGTTCCTCCTATATAAATATACAATAAATATACTTGTTCACAAATCTATTACGCATGCTGCAAATTATACACGGCGGCGCTTTGGTGGCCTGCATCCGTTATGTGGCACTGGTGTTACATCCCTGATGCTTGTTACATCAATTCCACATGCCTGTAATGCACGTATTGCTGCTTCACGTCCTGAACCTGGTCCTTTAACCATAACATCTACAGAAGACAGTCCATGAGGCAGTGCTGCCTTAGCTGCTGTTTCTGCTGCCATCTGTGCTGCGTATGGTGTTGACTTCTTAGAACCCCTGAAGCCTAACCCGCCTGCGCTTGCCCAGGAAATTGCATTTCCTTCAGCATCTGTAAGCGTAACGATTGTATTATTAAAGGAAGACTGGATATGTGCCTGTCCATGTCCGACATTCTTCCTGACACGCTTTTTGCTTGCCTTTTTTGCTACCTGTTTAGCCATTGTCAAACCCTCCTAATTAGATTTGTACATATTATCTCTTAATTATTTCTTCTTATTTGCGACAGTACGCTTAGGACCTTTACGGGTTCTTGCATTTGTCTTTGTCTTCTGTCCACGTACAGGAAGGCCTTTCCTATGACGGATACCCCTGTAGCATCCAATTTCCTGCAGTCTCTTGATATTTAATGCAATTTCCCTGCGGAGATCACCCTCAACTGTCTGTGTGGCATCAATGACGTCACGGATACGTGCAACCTCTTCATCAGTTAAATCCTTTACACGTGTGTCAGGATTGACATTAGCCTCTGCTAAAATGCGGTTGGAACTAACCCTGCCAATACCATAAATATAGGTAAGCCCAATTTCAACACGCTTTTCTCTTGGTAAATCTACACCACTAATACGTGCCATGTATACTTTACACCTCCGTTATTTTTCTAAATATAATAGTTAATAAATGATTACAGTGTATATTACACTGCCAGCCGCTTTAAATTGTAACCTTACTGCATAGACTGTTCTTATTATGGCTGCCTGCGAAATGACAGCCGGTACTACGCCGCAGTCACCAATCTGCCGTTGGTAAGGCCAGTCCTGGATGAAATGACACATCCTTTGCTGAAATGGTTAATCACTCCATTTACAATATCATAGTACAATACGTACCATAACGAACAGAAAGCAAGTTCTATCTTAATAACAGAAAAACCAAAGTCTCCTGCTTTGGCTTCTGTCCAATATTAGCCCTGTTTCTGTTTGTGTCTAGGGTTCTCACAGATTACTCTGATTCTTCCCTTTCTTTTGATGACCTTACATTTTTCGCAAATTGGTTTTACTGAAGATCTAACTTTCACAGCAATAACCTCCTTTCATAAAGTCCATCTGATAGTCTATCATAATTTTCCATTTGTTGCAAGCGTTTTTTTATTTAAATTCACGTCCGTTTCATAAATTTTGTAACAGTTCAGATACCCTCTCTAAAAATGTGTTGAAAACTTCAGACTATTCATTAATGTTAAAATGTGACTATTTCCATCTTATGGCATTTGCGTTTTCAATAACAGCCTGTTTTTTGTGGAAGAATTTTTTATCCAGTCCCATCCTATGCTTCAGGATAGTGTTTCACCATCGGAATGACGAAATTCTTTTTTTTGAAATTAGCTTTTTGGGATTTTTTCTGATATAATTATGGTATAAGATCTTTGGAAGGATGGTGATTCTTTATGGGTGGTAATTATGAAAAGGGCATATATAACCAGCTGATGGATGTCATGAAGAGACTGGATGTCATGGAATCTGAATGCAAAAAAAGCCATAAGGATATCAGAAACCTCAATGCCGAAGTAAAAAGCCTGAGGAATGAAAATACACGGCTTAGTGAGGAACTTGCAGCCGTTAAGGCGCAGAATGTCATATTGACAGCAGAAAACACTGCTCTCAGAAAAGAAAACCAGCTTCTCAGGGATGATAACGAACGCATGAAAAGAATCCTTAATAATGACAGTTCCAATTCTTCAACGCCGCCATCCACAGACCAACCCGGAAAGGCACCAAATACCTATAACAGCAGGAAACCGACCAAAAAGAAAGCAGGTGCCCAGGCAGGTCACCATGGCAGGAACGTCTCAAAAACTGATGTGGAAAAGAAGATACAGGAGGGTGTCATGGAGCACCAGATTAAAGAAATCGGTGACCTGGAAAAACCATATATCACAAGATATTGCCTTGACCTGGATATAAAAGCTGTTGCAACCGAGATCCGGATACATGCCGATGAAAATGGCAAATTTCATATCCCAGATGAATACAAGGCTGACGTATCTTATGGTAGCACGGTAAAAGCGATTGCTGCATTCCTCTATAGTGAAGGAGTTGTTGCAAATGACCGGATTTGTATGTTTATCAATTCCTTGTCCGGAGATGCCTTGGGAATCGCCACTGGCAGCATCTATAATTTCTGCCGCAGATTTGCAGATGCTTGTGGGGATATACGGCCTGCGATTGAGAATGCTATACTTAATTCAGGGGAAGTATGCACAGATGCGACTGTTGTAACAACAAATGGAAAACAGACATACATAAGGAATTTTAGCACAAAGGAGCATGTGCTTTACTGCAGCTGTGCAAAAAAAGACCTTGAAACGCTCAGCGGGATAAAAGTCCTTAAGGAATATGCGGGCACACTTATCCATGACCACGAGACAGCAGCATACCATTCCGGGACACGCCATGGGGAATGCAACGTACATCTGCAACGATATCTGCTTAAGAATACAGAAGAGGCTGGGAATACATGGAGTCATGATATGAGCATGTTTCTTAACGGAATGAACCATGCACGTAATGAACATCTCCGTAAAGGCAGGCATTCCTTTATGGAGGGACAACTGGAGAAATATGAAAGACGGTATGATGCAATCATAGCAGTGGGAAGGGAGCAGAACAGAAAAACAAAAGGCAGGATTGCAAAAAAAGAGGAGAAGACACTTTTGAACCGGCTGGAGAAATATAAGGAAAACCACCTGCTGTTTCTTAATGATTTTGCAGTACCTTTCAGTAACAATATGTCCGAAAAGGATCTGCGGATCTGCAAGAACCGCCAGAAAATGGCAGGTGGTTTTCGAAATGATAAGGGCAGGCAGATGTACTGCGACATAATGAGTTTTGTGGAAACAGTAAAACGAAAGAAATTAAATATCTTTCAAAGTATTGTTGCACTTATAAAAGGTACACCAGTCATTCAATGACTGGTGCTTTGGTCGTGCTTTTTTAACAGGGTGTCTGAACTGTTACATATGAACAACTACTACATCTCTTTTACTATTGATATACTTGCTAAAATGGATTACATTGTTGCAAAGGGAATTGTACGAAATACTTCTGTTACCAGAAATCAATGCAGTTTTTGTTTTATCAAAGTTCTTAAATAAAAAACTTACAATATTCATGCTGTATGCTCCTTATATAACGTTTTTTTCTTTACAAAGTAATATGAGATAATAATCAAGAGAATGTTCAATGGGGTTCCCAAGAAGAAAACCAGCCAGTATAGGGAAACGAAATCCAGTGCTATCATACCGATTACCTTAGAAATGATTTTTAACAAACAATAACCAATCCACAAATAATTCAAAGGAAGCACATCCGCATCACTTACGTTCTTAAAAATCGGAATCTCAAAATCCTTGACGATGTAGAGAAACACACTCTTCGATTTCAGGCAAAGAGCAAGCACCATAACCATAACTGCACAATTTTGAACCAATGCCGGAACATAATAAAATTTTTCATATCCTACAAAAAACGCACTAATCATTTGGAAAATCAACCCCATAATTCCTATCACATTACTGTTTTTAATTGTCCTTTCTTTTCTGATATCCAGTGTCAATAAGAGCAAGCTAGCAACGCACGATACAAGAATTGCGATCTGCAAACTAGTGAAATAATATAAGGCCAAAAAAGAAGCTCCAGGCAACATCATACGGACAATAGCTTTTGCAATCCGATTCATTTTTACTCACTTTCCTAATTTGGGGTACAAAAAAGCAGTGAGCAAATTCACTGCTCTCTTGTCGAAAAATACCAATTTGTTACTTCCTATATATTATATATTACATGGTATAATATGCAAATTAAAATAATGCTCTAGTCACAGAAATCAATTTATATTATACATTACATGGTATAATATGTCAATGATAGTGTAACTTTACTCAGGATAACCGCATAAAAAGTTATTACCAATAAAGGCTTTTTATAACCTGTTT
>ERZ778516.1678-NODE-1678-length-16412-cov-5.901877_pt1 | contig 16412 bp, 15 predicted proteins | sample MGYA00510342_ERZ778516 | MGnify/ENA primary metagenome ERZ778516 (study PRJEB29527, sample SAMN07138961) | mouse gut metagenome | material: feces | host: mouse | place: China:Nanjing | collected 2016-01-25 ... | reverse complement strand
ATAATCTGGATTTTTTCAATCACATCCAGACCGTCTACACGGATAAAACCAAACAACTTATCGTTGCTTTGTCCACATGGTCAACACGGTACAGAAATATAGAAGGTTGGGCAGTAATTTCCTCATAAATGCCTTTTCTTTATAAATGCTGTCATGTAAAATAGAATTATCTTAAAGAAAAGAGGCATGGTCTTATGGAAAAGAGAAAGCGGCTGAAACTGGATATGACACCTCCCCAACACAAGATACTTGGAGAAAGCTCAACTAAAAGGTCAAAAAAACTCATAGTGCATACAAAGGCAATCATTGACGATATGGTGAAGAAAGGCATCCCCCTTACAGTGGAGAGAGTTTCGCTTAATGCAGGATGCTCCAAATCGTTCATATATAAGAATCAAGAAATTAGAGATTACATAAATAACTCTAAACAAAAACCAGTAATTGGTAAAAGAACCTATACAGACTTAGAAGAAGCCAACAAACGCATTAAAGAACTTGAAATCGAGAACATGACCTTACGTCTCAAAAATATAGGTCTTTTTAAGCGAGCAACGAATCTTTACACCAGAATGGCTAATCTCACAGAACTAAATATTCGTAATATGGAACAGGAGATGGGAGAATATGACGAAAAAGAATAGCGAAGGAATTGTTAATCATCAAAAACAACGAAGTTATGATATTTATAACAGAGTCTATAAAACTTTGTATGAAATGATTTTACAAGATGAAAAAATCAATTATTATACAGTAGCAAAACAAGCAGAAGTAAGCAGAGCTTATCTTTATAACCACAATGCATTTTCAATGATGATTGAAACTTTTTCAAACCTACAAAAAGAAAATGAATCTGAGGATTCTTTATATGAGAAATTTGAACAGGCTGAAAAACGTTATGTGGAATTACAATTAGAATATGGGAAGGTAAAAGCCAAGTATGATGTTTGGCGTGAGGAGAACGACAAAAGTTAAAAAGCTACTGAACAATAAAAATTCAATGCCCTTTTACTAAAAATTTATAGTTTATTAAAATCTTGTCTGTATACAACCGTTTTTAATTTGTCAATTATGAATACCTGTTTTTTAGGTATTCGTAATTGGCAAATTCTACTGGGGCTTGGGGGAGTAGCCACCATAAAAGAGTTGATTTGGATTTTTAACAGAATTTTTATTTTTGCTTATCTTTTTATACATATATAGTATTTGTTTTATGGGCATATAAGTATATAAAATATATGTATAAAATGAATGGATTTCGGCAAAACCAATTTTAAATCCTTTTAATGAATGAATGCTTATAAAGAAAAATGTAATCAAATCTGCCGAATTTTTAATCTTGTTTGAAAATCTTAGAAATGTTAGAGTTTTTAATTTTGTTCTTATCTCCAATGGTAATACTTTGATCATTATAAATCATCACATAAATGTGATTTGTTATTTCTTTTAATTCCTGTTCACTTTTGCTTTCCACGTCAATATCCAAATCATCTAAGTTCCCAAATTTCTTTTCAAGATACCTTAATATATCCAGTAATTTATTTTCTACTTTTGGAAAAATATTTCTTATTTGAGGCATATTTAGTTCTACCGTTGCCGTAACAATTATCATATAAGGATCATTATTATACGTTGCGATAATTGGATAATAATCTGCTGGTACAACTTTTGATAGCCCTCTATTATCTCCCTTTTCACTTTCCATAATCATACTTTTTAATGCTTCAATACCTTGTGATATATTTGTCGTAAGCAATACTTTTATATCATCTTGAGGCATATCTCCTAAAGGCAGGGGGACATGATTGTATGTCATATGGCTTGCCATAGAACCTTTATAATATGTACCATAAAGCTGTCCACTAATTTTTCTATATTCTGGCAGGTTATCTATCGAAGGATAACCTTCTATTTCATAGTTAATCCATTCCAACAATTTTTCATCATCAAACTCCTGTAATAACACTTTTGTTCTTTTTAATGCAGTCTGTAAATCAGTATTTCCATTTGCTAAATCTTTAATTATTTGACTTTTAGCCATTAAAACCACCTCTCAATCCAGTTAATAATATTTTCCCAAAAATGAAATAATAAAGCAAATCCTATAATAAACGAAATAGTAAGACCTGAAATCCAAGGATGCTTATCATAAAATCTCTTCTTTTCAGAAGAATAATTTCCCTCTATTTTCTCTGCAATAGTTGAGTTCTTAATTTTGTTTCCATTACCAATTTGTATTCCCATAATTTTTCCTCTCTTTTCTAAAGAACCCTCTTTTCTTCTGGCACATCAAAATAATTATCTAAATATCTTGTTAAAATTCGTTCAATCGCAATTGTCTTTGTTTGCCCAACTTCTTCACAATATTTTTCAAGTTTCTCATAGACTTCGCGTTCGATATAGTAATTAACATATCGTCCATCTTTCTTTGCTCTTGCCACACAATCACCCCCTAGAATGTTTCACAAAGAGGAAGCAATTGTTCCAGTTTTTCTACTATTCGTTGTTGTTCTTCAATGGGTGGAAGAGGAATCGGCAAGTTCAAAACAGTCTTTCTATCAATGCCAGGAATTATACTTTTTGCATTTGCTTTTAACTTCCAAATAAAATTAGAAAAACACACCTTTATATAATTCAAATTAACATTTCCCAATGCCGATACCGACATTATTTGCCTAGCAATGTGAGCCTTTTCCAAATTGAGAAAAGCCATTTCACCTATCGTTCCTTTACATGTAATCAACAAATCACCTTTATGAGCAATAGATGTAGCTTTATTTGTATATCTGTTTATGATTAAATCACCATTTTGAAAATTACTTGCTCCTGTTAAATAAGGAATCCCAATATCTTCTTCAAAATATTTATCGGATGATAAATCTTGTCCAGATAATAACACTATCAAGTCCCCCAACCTCTCCCATCTCCAATTTTGAGGAATATCAAATGGAATTTCGTCTTCTTCAATAGGAGGTAATGCCTTTTCTTTTTTAATCATCTTTTCTTTTATAAGCTGTTTCTTTTCTTCTTTAATAGCCTCCAACATCTCATCAACAGAACTATCACTATCAAGTTGCTCTGTTAATTTCCCTTGCATTACCGCCTGTAAAAAAGCATTTTTCATATCATCAGGAAATTTCTGTTCAAGAGCTATGAGTTCCTTTTCCACTTTTTCATATTCATCAATTTTTTCCATAAGTTCATTAACTCTATCAACAATACGTTGTTGTTCTTCGATAGGGGGAATGGGAATTAACATTTCTCTAACATGTTCCAATCTTAAATTTGATTGTGCTGATCCATCTCCTCTATGCGACACAGTATAATGAAAATAATGAGAGTTTATCACATAAAAAATATACTTTAACATTTCACTATCAATCAGTGTCATTTTCAACACTCGCTGATTTAAAAGGGCAGGTGTATCAAATTCATAAATGGCTGTTTTTCCTAATGGTTCAGGATTGCTTGATTGGGAAGATAAACACATTAATAAATCGTTTTTTCTTATTTGACTATCTAACATTTTTTGAGTAGGTGATTCAACATAATCATTATTATCGCTAATCACTGTTTTAAGAGTCATAATATTTTGGCTTTTAATAACAGGCAATCCTTTTTTTATAGTTGACAATTCCATAGATTTATAAGCATATCCATTTTGATAAATAATGATTTCACCTAATTGACACCATTTCCAATTTTGGGGAATTTGAAAGGGATAACTATCTGATGAATATTCATTCAATATTGGCTCACTCTTCAAATTTTTCTTTCTCATAAGTTCAATTTTTTTCTTTCTGATTTTATCAAGTAATTCATCAACAGAACTGTCTGTTTCAAGCTGTTTTGTTAATTCCCCTTGTAAAGCCGCTTGCAACACAGCATTTCTTAAATCTTGTGCTAATATCATATACTACACCTCCAATAGATCAAGGATTGCCTGCAACTTCTCATCCATAAGTTGATTCAGCCTTTCTCTTTCTGCTTTAAAATTCGCAATCGTTTCTTCTGGAGATAATATCACTTTTTCCTCATTCGGAAATCCACAAAAATCAAAGCTGTAACCGCTGTTAATAATTTCAGATATAGGTACTTTCCTTGCTTTCCATGTATCTGTCATGGAGTTATTTTCTTTTTTGTCCTTAATTTCTACTCGATTATCCCACCATTCATCAATAACAGAAAAATCTTCTCTCTTAATAGGATTCTTTTTCATAGAAAACTTCTGTCCTTCTGGCAAGTCAAAACGATAGAACCATGTTTCTGTTGTTGCACCAGTATTATCAAAAAACAAAAGATTTGTAGTGATACTTGTATATGGAGCAAAGCAGGATTCTGGCAAGCGGATTACTGTATGTAAATTAAATTCTGCCACCAATTTCTTTTTAATCGCTGTTTTACTGTTATCACTTCCAAACATAATGCCGTCAGGAAGAACCACACCGCATCTGCCATTTTTATTCAAACGATACATCATCTCAATTACAAACAAATCTGCTGTTTCTGAATTTCTAAGTTCAGCAGGAAAATTCTTTTGTATAATTTCAAGCTCTGAGCCTCCATAAGGTGGATTCATAAGAATAACATCAAACTTTTCATCATCTGTATATTTTCTTACATCCTGTTCCAAAGAATTACCATGCAGTATGTCTGGTTCTTCTATATCATGAAGCATCATATTCGTTGCACAAAGCATATAGGGAAGTTGTTTCTTTTCTACTCCGTAAAATGATTTCTGCATAATATCAAGCTGTTCTACAGTAGGATTTTGCTTTTTCATATGTTCCAAAGCATCTACCAAAAACCCACCTGTACCACATGCAAAATCCGCTACTTTTTCTCCGATTTTTGGATCAACTTTATCTGTTACAAAAGTAGTGATTGCTCTTGGTGTAAAAAATTCTCCATTATTTTTCTGCAATCCTTTTAGAAGTGTTTCATACACATCATTAAAAGCATGGCGATCCTTTCCGTCATTGAAATCAATCTCGTCAAATTCGTTGATAACCTGTCTTAAAAGGACACCATTTTTCATAAAATTGGATGATTCCTTCATAAACTCTTTTACAAGAAGGGCTGGTCTGGATGTATTTGTAAATAGATATACATCTTCATTCTTTTCATTTTTAATTGCGTCACCTGACAGCACTTTAAAGAGCTTATTATTTATAAAATCAATCAATTCTTCTCCTGTCATCTGATCTTTTACAGAAGTGGAAGTTGCCCAGTCTCTCCACCTATATCCATCTGGGATAACGGGTGTGTAATCTTCCTTAATAAATTCCCATTCTTTTTCTTTATCATCAAACACTTTCAAAAATAATATCCAAATAATTTGAGATAATCTCTGTTCATCTCCACCGACTCCAGCATCATTTCTCATAATATCCTGAAGTCTTTTAATTAAAGCTAGTAATGCCATTTTTTTACTCCTTTAGTATAAATTTATTTCTATTTTTTTCATAAGTTCTACATAAGCTTCAAATCTTCCGCCAAATACTTTATTGATTGTAAGCGGGGTATATCCCATGTTTTGTAACACAGGAAGTTTAAATATTTTCTTTTCTAATAACTCAGAAAAATCTTGTGTTTTATATTCGTTTAATATTGCCTCAATAATCGTTTTCTTTTCACTATTTAAATCTTGAATAATGTAATCTATCTTAATCTTTCCCAATCTTTCTTCTTTTGAAATCGGAGGAATTTTATAACCAACAAATGCGGCAATATCAAATTTATCAATATGATAACCAATTTGTTCCTGCATCTTTTTGACATATTCCTTGGACAGTAAAAGTTCATCCAAAAACCTGTTTTTATCATTTTCAGCCATAAATGCAGCATAGAACATTTCATAAGTTGGATACTGATCCAAAATATTATTTCTTACGCAGCTATCAATATTTTCTTTAACCAGATTCCCATTTTCATCACGATACTGGACTACTTCATCTTCGATATTAACAGCCTGTCCTTTCACAAATGCTTTTTCAAAATGCCTGGTTGTTCCACCACCGCCTGTATTAAATCCTTGAGGACTTCCTTTTGGAAATTTTTCTGTATCATTCACATTTGCAACAGCTACAGGTTCTCCATCAAATTCTGGGTCTTCAAACTTTTTATAATTTTTTCTGAAATCTAAAATTGTAAAATGCAGTTTGCTTTTCTTTTCATCTCCAATAGTGAAATTTTCATTTATTCTTGTACCTCGTCCAATCGTTTGTTTAAATTCTGTCATAGAACCTATTGTTTTATCAAGCACAATTATTTCACAAGTCTCACTATCAACACCTGTGGACATCAATTTACTTGTTACAGCAATAACAGGATATTTTGTATTAGGATCAGTGAAGTTTTCCAGCTCAGCTTTCCCAATTTCATCATCACCAGTTATCTTCATAATATATTTTGGATTTTCGGCTACAAGGTCACGATTTAAGTTTTTCAACTTCAAAACCATAGCATCTGCATGTTCAATATTTTCACAAAAAACAATCGTTTTTGCATATCTGCAATCATTATCTTTCATATAATCTGTGATTCTTTTTGCTACAGTTTCCCTTCTGGAATCAATCGCTATTGTCCTGTCAAATTCTTTTTGTTCATATACTCTGTTTTCCAGTGGTTTTCCGTGAATATCCAATTCACCAGGTTTAGGAATATATCCCTTTTCATCAATATCTAATTCCACAGAAATCACTCTGTAAGGCGCTAAAAATCCATCTTCAATTCCCTGTTTTAATGAATATGTATAAATTGGTTTTCCATCTGTTTCAGAGCAGAAATAACCTATATTAGAAACATCTTCTGTTTCTTTAGGAGTCGCCGTTAATCCTATTTGTGTGGCAGAACTAAAGTATTCCAAAATCTCATGCCATGTACTGTCTTCTGATGCCGAACCCCTATGACACTCATCTACAATTATAAGGTCAAAGAAATCTGATGGAAGCTCTTTATAATAATCTTTGTCTTTGCTTTTTAATTGCTGATAAAGAGCAGTATACACTTCATATGCAGTATCTTTTTTGATTGTTTCTGATTTCATTTTCAGCATTACGCCTGCATCAACAAAAGGTTTGAAATCTTTCTGCATCGTCTGGTCTGCCAAGGCATTTCTATCAACCAGATACAATATTTTCTTTTTTGTCTTCGACTTCCAAAGTCTCCAGACAATCTGGAAAGCAGTAAATGTTTTTCCAGTTCCTGTTGCCATAACTAAAAGCAACCTTGTTTTGCTTTGAGCGATTGCTTCAATCACTTTATTGATTGCTATTCTCTGGTAATATCTTGGCTTTTTGGGATTTGCTTTTGATGTATCAATATAATATGGCTGACTGATAAGTTTTATTTCGTCATCTGTTAATTCTTTTTCTTTGGTATATCTACTCCATAAATCTTCTGGATATGGAAAATCACCCATTTTCATATTGGAATTATTTTGTCCAGTAATCATATCCTGTTCTATCAGATCAACACCATTTGTAGAATATGCAAATGGAATATCAAGAATAATTGCATAATCAATAACTTGTTGATAACCTTCCATAGCCGAATGGTCTAAGCCTTTAGCTTCAACAAGTGCAAGTGGAATATTATTGTGATATAAAAGCATATAATCCGCTTTTTTCTGTTCACCTCTTGCAATCTTATCACCATTAATATTGACCCTTCCTGCTGTAAAATAATATTCCATAACAATATTATCAGTATTCTTTCCCCATCGTTCTTCGATTATAGGGGTAATATAAATGCGCTTTGTATTTTCCTCATTTTTTAATTGCTCTTGTAATTCTTCTGGAGTAATCATTATTATAATTATCTTCCTTTCTATTATTTTCCATTCTTATTTTACTATAACATTCTTTAATTATCAACATAATTCAATATAAAAAGCAAATATGTAGAAGGCGTAAATCAAAAGTTGGTTATATTGTGAAATTGTCACGCAATTTCGCAATATAACCAACGACAGCTACGAGAAAGCACCGTTTGGAAAAGAAAGAGTATAGCTCGCAGGTAATAAAAACAAGTGCTTTTTGGGTTGAATACATGAATATAATAATAAGCAAAAAGAAATTACAAATTTTGTGAATAGAACTAAACTACTTAGCACCGTGTTACCGTCCACACGGTAGAAATGCCTGTTTTATGCGGATCTCAGAGAATGTCGTCCAGTTATTACCATAAAAACAAATATTTTACAGCTTTTTTTTGTAAAATATTAAGAAAATTTACCAATTTTTTTTTACAAAAAAGCCTGATGAACCGCCATTTTTTCAAATATAAAAAAAGCAGAATATTTTTATAAAATTTCCTGCTTTTTACAACATATAAATACTATTTTACTGATACCTTTCTTTTTTTCTTACAAACCAGCCTCACTGTCACAATAATCACATAAAACAAACTTCACTGTCACCGAAAATACTTCTCCCAGAAGCTCCACCTTTATCTCCCCCTGCATCCGTTCCACTAGCTCTTTCGCAATCGCCAGCCCAAGCCCCGTAGAACTGTTCCTTCTTGCCGAATCCGCCTTGTAAAACCTTGTAAACACCTGCTCTATTTCTATCTCCTCCGGCCTTTGTACACGATTTCTGCACACAAAGAAAAAATGTTTCTCTTTCTGTCCGGCGATAAATTCTACCTTATCCCATCCATGTGACAACGCATTTTTAATAATATTTCGAATAATTCTCCCAACCGCCTCGCTGCTGCATATGACATAAGCCTCCTTTTCATCTACCTCCACGTTTGGCTCTATCTTTTTCTCCTTAAAATCCTCATAAAAAGAAAAAATATTCTCATACACAATCTTTGTAATATTTTCTCTCTGCATGTCAAACTGATAATTATCATTTTGCAGCTTTGCATAGGTAAATAATTCTTCCAGCATATTTTTCAGGCTGTTTATTTTTCCGCTGATTATTTTCGCATACCTTGTGTGCTCCCTTTCACTTTCGCTTTCCTGCATAAGCTGAAAATAACCGCTCAATGCAGTAAGCGGGGTCCGGATATCATGAGACAGACTGGTAATCGCATGTTTTAATGACTCGTCTTTTTTCTTGTATTCCTGAATCTGTTTTTTTCTCAAATCATTTAAAAAATTAATCCTCTCTGCCAGCTCCAAAATTTCTTTTTTCTGGCACGTGGTACTTATTATCTTGTTTGTTTCCTGACTCTCCATAAATAACATCTGGCGGCAGATGCTTTTTATCTGCCGCCTGTATCTTATATATTGTATCGTTGTTATCAACAATAGAAAAATCAGAATTATTATTATTATCTCCATAAAAACACCTTTACTGCTGATTTTTACGACGTTTTTTGTACTTTTTGTACTCCTTCAAATCTTCCTGCATATACTTTCTCAATTCCCTCTTTGAAAATCCTTTTGTGGCCTGCTGATGAGCCATAAATGCCGATTCGTTATTTCCCAAATCCTCCCATACCTTTTCCGGCGGATTTTCTACCTGAAGCTTTTCAAAAATATATTTCGAGTATGCATGACTAATCATATAGCCTCTTGCAGTAAGAATATCCATCGAGCTTTTGATTACCCGCATTTCTCTGGAACCATCTGAAACTACCAGAAATATATCATTACTTTTTTTCATAATCATTTTCCACATAATATGCTTGATATTATATGGAATCTCTCCGTTTTCACTTGGAAAAACAAATCCAATAATACGGTCAGAAGCAACAATCATAGTTTCATCTTTATAATCGGATGCCTTTTTTATTTCAATATTGGGATGTCTGCCGAGCTGTTCCGCAAAAAAGATGCTGCTTTTATTTGTATCATCATAATAGACAGTACACTTGTCAAAATTATTTTCCATATATTGCTCCTTCCTTAAAATACCATTGCATAATAAATGCCTTGTTGTAATAAATACCTTGTTGTAATAAATACCTTGTTGTAATAAATACCTTGTTGTAATAAATATTTTATTGCTTTATTATCTTATAGTTTATAGTTTATAGTTTACTTTCGAACAGTTTATTTATAAACTATTATAATGGTTATTTTATTGCTTGTCAATACAGTGAAAATTTTCTTTACCAAAATTTTATACCACATCCCTTTTCTGCATTACCACACTCCCAATTATATTATAAACCAGCAAAAACACCGCTCCAACCAGTATCGCCTGCAAGAACCTGTTCATACTGCTGTTATATACAATTGTCTTGATATTATTCGTAATCAGATATTCCTCCACATGCAGCTTCGTATTTTGAAAAATCTTATAATAAAACCCAAGAAAAATCTGACTGAACCCGCAAGAAATCATCATCCCAATCGTAATTCCAATCGCAGTACTCTTAATCAGTGTTGTAATTAACACAATCCCTGCCGCAAAGGCGCTCATTAAAAGCCACTGAATCACACCATACCGCAGAGCCTCTCCTGCCATATCTATCCCAAAAGGCGCCCCTCTGTGCCAAATCAAAACTCCAAAGATTTGCATAATCATATAAGTAATCATAGCCATAAGCACAAACAGAGAAACAACTACATTTTTTGACAGATACATCCAGAACCGGTTTGAAAACTGTCCTGCAATATTCTTTACAAATCCTGACTTTTCTTCTGCATTTACATAAACTACCGCAAATATGGAAATAAAAATCAGCAGTATTCCACTCTGTAAATCTGCGCAAACATATTCAAGATATGCTGCCTCGCTGCCATCTTCATGATATGGAGTATTTACTGTAATTCCAAATTGCATACCCTCCTCATCTTCCCCTTTTATTACAAGTTGATTTCTTTCTCCTGTCTCCTCCATAAGCTTCTGGTCCACCGTTCCCATATAAAATGAGATAATCGCAAACAGACTGATAACCCCTATTAAAATCCATGTACTTGCTGTATGAAGCATCCTGTATAAATCCATTCTGATTAAATTAATCATTTTAAACCTCCACTACTTTGTCAATTCCAGAAAATAATTTTCCAACTTCTCATGAGCCACTCGAATAGTATCTATTACACAATCTTTTTTCGTAAGCTCCACATTTATCTGTCCGCTTTCCTCCAGCCTTTCATAAATTTGTATGACATTTGGAGAAACTACTTTATAATTTTTTATTCCCATGCTTTCCAGCACCGTACAGATATACTCTGTATGTTCTGCGGTAATTTCTATATAATTATTACATTTTTCTTCTAATTCTTCTTTGGAAAGCTCCTGAATCAGTTCTCCATTATGAATAATCCCAAAGGTATCTGCCACCTTGTGAAGCTCTTCCAGAATATGGCTCGAAATCATAATTGTCATACCCTTTTTCTGATTCAGATTCTTCAAGGTCTCCCGAACTTCTACAATTCCCTGCGGGTCCAGACCATTTATCGGCTCATCAAGAATCAGCAAATCCGGTTCTCCCAAAAGTGCCATACCAATGCCAAGCCTCTGCTTCATGCCAAGTGAAAAATTTTTCACTTTTTTCTTTCCAGCCTCCTGCAAACCTACCTGCTCAAGAATATCCTCTATATATCCCTTTTTATGAATTCCAAGGGCAAGACACTTGCATTTCAGATTTTCACCTGCGCTCATATTTGGATATAAACCCGGATTTTCAATCAGATTTCCGATTCTTTCATACATTTCCTTTGCCTGCGCTCCCTGCTTTCCAAACAGAGAAATTTCTCCCGATGTTGGAGTTGCCAAACCACAGAGCATTTTCATGCATGTTGTTTTACCTGCGCCATTTCTGCCAATAAAGCCGTAGATTTCACCTCTTTTTACATGCAGATTGATTTGATTTACTGCAGTATGCTGTCCGAATTTCTTGGTCAAAAGATTTGTATTCACTGCATATTCCATTTCTTTTCTTTCCTTTCCTTGAATCTCTTTCCCTTTCTTACACTTTATTATTTTCTCACAAAACATTCAAGCAAACGCAAAGAAAAGTTTAAGAAATGTTAAACAATACAGACAATGTCTGTGTTAACTGCCCAATTATACAGCCAAAGCAATTACTAATCAGCCAGCTTAAATCCCATACCCCAGACTGTTTCTATATATTCCTTCTCCGTAATCTTTTTTATTTTCTGGCGAATATTGCTGATATGCACATGTATTGTTTTATCCTCTCCTTCATAATATTCTTCCCATGCATATTCATAAATTTCATTTTTGGTAAATACCTTTCGGGGATGCTTTAACAGTAATTCCAGTATTCTATATTCCTGTGGAGTAAGAGAAAGCTGCTTATTACACAATGTCACTTTTCTTGTCTCAAAATTCATGCATAAATCTTTATGCTGCAACAGCCCTTCTTCATCTCTGACATTGTTTCGAAGCTGCACCAGAATCCGCGCTTCCAGCTCTTTTAATTCAAACGGCTTTGTCATATAATCATTCGCTCCAAGGGTAAGCAAATCCACCTTTGTATCCAGCTCATCCTTGGCAGATAGGACAATTACCGGAGTACCGGTATATTTTCTTATATTTACAAGTACTTCCTGTCCATTCATTCCGGGCAGAATCAAATCCAGAATAATTAACTGATAACTTTCCTGCTGAATCCGAAGCAGCCCTTCTGTGCCGGAATATGCACTTACTGCCTCATATCCCTTTTTTGTAAGCGCCTCATTTAACATCTGATTAATATTTGTATCATCTTCAATAATAAGAATTTTACTCATTTTCTCTCTATTCCTCGTTTAAATCCAACTAAAACTGCCGCATCAAATATGAAATGATGCGACAGTCCCGATTAAATTACTGCATTTTTCCTCCCCATGAATCAAGAATTTCCTCACAGGTATCAATATCTATATTATCCACAGCCTCTCGAAGCTGTTCAAACATTTCCTTCTGCCAGTCTGTATAGCTGTACTGTTCCATTTCCTGAATCACCTTTTCCATTCTATCCATATCAAGCTCCTCCATAGCATCCTTCATATGTTCAAAACATTCAGATAATACTTCAAAGGTAATCGGAATCTTTGTTCCCTCTGGCAACTTCTTTTCAACAAAATATGGCTGTAACACCTGATAATAGTGCTGATACTGCAGCAGCATCTCATCTGTACACTGATGAATCAACTCACCGTTTCTTGCATTTCCTGCTGCTTCCATGGCCTCTGCCTTCTTTGCAAGCTCCATTGCGCCAATCTGTCTTGAAGCGCTCTTTAATGCATGGACCTCTATGGTATATTCATGCCACTGTTCTTTTTCCTCATATTCCTTAATTATCTTTGTCTTTCTTTCAATTACCTTGTAATAATCCTTTAATACAGACCAGAACAGCGCCTCGTCTCCTAAAAGTCTTAATGCCTCTTCCGTATCAAGACCTTCGATTTCAATTTTTTCCTTTTCTTCTTCCTCTTTTTTCTTATATACTCTCTTGATTTTTTCTTTTGGAAGCCAATAATAAAGCTTTGATGTAATCGTTTTAATTTCTATCGGTTTTGGCACAAAGTCATTCATACCCTCTTCAATAAACATCTGCCTTGTTCCGTCTACCGCATTTGCAGTCAGTGCTATAATTGGAACCTCGCTGTATTCCTCATGAAAACGCCTGATAATATGCGTTGTCTCCACACCATCAATTTCCGGCATCATATGGTCCATAAAAATCAAATCATATTTCTTTGTTGAAATTTTATCAATCGTCTCTTTACCGCTGGCGGCTGTTTCAATCTTCATTTGCAGCGGTCTTAAAAGTCCTTCTGCCACTGTCAGATTAATGGCATTATCATCTACAATTAATATTTCCGCATCTGGCGCAATAAAATCAAAATGACCTCCTTCATTCGTCTCTACCTCTGTCAAAATCTTATCATGATTAAATATTTCCGCAATATTTAATATATACAGAGGTCTTTTTACAATCATAAGATTTGGAATATCAAAATGAACAGAACTGTTAAATGCAATCATAAGAATTCCTGTAATTTCCGGATGACTCCTGATAAACTCCTGAACCTTTACCGTAAACATGCGATATCCCACAAAGAAATACTTTACTTTCTGCCCTACAATAGTATTCAATTCTTCTTCCGAATGAAGTTCAATATATTTTACACCCAGTCTGCCAATATCCACCTTAATCTGAGGTTTTAAATAAGACCTTGAAATCAGCCCTGCTGTAATAATAGGTTCCTGCTCCTTTAAAATAATGCTTGGTTTCGAATCTATAATTTTCTGTGGAATTACAACAAAAAACTTGCTTCCCTTTTCATATTCACTTTCCACCCATATCTGACCATTCATCAATGTGACAAGCTGTTTTGAAATCGCAAGTCCCAGACCTGTTCCCTCAATATTCCGGTTTCTTTTACTGTCAAGCTGCTGAAAGGACTGAAACAGCTTCTCCAAATCCTCTTTTTTTATCCCTATTCCTGTATCCTGTACACAAATCTGCAGATAAATCTCATCTACACTTTTCTTGACATAATCCATTTTCAGAACAACCTTGCCATGTTTGGTAAATTTTACTGCATTATTTGCCAAATTAATTATTATTTGCTCAATACGGGTATAATCTCCAAGAAGCTTATAGGGAAGGTCCGGCACAATATCCAGAATCAGTTCCACATCTTTGTCACCCAGACGTGTAATAATCACATGCTCAACATCATTGACAATAGACATTGGCTCATATTCTGTCATCACAATATCCATTTTTCCAGATTCAATTTTTGAAAAATCCAAAATATCATTAATAATCGCAAGCAATGTTCTGCCTGACGACTGAATCTGATTAATATAATCTCTTGCCACAGGAGATAACTCTTCACGCAGAGCCATTTCTGCCATACCGATTACCGCATTCATCGGAGTGCGGATTTCATGGCTCATATTCGCAAGAAAATCAGACTTCATTTTTGCTGCACGTTCAATCTCTGTATTTGCCTGTATGGTAAGATATTTATTATATGCAATATCCGACAGAATATTTGTAATTGTATAAATAAATTCTCCAGCCTTTATAATTTCTTCTTCCTCAACAATATTAATCTGCCTTACTGCATCCAGATAAATCTCAGGGTCAATATCAAGTTCCTCTGCCACCTTTATAATCTTCTCTTCATTTGCCGGCTCTATTAAAACCTGCCCTCCGATAAAACATCCTATCATTTTTCCCCTCGCCATAATCGGAGCGGCAAAATCAATCAGACCGGCATGACATTCATATGCCACACAGGTTCCTTTTTTCAAAGCGAGTTTGCCGCCCTGTTTATCACACCGTTCACAGCGTGAACGGCCCACAGGGGATTCTTTTGTAAGCTTCCAGCAGAAATCTGAAGCAATGGTCGGTTTTGTTACAGCGACTCCATTCGCATCCGAAATGCCCGCTGCTATTCCTGTCATCTTACAGAAGGCATCCTGCATGGTCTGCAAAATACTTACATCAATCAGATTTGTTATGTATAATTCTTCCTCCATAAATCCCTCCATTATTTATCCCAGCACATTTTTAATCGTGGTTATCAGTTTTTCCCTGTCAATGGGTTTTAACACATATCCCTGCGGCTTCATGGATAATACTTTCTCAATCTTTTCCCGCTCACTGATTCCGGTAAGAAATACAACTGGTATATCGGAAAGTTCCTGATTTTCACGAATCTTTTCGAGCACCTGCGGCCCGTTCATATCAGGCATTTCATAATCAAGAAAAATCAAATCTGTTCTCTTTTTCTCCAAAAACTTGAGAGCCAGCTTTCCATTAATTGCGGTTGCAATATCGTAATCCTCATGAAGATGTTCTTTGATAAGTTTTAACATTCTTGGGTCATCATCAACTACGATAATATGCTTTCTCCGGTTCTTTTCCGCCTCAATGGCCTTCTGCCGAAGCTCCTGCTCTATACGTTTCTTTTCTTCTGCTTCCCTGCGCTGCTTTTCGAGCAGATATTCCGCTATTTTCTCCTCTATCATAGCTGCAGTAAGAGGCTTTGCCAAAACAAGGTCTGCGATATTTACCGCTGCCTTTATAAAATTGTCGCAGTCTTCCTTTGTTCCGATAATAGCAAACGGAATCTTCTTTTTTTCAAGATTTCCCCTTGCTTCAATAATCTTGGCAAGATTATCCTTAAAATCCTCTCTAAGTCCATATACAAAGATATTCGGTGTAAAATATTTCAGATGACACTCGATGTCCTCAAATCTCCATGAAGTCGTCTGGCATTCAAAATCATTGCTCATGGCGTAAAAGAAATCATCCAGCACCGGCTGGTTGTTTCCAGCTAATAATATTCTATACTTCATTTCACTGCCTCCTTACTACTTATATTTTTCTATAAATTATTTTTTGTGTTTGTATATATGTTTCTTAAAATAACAAGAACCTTTTTTCTATTGTATCATATCTCATAATATATAACAAGAAATTTTCTTATTTTTCCACTTGCAAATCAGAAACATGTATGATAAAATATATACATTCGCGGG
>ERZ778516.1673-NODE-1673-length-16429-cov-5.654086_pt1 | contig 16429 bp, 16 predicted proteins | sample MGYA00510342_ERZ778516 | MGnify/ENA primary metagenome ERZ778516 (study PRJEB29527, sample SAMN07138961) | mouse gut metagenome | material: feces | host: mouse | place: China:Nanjing | collected 2016-01-25 ... | reverse complement strand
CCCGCATATGCTTCCTCCTGCCGGTCTATCACCGCCCTTCCAGCCTGTGCCATTCACCACAAATGAGCCGCAGTCATATGTATTTGGTGGCAGAAACCACCCTCTACATATTAGCTCTCAAAAGCAGATTTTACAGGATTATGCCCGCAAAGAAGGCTTTGCAAATACAATGCTTTTTGTAGATGACGGCGTGTCGGGGACGACCTTCCAAAGACCGAATTTTATGTGTATGGAGCGTATGGCGGAAAACGGTGAAATCGGCACGATAATCGTTAAAGACCATTCGAGACTTGGTAGAAATCGCCTTGTTGTCGGTCAGCTATTGGAAGAAGATTTTGTCCGCCTGGGCATACGTTATATTGCCATTATGGACAATATCGACACAAAAGACGGATTGAGCGATTTTCTCCCAGTGCAGGACTGGTTCAATGAGATGCACGCCAAGAATACCTCAAAAAAAGTGCGGGCAGTATTCCAAAATAAAGGCATGTCGGGGAAACCGCTTACAACGGTTATCCCTTATGGTTATAAGAAAAACGAAGCCGAGCCTGCCTATTGGCTGATTGACGAAGAAGCCGCAGAAGTTGTACACAGGATATTCCGCTTATGTGTTGAGGGATACGGACCGACGCAGATAGCAAATATCCTTTTTTCGGAGGGTATTTCAACGCCAACGGAGCATTGGTAGGCACAAGGGCGAAAGACATCTGTACTTCCTGCTGTTCCACATAAATGGGCAGCAAGGACAGTTGCGGATATTCTGGAACGGCTTGAATATTGCGGGCATACGGTTAATTTCCGTTCTACCACACGCTCATTCAAGGACAAAACCATGATACGCAGACCAAAAGAAGAATGGAAAATCTTTGAGAATACCCATGAAGCTATCATTGACAGCGAAACTTGGGCACTCGTGCAGGAGCTTAGAAGCCATAAACGCAGACCAAACCGCACAGGAGAAATCAGTATTTTTTCTGGATTACTCTATTGTGCCGACTGCGGAGAAAAGCTGTATTATAGTGTGACGAACAATTATAGCAGGGAACAGGCATATTTCTTTTGTTCCAATTACCGCAAGAGTACGGCAAACTGTACCGCCCACTATATTCGTGAAAAGGTTGTTTATGCCTTGGTTCTTGAAAGTTTGCAGCGTGTCCTGTTCTATGTGCAGGCATTTGAAAAACAATTCGTACAGGAACAGCTTGACAAATCAAGTGAGGAACAGCGGAAAGAGCTTGCCAAGGAACGGCGGGAATTAGCCAAATCCGAAAAGCGTATTGATGAGCTTGACATATTGTTTCAGCGGATTTATGAGGATAACGTATCGGGCAAACTGAGCGATGAGCGTTTTGCAACAATGTCGGCAAACTACGAAACAGAGCAGAAAGCCTTAAAAGAATCTCTTGTCCAGTTAAAAGCAGACATTGAAATGCAGAATGACAAAACCGCAAATGTGTCAGAATTTGTGGAGAAAGTCAGGAATTATATGGAAATCACGGAACTCACGCCTGCCATTGTCAATGAATTTATTGATTACATTATGGTATCTAAGAAACAGATGATAGACGGAAAGACCGTATATCCCATTGATATTTATTATAGTGATATCGGTATTATTGATGCTCCATCTGCTGAAGAATATGAAGATATGTTTCAAGAACGCTTAAAACAGAAGCATTCAGATAAAGAAAAAACGGCATAGTCACTAAAACTATACCGTAATTTGATACAGGGTTGCCTTTGTACCTTTCACTTCTTTATGTGAAGGGTACAAAGGTTCACTTTTTCAGTTGAACGCTCGTCCAACCCCGAATTTTTTTGCTAATACTTTTGCAATACGGCACAAAAATTAGCAGGATATTGAGGGAAACACGCCGATTCTCAAAGAAACTGAAATCATCGGAAATCCTTGATGTTACAAGGCTTTTCGGGTATTACAGGACACGCAGGTACACGGTTGAAAATGAGTTTTTTTGAACTCCTAAGCGGTAGGTCGGAGGTTCAAATCCTCTTAGCGATGTCTTAAGAAATGCCGAGAATACTGGGGTTCCAGAGTTCTCGGTATTTTATTATATTTCTGAATTTGCTAATCAAAATAGTATTTCTGATAATTATCCGAAAAATTTTGTTCAAAATCATGCTAATTGAAAAGGCGAGAGTTTATTGTTTTAATCTGCAAAGTAACTCAAATTGGAGGGCTTATAAATTATCATGTAAGAGTTTGAAGATATATGAGATATTGTTTTGTTCTCTTTTTTTATAGGGATGACAAGATTATGGTTATCCCATAGAAAAATATATGATATACTATAAAAGTATAGAATAAGTATACATAAAACTTGCTATTCCAATTTGGAAGGGGAAATTTAAAGATAAACAAAGTAATAAAACTTGAAGTCGCAATTTGCGATTTCAAGTTTACATAAAAAGAAGAACCGGACGCATCCGATTCTCCCAAGTACGCTCCGTAGAGACGCACCGCTATTCACATTTATAGTATACAAGAAAGAGATAGAAAATGCAAGGACTTTTAAGATTTAACAAAATTTTTTAATTTGATGAGTTTTGCATTATTATCAGTATAGATAATCTGGTTGAAAATGCTTATTGGAACATGGTTGCGTAATTTTTCTACAATATCTTCAAATCCCGATATAATACGTTTCATTTCTGTTTTTGATATATGAAGAAGTTTCAGTTGGTAAATTGCCAAAACTAGATAGTCTGTGATAGTTTTAAAAGTTAATTCCCTTACTCCAGTAGCATTGGAGATAGCATTTCTCACCTGCTTATCAATGTTTCCGGTTCGGAAACGTGTATCAAAAATTACATCGTTATGTGCAATGGCATTTCGAAAGTCTTTCGTGGCATAAATCAGACGTTGAGGCATCATGGCATTTGAATCATCAGAATGTCGTATTCCAAGTTTTTTTGAAATATTTGTCCTGCAATTTCGATTCAAACATGAAACAAAATGACCAAATTCACCTAAACTAAGCAATTCAAAAGTCGCCCAGATTGGAAGGTTGGAATCTTTACGGAAATAGTGATCTACAATTTTATTTCCATTTCCATAAGCATCAGTCTGAACCTTATAGATACGATTACGCAAATCTAACCGCCTTTTTAACTCTCGTTTAAATTTTTCTTCTGCTTTTTGAAGGTCGAAGGTTTTTTTATACATTTTGCCTTTGGTAGAAAACATTTTATAATTATCCAACAACTGATTATAGATATCGATAAAATTTTCGGAATTTGTTGAAGCTACTAGAATATCCAGAACATAATTTTTGAAAGCCGTTTCAATCAGCATACGGTAGGATAAAATAATGATTTTAATTGCGCATCAAAGTCATAGACAGCAACCAATTCTTCAAATTTCGTATAAGAGACATGGTTTGAAGGTGTATTTATGTAACGATATCCTTTATATCCATGATAGTAACCTATATTCATAAGTTTGCGCTTTTGCGCTGAACCAGAAATAGAAATTCCTTTTTTATCACGCAAATAGCGCATTAAAGCATCTGTACTTTTGGGATGTGAGTCTGGCATATTTATGCACCTCTCTTGTTAGTATAATCTTAAGTATATATCAAAAATCAGTATTCGTCAAAGAATTTAAAGTAAAGATATTACGTGTTTTGTCCTCTTTTTCTATGTAGATGGAAAGGTTATGTTTATTCCCATAGAAAATATATGATATACTGTAAAAGCAAACAATAAGCGTACATAAAACTTGGTATTCTAATCTGGCATTTCAAAATAGATATGACAATAAAGATGGCTGATACAAAAGAAATAGCTCTAACAAAGACAAATGATGATACCAAAAAATAGCATTGAATCAGCAGAGTCCGATATAAAAAGTATGATAGACAGTGATTTAGTGATGCTGTATCAAGTAGAAACGAAGTGATTAAATAAAGCGGCAAAATGGCAAATAGATCTTTGCTATATGAGCGATTAAATGCCATGTTCTGCGGTTAGACAAACCCCTGATATTTCTCAGTTGCTTCCGATAGATTGAAATGATTGTGCGCCACATTATGGGGGAGCAAAACAAATCTTTACTCGTTTCAGAAGAAAGAGCAAAGAAATCGCCTAAGCGCAGTGTGCCGAAAGCAGAAAGTATGTGGTATGATAAAGCGTCATACCTACTGGGTGAAGACGGCATGTCAGTCATTCGAAATACAATGGCAAACTTCAGAAAATAGTTATTATTTACCATATAGTTTTCAAGACAGTGAGTTAATAAGTCATTGCCTTTACAGATATAGTTGAATACCATTTCTATACTTAATAGATATTCTTCTGTTTCGTGTATTTAATATTGAATTATGATTGAAAATATGATATAACAAATATATATGAAGGGGGATAGACATGGGAGCAACTTATCAGTTTTCATACGACAAATTGTGGTATAAGCTAGTTGATTTAAAACTTAAAAAGAAAGATCTTCAAAAACAAGCACACCTCAGTCCTTCTGTAATCGCTAAAATGGGGCGTGGAGAGTCTGTAAATTTAGAAACACTTGCAAAAATATGTTTGGTTTTTCATTGTGGGCTTTCGGATATCGTGGATATCATTTTGAAGGAGGGATAAACCATGCCGAATTTCACCAAACGGGCGATCAAAGAATCTTTTTGGAAGTTGCTAAATGAACAACCACTCACTCAAATCAGTGTTCGTGAAATTGTGGAAAAATGCGGAATCAATCGAAATTCATTCTATTATCATTTTCAAGATATACCATCACTGATCGAAGAAATTGTTATGGATGCAGCAAATGCATTGATTCAACAACACCCAAGTATAACATCAATCGACGAGGGCGTTGAAGCTGCATTTCGTTTCACATTGGATAATAAAAAAGCAATATTACATATTTGCAATTCAATAAATCGTAATATATATGAACAATACCTTATGAAAATCTGCGAATATATTGTTACAACATATTTTGATACAGTTTTTGAAAAAGGTATTGTTAGTAAAAGTGACAGGGATATTATGATCCTTTTTACGAAATGTGAGTTATTTGGTTTATCCATTGATTGGATCAATACTGGAATGCAGGATGATGCAATTGAAAAATTAAAACGCCTTCTTTTACTTTGCAACGGTTTATCAAGTGAAATGATTAAAAGATGTAGAGAAAGCAGTGAGCACAACGAAATATGATGAAAATATGCTGTAATATTGTTAATCGTCGACTTATCTTTTTTGGATAAGCCGGCGATTTTTTTGCCAATGAAAGCTGCCTGAAATCAATGTGGTAATATCAGCAGAAACTGTGCATTGTCAAGCAGTACTGTGTAATTTCATCTGCCTATGATACTGAGAATTAAAACCGAAAATTCAATATAGCCGGTTTTTTCCGTCCTGTTTGACCGATACTTTTCATTCTATGCTCAACTTCTTTCATAGTACGAAAAACAGATTGAAAACAAAGTGATTCATGCTGTCATTGTTGCATTCAGTATAGTGAATCTGAGATAAATACACAATAGGTAACAAATTCTCATTTCCTATTTTTGAAGCAATCCATTTGATATTGTCTAGTTTTTAGGCAAAAGCGCATGAGTTGTCTAAAATTTAGGCAATTATATTTTAGTTGTCTACTTTTATGACAGTTGAGCTCAATTGCCCATTTTATGGAATATATTTTTTTGTTATACTGACCTTGCAAAAGGAAAATTGCAGCGATTTTAAATTTGAAAGGAGGAACTTCTGATGCGTTCTGTAGCTCTTATGAGAACCGCAAAAATAGGGTATATTATGATATCCGTCCTGCTATGCGTGTTGGGAATTCTTTTAATAGCCGTTCCTGAATTTTCGATTTGGGCAGTCGGTACCATATGTGGAGCGATTCTGATCGTGTTTGGTGCTATCCGGTTAATAGGATACTTTTCAAAGGATCTCTATCGTCTTGCTTTCCAGTATGATTTGGCATTCGGTGTGATGATGATCACTTTGGGTGTGATTATGTTATTGCATCCAGGCAGTTTGATGAATTTTATTTGTATTACTCTTGGGCTTTCCTTTTTGACTGATGGGTTGTTTAAAATTCAAATTGCGATAGATTCCAAAACTTTTGGGATTCGCAAGTGGTGGCTGATTCTTATATTGGCAATCATAACAGTGATATTCGGGGGGATACTGATCTCTCGTCCCAGTGAGAGCAGTCGTATTCTTACTATGATGATTGGCATTTCCTTGCTGTGCGAAGGAATTCTGAATATTGGTACAATGATTACTGCGGTCAAGATCATTAAGCATCAGCAGCCTGATGTGATTGAAGTAGACTATTATAAAGAAAGAGAGGATTAAATAAAATGCGCTTTTCAAAAGCGGTGGTAAAACACCGTGTACTTATCCTGATCCTTGCTGTATTGCTGATGATTCCATCAGCACTCGGCACAATTGCAACAAGAGTGAATTATGATATGCTGGACTATCTTCCTGAAGATATGGATACTGTAAAGGGACAAAATGAATTGCTAGAAGATTTCGGCAAAGGGGCTTTTTCCCTGATCATCGTGGAGGATATGCCCGATAAAGATGTTGCGAAATTGGTGGAGAAGCTCAAAGCGGTAGATCATGTGGAAACAGTTCTGTGGCACAATATATCTGTTCCCAAAGAACTTTTACCAGATGCGCTGTATGATGAATTCAATACAGATAACGCTACGATGATGGCAGTATTTTTCGACAGCGCCACCTCGGCGGATATTACGATGGATGCTATTCGTGAAATTCGCTCCATTGCAGGAAAGCAATGCTTTGTTTCCGGAATGTCGGCGCTTGTTACAGACCTGAAGGACCTGTGCGAACAAGAAGAACCGATTTATGTGGGACTTGCGGTACTACTTGCCTGTATTGCAATGCTACTGTTTCTCGACGGGTGGCTGGTACCATTTGTATTCCTGGTCTCTATCGGAATGATGATTCTGATGAATCTCGGATCCAACTATTTTCTCGGGGAGATTTCATACATAACAAAGGCACTGTCGGCTGTGCTCCAGCTCGCAGTTACCATGGACTATTCCATATTCCTGTGGCACAGCTACAACGAGCAAAGAAAAAAATACAGCGATAATAAAGACGCCATGGTCGTTGCAATTCAGCAAACACTCACCTCAGTTGTAGGAAGCTCAATTACAACAGTTGCCGGATTTGCCGCTCTTTGTTTTATGACCTTCACGCTTGGACGAGACCTTGGAATCGTTATGGCAAAGGGTGTTATTCTCGGAGTTATCGGCTGTGTAACAGTACTTCCAGCATTGATCCTTGTATTTGATAAGCCCTTACAGAAAACAAAGCATCGCTCGCTTATTCCGGATATGACAAAGTTTGCAAAAGGCGTCACAAAGGTATTTCCTATTTTTTTAATCATTTTTGCTTTATTGATTGCTCCCGCACTGTACGGATATAACAAGACGAACGATGAAGTCTATTACGATATGGGCGAATGTTTACCAAAGGATATGGAATATGTTATAGCCAATTCCAAGCTGTCAGATGACTTTCATATCGCATCTACTCATATGATTCTGATAGATTCCGGTATACCATCCAAATCTGTCCAGAGCATGATCGGTGAAATGGAACAGGTTGACGGCGTTAAATATGTGCTTGGTCTTGAATCTGTTCTTGGTAGCCGTGTACCTGAGGAGATACTTCCAGAAAGCATTAAGGAAATCCTTGAAAGCGATAAATGGAAGCTACTGATGATAAATTCCGAATACAAGGTTGCGAGTGACGATGTCAATGATCAGATAGACAGTCTGAACACCATCCTAAAAAAATATGATGAAACAGGAATGCTAATCGGTGAAGCACCCTGTATGAAGGATATGATTGAAACTACCAACCATGACTTCCAAGTTGTCAACGCAGTTTCTATTATTGCAATCTTTATTATCATTGCTCTGGTGGAAAAGAGTTTTTCACTTCCTTTTATTCTGATTTCAGTGATTGAGCTTGCTATCTTTATCAATCTTGGACTTCCACATTATCTCGGTCAGTCTCTGCCGTTTATCGCACCGATCTGTATCAGTACGATTCAGCTTGGCGCAACAGTTGACTATGCAATACTCATGACTACCAGATATAAATCAGAGCGTATTTCAGGGAATGATAAGCGGCACAGCGTTTTAACCGCCCTTGCAGCTTCTATCCCATCAATTATCGTTTCTGGTATGGGTCTTTTCGCAGCAACCTTCGGCGTGACTGTTTACTCAGACATCGATATCATCAGTTCCATGTGTATGCTGATGGCAAGAGGTGCAATTGTAAGTATGCTATGTGTAATCTTCATTCTGCCATCACTGCTTATGCTGTGTGACAAACTGATCTGTGCAACGACCTTTGGCATGAAGAAAAAAAGGGAAACTTCCGTCTAAAGGTTCAGACGCACCAAAAGATCCGATAATACCTAACCAAACTATGTCCCCAACATTCGAAATACAGATATGATGTTATGAATCTTGTATTTACCAAAATACCGAATATTACTGATCAGGAGGTAATTTTATAATGAACAACAAAATAAAGAAACCGCTTGCAGCTATTCTTTGCTGCATAGTACTTGTCGGAAGTATCGGCGCTACCGTATTTGCTATGACATCTGGAAAAGAGCAGGAAGAACCAGAAGAAAAGTCGGCTTTACTGGTTGAGGAAAATGAAGCCGATCTTGTGAAGGATGAAACTGTTTATGTTTTAGCTGGCGCGGACGGAAGCGTTGAAAAGATCATTGTCAGTGATTGGATTAAAAATTCGGTTGGCAGTAATTCGTTCTCTGATAAATCGGAATTGACAAATGTCGAAAATGTCAAAGGCGATGAATCGTATACCATGAACGGCGACAATATGCGGGTATGGGACGCACAAGGCAACGACATCTATTATCAGGGCGATATCGAAAAGGAACTTCCTGTAAATCTCAACGTTTCATATAAGCTGGATGGAAACAACATCTCCCCCAAAGATCTTGCTGGAAAAAGCGGCAGGGTAACCATCCGTTTCGACTATGAAAACAATCAATTTCAGACAGTGGAAATAAACGGAAAACAGGAGAAAATATATGTTCCCTTTGCTATGATAACCGGGATGATGCTGGATAATGATATATTTACCGATGTAGATGTATCAAATGGAAAATTGATAAACGACGGTGATCGTACAATCGTTGCCGGAATTGCTTTTCCCGGACTGCAAAGCAATCTGAATATAGATAAGGAGAAGTTTGAAGTTCCTGAATATGTGGAAATCAGCGCCGATGTGAAAAATTTTGAAATGACCAATATGGTAACGATTGCTACAAATGAAATATTCACTGGTCTGAATACGGATGAATTTGATTCTGTAGATGATCTGACGAATTCCCTGGATGAACTCACGGATGCAATGGATCAGCTTATAGACGGTTCTTCACAACTGTATGATGGTCTGTGTACTCTTCTGGATAAATCCGAAGAGCTTGTAAACGGAATCAATCAACTGGCGGACGGTGCTGCAAAACTAAAGAATGGTGCGGGCGATCTGGATAACGGCGCTATAGATCTAGCAAACGGTGCAAAACAATTAACTGAGGGTCTTGGACAACTTACAGCCAACAATGATACCCTGAACGCTGGATCCAAGCAGGTATTTGATTCGCTTCTAAATATGGCAAATACGCAGCTTGCAGCGGCAGAACTAAGTGTACCAGAACTGACCATCGAGAACTATGCAGACATTTTAAATGAGATCATTGCTTCTCTTGATACAAGCAATGTGGCAAAACAAGCACAAGCAGTCGCACTGCAAAAAGTAACAGCAGCCGTCAATGAGCAGAAAGATACAATTACTGCTAGTGTGACAGCCGCTGTGAAGGAACAGGTTACTGCTAAGGTTTCAGAGGGTGTCCGTGAGAATGTAAAAGCACAGGTTCTGGCATCCCAAGGTATGACAGAAGAGCAGTATGAGGCGGCTGTTAATACTGGTGCGATTGCACCAGAACAGCAGGCTCAGATTGATATTGCTATTGACACTCAAATGGAGTCTGAAACTGTAAAGGCAACAATTGATGCAAATGTAAATACACAGATGCAGTCGGAGGACATCCAAAAAACAATTGCTGTAAAAACCGAAGAACAGATTAAACTTCTGATCGAACAGAATATGAATTCCGCTGAAGTACAGGCACAGATCACAGCGGCTCTTGAACAGGCAAAGTCCGGTGCGGCTTCTATATCTGCCATTAAGGAGCAACTTGACAGCTATAACACTTTCTATATCGGACTTAGCCAGTATACCGCTGGTGTTGCTTCGGTCAAAGACGGAGCAGATGCACTGAATGCAGGTGCTGATCAGCTGAAAGCAGGAACAGCAGAATTATATGCTGGTATGAATGAACTGTACAATGGAATTCTCGAGCTCAAGAATGGTGCTCCTGCTCTTGTAGATGGAGTGATTGCATTGCGTGACGGTGCTATGAAGTTGTCTGATGGTCTAAAAGAGTTTAATGAACAGGGTATTCAGAAGCTTGTCGATGCTGTGGACGGAGATCTCGACGGATTATTCACCAGAATCAAAGCCACTGAAGATGTTTCAAAGAATTATAAATCTTTCTCTGGTGTTTCCGATGATATGGACGGTCAGGTAAAGTTTATATATCGCACTGATTCTATTAAAATGGAATAAATCATTTAAAAAAATTTCCCTTTGCTTAAAGACAGTCGCAACGTCAGATGGCGTTACGACTGTTGATAAAGGTGCGGATACGAAAAAGCTTCATTGATAGTATCGCCGAAAAGTAGGAGAAGGTCTTATCATAAATTATGTATTTAGAAATCACTTGTTTGAGTTGACAGGTGATTTTTATTTCGTGCCAGAAAATCTTTACAGTTTTAGGCGATCAAACAAGGTAGGAACTGCTGTTTGTTATACTGTCTGGCAAGAAGTACAGGAAGAACAATGACAGACGGGGAACTCTACGCAGCGTAGGTTGATACCAAAAGTCAGACCTGTTATCCTGTTAACAGAAAGGAGTTGTCATATAGATAAATAATTATATTACAGGTGCAACAATCAAAACATTAAGAGATAAGTTGCACTTAACACAATCACAATTAGCGGAAAAACTGTGTGTTAGCGATAAAGCTATTTCAAAATGGGAAACGGGGGGTTCCCAAACTTAAAGATACCACACTAAACCCACGCTTACATTACTTCCAAACAATACAATTTTGGAGGTAAACCCTATGAAAAAGCTGATTTCCTGCGAATATAACTTTGATAACTGCTGTGTGGAACTGAAATACACCGATGGCAGCATGATTGCGATTGATACGATTGCAGTTGAGAACGAGGTTGCCCGCAATATGTACGAACGCTCAGAGCTTGATTATCTTATCTACAACGCTCCTTTGGAGTACGCAGACCTTATTTTGAACGGCGATCCCGAAGCATATTTAAGAACTGTAACAGAGTATAAGCCGCTTGATTAACCATCACCCGCCCATTCTGACCACTACATTTTGTCGGGATGGGCGGGATTTTTGCATATGTGGTAGAATTTTTCACATTTTCGTGGTATAATTATTATGTGATTTTATGTCCATACGCAAGGAGGGCAATTATGGTTGAGGTATTAGAGGTAACACAGGTAAATAACGCACTTGCAGAAATGGTTGCCCTGTTTCGGGTAGATTTGCGTTCATATAAAGGCATTGTATCCAAGCCGAACATTGACGCCGGACGTGAGGAAATGGAAGAATATCTTTCTGCCAAGTTTCCGGTGTTTGCGGCTCTTATAGATGGTGAATACGCAGGTTATGTGGTCTGCCGTATTGATAGCGAGGTCGTGTGGGTGGAGTCCATCTTTGTCAAAAAGGAATACCGTCGTCACGGTGTTGCTACTGCTCTGCACAGCAAAGCGGAAGAAATCGCCGCTTCTTATGGCGATGATACCGTTTACAACTACGTTCACCCCAACAATCACCGCATGATCGAATTTCTGCGCAAGCGTGGTTATACAGTTTTGAATCTGATTGAGATTCGCAAGCCATACCAAGGCGAAAAGCTCACGCAGACAATTACGGTCGGCGAACATGAATTTGATTATTAAGAGGGATAAAAATGTACATAGAAACACCACGAATGATAATTCGTGATTTCACACCGGAGGATGCCGCTGATCTGCACGAAATCTTCGGTGATGATGAAACCATGGAGAACTGCGAACTGGCATACGACTTTGATAAAACGGAGAAGTTTTTGATTTCTTTCTGCATTGAAAGAAAAGGTGCTGTGGCAGCGGTTCACAAGGAAAGCGGCAAAATGATGGGTTACATCCTGTTCAACGAAGCCTACGAGGGTGTATATGAAATGGGCTGGATCTACAACCGCAGCTTTTGGCGACAAGGATACGCATACGAATCCTGCAGAGCTGTGATTGATTATGCCTTTGGAGAGCTGAACGCCCATAAGGTTTTTGCTGAAGCAATCGATGCCGTGAAGTCTGTCGGACTGATGAAAAAGTTGGGTATGCAGCTTGAGGGCATCCAACGGAGCCAGACAAAGGATAACCACGGCAACTGGGCAGACCTGTACTTCTACGGTCTGCTGAAGGAAGATTGGAGGAAACATGGAAATCAAATTTGAAAACATCATCCTTCGGGATATGATAGAGTCCGACATTGAGGACTATGTGCGTTGGTTCACCACCGAAACCGAGTGGTCGAATACGGATGCACCGTGGGAGCCTATCGAATCGGACGAGGAAACCGAGCGCACGTCATGGCGTGAATACTATGAGTCTGTGAAAGACCTGCCCGACGATGTTCGCCGTTGGAAGTTTGAAATCGAATGGAACGGCAGGCACGTTGGATGGGTAAGCTCCTACCCCATTGACGAGAACTACGAATGGATTGGCGAGATCAAGGACGGTCAGACCGTTTATCGTGCTATCGGTATTGATATTTGCGAACCCGACGTGTGGGGTAACGGCATTGGCACAAACTCTCTCCGTGCCTTTATGAGTTACTACTTTGAGAACGGCGTGGACGAGCTTTACACACAAACTTGGTCGGGTAACGTCCGTATGCTCCGCTGTGCTGAAAAGCTCGGCTTTATAGAGTGCAACCGCAACATAGGTACACGAGAGGTTCACGGGCAGAAATATGATGGATTGACCTTCAGATTGGAGAGATAAGTATGCTTTACCATATATCAAAAACCGCAGGTCTTAAAAAATTGAAACCGCAGGTTTCTACGCACAAAAAGCCATATGTATATGCTATCGAAAATGTGGTCACTGGGCTTCTATTTGGTGCGCCCCATGATGATTTTGACTTTATTATCAGCGAAGAAAATGGTATCCCCGTTATTATGGAATGCTATCCCGGTGCCTTCCGGTTGTTATTCAAAGATAAAGAGTGTTCGATCTATGAGATCAACGATGAGGGATTTATGCGAGGAATGACATCATGGAGTCCCGAGCTTGTCAATGAAAATGAAGTCGCTGTTATCCGTGAAATCGCCATTAACGATCTATATTTGCGCCTTCTTGACGAGGAATCAAGAGGTAATTTGATAATACGCAGATATGAAGATACCGCAGATTACAAGAGTATTGTCTCAGAGCATATCGTAGATCGTCTTATCCGCTTTGATGCAGTATATACCGAAAGCGAAAGGTTAAAGAAGCATTACGGCAAGCTTATTGACGCATTACAGAACATTATGGATGGACATTTGTTATGAACATACAACAGTTTTGGTCTGACGTTCTCGCACAGAGAGCAGACGAGATAAGAGAATATTTCCACGCCGATGCTTATGTGAATTGGCATTGCTCCAACGAGCATTTCACGGTCGAGGAATTTATAAGAGCCAACTGCGAGTATCCCGGTGATTGGGATGGCGAGGTTGAAAAGATCGTCACGACGGACGATATGATTATCACCGCTACACGGGTATATCCCAAGGATCGCTCCGCTTCTTTCCACGTTACGTCCTTCATCAAGCTGAAAGACGATAAGATTGTCGCTATGGACGAGTATTGGGCGGACGATGGCGAAGCTCCAAAGTGGCGGCAAGATATGAAGATTGGGAGAAGAATACATTCGCTTTGATCTAATATTTTTGTAAAGAGCAAAATGAAATAATTAAGTAAATTTTGAAATCAACTTGGTATCAACACTTACACAAGTGTTTTGAGTACAAATACGAAACAGAAAGGGTGGTTTTTTATGAAAATGAGTCGTGTATGGAGGGTTCACGCTTCCTAACCCTCCGAATAAAATTTTGGAGGAAACGAAATGGAAAACCAAATCACCATCCGTGAAGCGATCACGGAAAACGACGTTGCACTCTTTTGGGAGCAGCTTCACACCTATTACAAACGGGATATGTTTCCCGACTCAAACGCAGAGGAAAGAGATTACTTCCTCGGTGATGAATACCGATCCACGATGCAGGAGATCCACGACAGACCGCAAGATCGGTGCTACTACCTATTCTTTCAAAGGAACGGACAAGACATAGGCTTTGCCTTGCCAGTGATCTACACCTCCGAGGATGGCAAATGCTTCATTATGGAATACTGCGTGTATCCGGAATATCGTGGAAACGGTACAGGCAAAGAATGTGCCAAAGTTTTGTTGAATTGGGCAGAGGAATACGGCGCACTCTATGCCGAATTGAATTATGGCAGTAATGATCGCCGCCTGCGCTTTTGGAAAAGTGTAGGTTTCATTGAGAACGGTGTTGACGAATGGGGCGAGCCGTTGATGATTTTGCCACCAAACGATGAAACGCCTTTCACCGTAGAGGTCTTGGACAATCCAACCGATTGGCAGCTATTGAAATTGGAAAACGGCTTCAAAAAAGACATCGGTGAAGAATCGCTCACGGAGGAAATGCAGAAACAGCTTCAGCAAGCGATCAAAGACGGCAAGACCACCTTCTTTGTTGCAAAGCGTGGATGCCGTGCTGTCGGTATGTGTAGCGTTGCTAAATGCTATTCCACGTTCTCTTGCTCCGATACGGGAGTATATGAGGATTTTTACATCGAACCTGCTTTCCGTGGCAAAGGTGTTGCTCGTAAATTAGCGCAGGCTGCACAGGCTTGGTGCAAGGATAATGGCATATCGAGCTTAACGGTATGCTGTGCCCCGTGTGATGAAAAGATGTATCAAGCACTTGGCTTTGACATTGCCTTGGGTACAACTTTCGCACACATTGAATAACTAACGAAAGGGCGGCGATTTGGTGCGCCGAGTCGCCGCTTGATTCAAAAACAGGAGATAATTATGATACAATATGAGAACTTAACAATCCGTCAAGCCGAAGTTGACGATGCGAAACAGCTTGCCGCTTGGTGGAATGACGGTGCTGTGATGGCACACGCCGGTTTTCCTAACGGGCTGGGAACGACCGAGGATGAAGTTGTAAAAGGACTTGGTAACGGTCGTATGGTTATTGAAGAAAGCGACCGTTTGATTGGTGAGTGCAATTACCGCAACGTGTCTGATGGTGTTGCAGAAATCGGCATTAAGATCTGCGAAACTGATTGTCAGAACCGTGGTGTCGGCAGAAAGGTTTTGAGTATGCTGATTGGTTGGTTGTTCCGAAACGGCTGTTCTAAAATCGTCCTCGACACCAACTTGACGAACACAAGAGCGCAGCACGTTTACGAAGCACTTGGATTCCGCAAGGTGCGAACCAATATCGACTCTTGGAAAGACCAACTCGGACGGCTTCAATCGTCGGTGGATTACGAGTTGGTTGAAAAGGATTTTGTTAGTTATATAAGCGAACACTAATCGACAGCACTTCAAACTATGGAATGCCAGGCATAGCGTTGAACGGAGTGAATCTGCGCCGTGCGTTCCATTGCCAAACGAATTAAACGCAGTTTTCAATGAGTGAGGCAAAATGAAAACCGCTGTAATTTTTCATCCACGCAAGGATGGAGATTACAGCGGTTTTGTATTTTCTGAGGAAAGGTAACAAACTGCATTTTTACAGTTTGGGTACCATTTTCGAGGAAAATATGCGGGGTGTCCAGAGGGGTGAAATCCCTTGGCTCTGGGTTTCCAATAGGGGCGAGAAGCATCCCTGTTGGCACACGATTTTGCTTGCAAAGTCTAGTGTGTTATACCTTTTGCGACCGCTGACGCTGGAAAGGGGCTGTCCCACGCTCGACAGACACTTTTCGGCGGCAGCAGAACAGGCGGATTTTGTGGGCTGTAAGCTACAAAAAACAAGGAATTTGCTATGAGCAAAATCCGGCTGTTCGGGTGTAGTTGGCATAGGAAATCTTGAAGCTGTGCGGAAAGATTTGCTGTGCCAACGGGGGAGCAAGAGGTATATAAAAACCCGCCGCAGACAGCAAAAGGATGCTACCACACAGATATTTGCAGGACTTGTCCGC
>ERZ778516.1672-NODE-1672-length-16430-cov-4.044519_pt1 | contig 16430 bp, 15 predicted proteins | sample MGYA00510342_ERZ778516 | MGnify/ENA primary metagenome ERZ778516 (study PRJEB29527, sample SAMN07138961) | mouse gut metagenome | material: feces | host: mouse | place: China:Nanjing | collected 2016-01-25 ... | reverse complement strand
TGGTATCTGTGTAGAGAAAATGACAAAGAAAAAAATAAAGGATGCAATAATAAATAGAACAGATATTAAATTTACATAAAGCCCCTGCGTTCTTTTCATATCCTTGAATTTATTAGTTTTAAGCATGATAACCCTTTCATTTTCATTTAGATTAAATAATGCTTTTAAAATCCGATAAAGCGTTTATCTTCTTGTTGTAATTTTGCAATTTAGGAGGTGAATGCAATGCTAAGAGATATTTTGCAAGAAATTGTAAACAATATTCGTTGGATTATCGGAACGATTATGTAATATTTCAATTAGATAATTTGCATAAATGATACTGATTGATTTGAAGCAGTACTTATGAATTCTTTTTTAAAACCAACAACTCTAGTAATTCTACATTGATTATGGTTATTCCTAACTCCCATTCTGGAACTGAAGTATATGATAATATGAACGTAAAACGCTATCTTATCTATTAATTTATGAGACTGGAGTTGGGAGGATTTTAATGGAACATGTACTTGAAATTTTAAACCAAATTATTCTTAACTTATCTTGCTATATGTGGCTTTCTAAGCTCACACCAAAATCAAAAAACAAGAATAAAATGATTTTTGTCGGTGGGACATCTTCATCTATCATTAGCATCATTTGTTACTATCGGTTTTATCATGCGAAATATCTAAATTTTTTTATCTTTTTGATTTTTACTTGTCTTATTAGCGCTATTTTAGAAAAGAGTCGTATATCAGATATTGTTGTTAAGGTAATATTCAGTAGTTTTATTTTCGTTATCATACAATTTGCTACGAGTATTCCATTATCTATTTTATTTATCTGCATAGAACGGATATTCAAATTTACTATTTCAAACATGATAAAGTACACTTGTATCATAATTGTTTCTTCCATCATAAACTATCTGATGTATCTAACGAAAACATCGCTTTTTCACAAATTAGCTCATGTAATACTAGAAAAGTTTTATAAGCAAATAATTTTAGTGACGAACCTTGTGATTTTAATTTTATGTATTGTGATTAGATATTCAGATTATGATAAATTGGAATTTCATTTGTGTCTGCTACTTTGTGTGTTCTTATTAGTGTTCACACTGTTACCTCTCATCAATGACTATTTAGAGAAATCCCGTTTAATCGACAGCTTAAACGAAGTCATCAAAGATAATCACAGTTACAAAGAATCTATCCCAGCTTTAGAAAAACAAATAAAGGGATATGAAGCAATCGTTACTGTGCTAAAAGATGCTACCATGAAAGAATCATTTTCTTCTGAAGTTGCAGAAGATATGTCTTTATTAAATGAATTGTCAGTAAAATTAAAAGCCTCATCCAAAGAAATTTCTTTGGCGAAAGCTTATGAGGAAACACGTCAACGTAAACAATATTTACAAGTTCATACTTTTTTATCTACTGGATTTACAACAATTGATTTTTTGTTAGAAGAGTTTCAAAGAGAAACCGCCGAAAAGGAAATCAATTTTCAAATCTATGTTAAAAACGGAGAAGATTTAACAAAACTCACTAAAAAGCACGCGATTCATCCAGAAGCATTAAAAGAATTAATTGCCAATCTCGTTCGCAATGCCATTCGTGCAGTTGAGAAAAGTAATTATGATAAACCAAACATTTTACTTCAAATGGGTTGTGATTGTAACAACATATATTCTATTTGTATCTCTGATACTGGTACACCATTTGATATTCGCATACTTGAGCACTTTGGTGAAGAGAAAAATACCACCAACGGAACTGGTTATGGAATACCAAGTATGCTTGCCACACTTTCATCCTGTGGTGCAAGCATGATCATTACAGAATTTTCTGAAACTCCCAATCCATATACAAAGAGTATCAACCTGCACTTCGATAAACAAAACGCCATCATTTTGAAAAGTTATCGCTATCATGAATTGATGGAACGTTTGGGAGATTATCCAGATAATCCCATTTTACTGATGCCTTTAGAATCGTAATATCAATTTGTTTGACATGTGTTGGGGCGCAGAAAACAAAAAAATGTTTTGTTATTTGTTCAATACTGATTTCGTTCAGTTACTTTATCATCAAAAATAAGGGAGGGTCGATATTGAATATGCAATATCAATTAAAAGATTTGGATAAAGACGGATACTATGGCATACAAATAATTGGCGGCAACTGCATTATGAAAATTGCAAAAGACAAAGATTTTATAATATATTTGATTGAACTGCTTAATCAAACTGACGTTGAACCTTGCCATATTAGGGATATCGTTCACGATTTTTTATATGAGCAATACATAACAATTTAATAAAAAAAATTAGTAATACAAATGGATAAGATGTGTTTTTACCTATTCTCTTTATCTGAGCCTTTACGGCCTTCTCTAAAAGCTGCTGTTTTTGACGATTGTTCAAAACAGCAGTTTTTTGCTATTTCAAATTTGTAAATTACCCTGCAATCCATGCAGGGTTTTTACTTATTTTCTTAACAGAATACCACGAAACACTTTATAATTCAATCTTAATTTGTTCTTCATCTGCTGTTTGTACTTCTATCAATGGAAATGTCTCAATACACGCTCAATCTATGGTTGTTTTTCACCCACAAATGATTCATTTTCAAAAGCAAATCTTTGTAACTCAACCAAATTGCGAATGACAATACAGCGATACTGCGTTCTTATCCATTGATTTTTCACAAATTTTATCAACAATTTACTTACAGTAACCCTAGAAACTCCAATCAAAGCTGCCAATTCCTCATGTGTTGCATATACTTTACAATGCTCAGATAAGCTAATTAGCATTTTCGCCAATCTCTTATCTGCCTGTAAAAACGTCATATGGTCTACCTGTACAGAAAGCATTCTAATGGTTCTGGAAAGATATTTTAACATATCTATTGCCAAATCCGGATTTTTTTCAAAGGTATTTAATAAATCTCTGCGATTAATTGCAATGATTTCTGATTTTTCCAGTGTACTTGCGCAAGATGTTCTGGGCAATCCCTCAAAAAATGCCGCCTCTCCAAAGAGTGCCCCAGCTTTTAAAATAGACAGTGTTTTTTCTGTTCCCTGTTCAGAACTAATAAAAATTCTTATACAGCCCTTTTTTAAATAATATAATCGCTCTGCATCTTCACCTTGCAAATATATCACTTGTTTTGACGCATATAGTAAACTGGGCAGATTCATCTTTTCAAAAATATTCCAAACACCATTTTTTTGTTTGGTATAAGACAAAAATTGATTTTTTATCATATCCATCTAGTATGAGCTCCTTTCCAACAAATTTATTCCAATTGTAGCATAGTTTACATTTTTTTGAATGATGATTTGTTATACTAAATTGCAAGCCACAAATATAACCGGTGGGCATCCAAAGTATAAAACTAAGAACTATTTTTTATGATAAAGCCGACAGCATCGCTGCTGTTTGCAAAATCACAAAAATAGATTTCTACTAAATGATTGATTCTGTAGGGAAACCTTACAATTTTAATGTATCAAAAAAACAAAAAAGAAAGAGTGAAATGTATGGGTATGACAATGACACAAAAAATTCTAGCAGCTCATGCTGGATTAAACACGGTAAAAGCCGGGCAGCTCATTAAAGCCAAACTAGACTTGGTTTTGGGAAATGATATCACTTCCCCAGTTGCCATCAATGAATTTGAAAAGGCTGGTTTTGACCAAATTTTTCATAAGGATAAAATCGCATTGGTAATGGACCATTTTACACCAAATAAGGATATCAAAGCAGCAACACAATGTAAACAATGTCGTACATTTGCACAATCCTTTGAAATCAGCAATTATTTTGATGTCGGTGATATGGGAATTGAACATGCCTTACTTCCTGAAAAAGGTCTGGTTGCTCCGGGCGAATGTATCATAGGGGCAGACTCCCACACCTGTACTTATGGTGCACTGGGTGCCTTCTCCACTGGTGTTGGCAGCACCGACATGGCGGCTGGTATGGCAACTGGAGAGGCTTGGTTTAAAGTTCCAAGTGCCATCAAATTCAACCTCACTGGAAAGCTCAACCAATGGATCAGCGGCAAAGATGTCATTTTACATATCATTGGTATGATTGGCGTTGATGGTGCACTTTACAAATCCATGGAATTTACTGGAACAGGTCTTAAAAATCTATCTATGGATGACCGTTTATGTATGGCAAATATGGCAATTGAAGCCGGCGCTAAAAATGGTATTTTTGAAGTAGATGAAGTCACTTTATCTTATATCAAAGACCGTGTATCGCGCGAATATACCATCTATACCGCTGACACAGATGCCGAATATGAAGCAGTTTATGAGATTGATTTAAGTACCATTCAATCCACCATTGCTTTTCCACACCTTCCAGAAAATACCAAAACCATTGATGAAGTTGGAGAAGTGGTGATTGACCAAGTTGTAATCGGCTCTTGCACAAATGGACGTTTGGAAGATTTGGCTACCGCTGCCGAAATCCTAAAGGGTAAAAAAATTGCCAAACATGTGCGTGCGATTATCATTCCTGGCACACAAGCCATCTATAAAGAAGCCATGAAACTGGGTTATGCTGAAATTTTTATCGATGCAGGATGTGTATTTTCCACACCTACTTGTGGACCCTGCTTAGGCGGACATATGGGTATTTTAGCAAAAGGGGAACGCGCTGTTTCCACTACCAACCGCAATTTCGTAGGAAGAATGGGACATGTAGAATCCGAAGTTTACCTCGCAAGCCCAGCCGTTGCTGCTGCCAGCGCAATTGCTGGTAAAATTGCAGATCCAGCCATCATCACAAAATAATTATCATTTACCAGAAAGGAATGTCATCCAATGAAAACGCAAGGTTTTGTACATAAATTCGGAGATAATGTTGATACCGATGTTATTATCCCTGCAAGATACCTAAATACTGCCGACCATAAAGAACTGGCAAGCCACTGTATGGAAGATATTGATAAGGATTTTATCAAAAAAGTCAAACCAAATGATATCATTGTAGCCAACTACAATTTTGGATGTGGCTCTTCTCGTGAGCATGCACCAATTGCTATCAAAGCAGCTGGCATCTCCTGTGTCATCGCCAAGACATTTGCGAGAATTTTTTATCGTAATGCCATCAATATTGGACTTTCTATTTTAGAATGCGATGAAGCTGCTGACAATATTCAAGCAGGAGATGAAATTACAGTTGATTTCGACACTGGTATCATCACCAATATCACCAAACAGGAAACCTATCAAGCAGAGCCATTTCCGGAATTTATCAAACAAATGATTCATTCCAATGGACTACTCAACTCTTTAAAAAATAAGTAAAGGAGATTGTATGAAGCAAGTAAGAGTACTGGCTAGCACTACAGATGTTAGTTTAGAAAAGAAAATTAATACCTTTTTGATTGATAATCCCAACCTAAATGTCATTGATATTCGGCTTTCTGGTTCAGGCGACTACTTTTGTGCCCTCATCATTTACGAAATATAAGGAGTGTATCTTATGAAAAAAAATATTGCATTGATTAAGGGCGATGGTATTGGTCCTGAAATTATAGATGAAGCAGTAAAGGTGCTCAATAAAATCTGTGATAAATATCATCATGAATTTTCTTATACCAGAGTACTTATGGGCGGTGAATCCATCGATGCCACTGGCATACCGCTAACGAACGAAGCGCTTGAAACTGCCAAAGCCTCTGATGCAGTACTTCTCGGTTCTGTAGGTGGTCCAAAATGGGACCACATGCCAGGTCACCTGCGTCCCGAAAAAGGGCTTTTATCCATTCGAAAAGGGCTTTCCCTATTCGCCAATCTAAGACCTGCTTACTTGTATCCACAATTAAAGGCAGCCTGTCCATTACGCGATGAAATCATTGGAGATGGATTTGACATGTTGGTGGTACGCGAACTGACTGGCGGGCTTTATTTTGGAGTTCATGAAACGGTGGAGGAAAATGGCATATTGGTGGCAAAAGATAGCCTTATCTATACCGAAGAAGAAATCAGAAGAATCGCAATTAAGGGATTTGAAGTCGCTAGAAAACGAAGAAAACACGTTACTAGCGTAGAAAAATCAAATGTATTAGATTCTTCTAGACTGTGGAAAAAAATTGTTCACGAAGTCTCACAAGATTATCCAGATGTCACTTTAGTGGATATGCTTGTAGACAACTGCGCTATGCAACTTGTCAAAGACCCAAAACAATTTGATGTTATTTTAACTGAAAATATGTTTGGAGATATCTTATCAGATGAAGCCAGCATGGTTACTGGTTCAATTGGTATGCTCTCCTCTGCCAGCTTAAACGAAACAAAATTTGGACTATATGAACCCAGTCATGGTTCTGCTCCTGATATTGCTGGTCAGGATAAGGCAAACCCAATTGCAACGATTCTCTCTGCGGCTATGATGTTGCGCTATTCCTTTGATATGGATCAAGAAGCAAATGACATTGAACAAGCAGTTGAAAAAACCCTGACACAGGGTTATCGAACAGGTGATATTGCAAGTGAAAAAACCATTTTAGTCGGATGTAAACAAATGGGTGATGCCATTTGTGCAAATATTTAAAATAGGACAAAACCACTGCAAAATTTTGCAGTGGTTTTATCTGTTATTTTCCAATCATATCTTCACTTTTTTTAATTAAATTTAAGAGAGAGGAAGCCAATAGCGGATAATCTTTTTGTAATGTTTCAGTGGACATAAAAACTTGTTCTTTATCGATTTTATATTCTTTTTTGTTGGGATAATTTTCTAACATCGCTTTTACAGATGCTTGCACTTTCAACATCTCAGAAAATGAAAGTGAAAAAAATATATTTTGGGGTACTGTAAATAAACCAACTTCATTTTTTACGTTGATTCCATACAATATTCGAAACATTTGATAAACAGCAAGCATAAAATAATTTGATATCTCAGAAGTCAAATCATCACGATTTATTTTTTCTAAAATATCAAATGTAATGTGAAGAGAGTTGGAAACTAATTTTTTATTTAGACTTGCCAACGATTTACTTTGTATACAATCTTTTTTTTCTTCTGCTTCCGATATATCATAAAGGGACAATGTTGCCCCAGTCCGTTCAGGAGATAATCCCAATAAATAATCGCAGGAAACATGATAAAATTCTGCTGTACGAACGACAAAATCCAACCCACATTCACGAATGCCTTTTTCATAATGAGATAATAGCGCTTGAGAGAGATTTAGTTCTTTCGCTGCTTGCTTTTGACTAATTCCCCGTTCTTTTCTCAGTAATGTCAAAATTCTTGGAAAATCAGCATTCATACAAAAAATATCCTCCTATTGCAATTAACATATAGTAAATTATATTATAATTGATACATTTTGTAAATACTTTTTTTAAAATAATTTCAAATCATGTCGATAAAAATAAGTAGTCTTTTTTGTACAATAAAAACAGGTTTTTATCATTCACAAAAATAACATTACTTTTCGTTGTCATTTGATATAATAGAAATAATTTCATCGCAATCTATAGCTGCGAATATTACATCAAGAAAGGTGCTCTTTTATGAGAAGTTATAAAATTTACTTATATCGTCATGGCATTACAGATGGAAATTTAGAGGGAAAATACATTGGCATTACTGATGTAGACCTCTGTCAACAGGGAATCGATCAATTACATCAACTTGCCCAACAATACGAATATCCCAATGTTGGAAAAGTCTATTCTAGTCCACTCAAACGCTGTACACAAACAGCGCAGGTCCTCTATCCAGAAATGAGTATACAGACTGTATCAAAATTACAAGAGTATAATTTTGGCATTTACGAAAATAAAACCATTGACCAGTTAAAACAAACCCCTGGATTTGCACAATGGCTGAGTCATCAAATGACAATTGCTCCAGAAGGTGGGGAAAATATGCAGTCATTTCAACAGCGTATTCGAGAGGGTTTTGATTGGGTTGTCAAAGATATGATGAAACAAAAAATATCCTCTGCCGCAGTTTTCACACATGGAGGCGTTATAATGTCTTTGTTGGGTATGTGTGGTTTACCCAAAGCAAATCCCACCCATTGGATGGTAAAAAACGGACACGGATACAGTATTTTGGTCAATGCTTCCCTTTGGGGCAATACCATGTCATTTGAAATTTGCGATAAACTCCCCTATGGGGAACAAGATATATTTGACAAAAAAACATTTGAACTATTAGATGTTGAAGAATTAAAAAGAAATTATCAAAATGAACAATCATAATCGCTTCTGACAAAAAAATCTTCCTTTTCGGATTGGTGTTGTTCAATGTCATTTAAAAAAATGATTCGTCAACATATTTAAAACGAACAGTTGTACAGGTAACTGCCTAATAAACTGGAATTGATAAAGAGGTGAGATCATGATCATTCAGACAGAAAGACTGATTTTGCGTCCGTTTCTCGAAAGTGATGCCGCAGATGTATTTGAATATTTAATAGAGCCTATGGTAAATTGCTTTTCCTGTATGAAACTAAATTCTCTTGAGGAAGCAAGGACAGAAATGAGGAAGCGAATTAAAGAAACGGAATATTACTTTGCCATTGTATTAAAAGACATAGGAAAAGTCATTGGTGAGATAGATGCATATCCAGAACATGCCAAACCATATGACCAAGATGGGGATTCACTACTTGATACATTTAGCCCTTGCTGGATGCTAAATAAAGTATATCATGGCAAAGGATATGCATATGAAGCAGCTCATGCTTTTTTTGACTATCTGTTTAAACAAAAAGGAGCAAGGCGTATATATACATATACTGAAGATTACAACATTTCAAGTCAGCGTCTTTGCGAAAAACTTGGTATGCGCAGAGAAGGTTTATTTTTGGAATTTATATCCTTTATTAACAATCCGGATGGTACACCACACTATGAAAACACATATCAATATGCTATTTTGAAAAAAGAGTGGCTCTGACAATTTCCGATTTGCCAAACTGATAATAGTATATAGTGATTACCACGTCAATCTCGTTTTATAGAAACTGCCAAAGTGATACCTCAACAACACCTTTCTCAAAAGAGACAAAAAAATCCTTTTGTTGACATCTCCAACATAGTTTGATAAAATTTATTTCACAGAATATGTTATATAATTTGTTTTATGAATAGGATGATAGGAGTTTTTTCATGTATTCAGAAAAAGAAAATTATCAAAAAAGCATTTGGATATTAAAGCGCAATATCAGTCGAATTACAGCAGCTACTATTTTTTTATTCTCTATTATTTTATTCATCATCATCGCTGTTTTATTTTTTTCTGATTATTTTCAGTCAATCAATCAGATACTACATCCCATTCCAACCCTGATAACCATACTGACGGGCATTGGGATTATATTAGTTGTATTGCCACTGGAACTGGGAATCAAATACTGGTTTTATATGATTTCTTTCAATGAAAAAATTCCCTTATCTGATATTTTTCATTACTTTTCCGCAAAAGAACTCTATTTAAAAGCAGTCATCTATCGTACAATTATACTATTAAAACACCTTGCAACTTACATAATCTATCTGATTCCCGCAGCGGGAATCCATCTATTATCAGTCATGATTGGAAAAGATACCAATACCAACATTTATTTGCTTATTGTTTGGATTAAGATACTTTTTTTATTGATTGGATTATTCTTTGCCTTTTATCATAATCTACAGTATCAATGTATTTGGTGCTTATTTTTTCAAAATCCCAACTATCGTTTGAGTCAACTTTGTCAACTCTCAAAGATGCTTATGAAACCCAAAAGACAAGAATTTATCAAAATCTATCTGGCAACGACACCATTTATCTGTTTTGGTATCTTTTTATTTCTATTGATTTTATTGGTGTCTTATTTTTATGTAATCACTTCTGTTAAAGTTATCGAAGTAATTTGTACTCAATTATCATAACATAAGGATGTGTCACTTTGTCTATTTTATCTCATGCAAAAAGAATTGTTGTAAAAGTAGGTACTTCTACCCTTACACACAGCACAGGACTACTCAATATCCGAAAAATTGAGTTGTTGGTAAAAATTTTGGCGGATTTAAAAAACGCTGGAAAAGATCTTATTTTGGTTAGTTCGGGAGCAATCGGTGTTGGAGTTGGCGAATTAAATATGAAGCAGCGCCCCACCGACACACCCACCAAACAGGCATGCGCCGCAATCGGTCAATGTGAATTGATGTATATTTATGACAAATTATTTTCACAATATAACCATAAGGTTGCACAAATTTTACTCACTCGAGACATCATTGAACAGGACAAACGCAAACAAAATGTACAAAATACATTTCATCGACTGTTGGAATTGAATGTTATTCCTGTAGTCAATGAAAATGATACCGTTTCTGTTGAAGAATTGGAATTTGGAGACAATGATACATTATCTGCCATTGTAGGTACTTTAGTAGAAACAGATTTACTGTTAATATTGAGTGATATTGATGGCTTATATAATAAAAACCCAAAACAATTTGCAGACGCCCACTTAATTCATCATGTTCCCAACATCAGCCAAGAAATTTTAGCGCTTGCTGGTGGAAAAGGTTCCGCTTTGGGAACTGGTGGCATGATTACGAAGTTAAACGCTGCACAGATAGCTTTGGCAAATGGTTTCCCTATGGTATTACTAAATGGCAAACACCCAGAACAAATCTATCAATTATATGATGGTGAAACAGTTGGAACCATATTTGGAACATCAGAAAGGAGATTATAATGGAACATCAAATACTTGCACTTGGAAAACGCGCCAAAGCTGTTGCTACACAAGCCAGTATCTTACAAACCCAACAGAAACATGATTTACTGCATACAATTGCACAAGCATTGATATCCCAAACGGACTTTATCTTAACACAAAATCAAATAGATATCACACAGGCAAAAGAAAACGGAATTTCTGAGGTGATGATTGACCGTCTGAGCTTAACAAAAGAACGCATTTTATCAATCGCCAATGCCATTCAAAAGGTCATCGACCTCCCTGACCCAGTTGGCATCATTGAAGGCGGAGAAAAACGTCCAAATGGTTTGGAGATTTCCAAAGTCAGAGTTCCTTTAGGTGTGGTGGGAATTATTTTTGAATCCCGTCCAAATGTAACCGTTGATGCCGCAGTATTGTGTATCAAATCGGGAAATGTAGCTTTGCTGCGTGGTGGAAAGGAAGCCATCCACACCAATTTGGCACTTGTCAGTGTCATTCGCGATGCCATCTGTTCTTGTGGTCTACCTGAAGACATGGTGCAGCTAGTAGAGGATACTTCTCGTGATTCTGCATTTGAAATGATGAAATTAAATGGTTATTTGGATGTTCTTATCCCCAGAGGCGGAGCAGGGCTTATCCAGTCAGTTGTCAAAAACGCAACTGTCCCTGTGATTGAAACTGGCACAGGAAATTGCCATATCTATGTTGATGAATGGGCAGATTTAGATATGGCTGTTTCTATTGTGAACAATGCTAAAACAAGCCGTCCATCTGTCTGTAACGCCTGCGAAAGCCTACTTGTCCATGAGTCTGTTGCAGGTGCGTTCTTACCCAAACTATCAAAAGAATTTCAAACACATCAGGTAATTATGCTTGGTTGCCCTAAAACACAACAAATATTAGGTGATATTGTACTACCTGTTTGCGAACAAGACTATGCAACCGAATTTTTAGACTATCGAATTTCCATCAAAGTGGTATCCAGCTTAGAAGAAGCCATTGAACACATTCACACCTATTCTACAAAACATTCCGAATGTATTGTCACCAATCATCTCCAACATGCCAGATTATTCACTTCAAAAGTAGATGCTGCCGCAGTCTATGTCAATGCCTCCACACGTTTTACAGATGGAGAAGAATTTGGATTGGGTGCAGAAATTGGCATTTCTACACAAAAACTTCACGCACGTGGTCCAATGGGTTTACAAGAACTTACTACAATCAAGTATATTATCCAGGGAAATGGGCAGATTCGATAAAGAGCTTTTGAATGACTAGGCAAGAATTTTCGGACACTTGTTGCCTAGCAATTCACTCAATATAGAAAGGAATAGGAACATGGCCATATCAAAGGACAAAAAGAATGACGCAAAACTAGCGAAATCCTTAAAAACAGAAGAATCAGTCGAACTGAGTGATTCTGGCAAAAAAATCAATCTTGAAGCTGGATTGATGTTTGGCAATCAAAATAAACAAATTGAAGAATCCATTTTGGCAGATGAAATTGAAAAATCAGAACATGAATCAGCCGCAAAGAAGATCAAAGAACAATTAAAAAAATTCCCTGAAATGATACAGCAAGAAATCCAAGAAAATCTTTTACCTGAATCCCCTGAAGATTTAGAACAACCATCTGAAGAAAATCTTTCAGAAGAACCAAACAATCAAACGCCTTCTGACAACGAAACACCCAATGAGAATCAAGAGGAAATCCCTATCCATTCCCCATCGACCAAAAAAGCTCCTTCTTTTGTGGCGTTGGGGGCTATTGTACTTGTCTTTGCCATCATTGGAGCTATTTCTGTGATACGAGTCAGCATCAACGGGATTCAATCCGCCATTCATCAGGACGCTTTAAAAGAAATTTTAACCGAAAATGTATATCCTCTTGTTATTGTGGATACCCCTGAGTTTAAATCTCCCAGTTATTTAGACCAAAAAGTAATCATTTCTTCTGGTATCTGGAAATTTATTATGGAAGAAGAAAATAAGGACAAATATGAAACCGATGATTTTGGGGTAATCACTGTCCCACAAATTGAAATTGAACATTATATTCATCAATTATTCGGAAACGATGTAAAAATTCAACATCAAATGATACCAGATACAGAATTTTATATCCCCTACGATGAAGAAAATCAAGTTTATTACATTCCACAAACACCACAATTATTACCATATGCCCCTAAAATTTTATCCATTCAAAATATGAAAAATTCCATTTTTGAAGTAGAAGTGGGTTATTTGCTCGCTGGTCCATTTTGGAATGTGCAAAAATATGCCAACGATGAGCCAAGTAAGGTGATGAAATACACCCTGCAAAAAAATGACCATTCTCATTACCAAGTGCTTTCTGTAACGCAAGTTTTAACAGACAATTCTTCTACAATCGATGATTTTTCTTCATTGCCTTCTCAAGATTCTTCTCAACCAATCGACGAGAGTTCTCAAGAAGAAAGCTCTCAAGAAGAAAGCTCTCAAGAAGAAACCTCCATTCCTGAAGCAACAGACTTTATTATTGATGAATCTATCAATCCAGGTGAAACACCTGCTGATCCAGAGACTCCTCAAGATACTCCACCGACAGAAGAAACTCCTCAAGATACTCCACCAGCAGAAGAAACTCCAACTGAACCACCAGCAACGGATCCTGCTCCAGCAGAGTAGAAGGTCATAAAAAATTAAATAAATTTTAAGATAAATGCTAGAATGTCTTATGAATATCCATAATTTGAATATTGACATTTTAGCATTTTGTATCTTTATCATAACCAACCAATCAAAGTAATACAAGTATTTGTTTGATCGTAGAATTGATATTTCGCAGTTTAGGTGATATACTAATTGTGCTATCAAGTACAATATAATCACATAAAATAAAAATAAAGATTCAATTATAAAGCTTTAATCACCTACAACCATGCTCATAATCCTCAAAATCATATCCAAAATAACACTATTTTTACATAACCCAAATGTGCTATCAACTGTGAATTGATGATATTGGCTTGTTCATGCTGTACTCTGTAGCATAGCAAGAAGTCCTTACCTAACTATAGATGAGGAAAATCGTATTTACATACCACCAATCATTTTAAAATTTCTAATAAAACAAATAAGCAGGTGTTACAATGAAGAAATTTCTCTCGCGCGTTCGTGCTGCAAAATGGAGCCAATACGCTGGAATAATTTTAATGATTTTCTTTCCAATCATACTCGTATTTATTACAGAATTAAACCAGCAAGGCGATTTTTCAATTGCTCAACAACTGATTACCAAAACCCCTTCTATTTTATTATTTGACATTTTATTTGTATCGCTGTGTTTTTATTTTATCACACTGTTGGTTAAAAAAACGGCTATCTCTGCCACAATTACAGGCATTGTCTTTTACATCATGTCCTGTGTTGAATTTTATCGTTTTCGTGCCAGTGGCGCACACTTTACCATTGGGGATTTCTCCTTATTTACCAATGCAAAAGATGTAGCAAAATTTGCAAATATTAAAATATTTCCAATGCAGATTCTCACTATTTCTGTTTTGACTTTGTATCTTTTGGCAATGTATCTCTTTCGTTATCGAGTAAACTGGAAATGGAGACATATTATTCCCTCTTGTTCTTCTATCATTGTCAGTTTGATGGTATTTTTTATGGTGCCCAGTGTTTCCAATACATTATTTGAGGCATTTTCCGTCAGTCATAGTGGCGCAAATAATAATTTTATTCAACAGGAAAAGTTTGAAAACAATGGTATGATTGCTTTTTTAATTGAAAATATCACCAATACCATTAGTACCATCAACATCAAAAAACCAGAAAATTACTCCAAACAAACCATACAAACACTGGCGGTTCCCAATAAAAAAACAATACAGCCAAAATTAAAACCCAATGTGATTATCGTTATGAGCGAGTCTTATGCAGACTTTCGAAAATTTAAGCAACTTCAAATTCCAGATAAATATTATCAAAATTTTGATAAAATGGCACAGGAAGGTATTAAAAGTACTGCAATTGTTCCCACCTTTGGTGGATATACTGTCAAAACAGAATTCGAATTGTTATTTGGTCTTCCCATTAAATCTTTAAATGGCACACAGGCGCCACAACACTTAATACAAGATAAACAACAAGTGACAATTGCCAGTGATTTTCAAAATCAAGGTTATACCACCACCTATATGCATCCTTATACTTCCGAATTCTATGATAGAGGTGAAGTATTTCAGCGATATGGTTTTGATAATCTTTATTTTGAAGATGATTTTGAACCAACAAAATTCCGTGGATATATCGACGATGGTGTAGCTTTTGACCGAATTATACAACAAATCAATGAAGATGAAAATCCCAGCTTTATCCATATCACTACCATGCAAAATCATATGCCCTATGACTCTGAAACACAAACCCAAATGGATTACTATCTAGATGGTATCCAAAATACTGACCTGCGTTTAGGTAAATTTATAGAAGATTTAAAACAGCTTTCTGAACCCACTATCTTATTATTTGTAGGCGATCATTTTCCTTTCTTTACTGGAGAAGATAATGTTTACGAACAACTAAACATCAATAGTCAAAACTGTTTAGACCTTTATAAACAACCTTATGTGATTTGGGCAAATTATGATGCTGATTTTTCTTCTGTACCAACACAAGAAGTCTCTGTGTTTTACCTTCCCCGCATTTTACAAGACATCATTCATCTTCCCAATACAGAGATTGATCAGACTATCTGGGAACAGATGAAAATCACACCAGTCTATAGCACAGAATTTCAACTTGAACAACGTAATGAAATTTTAGATGCATTGACTTACGATTTAATTTTAGGTGACCATTATGCGGATAATATCAATCAATAAAAAAGATAATACAAAATAATACTTTTAAAAAAGATTTTAGAGAATGATTTAAAAAGAATCATTCTCTTTTTATTTCCTCTTTATCTACAAAGACAAAATCTTCTCATTTAGCAACTAATAAATTTTTTATTTTACAATCTTTGTAGTCTTGCATAAAAAAATATTTATTTTTTATTGAAAAATCATAAACATTTGCCTATCAGATTATGTTTTCATTAACAGAATAAACTATCACTTTTACACTCAACCCATTGAAAAATACCCATAAAAAAGCCATGGTTAAAACAATCTTTATCATTATTTCAACCATGACTTTGTGTGATTTCTGGATTATATTTCCACTTTATCAAATTTTATTCTACTATGTATTTTCTTTTCGATTCATTTCATGCATAAAACCGTTTATTTCTACTGAACAAATATCCGCTGCAATAATTCGTTGTTTACAAACAATAACATCTGCTTTTATATTCTCTGGATAATCTGGATAGTTTAAAACGGCAAAGGTATAACGTTGAGCAGCAGAACCTTTATAAGGTTCTAAATCAAAGCCCTGTTTTTTTTGTAGTGCATTGTAGTTTTCATATACATCATTAAATTCAAGTGGAACTGATACATCTACAATTTCCTCTGCTGGCTCTGTAATCTCCCATCCAAAAGATTTCACATATTTTGCAACGTCCTCATCCGATGCTACATTTAAACTCACTTTATTTTCGGATGACTTACCATCTTGCGAGCGCCCTGTTATCAAAAAGATAACTCCAGCCACCACCACAATCAACAAAATGAAAATTGCTAGCATTTTTTTCAGGTCTAGGAATATACATAGAGGAACATTCTC
>ERZ778516.1671-NODE-1671-length-16430-cov-5.471267_pt1 | contig 16430 bp, 15 predicted proteins | sample MGYA00510342_ERZ778516 | MGnify/ENA primary metagenome ERZ778516 (study PRJEB29527, sample SAMN07138961) | mouse gut metagenome | material: feces | host: mouse | place: China:Nanjing | collected 2016-01-25 ... | reverse complement strand
AATATTATATATTATTTATATAGGAAATATCGTTTTAAACCTATCTGGATGAAGTCAAACGAGCAGCCATTTGTGATTTTCTGGACATATGATATCAATGTGGTAATAGACCTATTCTTGTTTGAGGATAAGGTTTCATATAGGTTATTAATTGCATCATAAGCGTGTGGTAAATGAGAGGGGTATCTTAACATGATCAACATCATCCGAAATTTAAAAATTCGTTCAAAGTTATTTATTTTAATTTTTATTTCTTTATTTAGCTTATTGACGATTGGAGGCTTATCATTTATTTTGGTAAATAATATGAACGCAACCAATATTCAAGTTGCTCATAATTGGTTACCAGCAGTAGATGCCATCCGAAACTCTAGCACTTTGATTACTGATTTTCGTTTAAATGAATTCAGTTACCTTTCCACACGTACCAAAGAAAATCATGCAGAACGTCAAGCAGAACTTGACCTTTTAAAAGATAAGATTGAAACCATCTTTTCCAATTATGAAAAAACGGTTACACAGCCAGAAAACCGAACCATTTTCAATGCAGTCAAGAGCAATTGGGCTACATACTTACAAGAACATGATAGAATCATCAGTTTGGCAGAACAAGGGCAATACAATGAAGCGGAAAAGATTTTAAAATTAGAAGCAGAAGAAACTTATAATGTTGTAATTAGTTCACTGGAAACGGTTATTCAATACAATACAGATGGTGCGGATAATTCCGTTGCTCATTCAACCAAAATGTATTGGATTGCAATCATTGCCATGGCAATACTCCTTTTCATTGTCCTTGTCGTCGGTTGTGTTTTTTCTATTATCATTGTTCGTGGAATTCGCATTCCAGTTCAGGAAATTGAACAGGCTGCTCTAAGGATAGCGCAAGGAGATTTAGAAGTTGAGATTCATTATGAATCAAAGGACGAATTGGGTACCTTAGCCAATCAAATGCGTGAACTTTCCCATAAGTTAAAGGCGATTATCAGTGATGAGAATCAATTTCTTGCAAAGATGGCAGCAGGAGATTTTACTGTACAATCTGTTTGCAAACAAGAGTATATTGGAGAATTTCAACCACTACTTGTTTCCTTTGAGGGAATTGCAGAGCGCTTAAATCATACCATGATTCAAATTAGCACCTGTTCTAGTCAGGTGGCAAATGGTTCTAATCAGGTGGCAAGCGGTGCTCAAGCTTTGGCACAGGGTGCTACAGAACAGGCAAGTTCTGTACAACAATTATCCGCATCTATCAACGAGATTGCAACACAGGTCAAAAGCAATGCCCAGAATGCACAACAGGCAAGTCAAAAAGCTGAGGACGTTGGTTCTCAAATGACCGTAAGCAATCAAAAGATGCAGGAAATGATAGAGGCAATGTCCGATATTACAAAGAGCTCTCACGAGATTGAAAAAATCATCAACACCATCGAAGATATCGCGTTCCAAACCAATATTTTGGCACTGAATGCAGCTGTTGAGGCAGCAAGAGCAGGTGTTGCAGGCAAGGGATTTGCTGTGGTAGCCGATGAGGTGAGAAATCTTGCGAGCAAGAGTGCAGAGGCTTCTCAGAATACTGCTGCTTTGATTCACAGTTCTATTCAAGCGGTAGAACGTGGAACGAAAATCGCTGGGGAAACGGCTGAATATTTATTACACGCTGTAACAAGTACCGAAGAAACTGCTAAGATCATTAATTTGATTTCACAAGCAAGTAAACAACAAGCGGCTTCTATCTCAGAGATTACTGTTGGAATTGATCAAATTTCCAATGTTGTACAGACCAATTCAGCTACTTCAGAAGAAAGTGCTGCTGCCAGTGAAGAATTATCTGGTCAATCTCAGATACTCAACCAATTGGTAAGCGCTTTCCATTTAAAAGGAAAAGAAACCATTTTATAAACCGACATCAGGTAATTTCTATATCATTCAATCACAGTATCAATCTATCGAATAAATGTAAACCACCCACGACTGAAAAGTCGTGGGCTTGTAACTGTATGATAATTGTTTGTATTTGAACTCCCTTACTTAGACAAAGCTATTTTAGATGGCATGATCTTTGTCAATAGATATCATAAAAATTTATTTTTTCCGTGATACAAATCTTGATAAGAAGTATTTATTTTATTTGTAAATGAGCTTAACAGTTTTAAACTGATAGACAAGGCGTTTAAAGGATTTCATCAAATAATTGTTTTAACGTAGTGTGGTTGATGATATTTTATAAATGTAGAAAATCATAAGACAACCACAAAAACGGGAAATTATAATCCTATCTATTTCCGTTTTGGGATAATGATAGAATATATGATATGATTACAATGATGAAAGAGCAAATCACGAATTGTCATGTATCTTTTTGAATTGGAAGAAACTGTTTGATGTGCAAATGATATTGTCTCTTCTAATAGTAGTGTGTTGTCTATGGCATAAGAAAGGGTATTCATGATGAAATTATTACTAGAGCATATTCAAAAGTCGTTTGGCACCAAACAAGTTTTAAAAGATGCTACTTTTACTTTTGAAAAGGGAAAAATTTATGGCTTGTTGGGAAGAAACGGAGCTGGAAAAACCACCTTGTTTAATTGTCTGAGCGGAGAGCAATCTCCAGAACAGGGTACTGTCCAATTGGAGATATCTGGAAATTTTGCCCCATTGACCGATGAACAGGTTGGCTATGTGTTTGCAACTCCAATCCTTCCTGAATTTTTAACAGGATATGAGTTTTTAAAGTTTTTTATTGATATCAATCAGGATAAAGTTGATAAATCAAAGACCATTGAGGATTATTTTGAATTGATAAGAATTGAGCCAGAAGATCGTCATCGTCTGATTCATGGATATTCGCATGGTATGAAAAACAAATTACAGATGTTGTGTTTTATGATTGCAAAGCCCCCAGTCATTTTATTAGACGAACCATTGACCTCTTTTGATGTTGTGGTGGCATTGGAGATGAAAAATCTGCTAAAGGAAATCAAAAAAGATCATATACTGATTTTTTCTACCCATATTTTGCAGCTTGCTTCTGATTTGTGTGATGAAATCGTGGTATTACATCAAGGAAATCTTCAAAAAGTGGATAACCATATGCTCAAAAGTCCTGAGTTTGAGACGGAAATTATCAAGATATTAAAGGATGTTGAAGATGAATAAGATGATCAATACCCTTGTAACATTATTTCGTATAAACTGTTGTTTAACACTCAACCAACTTATTTACTACTTTCGACGCATTCCTGTTATTGGAACGATATTGCCTGATTCCGCCTATGGTTTTGGAGATTTAAAGTTAGCAGCTACGATTTTAATTGGTCTTTGGCAAGTACTCAAAAACTTTTTATACAAAGGAATTTACCTGTTTTTGGTATTATTTCTTCCGTTGCAATTGATAACAGAAGAGATATCCAACAGCATGCTTTTAATTTATTTTTCTAATATTTTGCTGTTTTTAAATATCTTCATCGGTTCTTTGGGAAATTCTAATTTACTGGAAAATAAACCTTTTAAATACATATGTATCAAACTGATGCATATTCCGGCAAAACAATTTGCTTTGTGTTCAATACTAACCAAACAATTAAAAGACCTGATTGGATTGTTACCTTTTGTACTGCTATTTGGTGCTTTATATGATATTTCTGCCGGTTATTGTATATGGTTGACTTTGTTGATTGTGATGGCACATCTGGTTGGTGAAATGATTCATTTGTGGATTTATCAACATACTCAATTGAAACTATTTGAAAAGTGGTATGTTTCAGGAGGGATTATCCTAATTGGTTGTGCTGGTGCATATTTCCCTATCGTGTTATATGCTACTTCTCAAACTGTTTTTCAAATTGCCATCATTGCGTTTAATCTCACCTATCATTTATTATTCCTATTGATTTTGGTGGGACTATATGTGTTGGCTATCATTTATCTTGTAAAATTCCCACATTACAAGCAACTATTTTCAAAAATCTTAAAAACACAGTCCTATCAAACTGTAAAAGAAACGACCAATCAGGCGCGTTTTAAAGATGTCAAATTAAAAGATAGTGATTTTAATCCAGATATCAGTAAACAATTTTCTCATAAAACAGGTTATGAATATCTAAATGCACTGTTTTTTGCACGCCATCGCCGAATGATTTATGAACCAGTTCGAACCAGATTGTTTATCATTGGAATTTGCTTTATCATTGTTGTTGTAGTGTCATTGATCATTCCAGAAGTTTCTGCTGCTGTGGTTAGCTATCTTCCAAAGTCTCTTCCTGTATTTGTCTTTATTATGTATGTAATTTCCATTGGAGATCGCGTTTGTCGTGCTATGTTTAACAACTGTGATATCAGTTTATTGCGCTATGCTTATTATCGAGAGCGAAATGTGTTACTCCAAAATTTTAAAATTCGCTTGCTTCAGATAATCAAGTTAAATATTATCATTGCAGCGGAGATTTGTGTGGGTATTGGGATACTTTCTATGATCTGCCAAATTTCTTGGGCGCCAATCGATATGGTGCTATTTATGTTGACCATTCTTTGTCTATCTGTCTTTTTCTCGGTACATCATCTGTTTTTATATTATGTATTTCAGCCATATACCACCGATTTGGCGATGAAAAATCCATTTTTTAACATCATCAATGGCATTGTATATTTCGGATGTTATATCTGTTTGCAGATGGATAGCACGCCAAAAAACTTTACTTGGCTCGTATTGGTTGCGACAATTCTTTATATAGTTGTAGCACTGTACTTGGTTTATCGCTATGCCCCAAAAAATTTTCGAATGAAATCATGATAAAAAGGAATTGTTAGGATGGACTCTTATCAAGAATATGAAAATTGCGATTTTTCCGGTGAATGTTTCTCTGAAGAAACATTGGAAAAATCTTTATTTAAAAATTGTTGTTTTCGCCATTGTGATCTGGAAGAATTTAATACCATACGTTGTCAGTTTATCAACTGTGATTTTACATTGGCAAGATTAAATCATTCAAAACATTTAAGAAGTGCTTTTATCAATTGCAAACTTTATAATGTCAACTTATTTTCGGCTGAGTTTCAAGAATGCAAATGCACTGGAACTCATTTTACAAATAGCACAACTGCTGGTCTAGTTTTATCAGAAGGAGTTTATGACTTTTGCAGCTTTCACAATTGTGACCTTAGCAAAATGGATCTGTCAAATAGTTCTTTTCAAAATGTGGATTTTAGGAGTTCCAATCTCACCAATACCAAACTGCGAAACAGCAATTTATCAAAATCTTTGTTTCAAGGAGCGGTCTTGTTTCAAACCGATTTGCAGGGAAGTCGTTTGGATGGCATTTCATTTAAAAATATTATGTTACAACAGACTAAAATTGACCTGCAACAAGCGGTTTACATTGCCCAAAGCATTGGAGCGGATGTGATTGTTTAAATAGTACCGAAATGTAGGATAAGTGTTTGAGAGATTTGACTGATAAACATTAGAAAGTAAAGTATATGAAAACACCATTTGGCATGGATTGTATCAGATTTTTATACGGTTATGGCAACATGCCTGATGCTCTTATTCTATCTGAACAATGTAAAACGTGGTGTCTTTTGATAATCTATTTGAGATTATGATGTAAAAAATACCTGCTCTTTATAAAGAACAGGTATTTTTTTATAATGAAGTAGCCAACTTGGTTGGCGGTTCACGGAAGGACAAAGAATATTTTTTCATTTCACTAAAACAGATTGAATAGGAACAAAATTCATGCTATAATCGGAGCGTCAAAAATCGGAATTTATGGAGATAATCTAGATGTTAAAAAAATATAAATTGGGCTTTGAGATTTGGGGGCTACTGTTATTTTTAATTATGATGATACCGAATTTTATTTGGTTTGTTATCCCCGCGCCAAATGATATATTAAGAGTCAATTCAGTGACAGAAAAGATGGATACAATCGCTTCTATATGTCAAGTATTGATGGTCGTTTCCTTATGTATTTTTACAAATAGAGAAAGTAAAAAACTGTGTGTAACTCCTTTTATGATTATAGTGGCAGGTTGTTGTTTGTTGTACTTTATCAGTTGGATAGTTTATTATGTTGGAATCGCAAATGTGATAATAATATTGGGATTGACAATATTACCCTGTGCAGCCTTTTTATTTTTTGCCATTGATAGAAAGAACAAAATCGCAATGATTCCAATTTTAGCTTTTACAATCTGCCATTTGATCTATGGAATCGTGAATTTTATAATTTGATAACTTCCAATTGATACGGGAGCCGTCTATAAAGGTGGCTCCCGATTTTGGATATTTTGATAAGTGATTTTATAAACGTCATTAAGCAACACTGATCTAAAAAGGAAGATATTTTATCATCAATTATTCAATGGATTTTAAACTTTCCACCATATCCAATTTCTTTAGTTTAAAAAACATAACAAAATTGACGATAAATGTAAATAGTAGGGTCAAGATACCAGAAAATAAAAAACTAGCAAAATTGATACCTGGAGTAAACATCACAACATCTACTTCAGCAGTGGAGACGACAAAGTTTTCTAAAAATATGCCGCCGACCAAACCAAACAGGATACCAAAGATGGTACAAAAGATATTTTCACGATAAATATAGGCGGAAACCTCGCGGTCAAAAAATCCCAATACTTTAATGGTGGCAAGTTCCCGACTGCGTTCTGCAATGTTGACATTGGTCAGGTTATAAAGTACAACAAATGCCAAAACACCTGCTGAGATAATGATAATTAATACAATATAATTTAAGCTGGATACCATGTCTTCAAAACTTTGTCCGTTGTCATCTGTAAAGGAAATACCCAAAATATATTCATTTCCAATTAAGTCAACGGACAATTGGTCTAATTGTTGTTGATCGGTGGTATTTAGGTTTAATACAACGGTATTAAATACAGGTTCATCGCCAAAGCACTCTTGATAAAGGATAGGGGACATATAAATAAAATTCATGGTGTAATTTTCCGTGATTGCTGAAATCTTTACTGGGAGGGTACCACCGTTGTCATTTGCCAATTCAATGTTATCGCCCACGGATAAGTCCAGCAATTTTGCCAACTTTTCATTGATAATTACTCCACTGTTATCCAAAGAAAGTGCCTTTTGACCAATGCGTTCTCTTAATACAACATAGTTGGTCAGTACTTGACTGTCCTGTGGCACAAACAATGTCACATTGTAAATACCATCACCACTGGAAGCATCAATAGATTTTTGCAATGTATATAGATGGCTTTCAATCGACTTATGTTGTGTCAATGTTTGGGAAACTATATCTATCTCTTCTTGTTTTAGATGATCCTCTATGGCAATGATGGAGTCATAGATAAAAATTTCATCAAACTGTTTTGGCACGATGGAGGAAATAGCATTTTGTAGTCCAAATCCAGTTACCATGAGAGCGGTACAACCAGCGATTCCAATGATTGTAACAGATATGCGCTTTTTATAGCGAAAGATATTGCGCAAAGTCACCTTATATAAAAAGCTAAACTTTGACCAAAGGCTTGGAAGACATTCCAATAAAATTTTTTTACCAGCTGGTGGAGCCTTTGGGCGCATAAGTTGCGCCGGCTGGGAAATCAACACAGCGTAACAAGAGATAAAGGAGGCTACAGAGGTACAGAGTAAAGCGACAATGGTACTGAGCAACGTATAACCTAGTGGAAATGGAGCGATTAAATCTGGCATAACATACATAATGCGGTAGGCGTCAAAGATAACCATTGGAAAGAGTTTGGAACAGATTAAGATACCAAAGATACTGCCAAGTAAACTTGCCAAAGCGGAATAGATGACATATTTTGAAACAATCAAACGCTTACTATATCCCAGTGCTTTAAAGGTTCCGATTTGGGTGCGGTGTTCCTCTACCATGCGGGTCATCGTCGTCAAACAAACCAGCATTGCAACCAAGATAAAAAACAATGGGAAGATTTTAGCAACATTGTCCACACGCTCTGCATCGATTCCATAACTGCTGTATCCAGGGTTATGACTGCGGTCAAACAAATACCATTTTGGAAGTGCTAGGTCGTTTAAATCTGCTTCGCTCTGTTGTAGTTCTTTTTCTGCGTCGGCAATCTTTTGATCAGAATCTGCTTTTTCCTGTTCAAACGTCTGTAAAGAACTTTGATATTCTTCCCAGCCGTCATCAATGTTTTTTTGTGCCTCTTCAAATTGTTGTGGCGCAGTTTGTTTTTGCGTTTCCAGTTGATTTCTCTGTTGTTGTAGGGTCTCTTTTTGTTGTTGTAGTTGTTGTCTTGCTGCGTCTAGTTGTTGCTTGCCGCTCTCTTTTTCAGAAGCCAATACAGCAGCTTGTTCGTCCAATTGTAGTCTCTGCATATCGAGTTGTTGTTGCTGCATATCAAGTTGTTGCTTTGCTGCTTCTGCCTGTTCTGGAGGCAATGCGTCCAATTGCTGTCGCTGGATATCCAACTGTTGCATGGCAGCTGTCAATTGCGCATATCCGTCATTAAGTTGTTGTTGCCCCTGGACAATTGAAGTTTCATACTGTTGTTGTTTCGCATTCAATTCCTGTTCTGCTTGAGCAAGTTGTGCTGACCCATTGTCCAATTGTTGTTGTGCTGATGTAATAGTCTGTTGATAATTTTGCTTTTGTTGGTCAAGTTCTATCTGCCCAGATTCCAGTTGTGCTTTTGCGTCGTCTAGCTTTGCTTTTGCATCAGCAAGTTGTTGCTGCTGTGTTTGCTTTGCCTCTTCTAACTCTTGTCTGCCATCTTGTAGTTTTGTTTGTGCCTCTTGCAGAATTTCGTCATAGCGAGCTTGTCCGCGCTGATCGGTAACTGTTTCTAGTTCTTCTAATTGATTGGAAACAAAATCATCATAATCATCGGTAAAGGGATCTAAATTTTCTGCTCCGTTTAGTTTTAGATACAATTCTGTATAAACTTCTAACTGAAAATCATCAACAGGAACCATGATAAAACTATCAATAGAGCCATTTCCCAAAGAGGTGCTTCCGCGTTCAAAATTGACATACAAGGATGATTGTACCACCCCTACAATGGTATATTGATTTGTTTTCAGTGTATCTGAAATCGGTTCATCGGTTCCTGAGGCAATCTCAATGGTCTGTCCAATGACAAAGTTATCTGGTGTAAATACTTTTTGTTCTACGACACATTCTCCAGAAGTCTGGGGCAATCTGCCTTCTAGCAATACAGGTCGATTGATGGTATTGTCTTGATACGACATGACCTTGACAATCAGTTCATCTTCACGATTGGGATTGGCAATGGCATCTACGGAATATGCTGGCATCACTTCATTGATATCTTCACGCGCAGCAAAGACATCAATATCTTCCTGTGTAACCCCATAGGTGGAAAGTAGTTTTGCATCCATTAGATTGGTATCTTGATAATAATTGGCGGCTGTCAATTTCATATCAGGGCAGGTCACCTTAATGCCAGTAAAAAAACCAGTGCCCAGAGCAATGATGGTGAAAATAGAAAGAAATCGATTTTTTGTCTTCCAGATTTCCCGGAAAATATCTTTTGTCAATGCAGTTTTTTTTGCCATAATACCATTCCTTTCTCGATTACCATTCGATTTCTTCTACAGGGGTTGGATTGGCGTTTAGCTGCATACTGCTAACACAAGCGTTTTTCATCTCGATAATGCGGTCTGCCATTGGTTTGATTGCCTGATTGTGGGTGATTACAATCACGGTCATACCAGTATTGCGACAGGTATCCTGTAACAGTTTTAAAATGGTTTTTCCAGTATGATAGTCCAATGCGCCAGTTGGCTCATCACAAAGCAACAATTTTGGTTTTTTTGCCAATGCACGTGCAATGGATACGCGCTGTTGTTCTCCACCAGAAAGTTGGGCGGGAAAGTTATTGAGGCGTTCTCCCAAACCGACCTGTTGTAGTACCTGCTCTGCTGGTAGGGAATTTTTACAAATTTGTGCTGCCAATTCTACATTTTCCTTTGCAGTTAAGTTTTGAACTAGATTGTAAAACTGGAAGATAAATCCAATATCATAACGCCGATATTTTGTCAATTCTTTTTGAGAATATTTCGCAATATTATTCCCATCTACGATAATATCTCCCTCGTCACAACTATCCATTCCCCCAAGCATATTTAAGATGGTGGTTTTTCCAGCGCCACTAGAACCTACAATGACAACGAATTCCCCTTGATTGATTTCAAAAGAAACACCGTTGGAGGCGACAATGGTGATTTCTCCCATCTGATAGCGTTTATACACCTGATTCAGCGTTACAAAAGCTGCCATAAAAACACATCCTTATTATTTATTTTTATCTTTATTATAACGCCCGATTGGGCGATGATAAACACTAGAAAAGAAAATTTTTGTAAATAGCACGTTTTCAATTGGATAATGGTTTGACAGATTAAAATTTATCATATTCCTAAAATATAAAAACCATTGTACGCTTTTGCCTTTTCTAGCCAATGTAACACCACTTGATATTCCAGCGGCTGCATTTTTTTCATACTCTCTATAATCAGATGGGTGTGTGTTTGATCGTAATAATTGATTCCATAGATATCTACAACACCACTGTTTTTATTGTTATAAATCCCACCGGTAAAGATATTTTTATAATAGGACAAAAATGTATCAATATCATCACCATAGATATATAATGAATCATCTTTCCAGAACACAATGGATTCAACCGAAACAATTTTTTCGATTTTGTCATCTTGTGCCAATCTGCAATACTGCATTTCTAGAAAACAAGAACCGCCAAATTCCTTCCGTTCCTTTTGAGAGAAAAAAATGTGAAACAGCAAGATATCACCTCCAAAAATTTTGATATTATATGCTGATTCTATCATAGGAATCGTTTTTTTTCTACGGATTTCTGTAAAATCACCGGAATTTGAACGAAAAGCGCCTATTTTGTACAGAGATGCCATAGGGAGGTGATTGCAGAAGTACCCTGAAATATGGTATAGTAAAAGACGGATAAACAGAAAGGTACTGATGAAGATGAAAATATTAATTGATGCAGATGGCTGTCCAGTTGTCAATCATACCATTCGAATTGGAAATGCTTATGGGTTAGATGTATTGATTTTATGTGATACTTCCCATGTGTTTGAGCGGGAAGGAGCAACGACATTAACCGTTTCTAAGGGTGCTGACAGCGTGGATTATGCACTGGTCAATCGTGTTTCTCCTGGCGATATTGTTGTGACACAAGACTATGGTCTTGCTGCAATGTGTTTGGCTAGACAAGCATTACCCATTCGTCAAGATGGCATGATTTACAATCAAGATAATATTGACGCATTGTTGTTTTCTAGACATACTGCGCACAAAATTCGAAAAGGTGGCGGCAGATTAAAAGGACCTGCAAAGAGAGACCGAAAAAAACTAGATCAAGCGTTTGAACAATCATTGGTTGCACTCATTGAACATCAGTTACAGGAGAATCAACTATGAAATTACGATCAGAACAATTGCGATTGTATGTTGTTACCGACCGAAGCTGGCTAAAAGGGCGGTCATTTGTTAAGCAGATAGAACAGATAGCACAGTCTGGAGCAACGATGATACAACTCCGGGAAAAGGGATTGGAATTATCCGAGTGGATACAACGGGCAAAAGAAATAAGGCAGATTACAAGACGATATCAAATTCCACAGATCATCAATGATAATGTACAAGTTTGTCTTGAAAGTGATTCAGATGGGGTTCATCTAGGACAAGGAGATCAAAGCATTTGGCAGGCAAGACAACAACTTGGACCCAATAAAATCATTGGAGCAACCGCAAAAACAATCCAACAGGCATTGCAAGCGCAACAAGAGGGTGCAGATTATCTGGGGGTTGGGGCGGTATTTGGTTCATCGACTAAGTCGGACGCGATTCCCATTTCTATCCAAACCTTTCAACAGGTGAAAGAGGCGGTTTCGATTCCGGTGGTAGCAATTGGGGGAATTGGTCCGAAAAATGTGATGCAGCTAAAATATACTAAAACAGATGGGATTGCTGTGATTTCTGCTATTTTTGCCGCCGAAAATATTGGAAAGGCAACCAAACAAATGAGAGCTTATGCAGAGGAAGTTTGTCGATGATAAAGGGAGTATTATTTGACCTAGATGGCACTTTAATTGATTCGATGTCGGTGTGGGATACCGTGGGTATCCGACTGTTGGAATCTTATAAAATCAAAGCACCAACTAATTTCAATGAGATTGTAAAGACTATGACCGTTTCTCAGGCGGCTGAATATTTAAAACAACATTTCTTGCCAAAGCAAACCATCAAAGAAATCCACTTGGCTATTTTACAGCAAGTAATGGAACAATATTTATATCAGGTTCCCGCTCGTCCTGGGGTAGAAGCATTACTGGAATTATTATATCAGCGTGATATCAAAATGTGTGTTGTCACTGCAAATGAGAAACCACTTGCAGAAGGTGCGCTCAAAAGATTGGGGTTGCTGCATTATTTTTCATTTGTACTGAGTTGTAGTGAATTAAACTGCACAAAGAGTAGTGCGACAATTTATGATGAGGCAATCAACAGATTACAGTTATCAAAGGAAGAAGTAGTTGTTTTTGAAGATGCACTTCATTGTATTCAAACCGCAAAAAAAGCGGGATATATGGTGATAGGTGTTTATGATAAGGCAGCTGACCTTTCCAAAGAAACAGAAGAAATCAAATGCCTTTGTGATGATTATATCTTGGATTATACAAGCTGGATAAAGGAGCGAAATCATGAAACGAATTTTGACGATTGCAGGTTCTGATTGCAGTGGTGGAGCGGGTATTCAAGCGGATTTAAAAACCATTGCAGCACATGGACTATATGGAATGAGTGTAATTACTGCATTGACTGCACAAAATACTGTAGCAGTTTCGGCAATTCACCCAATCGATAATGATTTTGTAAAGCAGCAAATAGACAGTGTTTGCACTGATATTTTTCCAGATAGTGTCAAAATTGGAATGTTGTTTTCAGAAGATATTATCTGTGCAGTCGCTCAAAAGATAACAGAATATCAAATGAGTTCCATTGTATTAGACCCTGTAATGGTATCCAGCAGTGGGAAACGGTTGTTGGGTGAAGATGCTGTCCAAGCACTTAAAAAATATCTAATTCCAATGGTACAATGGATAACGCCTAATTTATTAGAAACAGAAGTATTATGTGGGTTTCCTGTTCACAATCAAAAACAGATGGAGCAGGCAGCGCAACAGATAGCCCAGTGGTACCCTGGTGTTATTTTAATTAAGGGAGGTCACTTAAAAGATACCGCCGATGATTTATTATATTTCAATGGAAAGGGTCATTGGATTGCTGGGGAACGAATTGATAATTCCAATACACATGGTACAGGTTGCACCCTTTCTACTGCAATTGCCTGTGCATTGGCACAAGGGCTAAAACCACAACAAGCACTCATACAGGCAAAACAATATCTTATGAATGCACTGCGCGCTCAGTTGAATCTTGGAGCAGGTGCAGGACCTATCAATCACATGTATCGTTTGTCTGATATAATTGCTCGATAGCGCAATCTCATTATTTGACATGTTGTCAACTTGTTTTGAAATAACTCTATTATAAAATTTAAGAAAAGGATATAATGCAATATGATTCATATACAAAATGTCAGTTTAAACTTTAGTGGACAGGACTTATTTTCTCATGTAGATTTAAAATTTCTTCCGGGAAACTGTTATGGTGTTATCGGAGCAAATGGAGCAGGAAAATCTACATTTTTACGCATTCTTTCTGGAGAGTTAGAACCTTCCTCTGGTGAAATTGTCATTGATAAAAAAACACGTATGTCTGTATTAAAGCAGAATCATTATGCCTATGAAGAATTTACGGTATTAGATACCATTATTCAGGGAAATCCTCGGCTATATGAAATTATGAAGCAGAAAGACGCTTTGTATGCAAAAGAGGATTTTAATGAAGAGGATGGCAATTTAGCAGCTGAATTGGAGGCTGAGTTTGCAGAGCTAAATGGATGGGATGCTGAAACAGATGCCAGCAGACTGTTACAAGGGCTTGGAATCAGTACAAATCAACTTTACAATTCTATGAAAGTGCTCGCCGATAAGGAGCGCATTAAGGTACTACTCGCACAGGCATTGTTTGGAAAACCTGATATTATCTTACTGGACGAGCCCACCAACCATCTAGATTTATCCTCTGTTAGTTGGTTGGAAGATTTTTTGATGGATTATGAAGGTACAATTATTGTAGTATCTCATGATCGTCATTTTCTCAATCATGTTTGTACCCATATCGTTGATATTGATTATCACAAAATTAAAATTTATGTGGGCAACTACGACTTTTGGTATCAATCCAGTACACTGATGCAAAAAATGTTGCGCGACCAAAACAAAAAGAAAGAGGATAAAATCAAAGAATTACAAAATTTTGTCTCTCGCTTCTCTGCCAATAAGTCCAAATCAAAACAGGCAACTGCTCGAAAGAAATTAATTGATAAATTGACTTTAGAGGAAATGCCTGCATCTACTAGACGCTATCCATTTGTGGGCTTTTCGATTGATCGAGAACTTGGAAAAGAGATTTTAGAAGTTCGAAATTTGAGTAAAACCATTGATGGTGTTAAGATATTAAATGATATTTCTTTTCGGGTAAACCGAGAAGATAAGATTGCTTTTGTAGGAGAAAATGAACTGGCAAATACCACATTGTTTCGGATTTTAATGGGAGAGATAGAACCAGATGAGGGAAGTTATAAATGGGGTATCAGTACTTCTCAATCCTATTTTCCAAAAGACAACTCCAAATTCTTTGATGACTGCAATCTAAGTATTATCTCTTGGTTACAGCAGTATTCCTCTGATGATAGCGATACTTATTTGAGAAGTTTTTTAGGAAAGATGTTATTTTCTGGAGATGATGTTCTCAAACCGGTAAATGTGCTTTCTGGAGGAGAAAAAGTGCGCTGTATGTTGTCTAGAATGATGATGTTTGGAGCAAACACATTGGTACTGGATCAGCCTACCAATCATTTGGATTTGGAATCTATCACTGCAGTAAACAATGGTATGATGGATTTTAAAGGAGTTATTTTATTTTCTTCCTTTGACCATCAATTCATTGATACAGTTGCAAATCGCATCATAGAATTTGATTTTGACGGAAGAATGATTGACTATACTGGAAGTTATGAAGAATTTTTAGAATATCGGGCGGGAAAGTAAGATGAACTCTCTATTTGAAAGTTTACCTTCGGCTTTATTTGAAGAGGAAATTACAACTGTGTTTCATCAGGATAAACATATCCGAATTGAGCGTATTTTATCCTGTGGACAAAGTTCACCAGATGGATTTTGGTATGACCAAATAGAAGATGAATGGATCGTATTACTTCAGGGAACGTCAACACTGGAGTTGGAAACACAAGTTATCACATTGCAGGCGGGAGATACTTTGTTTCTTCCAAAACATCAGAAACATCGAATCATTCAGACAAGTAGTCAGCCAATTTGTATTTGGCTTTGTGTATTTTATCAAGAGGAGAAACCAAATGAAACAAAAGAAATTAGACCGCATTAACGAGCTGGCTCGAAAAGCAAAAACACAGTCTTTGAGTGAAGAAGAAAAACAAGAGCAAGTTAAATTGCGTGAAGAATATCTTTCATTATATCGCAAAAACCTGCGTACACAATTGGATAATATCGTATTGGTGGATAAAAGCGGAAAGCAAATATCTTTAAAGGATCGCCGCAAGGGAAAATCGATATTATCTTAAACAGACAACGATCAAAAACCAAATGACTTTTACAATAGCCTCATTTGGTTTTTAATTATACCTATATTGACGCTTAAAGCGTTATATGATATAATCAGTATGAACATATCATCAAATAAGGAGAATGATCATGCAGGAGGTTCGATGTAAAAAATGTAATAAACTGTTGATGGAGGTACAAATAAAAGAGGGAATTATCAAAAAAAAGTGCCCTAAATGCGGCACTTGGAATCAATTTGTTTGGAAATGCCAATTGATATCGCACGTCTAGCACGTCAATCATGTTTTTGATTGACGTGCTTTTTTGATAATTTTAATACAAACTAGAAAGGATGACTTGATGAAAGCAACAAAGGAAATTACTTTGGATATTGCCTTAGAACATTTACCCATTACGGTTCAAGCCAAACAAGGCGATGTAAATACCAGATTTATTATCTGCAATATCGCAAATGGTTTAGAAAAAATTTCGATTCCATCAGATTGTTTTGCAATGTATACATTGCGCAAACCAGATGGAACACAGATAGTCAATCAAGCCACTATCAAAAATAATCAAGTGACCATTGCACTGACAGCTCAATGTCTGACAGTAGCCGGACGCTGCCCATGTGAAGTGACCTTTTACGATAGGGATAAAAATCAGTTGAGCAGTATTA
>ERZ778516.1664-NODE-1664-length-16454-cov-4.590219_pt1 | contig 16454 bp, 12 predicted proteins | sample MGYA00510342_ERZ778516 | MGnify/ENA primary metagenome ERZ778516 (study PRJEB29527, sample SAMN07138961) | mouse gut metagenome | material: feces | host: mouse | place: China:Nanjing | collected 2016-01-25 ... | reverse complement strand
CATAATTTGTTCAATCAAAACGATCATATAAGATAAAAAAACAGTAGAAAGTTACAAAATTATATATGATTTAACGCTTTCCAGCCCAGATAGGCTCCCAGAAAAAAACAGCGGCAGCGCCCCAGGTGGGAATCGCTGCCGCTTCCTTGCCCTTTCTGGGCGGAAATTTTGGAAAAAACCGTTGTCTGATTCTCCCAAAAGATGCAGAACCGCTCTCAAAGCCCTGGGAACCCGTCCGGTCCCACCGGATACCCATTGGTGGCCAGTTCGAGCCAGATGTAATTGATCCGCTTTCCTTCCGCCGACCGGGAGCCGTGTGGGGTGTTTGCTTCGGTATATGAGAGCGAACCCGGCCCCAGATCCTGCTCATCCCCGCCCGCAATGTAGGTGAACGAGCCATCCGGCAGGACGTAGTACCACTGCACCAGATGTTTATGGACATGTTCCCCGATGAAGGTGGGACCCATCCCCTCATTCCAGCCCATGCTCCAGCGGCCGCAGGCCCTGCCTTCGATAAGCAGACGGGATGTCACATTCGAGCCAGCATCCCCGGTGAACCCCTCGGTATACTGGACGCACTGGTCAAAATTGCGGAACCGCGGCAGCTTGATGCACCAGTTGGCCATCGTCTCCCGGTCGTAGTCGTTCAGGCCGCCTACGATGTGCAGGAAATGCAGGTCCTGCGCACCCGCATGGAGCACGACCTTCTCCCGGTCGTAGTCAGGGACGAAGACCCCCTGCTCGATATTCCAGCTCTGGGTTTCGGTGCGGACAAAACCGGTCTGGTTGGTGAAGAAAAACATCTGGATTTTCTCGCGGAAGGGGAAGAGCGGCGGCTCCCAGACACAGCCCGCCTTCAGGGTGCATTCAAACAGTTTGGCTTCCTCGTTGGCTTCCGGCATCAGCGGCTGACGGGACAGACCATTTCCATCGAACCGGTGCTGGACCGAGCCCCCTTGCAACAGACGGATTTTACTCATATGATCCTCTCCTTTCCCGAATCTCTCAGTCATAGGCCCGGTTGAGCGTGTACCAAACATGATGGATGCGCCCATCCGGCCCGCATTCGAAACGGAACCGGCTCCCATGCGGGATGTATGCAATGTCCCCTTCTCTGAGCGCGGCCTCCTCCTCATCGACCCACAGGGTACAGCCGGCCTGTTCCAGGCAGAGGATAAACTGGTCATAGGTGGGGAGCATATCCTCCGCGACCTTCGAAGCGCCGGGCTGGGCCGGCCGGAACAGTCCCATGTTGTTCGCGCCCAGCTTCCGGTTCTCGATCAGCACGAACGCCCGGGTATTGGCGCCTTCCGCGTCGATGGTGCGCATCGTGTGTTCCCATGCCTGTGAGAACGGCCGGAAGCGCGGAAAAACCATGTGGCTCTTGCCGATCTGGTTACAGTCCTCCTCGTTCATCCGGCTGACAATCCGGATACATTCGAGAGGCTGGCTTCCCGCCTGAATGGCGACCTCCTCCCTGTCAAAATCCGGGACGAATAAAGACGGCTCGGTGATGCTGAACGCCTGTGTTGGGGTGGCCACATACCCGCCCGCTCCGAGGAAAAGGAACATCTGCGTCACTGCCGGACGCGGGAACAGGGGCGGCTTCCAGGCGTATCCGGCCTGTATGGTGCAGCGGAAGAGTTCTGCACGATCACAGGCCCCAGCGAGGACCGGGACCTCTTCGACCGGCCCCTGCTGGTTCCCGGCGGATTTTTTGCTGACCTGAATCATAAGCGAAAACCTCACTTTCTCAGCCGGACGCCAACCGTTTGTTTTTGGTGCCCGGACGTGGTATACTGTTAAGAACCCGTATTCACAACCATTCGACACCGCCTGAGCGGGTCTTTGGCTGGCCTGCCGCGTTGAAAAATCTTGCAATACACAAAGTATTGTCTGCATTTTTTCGCCTTGCAGGGCAGCAAAATCCCTCGCCCATCCGGCATCCTCTGATTATGAATACAGGTTCTAAGACAATAAAATGATATGGAATCCATATAAAGGAGCGGAGTGCGGATGACCCAGCAGGACATCGAAATTTTTTTCGCGGTGGTGGAGAAGCGCAACCTTTCCAAAGCAGCCAGCGCCCTCTATATGTCGCAGTCCACCCTTAGCCATCGGCTGGGGATGCTGGAAAAAGAGCTGAATGCAACCCTGTTCATCCGCCACAAGGGGCACCGCACCCTCGAGCTGACCCCCTATGGACGGGACTTCGTGCGGATTGCCGAGCGCTGGATGGCGCTTTGGGCGGAAGCGCAGGACCTTCACACGATGCATGGGAGCCACACCTTCTATATCGGGGCGGTGGCCAGCCTGATCCAGTACCTGTTCCCCTATCTCCTACAGGAAATCTTCCGGAAGGAACAGCGCCAGATCCGCCTGATGGTCAAGTCGATGCAGTCGGCCGCGCTCTACCCCGCGCTGGAAAACCGGGAGATCGACCTCGGATTTTCGGTGCTGCCGTCGTTTTACAGCAATGTCATCAACCAGCCGCTGCTCAGCGAAGAAAACGTGCTGATGGTGCAGAGCGGTTCCCCGCTGCCGCCGGGGGAATATGGGCCGGATGTCCATCCCAGCGAGCTGGACCCCACTAAGGAAATCCTGTTCCAGTACCATCAGGACTACCGGCACTGGCGCAACTACTGGTTCGGGTACTATGCCGACCCGGCGATCGGGCTGGGGGATGCGCTGCTGGTCAAGGACTTCTTCTCAACCCCCACCGACTGCTGGTGTGTTGCACCGGTCTCGATGGCGCTGGAAATCCAGCGTTCATGCAAGGTTTCCATCCACCGGCTTACCAACCCACCGCCGCCCCGCACCTGCTACCTGCTGACCCACCGGATTCCGCGCACTGGTTATGAAGCAAGCATGGAGCTGTTCATGGATTACCTGGACCGGTTTCTCCGGAACGAAGCGGCAGCGGGGCATCTTCAGATGCTCACCTGACCGCGGCGCGCAGCGCGCGGGTGGCCTCCACGTCGAGGGTGCAGATGCCATCGCTGTCCCGGTTGACGGCCACTTTATACTGGTCGCGGGCCGCTTCGACCGAGACATACCCGTCCGCTACATCGTCGAGCACCTTTTCGGGCGGGCGGCGGAGCGGGTCCCCATAGCCGCCCGAGCCGGGCGTCAGCGCGACAAGGATTTCCCCCTTTTCCATCCGGTTGCCGGTGCTCTTGCCTGGAAGCCGGGTGCGCGCCCCATCCATCTCCCGGAAGAACGCGCCGGTCGCGCCATCCCTGCCGCCCTCCAGGCCATAGGGGGCGAACTTCTGCCGGTCGCCGGTTGCCTTGCACTGGATACCGTCGAGCAGCATCTCAAATTCGCGGTCGATCCCAAGCCCTCCGCGGAACTCGCCTGCCCCGCCGCTGTCGGTGCGCAGGCTGTACTTTTTAATCATGAGGATCGGGAATTCGGTCTCCATCGCCTCGATCGGCATGTTGGAGGTGTTGGTCATGTGGACCTGCACCGCGCTCAGACCGTCGGCGTGCCTGCTTGCGCCCGAACCGCCTGCAATCGCCTCGTGGCAGATCAGGGTATTGCCCGGATGGCGCGGGTCCTCCCGGGTGAACACAGTGGTCTGGCAGGTACTGTTGCAGCCTGCGAGCACCCGTTCGCTGGCGACCTCGGCCAGCGCGCCGAAGATCACATCGGGCAGCCGCTGGGCCGCGTTGATCGTGAGCCCCAGCGGGGCCGGGTCGATCGGGTTGACCAGCGAGCCTTTTGGCGCAACCACCTCGAATACCCGGAAGATGCCGCTGGTGGCGGGGATATCCGCGCCGAACAGCGCCTTGAGCGAATAGAAGCAGGAGGCGAGCAGGGTGTTGTACGAGATGTTCAGCGGCGCCTTGAGCTGTTTGCAGGTTTTGCTGAAATCAAAGACGATGCTGTCGCCCGAGATGCGGATATCCACCGAGATGGTCTGCGGGTCAGGGCTGTTGTCGCCGCCGTCGTCCAGATAGTCGGTGTAAGAGTAGACCCCGTCCGCCACACTGGCGATCGCTGCCCGCAGCCGCCGCTCCGAGTAGTTTTGCAGCTCCTCCATACAGGCGGTCAGCCGGCTGCCATATTTGGCGAACGCCTCCTCCATCCGGCGCGCGCCCACCCGATTGGAGGAAATCTGGGCGGTCAGGTCGCCCTCCCGCTCCTCCCGGACGCGGGTGTTGCCCAGCAGCAGCTGGAACACATCCTCGTTGAGCTTCCCTTCGTTGCAGATGCGGATCACCGGGATCCGGATGCCCTCCTGAAAGATACTGTCGGCGTAGCTGGAGGTCGAGCCGGGAACCATGCCGCCGATGTCCGAATGATGGGCCATGTTGACCACCCATCCGATGATTGCGCCGTCCCCAAAGACCGGCATTGCCACCACGATGTCGGGCAGATGGTTGCCGCCGCCGTGATAGGGGTCATTGCCGATGAACATATCGCCCGGGCGGATTTTGGCCCGGTCGAAATGCTGGTAGATATAGGGAATAAAGGTGAGGAAGGCGTTCAGATGGATCGGCAGATAGTCCGCCTGCGCCACGAGATCCCCCTCCGGGCCTACCACTGCGGCAGAAACATCCCGCCGCTCCTTGATGTTGGTGGAATAGGCGCTCTTGATGATCGAAAGGCAGGTTTCCTCCGCGATCGAGAGCATCAGGTTCCCCACGATTTCGACTGTAACCGGATCGACCGGATTGCGCTTTGTGCTCACTGTTCCTCGCCTCCCTTGTAATTGACATGCAGATTGAGGTACCCGTCGGTGAAGATGCTCCAGTGGGGCGGGATGACGGTTGTGCAGTCCATCTGCTCAATGATCATCGGGCCTTCCGCCTGCAGGCCGGGGACAAACCCGTCGCGGTGATAGACCGGCGTGGAGATGTAATCCTTCTCCCCGACAAACAGTACCTGCCGGATCTCCTGCGGCGCAGGCAGAGCCGCATCCGGCTCGAGCGGCTTACAGACCAGAGCGGGTTTTTCGACCTCTCCGACCGCAGACAGCCGGAAGTTGACCAGCTGCACATGGAATGCCTCGTTGCTGTACCCAAAATTTTTCTCGTGCGCCGCATGGAACTGCCGGATTGCCTCCCCGAGAATCTCCTCAGTGACCGCAGGCTCCCGCAGCGGGATGTTGATTTCGTAGTTCTGCCGCTCATACCGCGCGTCCACCGAGGCAGAGAAGCTGCGCTGTGCGGCGGGGATTTTTTCCCGGTCGAGCAGATCGCTGCCCTCTTCGATCATCTCCTGTAAAACCGCGTTGATCGCGGGGATGTTTTCGGGTTGGGCGAGCATGATGCGGGAACGGGAGAGGTCGAACCGGGTGTCGGCCATCAGAAGCCCGAGGCTGCAAAGGGTGCCGGGGTTGGGCGGAATCAGGACCTTCCGGATGCCCAGTTCCTCCGCGACCTCGCAAGCATGGAGCGGACCCGCGCCGCCAAATGCCATGAGTGCGAAGTCACGCGCGTCGTAGCCGCGCTCCACGCTGACGATCCGGATGGCGCGCATCATGTTTGAGTTCACGACGCTGATGATCCCGGCAGCGGCTTCCGGAAGGCTCAGGGAGGAACGGTCGCAGATGCAGGTCTGGATCGCCTGTTTCGCAAGCTCCAGATCGACCTCCATCCGCCCGCCCAGAATCTTCTTCTGGTTGAGCTTGCCGAGCAGGATGTTGGCGTCGGTGACACACGGGTTGACGCCCCCGCGCATATAGCAGGCCGGTCCCGGGGTCGCGCCCGCGCTCTGCGGCCCCACCTTGAGGGCGCCGCCCTCGTCGATTCTGGCGATCGAGCCGCCGCCCGCACCCAGCGTGATGATGTCGATCATCGGGATACGGGCCGGATATCCTTCGACCAACCGTTCGTTGCTCAGTTGGGGCTTTCCGTCCTCAATCAGGCTGACGTCGATGCTGGTGCCGCCCATGTCGAAGGTGATGATGTTCGGCAGGCCGCACAGCCCGCCCAGATAGGCCGCGCCGATCACGCCTGCCGACGGGCCGGAAACCGCGGTCTTGATCGGACAGTCGATCGTTTCGCTGATCGAGATGATCGAGCCGTTCGACTGGGTGACATACGGGCTGACCTTGACCCCGACCTTTTTGACCGATTCCTCGAAGTGACGGACATACTCCTTCATGACCGGTCCCAGGTAGGCGTTCAGGGCGGTGGTGCTCATGCGGGAATACTCCCGGAACTCGTGGACCAGCTCGTGGGAAACCGAGACGTAAGCCTCGGGGAAATGCTCCCGGATCAGCTCCTTGAGGCGGTTTTCATGGACCGGGTTGAGGTAGCTGAACAGGGTGCAGACCGCGATTGCCTGTACCTTTTGTTTTTTCAGATAGCGGATCACCCGGATAGCGGCCTGCTCGTCGAGCGGGGTTTTGACCGAGCCGTCGCAGAGGATGCGCTCGGGTACCTCGCATTTCAAACCTGCGGGGACGATGCTCTGTGCCTTGGGGCGGAGCAGGTCGTAAAGATTGGGACGCTTCTGCCAGCCGATCTCCATCAGGTCCTTGAGGCCCTCGGTGGTGATGATCCCGATGCGCGCGCCCTTCTTTTCGATCAGAGCATTGGTTGCCACTGTGGTACCATGCGCCAGGTAGGAAATCTGCTCCGCCTGCATTCCGAGCAGTCCAAGCAGCGTCTCGATGCCGGTTACGATCGCCTGGGACGGGTCCTGTGGGGTGGAACTGAGCTTGTAGTTGAAAATCTGCTCGGTTTGGGTGTTGAACACGGACAGGTCGGTAAAGGTACCGCCAACATCCACACCTATCATGTAACTCATGGCTGTATCACCTTTCTTTCCATCTTGAAATCCTGTTTCATATCTGCCGCCCTCCGTTCGGGGAGCTTTTTTACTTGCAACATGCGCTTCACAGGAGAACGCGTTGCGTACCCTGTGGGGTGCGCTCAAAGGCTCTGCCTTTGGAAACCGCAGCCTTTGAACAGGCTGGCGAAACGTTTTAATGGATATGAAACAGAGGGGGTTCTTCCTGATTTTGGGCGCAAAAAGCGGAGGCCGACGCAGCAGCCGACCTCCGCCGGTGCAAAACTCGATCTTTCAACAGAGTTTTTGTCCCATTGTCTGGTTATCCAGTCAGGATTTCATTGCTGTCGCATAGGCGATCAGCTCCGGATCGTTGAAGAAGGATTCTTCCTCAAGCTGGGTATAGAATCCCTGCATGTTTTCGATCCACTCGTTGCGGTCGATGTCGAGGAAGACTGCGCCTTCTTCGATCATCGTGGGGCGGTATGCTTCGAACTCCGCATAGCATTTTTCGTTGTACTCGTCCGCAGCCTCCTGCGCGCAGTCAAGCATGATCTGCTGCTGCTCGGGACTGAGCGAGAGAAACGCCTCGTTTGACATGACGATGCAGTCGAGCGGGTACTGGAAGTTGACTTCCGCGATATAGGGCGCATAGAGGTGGAACTTGGAGGTTGAGAACGACTCGCTGCTCGTCTCGCCCGCATTGACAACCCCCTGCATCAGCGCTTCGGGATACTCGTTAAAGCCGATCTGGTTGACGGTGCCGCCCCAATACTGGAACATCTTCGCCTGGAGCGGGATGTTTGCGACCCGGAATTTTTTTCCTTTGAGATTTTCCGGATGGGTGATGTCCTCGGTGGAGATCAGCACGCGGGGCAGACGGACAAACTCATAGTTCAGGACCTTGAGGTTCGCGTCGTTTGCGAGTGAATCCAGCATCCCCTGTCCCTTTTCAGACGCCATGAATTCAAGTACCGAGTCCGCATCCTCGAACAGGAACGGGACCGACAGGATGCCGAGGTCGTTGCACCAGGTGGAATAGGAGTCGAGCGCGGTGGCAACGCCGCCCTGGTTGTTTGCCATCGTCGCTTCGATCTGTGCGGTGCCGTTGCCGAGCTGGCTGGCCGGATACCATTCGCAGACTACCGCGCCGTTGGTGCGCTCGGTGACATTGGCGCAGAACTTTTCCATCACAACGCTGCCGAGCTTGTCCGGCGCGCTCGAGTTGCCGAATTTCAGCGTAATCGGTTTTTCCGGTGTGGGGCCTGCTGCCTCAGGCTGGCTGGCCGGAGCCGACTCACTGGGCGCAGCCGCCGAGCTGGCGGGCTGGCTGGAAGCCGGTGCGCTGCTCGCGCTCGAGGAACCGCCGCAGCCGCTGAGGGCGGCGCCTGTTAAGCAAAGTGCCAACAACAGGGATAGTGCCTTTTTCATAAGAATATCCTCCTTTATGATTGGGTCTTGAAAATGGGTGCTTTGTGTTTTACATCAATCCCAACAGGGACGGGACTGCGGTGGAAAGCGCGGGGATATAGGTGAGCATCAGCAGCAGGACCGCAAGCGGGATCAGCAGCCAGAGTGCAGGCCGCAGCGCCTTCTCAAAGCTGACGTTGCAGCATTTGCAGGTGGTGAACAGCGCCGGGGCCATCGGCGGGGTGGTGCCTCCGATCATGGTGGTCAGCACCAGCACGACGCCCAGATGCACCAGATCGAATCCCATCTCAAGTGAAAGGCTCATGATGAACGGGGTCATCAGAATCAGGATCGAGCTGCCGCCCATGAAGCAGCCCTCGAACAACAGGATCGCATCCAGCGCGAGCAGCACCAGGAACGGGTTGCTCAGGCTCATCATACCATCCAGTAATTTGCCCATCAGGCCACAGGTGGTAATCATATTGTTGAAAATCTGCCCGGCGCCCATCATGAACAGGACCATCGTGGTGGTGGTCACCGAGGAGCGCAGGGTCTCCCAGAGGTTTTTAAACGAGAACCGGCGGTAGATGAGCGAAAGCACGACCACATAGACCGATGCCATCACGCCGCCTTCGGTAGCGGTGAACATGCCGCCGCTCATGCCGCCCAGCAGCAGCGCCGGTGCACCCAGCGCCGGCAGCGCCTTCACACCGCTTTTCAGCGCGGCCATCAGCGGCTGTTTCGGGGTGGTCGGTGCGATTTCGGGGTTCCGCTTGGCCATGATATAGCACATAACCATCAGGCTGGCCCCCATCAGGACGCCCGGGAGGAAACCCGCCATAAACAGGGTCAGGATCGAGATCGAGGTCATCGACCCATAGATGACGAAGCTGATGCTCGGCGGGATAATCGGCCCAATGCCGGCGCTGGTTGCGGTGACCGCGGCGGAAAAGCCGTCGTCATAGCCTGCGTCGGTCATCGCTTTGACCTCGATCGCGCCAAGCCCGCCCGCATCCGCGATTGCGCTGCCGCTCATGCCCGCGAAGATCATCGACGCCAGCACATTGGCGTGTGCCAGGCCGCCGGTCCGGTGCCCCACGAGCGCTTTCGCAAAGTCAAAGATGTCGTCCGAGAATCCGAGCAGGTTCATATAGGAGCCGACAAAGATAAAGGTGGGGATTGCCAGCATGGTAAAACCAGCCATCGCGTTGGACATGGTATTCGCAAACAGGCTGAAATTGGTCGCTGTCTCAAAGCAGTAGAGTGCAGTGGTGGTCATCATCGAGAACGAGATCGGCACGTCCAGCAGCATCAGCACCAGAAACAGAATCAGATAGACCCAGATGCTCATATAATATCCCCTCCTTCTCTGGCCTTTTCATCCTGCACATAGATGCGGAGGATCTGGCTCAGGCAGACCAGCACGAGCAGAATCCCCATCACGATCATCGGCAGCGCATAGTAGTAGACACGTCCGAACGGGAGCCCGCCCTGCGGCACCGCCTTAGCCTGTACCCGGTAGAGCCGAAGCCCGCCTTCTACCATCAGCACGCTGACCATCCCGCCCAACAGATAGGCCAGCGCATTAACCGCCTTTTTCACCTGTCCCGGCAGGAAGCGCAGGAAAAATTCCACCTGTGCGTGGCCGTTCTGACGGGTCACCACCACCGCACCGAGCGCCGCAAACCAGACCATAGCGGCTGTGACGCCCTCCTCAATGCCGAAGATCGGCGCCTTGAAAAGGGTGCGGCGGAAGATCTGGACCGCCAGCGCAGACATCAGCAGCCCCAACAATGCCGCTGCAATCCGCCACGCAAATTCCACCACCAGATCAATCAGATCGCAGTAGCGCAGCAACAGCTTTTTGGTGTTCACTCGTATCATCTCCCTTTCGTTTTTATCGCGGCGAACAGTTTCACCAGCCTTTTTCAAAGGCTGCGGTTTCCAAATTACAAGAGAAAAAACTTCCTGCGGATGTGAAGCGTCCCCTAGCCGCTCAGGCCGTTGTCTTTCAGCCACGCGACATTCTTGCGCAGCGCCTCATCAGGGTTGAGCAGGTAACGCTTGTCATTGATCTCGAACGACAGGATACCGGTATATCCATTTCGTCGGATCTCCTCCAGATAGCGTGCCATCGGGAAGCTGCCGTCCCCCAGGGCAACATGCGCGCCCGGCCCGTCGGTGAAATGGATGTGGCGCAGGTCGCTGCCCAGATTTTGAAAATACTCGTCAACCGACTCGTCCATATAGTTCATCACGCCGATGTCCATCATGCTTTTCAGGAACGGGGAGTTGACCTCCCGGATCATCTGCGCTGCCTCCCGGCTGGTATTCACCAGATTGGCTGTGGTCGGGGTCAGCGGTTCGATGGTGATGACGACGTTGTTCTCCTGCGCGGTATCCGCCAGCTCCTCAAGGGATCTGCGGCTGTGCGCCCATGAGATCTCCCTGCTCTGGTTATGGTACCCGAATCCGGGGGAAACCAGCATGGTCTCGCAGCCCATCTTCCCGGCGATCCGCAGCGCCTTTTTCAGCATTCGGACGGTGCGTCGGCGGATTGGCTCCTCATCGATCGCAATATTCATCGGGTAGGCGCCCTGTGCCGGACAGAAACTGGACAGCTTCAGGCCGCGTTTCTGGCATTCGCAGATCACCTGCTCAACCAGCAGGCCGTCCACATCGTCCAGAAAGAAATGGGGCATCGCACCAAACAGCTCAATTTCCCGGAATCCAAACCGCTTTGCCGCATCCAGAAAACAGGTCAGCGGGAATTTGATGTAGTGGCAGTTCATCACCGCCAAACGGAACGGGGATTCCACCGGGATATACCGCGCTTGTCCGTTCATGTGTAACCTCCTCCTGCCTGCGGTCAGCTCCGGGGATAGCTGATCAGATAATCCCTCTCCTGCACATAGTGTTCGAACCAGATATAGTGAATATTCCTGCCCGGTTTGCACTGGAGCGAGTGGTCCAGGCCCGCCGGTACATAGCTGAAATCGCCGCTTTCCTGTTCCACTGTTTCCCCGTCCACCGTCAGGAGCATCTCGGTGTCCCCGAACGGGACATTCCACTGGGCAACCGCCGGATGGCCCTTTTCGAAGCACCCTTCGGGCTGGGTACTGTTCTCCGCAGACGCCTCGCCAACCCCCATCAGGACCCGGCAGAGCCGCTTGGTTGGAATGACTGAAAAGCTCCGGGAACTTGCGGATTTGCAGTCCTGGCAGTATTCGGTGCACTGGGACAGTCCCTTGAAGAACGGCAGCTTCATATGGAACGCGTGGAACCGTTCGAGGTCCGCAGGCTTCTGCTCCACAACAAACATCGTGTAGGTCATATCGGTTGCCGCGTGAAAGGTAAAATGGGAGTCCGGGTCAGCGACATAAAACGAGACCTCATCAATGCAGTACGCCCGCTCCGGGGTGATAATCGCTCCTTTGCCATCTGTCAGGCAGAACACCTGCAAGGTGTTTTCAACCATCTCCGGGCTGACCTGGCATCCTGCGTCCAGCCTGCACCGGTAGGCGCGCACCCCGCCTTGATAACTGCCCGCCAGAAGCTCGGCCTGTCCGAACCCTTGTTTCATCTCCAGCCGGATCGCATCCTTTTTCACATACGAAATTGCCATTTTCTTTCCCTCCATTGCCGGTTTCTACTGCAAAGTGTGCAGATTCTGTTGTATCCCCCTCTGCTTTTGTTATTTTCATTGTAGCATGGAACGAATCAGAATAAAAATACTGTTTTTTCGCATTAAATAACGAAAATATTGAGACCTTTTTTATCCAGATATCCTGCTGCAAGGCCAGATGCGGTTTTCCACGCCCATCCCTTTTCATAATTTCCAAAAAACTGGTGTTTTCAGAACGCAAAAAACCCCTCGAAACCCGAGGTTTCGAGGGGTTTGGAGCTAGTGACCTGGCTCGAACAGGCGACCTGCGCATTACGAATGCGCTGCACTACCGACTGTGCTACACTAGCAAAGGATGCCTATTTAGTATAGCAGTTTCGCTGCCGGACGTCAATATCTTTTCGGCAAAATTCTCCCGGATCCAAAAAAACCGTCTCTTCACAACATTTCTCTTTTTTATTCCCTCCAAAATTTCACAAAAATTATACCGATTCCTATTGACGGGCAGGGGGATACGCTATAAAATAAGCCTTATGACCAAACGGTTTCAAATTCCTATGCGGTTTTGGAGCCACTTCTATCCTATCAAATCCTTATGGAGGTAGCGCTATGCTGCTCGCAATCGACATCGGCAACACCAATATGGAATTTGGAGTCTTCAGTGGGAATGAGATCATTGCTTCGTTCCGCCTGGTCACCAACCGCGATATCACTTCGGATGAGATTGGGCTGTTTACCAGCCAGTTCTTTCAGGAGAACAGCCTCGACCGCCGGGACATCAGCGACATTGTGATCGCTTCGGTCGTGCCCCAGGTGATGTACTCGATCACCAACGCAGTCAAAAAATACTTTTATAATAAGGTACCGCTGATCGTGGGGGACAACCTCCCCTTTGACATTGTGAACTGCTACGACAATCCGCGGGATGTGGGCGCCGACCGTCTGGTCGCTGCGATCGCTGCATATAAAAAGTATGGCGGACCATTGATCGTGGTCGATTTCGGCACCGCTACCACCTTTGATGCAATCGGTCCTGCGGGGGAGTACCTCGGCGGCGCCATCTATCCGGGCATCAAAATCTCGATGGACGCGCTCTTCACCAAAGCGGCCAAGCTCCCGCGGGTCGAACTGGTGCGCCCCGCGTCGGTGATCGGGCGCAATACCGTCACCAGCCTCCAGTCCGGGGCGGTCAACGGATATGTCGGGGCGGTCCGCAACATTGTCAGCCTGATGAAACGTGAGATGGGCGGTGACGTGCGGGTCGTCGCCACCGGCGGGCTTGCCAAACTGGTCGGGGACGAAACCGACATCTTCCTCGCGATCGACCGGTCGCTCATGCTCGACGGGCTTTATCTCCTCTATGAATCCTACCAGAAAAAACAGGGGCGGATGGCCCCCTGACAACTGTTTTAACGCAAATGGATACCATTGTGGGAGCTATGGCCCTAGCCTTCTGAAGGCGCTTTATTTGTTTAACAAATATTCCTGTTTGTATAAATTCAGCCAAAAACAACAAAACGCCCGCTGATTTCATCCATCCTGCGGGCGTTTTACAACTCTTTTTGGGAATTTGGGCAGCAAAAAAGCGGTTGCTGGCACAACCGCTTTTTATTGTGTTGAGTGTTGCAAGGCTGATCAGACCCTACGATTTTGAAACTGATTTTTCAGGAGGGTTTCGGGCCGTTTACCGTAGCCCTTAACCTTGATTACATTATATCCTGTCACGCCTCTGAAATCCTCCTTTTTCGGTTACAAAGTGGTTACAAAACGGTAACAGTTGCGAGCCAAAAATAACAAACCGGTAACAAGCTATCCGCGTAGGATCATTCCCGCCTTTTCAGCTGATATAGTCCTCAATTAAGGCGGTAAGCTTCTGGTAATTCTCCACCCGGACCCCCCGCTCCAGTTCTTTCCGATCATATTCAGGGAGCGACTGCACATAAACATCAAACACAAGGTCCGGCTCGACCAGATCATCCGTAAAGACTGCGAGTTTTCCATCATAGGTGCGCAGCAGATATGGGTAACCGGAGGTATCCCTATGGGCAGGAGGCCGTGGTTCGCTGGAGGCGGCCAGCTCGGGCGGGGCTTCCACCGGGGATGCATGCGCCGCCGCAATCGTGATGATCGAGACCAGCACCACGCCGATCAGGGTAAGTAATATTGCATTTCTCATGGGGAACACCTCATCTATCATAGAATCCGAACACTCTTTGGAAGCCTGTGGCAGCGCTGTCCCGCATTACATATCCCATAGGCATCCTATAACATGCGGGTAAACACTTGTTGCTGGAAAACAACCTGCTCCTCTTTGAAACTGGCAGAAGCCGCCTAACCGCTTTCACGATACAGCGGCTGAACCTATTTTTGACGAGGTTTGGATGAAATATACAACCGGGCAACTTTTCCATTATAATATGGGCATTTCCCCGAAATTTCGTTTAAAAAATGGTAACACTTTATCATGGAAGTATGTTATACTATAATGGTTATTAAAGACCCCAGCCTTTTGGACAGGAGGAGATTCCTTACCGATGAGTGCTCACAAAAAACGACGTTCGGCCGGCAGTATCGTTGCCGCAGCGTTCGGGAACTTTTTCCGGTTTATCGCTGCGTTGATTATGGTCATGATTATTACTGGCTGTATTGTTGCATCGGTGCTGACCGTCTACATCCTGCGCTATATCAACGCGGATGAGCAGATCACGCTGGATGATGTGACGATGAAATACACCTCTATTATCTATGCGGGAGACGAGATCGACCCTGAAACCGGTTTGCCCAAGGAACTACAGCAGCTCCAAACCGCAGAAAACCGCATCCCGATCAAAGATTACTCAGAGATCCCAAAACATATGGTGGACGCGCTGGTTGCGATCGAGGACAAACGGTTCTGGGAACATCACGGCGTTGACTGGAAACGTACGATTGGCGCGACCGTCAACCTGTTCCTTCCCTCACGCGCCTCGTTCGGTGGCTCGACTATCACCCAGCAGCTGATTAAAAATATCACCGGCGATGATGACTACCGCATCGAGCGCAAGGTGCAGGAGATTTTCCGCGCCCTCAAGCTCGAGCAGCACTATTCCAAGGAGCAGATTGTCACCGCCTATCTCAATGTGGTGTTTTTCTCCAATCACGCCTACGGCGCCAAAGCGGCGGCAAACACCTATTTCGCCAAGGACCTTTCGGAACTTTCGCTCGCTGAGTGTGCGTCGATCATCGCGATTACCAACTACCCTACCTATTATAATCCTCTGCTCTATCCGGAGCACAACAAGGATCGTCAGGAGGACATCCTCTGGGAGATGCTCGACCAGGGGCGGATCACCCAGAAGGAGTATGAAGACGCAATCAACGAAGAACTGGTGTTCCATACCGAGGTCGCACAGGCGCAGGTTTCGCCGGTCTACAGCTATTTTGTGGACCATGTGATTGAAGAGGTCATCGACGACCTGATGAACGAGTATGGCTACACCTATGAAACCGCCCAGCAGATGGTCAATGGCGGCGGCCTGCGCATCTATACCACCATCGACACCCAGATGCAGGACTGGGTCACCCAGTATTACAGCGATGCCGCCAACTTCCCCGCAGTGGGCAATGCGACCTATCCGCAGTCTGCCTGCGTCATCACTGACCCGAACGGCAAGGTGCTTGCCATGGCGGGCGGCATCGGCGAAAAGAAGGGTATGCGCGAATTTAACCGCGCAACCGGAATGACCCGCCAGTGCGGTTCGTCGATCAAGCCGATTGCCGCCTATCTGCAGGCGATTGAAAACGACATTGTCACCTGGTCGACCAAGCTGGATGATACCCCGGTGAAATCCAGTGCCAAGGCCGCGGGCGGCGAGGAGGAAAATGACGAGGAAAGCCTGAAAAATCTGGTGGGCTGGCCGGTCAACCACTACCGCACCTATCTCGGCCCGATCACGATTGATGAGGCGATCCAGCGTTCTACCAACACCATCCCGGTCAAACTGGTTGAGCTGGTCACTCCGCGCAAGGTGTTCGATTTCCTGCACGACAAGCTCGGAATGGACTCTCTCGTGGACCGGTATGTCTCGAATGGCGTGGTCTTTTCGGACGTGGATCTCTTCCCGATGGCGCTCGGCGGCCTGACCAACGGCGTTTCCCCACTGGAAATGGCGGGCGCTTACCAGATTTTCGCCAACGGCGGCTATTTCACCAAGCCATATTCCTATACGCAGGTGCTCGATGCGACCGGTGACCTGATTCTTGAGAAGGACACCACCCCGCGCCGGGTGATCTCGGAGGAAACCTCAACCATCATTAACAAGCTGATGCAGCGGGTCACCGGAGGCCCGTACGGAACCGGTACGACCGCCCGCTTCCAGCAGGTGCAGGGCATCCCGGTTGCAGGCAAGACCGGTACCACCGACGATGACCGCGACCAGTGGTTCATGGGCGTTACCCCTTATTATGTTACTGCGGTCTGGCTCGGCTTCGATACTCCCGAGCGGATCACCTACTACAGTTACCCGCCGCCGATTATCTACCGCCAGCTGATGGAGCCGCTCCATCAGAACCTCGAACCAAAAGATTTCCCGATTTCCGACCTGGTTGAGGAAAAAACCTATTGTGTCGAGAGCGGCGGTATCGCGGGAGGCGAATGCACAACCGTGGCGACCGGCTGGTACAAAAAGTCCTATGA
>ERZ778516.1663-NODE-1663-length-16457-cov-4.250579_pt1 | contig 16457 bp, 14 predicted proteins | sample MGYA00510342_ERZ778516 | MGnify/ENA primary metagenome ERZ778516 (study PRJEB29527, sample SAMN07138961) | mouse gut metagenome | material: feces | host: mouse | place: China:Nanjing | collected 2016-01-25 ... | reverse complement strand
TACTGTATATATTAATATATACAGTATATGGACGCGCTTGTCAAGTGGTTTTCTGCTAACTATGCCACCAAAATCCCCACACTATTCTTTGTCGTAACAGTTCCCGTACAGTTCCTTTGCCAGTCCCGTGTACTGTGATACAAAACCATTTTTCGCTGCCGTGTAACCGTCCCTGTCATGTTCATACTTTTTCCAGAGCCTGATTTTCATGCGCTCGTACTCCGCCGCTGTTTCCGGATGATCGATCAGGTAATCCCTGAAATACAATTCATCGTTATCCCCCGCAGTTCTCAGATGCAGATGATATACCTTTTCGGCAAATCCATTTTCCGTATACCCCTTGTTAAAGGACATCTGCCCTCCCTCATCCGCCATAAGCAGATACCCGTTCTTTTCAAGGATTTTAGCGATCCTGCCAAAACCACCGCCCGCTTCCACAAGAATATCAATAATTGGCTTCGCCCATATTCCTGCGATCGAAGTGCTTCCGATATGGCTGATACGCACTACCTCTTCCCCGCGCAGTATCCTTTTTAGCGAAACTTCTTCCTCCTTATACCAATCCGCCCAAAAAGCCTTATGCCCGGTCAAAAAAACCGGGAAGAGCTGCCAGAGTTCCTCCAAGGTCATCTCCGCCAGATTCTTTCCCATCCGCACCCTCCCCTTTCTTCCACACCAAAACCGGGTTTTAGTCCTCACGCCTTTCCGCCAGATACATCCCCCGTTCCACAAAATACGGAACCAGGTCATATATACTTTCCCCATTTACCATATGGGCAGTGCAGCTCCCTGGATGTTCCAATGTAAAAGTTTCCCACGCCGTAACCAGATGATCCGTGCGCGGTATCCCATGTGCCTCAAAAATTTTGCATGCTGCGGGAATGTTCTTTGTAAAAACATTGCAGACATTATACTTGCTCTTCATCATCTCATCCTGCGAGATATGCCCGCCAAAGCCAAAGCTCGATAGCCCGTCATGAATCAGAAGTTCCCCTTTTTCCCTGAGAATTGAGAGTGCCGCCTCCTCGTCCAGACCGTCCATATAATAGATATTTTTGTGCATCGGACACGCTTCATCGCCTCGCGCCTGCCTCTCCTCCTCCTGGTTACATGGCACTTCCAAAATAAAAAATACCGGTTCATTTCTATGTGCATGTAAAAATGTCGTAAACAGTGGCAAAAACTTATCCGCTCCGACATTGGCATCAATCGCCATAAGCCCCCTTATTGCCCTTATCACCTCGTACCCCTCCGAAAGCAGGGCTTTATCGGGCACTACGGCTCCCTGAATCATATTTAGCATCTTTTTCCTCCTTCCCTGGCGCATACCATCTAATCCTGTGCAAAACCCATTGTTTCTAACACCAAAAGACTCTTCATCTTCCGCCCCACATGCTTTTTTATGTACTGCCCCACCAGCATGCCAAACTCCGCCATCGCCTCCTCCTTTAAGGAAAAACGGTAAAGCTTAGCACTCGGTGTACCAACCACATACTGCATGGCATAAAGGCAGGCAGGACTTACCCCTGTTAGTACTCCCTCACCATCCCCGCCCGTCTGCTGTTTAAACCTGCACGCACAGGAATCACACACCACGCCGTCCCTGCCGATAAAAAAATGTTTCAATTCCCCGTTCCCCTCATCTTTTTTGCCGCACACGGCACATGCGGATACCTGGGGTGCCTCACCCTCAATACTGATTAGCTTGAGTTCAAAGACCCTCCTGACAAGGGGAAGCGGGAATTTTTTGCTTTCCAAAGCCCTGAGCGACTGATACAGAAGTTTTAACACCTCGCGCTCGTCATTGCCCTCCCTGGTAAAGTAATCGGCAAATTCACAGAAATACATCCCCAGGTAGAGCCGCGCGAGATCTTCTTTAAGCCCCGGAAAATAATTGCTGACCTGAGCGCCCGAAACCGTGTAGGAATCCCTTCCTGCATAAGCGGTGAACTCCCCGTAAGAAAAGGGCTGGCTGCATGCCAGAAGGGGGCTGTTCGGTTTCCTCGCCCCCCTCGCAAATGCATTGATCTTGCCGCGCTCCACCGTCAGTATTGTCAGCCGCTTATCGTATTCTCCCATCGGCATAGCCGAAAGAACCATCCCATTCACGGTGAGCGTCCCAATCATTGTAATCTACCTCATCTTCCTCATCGTATTCGCAGGGCTCCACATCCCTAAGCCCATTCGCACCCGGCATAATGTAGGATTCTGCCATGTTAAAAACCCCCGGCATACCATATTCCTCCGGATAGGTATACGGCTCTGTCGATCCGTAGGATTCAAGCGAACCATAGGATTCCCTCGCATTGTAAGGTTCCCTCGCACATGCCGTGTAATTCAGGTAGTCAAGCACACCGCCCGTCTTCTCAAACCTTCTCCAGTAATTCTCCTGCTTTCCCATAACTGCGCCTCCCTGTCTTTCCTGTCAGTTTACCAAAAAGCCTCCTTGGATTACATAGATAGGTTATCCGCATCCGGGCGATTTTAAACTGCCTAAAACTGGCAGCTACTCCTCATTAGGCGGGCGGTACCCAAAGTTTTTCAACATAGCCTCACTCTCGCGCCAGTCCTTTCTGACCTTTACCCAGAGTTTTAGATTTACCTGCGCATCTAACAGGCTTTCCGCCGCCGCACGCGCCTGCATACCGATTTTCTTTAGCATTGCTCCCTGCTTGCCAATAATTATTCCCTTGTGGGAATCCCGCTCGCAGATAATAGTCGCCTCGATATCAATAAGTTTTCCCCCCGGTCTTTCCTTCATCCGCTCAATCTGTACGGCAATGCCGTGCGGGATCTCATCGGAAAGCAGCCTAAGCGCCTTTTCGCGTATCAGCTCCGCCACAATCTGGCGCTCCGGCTGGTCTGTCACGGTATCCTCATCATAGTACATCGGTCCCTCTGGCAGATATTGAAAAATAACATCGATAAGCCTGTCCGTATTCTCCGCCTTCAGCGCGGAAACCGGCACAATCTGCGAAAAATCCAGTATATTCCTGTATGCCTCGATAAATTTCAGGATTTCCTCTTTTTTTACCGTGTCTATCTTGTTGATAACAAGTATAACCGGAATATCCACCGTTTTTAATTTTTCTGCAATTGCCTGCTCGCCCGCCCCGATATAGGATGTCGGCTCCACCAGCCAGAGCAGCACATCCACCTCCGAGAGTGTGCGCTCCGCCACATTTACCATATACTCGCCCAGCTTGTTTTTCGCCCTGTGCAAGCCTGGGGTATCAAGGAAGATAATCTGTCCCCGCTCCTCGCTGTACACCGTCTGGATGCGGTTGCGCGTGGTCTGCGGTTTACTTGAAGTAATCGCTATCTTCTGTCCGACCAGGCGGTTCATCAGCGTCGATTTACCAACATTCGGCCGCCCGATCAGGGCGGCAAAGCCGGATTTGTAATTTTTTTCCATTTCGTCCACCCTTTATACCAGAGCTTCCACTTTATCGAAAAGTTCCTTTGCATCCGCAATCTTCGCCTCGCTGCCAACCACGCAGAGGCAGTCCTGTTCCATCACTGCCTTAAAGAGAGGTGCGTATGCGCGGATATCCTCCGGTGTCGCGTCAATCCTCTCATCGCGAAGCCTCTGTACTTCCTCGAAAGTCGTGCCCATAAGATACAGGTTGAACGAACGCCGTCCGAGCATCCTCGGGGAAAGAGGAGCATCGAGGTCGCCGGAAGTACCGATAATAAATTTGGTCATCTCGCGCTCATCCGCATCAAAGTCGCGCAGGTATTCCCATGCACGGTCAAAGACCTCGATGGTTTCCTTTAAGTTCGGGTCGCGGTAGGAAACTAACGAATAGCTTTTGCTTATTTCGTCGAAATTGCACAGGCAGCCGTAAGCGCCGCCGTGCACCCTGACTTTATCCCAGAAATAATCCATCGAAAGTATCTTGTTCATAACACTCATCGCGCCGTTTGTTTTTATTCCGGTATCCGCATAGGTACCACATTTTGCCACATACTGCACCTGACCCGGGCAGGTAAAAGCTTCCTTTTCTTTCTTTAACACAAACCCGTAGTTTGCCGGGCAGAAGCGGATATCCCCCTCGCGATTCTTTCCAGGCAGCAGATCCGCAACGCCCTTTAATCCCGCAAGAGCCTTGTTGATCCCTTCCTCCTCCGCCGTAATGCTTACAAACAGGTTTTCCTTCCTGAAAAGGGCAGCGCACAGATTCTTTAACTGCGCCATAACCTCCATGGCCTTCCCGTCAAAATTATCTGCCAGATCGCTCAGGAAACGGTAGTAAGCTATGCCGTTTATCTGGTCGAGGAACACCGATTTCTCATACTGGCAGGCAAGTGCCCTGCGCACCGCCACACTGTGTGAAGTCCTCATAAGTTCCATCTGCTTTTTGGAGCGCAGCTCTAAGACTATATCCTTTAAGCGTGCCACATCCTCCCATTTTGTGCAGTGGATCATCTCGTTTATAAGTTCGTATGCCTTAGGCAGCTGGTCATACATTGCCTTGGCAGAAAATACATACGCCGGGCGGTAGTAGGAAACATCGCCATCCTTCTGATAGGTTTCAACGCTTGTGTAGACACCTCCGGTCCCGATCTTCATCTCATTGTCAAATTCCTGGTAGGTATAATTTTCGGAATCAACATATCCGAGCACCGTTGTCAGAAGCCCAAGGTACGGCACCTGTTCCTTTGTCAGATGGTTCGCATCAAACATAAGCTGCACATAGGCGATACCATTTGTAAACACTTCCTGCGTCAGGGCTACAGTGCCGTGCTCCGCCCTCTCTTTTGTCAAGATTGGGAGTGCCTCCCTCTTCACATCGGAGCGCTCAAGCCTCGGGAGAGTTTCAACCACTTCCTTTGAATCCGGTGTATCCTGATATTTCTTTAAGCCTTCCTGCTTTTGTTTGATTAACGCTATATCTTCCTCAGTAAGTGTCTCGCGGTACGCCAAAAGCTTATCCTTCAATTTCTTTTCCATCTTCCCAGTAAGACCCGCCTCCGGCTTCATAATAAAGACCGTGGCATGTTCCGGGTTAAGCAGGTACTTGCGGATTAACTCCTCATAATACCCGGTTCCGATCTCTTTTTTCAATTCCGCATACAGATCATTGCAGCGCAGGTATTCAAATGCCTTATCATCATTGTAAAGCCAGGTGGCGAACATCATCATATTCATCATCAGACCCTTTGGATAATATCCGTAGTCCGCCTCGCGGTATTTGAATTCCGCAATGTTAATCTCCGCGCGAAGCGAGCGCTCCGGCACACCTTCCTCCACAATCCTTGTAAGTTCTTTCTTTATAATATTAAGGAATTCTTCCTTCTTTTCCTCGTCCGTATCCTTGGCGATAATGGAGAAGAACGGCTGCTGTACCCCCTCATCAAAATTACTCATGATATTCGGGGATATACCGGCTTTAATAAGCGCCTGGTAGAGCGGTCCAACAGGGGAGAGCAGGACGCGGTTAAGAATACCCATCGCCGTGCACAGCTTCGTATCACAGCTATCCCCGATCATCATATTGTAGCTTAGATAGGTCTTTCCCGCTGTATCCTCGCCTTCGGCAACCGGATAGAATGTAACAAATTCCTTTGTCTGCCCGAATGGCTTCTGGTATGCTATCGCGGAATCCACCTCAATCGCATCATATTTGGAAAGATACTCCGAATCCAGCCACGTAAGCCTTTCCTTCACATCCATATTGCCGTACAGGAAAATATAACTGTTGACCGGATGGTAAAACTTCCTGTGGAAGTCAAGATAATTCTCGTAGGTGAGATCCGGTATATTCTCCGGGTCGCCGCCGGATTCCACACCGTAGGCATTATCCGGGAAGAGCGAATGCATAATCCCGCGGTAAAGCACCTGGTCCGGGGAGGAGAATGCCCCCTTCATCTCATTGTAAACGACACCGTTGATTGCGAGGTTCCCGTCATCCCCCACCTCGTAATGCCATCCTTCCTGCATAAAGATTTCCTCGTGGTGATAGATATTCGGATGGAACACCGCATCCATATACACCGACATCAGGTTTTTAAAATCCTGCGTGTTGCAGCTTGCCACCGGGTACAATGTATGATCCGGCCATGTGAAGGCATTGAGGAATGTATTTAGCGACCCCTTAATCAGCTCCACAAACGGGTCTTTGAGCGGATATTTCTCCGAACCGCAAAGTACGGTGTGCTCAATAATGTGCGCAACGCCCGTGCTGTCCTTTGGCGGCGTGCGGAACCCGACTGAAAATACCTTATTCTCATCGTCATTTGCGAGCACGCAGATGCGCGCGCCCGATTTTTTGTGGCGCAGCATAACCCCCTGGCTGCGGCTGTCCTTCAACTCTTCCTCATACACCAGCTCATAAGCGGGTGTTAACATTTCATTTCCTGTCATTTTCTTATTTCCCCTTTCTTTTCTTTAATTTTACTGGTAAAGCGCTCAAGCCCCTCCATGGTATTCATCACTTGCCCGAGCAGGCTGGTCGCATTATCCGCCTCCCGTTTGTTCTTCTCACTGATATCGGCCGCCTCCTGCGAACTCGCAGTAATCTGCTCGCTGGTGGCGGAGAGTTGGCTGATATTATCCACAATCTTATCATTTGCCGTCGCAAGCGCCGCAATCTTGCCGTCAACCTCCTCCACATTCCTTGCAAGGGAGGTGATATTGCTGTTAATTTCCGCAAAACTTGCCGATGCCATATCAATGCGGTCATTCTGTTCCTCCGTCGCTTTAACAGATTCCGCCACCGCCTCGGTTGCCGCACTCGCATTCTCCACCAGCTCCCCGATAATCCTCGCGATATCCTCCGTGGATGTGCGCGTCTGTTCGGATAGTTGTCTGATCTGTTCTGCCACCACTGCAAAACCGCGGCCGGCATCCCCCGCCCGCGCACTCTCAATCGAGGCGTTTAAGGCCAGGAGGTTGGTCTGTGTGGATATGCTGAAAATAATATCCGCGATACTTTGCACTTCCTTCATCTTTTTCTGGAGCTGCTGCATGGAATCCGAAACCCCGACATTGCGCGCGTTGATCTGTCCTGCCTGCTCCCTCATCTGCTTCATGACACCCATACTCTCATCGACCGTCCGCCCGGAATTTTCCGCTAATTCCACCATATCAGTAGAAAGCATCTGTGTCGCGCCGATCGCATCCTGTATCTGCTGTGTCATAACGGTCTGTTCCTGGATATTGTTCGCCATCGCCTGCGTTCCGGTTGCAATTTCCTGAAGCGAATCGTACACAACATTTGCGGAATCCTTCAGCCTGCCGACAAGCTCCGTCACCCCGGTGGTTCCCTGCGATACCTTATCGGCCGTCTTTAGGATATCCTGCATCATAATCTCCTGTAATTTCTTTTCATCCTGCATCGTATAATAGGAATCATGGTCGAAACGCTTCACCCATTTTATGACACGCAAAACGGCGACTATAATCATAATCAGCACAAAGAAAATACTGAACTGATCTGTATTCATCGTCCCCATTCTGCAAAGATTCATAAAGCGCAACAGCAGGGCTGCCCCCACCATCCCACATATGATCTTTTCTATTTTCATGTCATAATACAAAATCGATGCGATCAGGACAGGCACTACCATAAACACATCACCCGCATTATTTGCCGTTATGGCAAAAAACATGCACGCGGTCACATAAGGTATCTGGCACACATAGCGGAATGATTTCTCCTTCGAGAGTTTTACAAGGCTGAAAATATTGCATAATATCGTGGCGGCAAGCATCACAAGTATTATGGACTTTGTCACGCTGCGCGCGCCGTCAATCACTGTCATCACGCCGGTAAACAACTGCAATACCAGGATTCCAAGCCCCACTGTCCGGTTTGTCCTCTCCTGGCGCTCTATGCGGTCGCTGTAGCGGCGCACCTTAACTTGAAAATCTCCTGCGTTTGTGGAATAATTTTTCTCTCCTGTGTTATCCATTTCGATCGTCCCCCATCTTATATGTTATTCTATACTTAAATTGAGAACAGAACCCACCCCAAAATACTTTTTAACCCTATCGCACTGAAAACTTATAAATTGTTACCGAAGTAAATTCCTCCCCTGCGGCAAGCCTTCCTCCCGGGAAGGATGGGATATTTACCGTGTTCGGGAAAAACTGTGTTTCAAAGCAGATTGCATCGCGGGAATGGTAAATTTTTCCACCTTTTCCTTTCTCCACGCCGTCAATATGGTTCGCAGAATAAAACTGCATGCCTGGCATGTCGGTAAAGACCTCCATCACACGCCCGCTCTCCTCCTCGTAAAGTTCAGCTACCCTTTGCAGACATAAAAATTCATCAGTCGGTTCTGTCACATCCTCAAGTTCGACAGACCTGGCATAATCCTGCCTGTTCAGCACATAATTATGGTCGTAGCCAAAGCCCAGTTTTAACGGCTCATAATCCGCCCCAATATCCTGACCAATTGTCTTCATCGTGCGAAAATCCATCGGGGTTCCGGTTACATCCAAAAAACCGCCCGTTGGGATCAAACCCGCGTCCGTTTCCGTAATCTTATCCGCATTAATCCACACTTTATGCCCGAGCACCGTCCCGCTGCCCTCCCCTTTTAAGTTAAAGTAGGCGTGGTTTGTCAGGTTGAGGACGGTATCCTCATCGGATACTGCCCCGTACTCAATCACAAGCTCATTGTTATCGGTGAGCGTGTATGTAACGGACAGGTCAAGATTGCCCGGGAATCCCTGCTCCATATGCGGACTTAAACGCGAAAACTCCACGGACATACTCCCCTCCATCTCGGAAGTTTCGACCTCATACATATATTTACTGTAGCTCTTCGTCCCGCTGTGAAGGCAGTTTTCCCCATCATTTTTCGCCACCTCATAGGTTTTGCCGTTTACGCTGAACTTTGCCCCCGCAATGCGGTTGGCAACACGCCCCAAAAAAGAACCGTACCCCGGGGCATTCCCCTCATACCCCGACACATTGTCATAACCCAGGTTAACATCCACAAAATTTTTGTTGCGGTCCGGCACAATGATATCAACAATCACCGCACCGAAATCCGATACCGAAACTTTCATGCCAGCGGCATTCTCCATCGTATAGAGCGTTGCCTGCTCCCCGGCCTTTGTAACTCCGAAACTTTTTTTTGTTATGCCCATAGATCCCCCGTTTCTGCGCCGCGAAAGGCGCTTATGATTTCGCAATGATGCAGAACGTTATAACATCAAAGATGTTATCATCTCCTGATGTTATATCATCTTGCGACATTATACCATTTCCGTGCCCTGTTGTACAGTAAAAAAACGCCAAAAAACCAAAAGGGCCATCCTCTCGGATAGCCCCCAATCATTGCGTTTCTAACAATAAAACAATTTTCTGTATAAATTTTTCTCAAATTATATATAAGAAAAAGGTACGCTAAAAACTTGGTGATTATAATTTGGTTACGTTTGTTGCCTGCGGTCCCTTCGCGCCCTGTACGACATCGAATTCAACCTGCTGACCCTCATCGAGCGACTTAAAGCCCTCCATGTTCAGCCCGGAATAATGTACGAATACGTCGTTGCCTTCCTCATCGGAGATGAAACCGAATCCCTTCTGGTTGTTAAACCACTTAACTGTACCTTTCATGTGTAGTTCCTCCACAAAATATTTCTTGGTTGCAACCCTTTGTTACAACACCATTATCATACCATCTTTCCCAGCTATTGTCAAACACTTTTTTATATTTTCTTAATATTTTTGTAAAGATTCCCAAAAACTGGATTATGGCTGCTCTTCGACCTCCTTTACAAGTGCAATGGAAAGCTCCGTCAACTGCCCCTCGTCCACCAGATTTGGTGCCTCCGTCATCAGGCAGGAAGCATCTTTTACCTTAGGGAAGGCGATCACATCGCGGATGGAATCCTCCTTTGCCATCAGCATCACAAGGCGGTCAAGCCCGTATGCAAGCCCCGCATGCGGCGGAACCCCGTACTTGAAGGCGTTTAACAAAAATCCAAAGCGGGCGTATGCGTCCTCCTTGGTAAACCCTAGCGCCTCGAACATCTGTTCCTGGACATCGCTCTGGTAGATACGCACGGAGCCGCCCCCGATCTCCGTCCCGTTCAGCACAATATCATATGCCTTGGCGCGGACTTTTGATGGCTCTGTAAGAAGCATTGGAAGGTCTTCCTCCATCGGCATGGTGAACGGATGGTGCATCGCCACAAAACGCCCTTCCTCCTCCGAGTACTCAAACAGCGGGAACTGTGTTACCCACAGGAAATTATACTGGTTCTTATCAAGAAGTTCCAGATTTTTCGCAAGCTCTAAGCGCAGGTTTCCCAGCACATCATATACTACCTTGTCCTTATCCGCGGCAAAGAGAAGCAAATCCCCCGCCTCCCCGCCCATCGCCTGGCAAAGTTCATCCACTTCCACATCAGTAAGAAACTTGGCAAATGAAGATTTTTTGGTGCCGTCCGCCGCAATCGCAAGGTATGCAAGCCCCTTTGCGCCAAAACCCTTCGCAGATTCCACAAGCGCGTCAATCTTCTTGCGCGGCATGCCCGCCTGTCCTTTCACATTGATACCCCGGACTGAGCCGCCCGCTGCAACCGCCCCGGAAAACACGGAGAAACCGCTCTCTTTTACAATCCCGCTTACATCCTTTAATTCCATGCCAAATCTTGTATCAGGCTTGTCCGAACCATATCGGTCCATCGCTTCCTGCCAGGTCATCCTCTGTATCGGCAATTTCACCTCAACGCCGAGCACTTCACGGAACAATTTTTGCAAAAGCCTCTCGTTCACATCGATTACATCGTCCACATCGACAAACGAAAGTTCCATATCAATCTGCGTGAACTCCGGCTGGCGGTCGGCGCGCAGATCCTCGTCGCGGAAACATTTCGCAAGCTGGAAATAGCGGTCGTACCCGGAACACATTAAAAGCTGCTTAAATATCTGCGGCGACTGTGGAAGGGCATAAAAATTCCCGGGGTGCACGCGGCTTGGCACAAGATAGTCCCTCGCCCCCTCAGGTGTTGATTTGCATAACATCGGGGTTTCGATCTCAAGGAATCCCTCATCGGAAAGGAACTGGCGCGTAAACGTTGCAACTTTGCTTCGCATCATCAGATTTCTTTGCAGGTCCGGTCTGCGCAGGTCAAGATACCGATATTTTAACCGCAGCTCCTCCTTTGTTTTTGATTCTTCCTCAACCGGAAAAGGCGGTGTCTGCGCCTCCGAGAGAATGCGGAGTTCATTTGCGCGTATCTCAATCCTGCCAGTCGCAAGATTTTCATTGACTGCGCCGGAGCGCACCTCCACGCGTCCCACCACCGCGATAACAAACTCGCTGTGAAGTTTTGACGCTTTAATAAAGCCCTCGGCTCCAATATCGTTCTCCTCAAATATAATCTGCAAAATCCCGGAGCGGTCCCTCAAATCGACAAATATAATCCCGCCCTTATTCCTGCTTTTCTGTACCCATCCCATCACCGTCACGGTCTTTCCAATACACTCCTCGGTCACTTCCGTACAGCGGTGCGTCCGGTGCAATCCCTTCATTGACTCTGCCATCTCACCCGGCCTCCTCTTTCAACATAATATTCCATCCTTTAAAACAACCCACCTCTCACAATATTCTGGGATAAATTTCTAAAAATCATCATATTTTTCCCACAATATACTCCACAAGCTTATCAAGCTCCACCTCGGTCTGTTCGCCGGTTTCCATATTCTTCACGGAAGCCCTGTTCCCCGCAAGCTCGTCCGCGCCCAGTATCACGGTATTCTTTGCCCCGATCTTGTTCGCATACTTCATCTGCGCTTTTACGCTCCTTGAAAGATAGTCCGTTTCCGTCACAACCCCCGCCGCGCGCAGGGTGGTCACAAGCTGATAAGCCTTCGCTTTCGCCCCCTCCCCAAGGATGCCGACATAAAGTGCAACCGGTTCCGGTTTAACAGGCGCAACCTTCTCTCTTTCAAGGAAATAGAGGATTCGCTCGATCCCTATGCCAAAACCCACCGACGGGATATCCTGCTTTTCGTCGATCTCATGTACCAGACCGTCATACCGGCCGCCCCCGCAGAGCGTAAAACCCTCGGAATTGACAAATTCAAACACGGTTCTCGTATAATAATCAAGTCCCCTCACAATGCCCGTATCAACCTCATACGGAATACCAAGTTCCGCAAGCAGCCCCTGCAGCTTAGCAAAATGTTCTTCACATTCCCCATCCAGGTAATCAATCGTGCGCGGGGCATCCTTCATCACCTTTTTGCACTCTGGCACCTTACAGTCAAGGACGCGCAGCGGGTTCTTTGCCATCCGCTCGCGGCAGGTTTCGCAAAGACAGTCCTCGTGCGCCCTCAGATATGAAAGCAGCGCCTCATTGTAAGTCCTGCGGCAGTTTTTGCACCCGATACTATTGATATGCAGCTTCGCGTCCTTTAATCCGAGCTCCCTGATAAAACTTGTAAGAAGCGTAATTAACTCAACTTCCGCAAGCGGGTCCGGCGAGCCGACAAACTCCACGCCAAACTGGTGGTGCTGGCGCAGCCTGCCACTTTCCGGCTTCTCATAGCGGAACGCCTGCGTAAAATAAAATAGTTTGACCGGCTGCGGCTGCGAGTGCATCCCGTTTTCTAAGTACGCCCTGATCGCCCCCGCCGTCCCCTCCGGCTTCAGCGTCACACTGCGGCCACCCTTGTCTACAAAAGAATACATTTCTTTTTGTACTACATCCGTCGTTTCGCCCACACCGCGCGAAAACAACACCGTGTGCTCGAGCACCGGTGTGATAATTTCTTTAATATTGTAGACCTTACACAGCCTCCTCGCCTTCTCCTCAATCAGGGTGCGCTGCTGCATGTCCGCCCCGTACCAATCCTGTGTTCCCTTTGGTCTTTGTGTAATCATTTCCTACCTCATTTCCATGCCAGTGCATACCGCGGGAATCCCCTCGGCATTCCTTCGATATTCTGATAAACGGTATCTTTCCCCCACCCGGAATTTCCACTTCCCGCGCACATCCTCACGCAGCTTTTCCATTCCTTCGGGCTTACCAGTGCCCATATCCGCACCCTTTCCCCCCGCAAACATGCAATCGCCGCGCTTTCTGAACCCGGCATTTACATCGCCTGCAAACTTCCAGATCTCCCCGATTTCCTCCGAGTGCACAAGACTTAAAAAAGCCAGGAACACCCGCATATCAAAATGCCTCGCCTCGTCAATCATCATCTCCACCGCGGTGCTGCTGTCAAAAGCCCCCCGGTAAGGCCGCTCGGAAATCAGTGCCGCGTACACATCGCAGATGCGCAGAATCCTGGCGGCAAAGGGAATTTTGTCGCCGCGCATATTGTCTGGATATCCTGTCCCATCATAGTTTTCATGATGGTGGAGCACCGCTTGCAGCAAAAGCTCGGAGAAACCGCCGAACTGGCTTAACTTATCATAGCCAAGTTTCGGATGCATGCGGACATATTTCATCTCCTCAACCTGGAGTACAGCGTTATCACGCCCGTACAGATACTGCCCAATCTGGAGTTTTCCGATATCATGCAGTATCCCCGCTCTCATGATTTCCCTGTAAAATATCTCGTCGCAGCCAAGCTCAATGGCAAGTAGCCCCGCAAGGTTTCCCACCAGAATACCATGGTCAACCGCATCGAACATATCATTCTCCACCGCATTTTCCGTTCCGAAAACGGACCATAAACGCTCATCCAAATCCTGCTGCATTCCACTGCACCCTTTCTTCCAATATTTTACAGTTCATCCCCATACTCACAAAGGAAGTTCTCCTTGCGCGCAATCATCTCGTCAATCCTCCCTATATAATCCCTGAGGCTTTTTACATTTTCCACCCGCACCATCCTCCCGCCCCCCGGCAGGATAAATTTGGAGGTTGCCCCCGCGCCGAGCGCAAGGATTGTCTGGCGCTCCTCCATTATCAAAATATTGTAGAGCCCCTCCTTGCCGCGCCTTGCGTAACCGATGTTCTCAAGGTTCTCCGCCATGTTCTTCTGCCGGTACAGGTAGTATGGATGATAATTATTTTCCCTTGCGAACTCGCGGCTTACGCGCAGCATTTCCTGCACACCGCAGGCTTCAAGACCCGCGTATTCATCCCGGTTCGTATTCAGGCGGGCAGCCCGCTTTACTGCCAGTGTATGTACCGTCAGGTTGTCCGGTGAAAGTTCCCCGATACGCGAGAGTGTTTCCTCCACGTCCTGCGGCGTTTCTTTTGCAAGTCCCAAGATGATATCCATGTTGATATTGTCAAAGCCAAGTTCCCGCGCCATATAAAAAGTTTCACAAATTTCCTCAACCGTATGCCTTCGCCCGATCAAATCAAGTGTCGCCTGCTTCATTGTCTGCGGATTAATGGAAATGCGCTTGATCCCGTGATCGCGCAAAACAAGAAGCTTCTCCCTCGTAATACTGTCCGGTCTTCCTGCCTCCACCGTGATTTCCTGCAAAAAAGACAGGTCGAGGTTCTCCTCCATAAAGGTAAAAAGGCGGTCAAGCTGCCCCGCGGACAGAGTGGTCGGCGTACCCCCGCCCACATAAACGGTCTGCAAGTGTTTCCCCTTTATCGCCCCCCGGCTCCCGGCATAGCGTATTTCCTTAAAGAGTGCCTGCAAGTATTCTTCCACCCAAATGCCGTGGATGGCAAGAGGGTACGACGGAAAAGAACAGTAATAACAGGTACTTGGGCAGAACGGGATGCCGATGTACATACTGTAGCCTGCCCGGTAATCCATCCCCCGTAAAATCTCACACTCCGTCTTTGCAACCGAAAGACTTGTCGCTATCTTTTCATCCGTGCAGAAATATTCTTCCCGCATAAAGCGGGCGATCTCCTCCTCGGGCACATTATTCTCAAGCCTCTCCAAAACCTGTTTGGTCGGGCGGATTCCGGTTAAAATCCCCCACGGCAGGCGCACGCCGCTCACCTTAGAAAGAGCCAGATAGAGCGGGCGCATCAGGTTATTCCGGTATTCCCTGTGACGGGCATCTTTTGAGAGGGTTAGCTCCATCCCTTTTTTGATGTGGAATTCATCCGCAATAAAGCAGTCCCCATTCCTTACCGCAAAATAACCATCCGATTCCATCAAATAAAAGGCGTAGTCCGGGAAAAATTCCCCCTCTTCTTCTGCCGGGAAAGCATCATTTAAAAACCGGAGCCACTCTGTTATACCGCAGAGTTCTTCCTGTATTTCTTCTTTTTTGACCGCGAATTCACAGCCGGGATAAAACGCCTTGATCAGCGGTTTTAAATCCTGCTCAAAATCCGCGCCCCAGATCATCATTCCAAACATCAGTACAGATATCCTTCTTCATTAACATATGGATTGTTCATTTTTTCATAGGCGATATCCGTAAAAGATCCATGCCCCGGATATACCTTTGTTGTATCCGGCAATACAAAAAGCTGCCCTTTTATGGATTCAATAAGTACTTTCGCATTCCCCCCGGGAAAATCCGTGCGCCCCACCGACTCAAAAAACAGGGTGTCACCGGAAAACAGAATACCCTCGCCATCAAAGTAAAAGCACACGCCCCCCTTCGTATGCCCGGGCGTTGCAATCACTTTGCAGGAAAGAGAGCCAAATATCAGTTCCTGCCCGTCTTTAAATGTTTCATCCGGCACAACGCTTGATAAAAAACCGAACGCCCTCCCCATATTCAGCTCCGTATCCATACAGATTTCCCGCTCCGCCTCGCTGCAATAAAGTTTTACCGCAAACTCCTGGCGCAGTTTTTCCGCCGCCATAATATGGTCAAAATGTCCGTGCGTCAACAAAATAGCCTTTGGGATAAGCCCCTTTTCCCTGATCTTCCCCGCTATTTTCTCCGCTGATGCACCCGGATCAATCACAACCGCATCCCGCGTTTCCCGGTCGGAAACAATATAACAATTTGTCATTACGGCTCCCACCGTAAGCCTATCCACCGTCATCCCGTTGTCCTTTCCACATCAAGCACACTCTCAATCCCGCGCAATTTCGCAATCAGTGCGGCAAGCTGCTCCTTCCCGTCAATTGCAAACCCGACATCAATCGTCACCCTTCCCTGCTTGCCGGTGCGCGCAACCAGATTGTTCAATTCAATTTTATTTTCCGTAAACACACGGGAAATATCTAAAATGATACCGTTGCGGTTGTTCGCATAGATCTTGATCTCCGCGTTATAGCGGATGCCATCCCCATGTCCCCCCGACGCGCTCCACTCCGCATCGATCAGCCTCCTGCGCTCCTCCTCGGTAAGGTTCATCACATTGATACAGTCCGTGCGGTGGATGGAAACTCCGCGCCCCCTCGTCACAAAGCCGACAATCTCGTCGCCCGGCACCGGGGAACAGCATCTTGAAAAATGTACCGCCACATCATGGACACCCTGCACCACAATCCCGCCTTTTGCGTGAACCTGCGCCACCTTGTCATTTTTGATCTCGGCAACCGCCTCAAGCACCTGCTCATCGGTTATTTCCTTCTTGTGTTTCTTTTCATACTCCTCTA
>ERZ778516.1655-NODE-1655-length-16483-cov-11.800463_pt1 | contig 16483 bp, 10 predicted proteins | sample MGYA00510342_ERZ778516 | MGnify/ENA primary metagenome ERZ778516 (study PRJEB29527, sample SAMN07138961) | mouse gut metagenome | material: feces | host: mouse | place: China:Nanjing | collected 2016-01-25 ... | reverse complement strand
TGCTGCGCAATCCGCTCGCGCGCGGAGAATGCGCTGTGCGCATTCTTTTTTATAGGAGGCTTCCGCTTAAGCCCCGATGTTTTTCAGAGGGGTTTGGGGTTCGGTTACATTTTAAATTTTAAGGAGTGGAGTTATGACAAAAAATGCAGCAAATATTTTAGAAATTATCAACCATTCGGTTTCCCATTTAACTGCAGAACAAATCCACCAGCAGTTAAAAGCGGAAAACAAATCCGTTGCCCAAGCCACTGTTTACAACAACTTATCTTCCTTGTACCAGCAAGGGATGATACGGAAAATTTCAGTGGAAGGGTATCCAGACCGGTATGATAAGATACGCCGGCACGACCATCTGGTATGCAGGAACTGCGGGAAGCTTTCTGATATCCTGCTGGAGGACCTGACGGAACAGATCCAGAAGCAGGTAAGCATCCCTATGATTTCCTACGATTTAAAAGTGAACTACATATGTGACGAATGTAGGCAGAAAATGCAAAATACTTAAGGCTGAAAGGACAAAACATTATGAGATTAAGGAAAAAAGCGTTCCATGCCGCCATTGCATCTATTTCAAAGCTGGCGGATATGCAGTATGAGCCAGCAAACGGGGAATTAAACAATATCCACCAACGGCTGACGGCAGGGCGGAAAGAATTTGAGCAGGCCGTCACAAAAACCATGGATGCCGTGATCCAGATGAGCTCCATGGATTTAACCTTAGAATCAAACGTAGCAGCTATGGAGCAGATTAACGATTCCATTTCCGGTGCCCTTGAGGCAATCGGCGCATCCACCGAACTGACAGCCGAAATCTCCACAGAAGCGTCCCGGGCGCACAGCAGCCTGACAGATACGATTATTGAACTGTCTGACGAATCTGCCGGGATCATGAAGGACATACGCGGCAGCGAGCGCGCCCTTACTACCATTACGGAGCTGTCTGCTTCCACCAGTTCCACTGCAAGGGATATGAAGGAGGATATCTATGGGCTCCTTGAAATTATACAAAATATGAACGAAGCAATTGCCGCCATCCATGCCATCTCTGCCCAGACCAACCTTTTGGCTTTAAACGCTTCTATAGAAGCAGCACGCGCCGGGGATGCCGGACGGGGATTTTCCGTCGTCGCAGAGGAAATCCGGAAGCTTGCAGATGAAACAAAATCCCTGACCGGGCGCCTTGGCACCTTTATCAGCGATATCCAGACTGCTTCCCAGAAAAGCTCCTCCAGCGTAGATACCACGGTAGCCAAGCTGGAAGAAATTGACGGGACAATAAAAAATGTATGGAAGCTTACCGAAAACAACCGGATTGGCATGGACCATATTACAGACTCGGTTTCCTCCCTGGCTGCTTCCAGCGAAGAAATCAGCAGTTCCATGACTGAACTGGATAACCAGATACAGCATGTGAACGAGCAGTGCCAGAGCCTGAAAGAAAATGCCGACTCCCTGGCTTCTGCCAGCCATTCCATTGGAGAGCTTGTGGAACCAGCCAAAACCATCGAAACACAATTGGATGAATCCACAAAAATTATGGGAACGATGGCCCGGGATGCATTTTATATGCTGGACAACCAAATTGTCCTCAACTGCCTGAACAGTGCAATTGGCGCCCACAAAGACTGGCTGGGCACCTTAAAAAGCATCGCCCAGTCAGGGAAGCTGCGGGTACTGCAGACAGACTGCACCAAATGCGGCCTGGGGCACTTTTATTATGCCTTCCACCCCATAAACCCAAGGATTACAGGCCTGTGGGAAGGCCTTGGCAGCAAACACAAGGATTTCCATGCTTATGGGACAGAAATGATTTCCGCTGTATGCGCAGGGCGCACGGAGGAACTGATGGAGATTTATGGGCAGGCGGAAAGCTGCTCCAAGGAACTGATTTCTGATTTCCAGCGGCTGATTCAGGAGATCCAATCCTTGTCGGCGGAGCATGTGCGGATTTTTGAATAAGTGCCTGCGGCGGAAAACAGCCATATTTGTACATAATGGGGAGCTACTGTGTGCCACACTCAAAATGGCAGTGTTTCCGCAACAGATGGCATATTTTCTTTTTCTCCCTTGCATTTTTGGCTATTATATTGTTAAATCAACCCCAAAACCAAAACATATGTCCTGTTCCAAAAAATTTTTGCAGCACAATACCCTCACAACCCTCATTATTTAAAAAGAGGAATGAGAATTTCTATGGAAAGAATCTATGAGAAAGAGATCATCGAAAACTGCATTGCGAAAAGTAAATACCATGCCGTGCTCCGTCCGTTAGATTTGAATTATACTTTAACCAACTATGAAAAAGGAGAATTGGCAATTTTGCCGTTCCAGAGCGAAAAGGGCTGTCGCATTAAGCAAAACATATACAAAATATAGTATAGAAGAATGATTTATACCAACTATATCTTGTATCATTTTTCTTAATGCGACAGCTCCCTCTATATCCGGCCAGCCCTTCCCTGATATTAAATCCCCAAATTCGTATAGCCCATCAGGCTTTCATCCACCTCCCGGGCGGCTTCCCGCCCTTCCCGGATGGCCCAGACTACAAGGGACTGGCCGCGGTGCATATCGCCGGCAGTGAACACGTGCTTTACATTTGTGCTGTACCGGCCCTTGGGGGCTTTTACGTTCGTACGCCCATCCAGCGTGACACCGAAGGCGTCGGCAATGTATTTTTCCGTCCCTAAAAAACCTGCTGCAATCAGGGCCAGGTCTGCGTCCATCCGGCTTTCGGAGCCGGGAACCTCCGCCATTATGGCGCGCCCTGTTTTTTCGTCTTTTTTACTTTCCAGCTTTACGGTAACCAGCCCGCAGAGCTTCCCGTTTTTATCCTTTAAAAATTCCTTGACGGTGGTCTGGTACACCCGTGGGTCATGGCCAAAGATGGCAATGGCTTCTTCCTGGCCGTAATCTGTCTTGCAGACCCTGGGCCATTGGGGCCACGGGTTATCCTCCGCCCGCCTGTCCGGGGCTTTTGGCATCATTTCCAACTGGGTAACAGAAGCTGCGCCATGGCGGATGCAGGTGCCCACGCAGTCGTTCCCCGTGTCGCCGCCGCCGATTACCACCACTTTTCTGCCTTTGGCAGAAATGTATTTATTGTCCTTTAACCCGGAATCCAAAAGGCTCTTTGTAGTAGCTGCAAGGAAATCCACAGCAAAGTAAATCCCTTTGGCATCCCGTCCTGGTGCCTTGATGTCACGGGGGTTTTTTGCCCCGCAGGCCAGAATCACCCGGTCATACTCTTTCAGAAGCTGGGATGCCTTCACGTCCTTCCCAACATTGGCGCTGGTAAGGAAGGTAATCCCCTCCTCCGCCATCAGGCGGGTTTTCCGCTCCACCACCTGCTTTTCCAGCTTCATATTGGGAATCCCGTACATCAGAAGCCCGCCAACCCGGTCGTCCCGCTCATACACCGTCACCAGATGCCCCCGTTTGTTTAGCTGGTCTGCGGCTGCAAGCCCCGCAGGGCCGGAACCTATGACGGCTACCTTTTTGCCTGTGCGTACCCTTGGGGGCCTTGCCTTTACAAATCCCTGCCTATAGGCATTTTCAATAATCCCATACTCGTTTTCCTTTACGGAAACGGCGTCCCCATAGTGGCCGCAGGTACAGGCAGCCTCGCAGAGCGCAGGGCAGACACGTGCGGTAAATTCCGGGAAATTATTAGTTTTCATCAGCCGGCTGTAGGCCTGTTCCCAGTTGCCGGTGTAAACCAAATCATTCCATTCCGGCACTAAATTGTGCAGGGGGCAGCCGGACACCATCCCCATCAGCTCCATGCCGGACTGGCAGAAAGGCACGCCGCAGGCCATGCACCGGGCACCCTGCTTCTGCTGCTCCTCTTTGCTTAAAGGGGTGTGGAATTCCTGAAAATTCCCAATGCGCTCTTTGGGCGGCGCTGCCTTGGCAGCCTGCCTGCCATATTCCATAAATCCTGTTGGTTTTCCCATTTATGCATCCCTCCTAATGCCCAATGCTGGCATAGAACGCTTCGATCTGTGCCTGTTCTGAGCTTAAGCCTTTTTCTTCCATCTGTACCATTGCCGTCATCATCCGGTTATAGTCATAGGGGATGATTTTCTTGAATTTTGGCAGGTATTCGCTGAAATGGCCCAGCACTTCCTTCCCTTTCCGGGAATTTGTCAATGCCACATGCTCCTGGACCATATCCTTTAATTCCATAACGTCGTATTTTGAAGTGATTTCCTCCGAAAATACCATTTCCTTATTGATTCTGGTATACAGGTCGTTATCCTCGTCCAGCACATAAGCAATGCCGCCGCTCATGCCCGCCGCAAAGTTTTTCCCCGTTTTCCCAAGGACAACTACCCTGCCCCCTGTCATGTATTCGCAGCCATGGTCCCCAACGCCTTCTACCACCGCGTTTGCCCCGGAGTTGCGGACGCAGAACCGCTCCCCGGCAACCCCATTGATAAAGGCCTTTCCGCTGGTCGCGCCGTAAAGGGCAACATTTCCGATAATGATGTTTTCTTCCTGCCGGTATTTTACCCCGGCAGGCGGGTATACCACCAGCTTGCCGCCGGAAAGCCCTTTCCCAAAATAGTCGTTGCTGTCGCCCACCAGTTCCAGCGTCAGCCCTTTTGGGATAAAGGCCCCAAAGCTCTGGCCGCCTGCCCCGGTGCACTTCACTAAAAAGGTGTCCTCATCCAATGCCCCGTCAAACCGTTTGGTAATTTCCGAGCCAAAAATTGTGCCAAAGGAACGGTCCGTGTTGCTTACCTCCACGTCAATGCTGCGTTTCTGCCCGCCTTCCAGCGCAAATTTTAACTGCTTCATCAGCACCTGTTCATCCTTTGTCTTTTCCAGTTCAAAATCATAGACCTGCTTCGGGTCAAAAATGACGTTTGCCTTCGGCCCTGCAAATGGGTTATTCAGGATCCTTGACAAATCCAATTCCTGCTCCCGCCCGCTTAGCCCTTCCCGGACTTTCAGCAAATCGCTGCGGCCTACCAGCCCGTCTACGGTAGGGATGCCTAATTTTGCCATATACTCCCGCAATTCTTCTGCAATGAAACGCATGAAATTCATGACATATTCCGGTTTCCCTGCAAAACGTTTCCGGAGCTCCGGATTCTGGGTAGCAATCCCGGCCGGGCAGGTATCCAGATTGCAGACGCGCATCATCACGCAGCCCATTGTCACCAGCGGGGCCGTAGCAAAACCAAATTCCTCCGCCCCAAGCATGGCTGCTATGGCAACGTCCCGGCCAGTCATCAGCTTGCCGTCTGTTTCAATCCGCACTTTGTTCCTGAGGCCGTTCAGAATCAGGGTCTGATGGGTTTCGGAAAGCCCCAGTTCCCACGGCAGCCCTGCATTGTGGATGGAACTGCTGGGAGCCGCCCCCGTCCCGCCGTCATAGCCGGACACCAGCACCACCTGCGCGCCTGCCTTGGCTACCCCTGCCGCAACGGTCCCAACGCCTGCTTCTGACACTAATTTTACCGTAATCCTTGCGTCCTTGTTGGAATTTTTCAAATCGTAAATAAGCTGTTCCAGGTCCTCAATGGAATAAATGTCATGGTGGGGCGGCGGGGAAATCAGGGAAACACCCGGGGTAGAAAGCCTTGTCCGGGCAATCCACGGATAGACCTTCTGCCCGGGCAGGTGGCCGCCCTCCCCCGGCTTTGCCCCCTGCGCCATTTTAATCTGGATTTCCTTTGCGCTGACTAAATAACGGCTGGTGACGCCAAACCGGCCAGAAGCCACCTGTTTGATGGCGGAACAGCGGTTTTTCCCGTCCGCGCCCGCTGCAAGGCGTTCCGGGCTCTCCCCGCCTTCCCCGCTGTTGGATTTCCCACGGAGCCGGTTCATGGCGATTGCCAGCGTTTCATGGGCCTCCTGCGAAATGGAGCCATAGGACATAGCCCCCGTCTTAAACCGCGTCACAATAGAATCCACGCTTTCCACTTCCTCCAGAGGGATTGGCTTTTTCGGGTAAATGAAATCCATCATCCCCCGTAAATTTGCCTTTTGTTCCTCTGCATCCGCCGCCTTGGTATATTCCTTGAAAAGCTGGTAATCCCCCCGCTTGGTGGATTCCTGCAAAAGATGGATCGTCAGCGGGTTATATAAATGGCTGTCTGCGCCGCTGCGCATTTTATGCCGCCCGCGGCTTTCCAGCGTCAAATCCGTTTCCAGCCCCAAAGGGTCGTAAGCGCTGGAATGGAGGGCATCCACGTCTTTTTCAATATCCTTTAAGGTAATGCCGCCAATCCGGCTGACAGTGCCAGTAAAATATTTTTCAATTACCTCAGGGCTAATGCCGATTGCTTCAAAAATCTTAGCCCCCTGGTAAGACTGGATGGTAGAAATCCCCATTTTGGCTGCGATTTTCACAATCCCATGGAGGATTGCATGGTTATAGTCCGCAACGGCCGCATAGTAATCCTTATCCAGCATATGCTCGTCAATCAACTGCTTTACTGTGTCCTGCGCCAGATAGGGGTTGATGGCGCAGGCGCCATACCCCAGAAGGGTTGCAAAATGGTGCACCTCCCTGGGCTCCCCGGACTCCAGTATCATTGCAAGGGCCGTCCGTTTTTTCGTCTTAATCAAATGCTGCTGCAAAGCGGACACGGCCAGCAGGGAGGGAATGGGCACATGGTTTTCATCTACGCCCCGGTCTGAAAGGATTAAGATATTGGCTCCATCCCGGTACGCCCGGTCGGCTTCCACAAACAGCCGGTCAATGGCTTTTTCCAGGCTTGTATTTTTATAGTAAATAATGGGAATCTCCACTACCTTGAATCCCTCTGCCTCCATGGCCTTAATTTTCATCAAATCCGTATTGGTGAGGATGGGGTTATTCACTTTCAGCACCTGGCAGTTGATGGGCTTTTCTTCCAGCAGGTTCCCATCTTCCCCGATGTACACGGTAGTGCTTGTCACCACTTCTTCCCGGATAGAGTCAATGGGCGGGTTTGTTACCTGGGCGAATTTCTGCTTGAAATAATTGAACAGGGGCTGATGGTCCTGTGCCAATGCCGCAAGGGGCGTATCAATCCCCATAGCGGAAGTGCCTTCCACGCCGTTCTTTGCCATGGGAAGGATGGCTTCCTTCAAGGATTCGTAGGTATACCCAAAGGTTTTCTGCATCCGCTGGCGTTCCTCCCTGCGGTACTCCGGCACCCGCTGGTTGGGGATTTTCAAATCTGCCAATTTAATCAGGTTCCGGTCCAGCCATTCCCCGTAAGGCCGCCTGCCTGCATATTTTTCCTTTAACTCGTCATCGTCAATGACACGCCCCTGCACCGTATCCACCAAAAGCATTTTTCCCGGGCGCAGCCGTTCCTTTGCCACGATTTTCGTGGGGTCAATTTCCAGCACCCCTACCTCCGAGGAAAGTACCAGGTTATCGTCATCGGTAATATAATACCGGGAAGGGCGCAGGCCGTTCCGGTCCAAAACCGCCCCTAAGATGTCCCCGTCGCTGAACACAATGGAAGCCGGGCCGTCCCATGGCTCCATCATCGTGGCATAATATTGGTAAAAATCCTTTTTCTTCTGGCTCATGAGCCCATTGTTGGCCCATGGCTCCGGAATGGTAATCATCACTGCAAGGGGCAGGTCCATGCCGCTCATTACCAGAAATTCCAGCGTGTTGTCCAGCATGGCGGAATCGGACCCCTCCGCATTTACCACCGGGAGCACCTTCTGCAGCTCCCCTTTCAGGTACTCGGATTCCATGGTTTCTTCCCTTGCCAGCATTTTGTCCACATTCCCACGGATGGTATTGATTTCCCCGTTGTGCACAATCAGGCGGTTGGGATGCGCCCGTTCCCAGCTTGGGTTGGTGTTGGTGGAAAACCTGGAATGGACCGTGGCAATGGCCGACTCATAGCCCTCGTCCTGCAAATCCGGGAAAAACTGCCGGAGCTGCTCCACAAGGAACATGCCCTTGTAGACAATGGTCCGGCTGGAAAGGGAAACCACATAAGTATCGTCGCTGGACTGCTCGAACACCCGCCTTGCCACATACAGCTTCCGGTCAAACTCCAGGCCTTTCTCCGTACCCTTTGGCCGCCCCACAAACCCCTGCATAATGCAAGGCATACAGTCCACGGCCTTCTGCCCTAGCTGCCCGGGCACAATGGGCACTTCCCGCCAGCCTAAAAATTCCATGCCCTCCTTGTTCACAATGACTTCAAACATCTTCTTGGCCTGGTTCCGTTTCAGCTCGTCCTGGGAAAAGAAAAACATGCCCACGCCGTAATCCCGTTCCCCGCCTATTCCTATCCCTGCCTTCTTTGCGGCTTTTTCAAAAAATTTATGGGAAATTTGGAGCAAAATGCCTACGCCGTCCCCGGTCTTGCCTTCTGCGTCCTTCCCTGCCCTGTGTTTTAAATTCTCTACGATTTTCAATGCATCTTCTACGGTTTTGTGGGTTTTCTTCCCCTTAATATTGACAACTGCGCCAATGCCGCAATTGTCGTGCTCAAAGCCAGGGTCGTACATGCCCATGGCTGTCCGTTTTGTTTCCTGCATATTCTCATCCTCCCTGCCGTTTTGCTTTATCGTGGTAAAGCATTACCTTGTTCTGAAATAACTATACACCTTTTTTCAGGGATTGTAAATAGTTTTTTTCTTTCTATTTTCTGATAATTTGATATTATAAGGATTTATAAGATTATTTTCTGATAATTATACTGTATTGATTGTAAAGATTGTGGTATATTGTACAATTTATGTGTATGGTTTCCTGATTTTTCTTTTGGAGGACTGGCTATTTTCTTGTTTGAATGTGGGATATAAGTGAATTGTGTGGGAATTGTGTATGGATGGGGTGATTTTTATATGTTCTTATTTGGATAATAAAAGATTTGAAGCGCTTTTTTTACACAGCAAACAGGGGCTGTCGCACTAGAGCGTGTCTGAAAATTGCTTTCTGACAGATGTATTCTACAATTTGTGGGAGATTTTTGCCAAATGAAGGAGGCGTAGCGGGCTACGTTGACTGAATTTGGCAGAAATATGCCGCAAATTAGGGGATGCAGATGGCGGGAATGAATTTTCAGACACGCTCTAATATAGTTACTTGTTCAAAAGGTCTTGCCGCTTATGCGGCAAAGACAGAATACACAAAATTACTCTGGGGAAGCTAACTTCCCCAGATATTTTTTGTGCGTTGCAATTGACGTTAGTGCGACAGCCCCTTTTTCTGTACAGCCATTCCTATTATCCAAGCAATGACAATACTCCCTGTGTGGACTGGTTTGCCTGTGCAAGCATGGACTGGCCTGCCTGCGCAAGAATATTGTTTTTGCTGTATTCCACCATTTCTTCTGCCATATCGGTATCGCGGATCCGGGACTCTGCGGCTGTTGTGTTCTCCACAATGTTGTCCAGGTTGGCAATGGTATGCTCTAACCTGTTCTGGACTGCACCAAGGGCAGAACGCTGTGCGGACACCTTGGAAATCGCGTCGGCAATGGCGTCGATTGCATAAGTTGCAGCATTTCCGCTGTCATCGGATACGTTCAAGCCCTTTACCCCAAGCCCTGCGGCATCCATAGCGTCAATATCTACGGTAATCTTATTTGTCATGTCGGCGTCGGAGCCTACATGGAGGTTGAAGGACAGGGATTCCTTTACTTCAACGGTTCCTTGGGTGATGGTGAACTTGCCGTCCCCATCGTTTGTTACGGTTGCAGCAACATCTGTGCCAATGCTGGAAGCCTTTTGCAGTTCCTCGGTAATCATGGCATATGCTTTTTGTGCGCTGATTACTTTTTCGTTGCTTTCTGGCAGGGCGATGTCGCCGATTACTGTCTGGGCAGCCCCAGTATCCACCTTTACCGTATCTCCGTCGTGGATTTTTGCTAAAATTGCATCCTTTGTCAGCTTAAAAGCTTCTTCATCTACATCTGCTTCATCTACAATTGTATAAACAATCTGATCTGTAGCAGTCCCGATTGTCACTGTTTTCCCAGCATCCAAACCATTAATTGCATCGTACACATCTTTTGCAGATGCAGGAGCGGCTGCTGTCGCTTTTGTAGTTACGCCGCCGATTGTAACGCTGTCACCTGTTGAAAGTGCAACCGTACTGGTATCTGTTACTGCAAGCCCAGACCCTGCATTGGCAATCGTTGCCGCATCTGTTTTGTCCACTTGGATGGAACTTACCTCGCCAGCTTCTAATGCTGAAACAATCGTAACTTTATTTGTAATTGCACTATTGGCTGTTCCAGCACCGCCATTTTTTATCACATCCACATGGAATTTGTTACTTGTAACCTGTTTCCCATCTGCCAATGCATCTTCAATTAGTTTCCCAACATTTGCTAAACCAACTGTCCCTGCAGTATCGCTGGTAGTAGTAGCCGCGCCATTCCCAGCAGCGATTGTGTATACTGTTTCCCCAATTGTCACTTCATCAGCCGCTGCCCATTTAATGTCCCCTGCTGCAACCTTATCTGTTACAGTATAAGTCTTCCCTTGATATGTCACACTGTCGCCAGCCGACAAAGTAGTTGCCGCATCAAATGGGGCTGCGGTAGAGATTGCATACCCATCGGTAGAAGTGTTCAGTTCCCCGGCATCCAAATGCTCTGCAGACGTCCCAATGGTATACTCTTTCCCGCCGATTGTAACCTTATCGCCATTTTCAAGGGCCTTATCCAACGTAAATTCAGAAACCCCGCCGCCCTTGTCGGCAAGCTTCCCTTTAATCCCGGCATCATGGGCTGCAACAGTCTGTGTTGTGGTTGCGCCGCCCTTATCGCCTTTCAAAAGGTAAATCTCATTGAACTTGGTAGTTTCTGCCACGCGGTCAATTTCCGTGGTAAGCTGGTCGATCTCTGCCTGGATGGCATCCCGGTCGGACTCGGAATTCGTCCCGTTTGCCGCCTGCGTTGCCAGCTCGTTCATACGCTGGAGCATGGAATGTACTTCTGTCAGCGCGCCTTCTGCGGTCTGCACTGCGGAAACTCCGTCTTCTGCATTGGTAGAAGCACGGTCAAGGCCGCGGATCTGCTTCCTCATTTTCTCCGAAATAGTAAGCCCTGCTGCATCGTCTGCCGCACGGTTAATTTTATAACCGGACGCTAACTTCTCCGTTGATTTTGACTGGGCGCTTGTGGTTACCCCTAACATCCTATTGGCGTTCATTGCCTGCATGTTGTGTTGTACTACCATAATATTTTCCTCCTTGTCATTTATGGCTTGCCCGCAAATCCGTTTGCGCGCATCATTTTTTATAATAAGCAGCGTTTTTTTGCGGCTGCGTTATTACCCTATTTCCAAGGCTCCGATTTCCTCACCTTTCCCGCCTTGCCTTCTTCCTCTCCGCTATCAAAATAGCCTTAATTTTCTCCTTGGCTTCCGGCGAAAGCTCCCTGTCCCTGTAATGCTTCACTTCATTCCCCGGCTCTGCCGCCATGCCGTACCGCCCCAGCGCTTCGCTGCGCACAATGTTGTAAGCCCTGGGGGCGTCAATCAGCACCCGCAGGTTCTGGGAGCTCCCCCCTGCAAACACAAGCTTGATATCATCCCCAATCAGGACGTATTCCCCCGGTTTCACCGACAATTTCAGCATAATCAACCTCCTGTTTTCCCCACCGGAACCTGCCGTGGTAAAATTTTTTCATCTCTTACAAAAGAGGAAGCCACTCAAAAATGCATTTGCAACAGTTCTTACAATAATGTTGCAGGATGGAGGTATTGAATTATGGGAACAACACAACCTATCCGCGAAAAGGACGACTTAAAAAAATTTCTGGACTACTACCGGCACTGCCGCCCCAACACCAGAAACTATGCGCTGATTACCTTTGGGCTCCACACCGCCCTGCGCATCGGCGACATCCTGAACCTGAAATGGGAAAATGTGTACGATTTTGGCCAAAACCGCCTGTACGACCATTTATTCCTAAAGGAAAAAAAGACTGGGAAACAGAACATCGTGGCATTGAACCGCCACCTGAAAGACACGCTGAACGTTTACCGGTGCAGCCGGAACCCTCAGCCCACAGACTATATTTTCACAAAAACAACCGACTACACCCATCCCCTCAGCCGCTCCCAGGCATTCCGCATTATGAAAAAAGCTGCGGTGGAAACGCTGCACACCACCCACGTAAGCTGCCATTCCCTCCGCAAAACCTTTGGCTACCATGCATGGAAACAAGGGGTGCCGCCTGCCCTCCTGATGGACATTTTCAACCATTCCTCTTACAGCGTCACCAAGAAATATTTAGGGATTGATCAGGACGAACGGGATTCCATCTTTATGGAAATAGATTTGCTATAAATTTTTTTGGGGGAGAAAAATAAAAAAATGAATGTAAGGGGTAAAGTTTTCCAGGGAAGCTCCGATATAAGAAATGTACAGAAAAATGCAACATTATTGTAAGAAATGTTGCATTTTTCAATTTAACCAATTTTTGCCCAGACTATGCAGCCAGCGGGCATTCTTTTTTTCGTCATCCGGGCAGGCCTTGCGCTTGGTTCTCTGGAGGTAAAGAAAGAATATCAGAATACCGGGGTTGGCTCCGCCCTTGCCAAAGAATGCATCCAACGGCCAGCGTCATCCAGTTATCCATGGATTACTGTGCTGGGAGGAGATTATTATTCCCGGTTTGGATTTGAAAGAGGAAATCTATACGGAATTACGGTATCAGATGAAGCGTACCTCAACGAGCATCTACAGATTCTGTTTCTGGATGGTCTGGTAAGGGATAGAACTTCTGGGAGGTTAGGTTTACTGCAGCGCGTTTTATGATGCAGACGGGAACCTAATGTAGCAGGGGGAACTCCCCCCGCGATATCCGCCAAATTATTGCCTTTTTATTTTTATATTACTCCGGCGGTTAAATGTTGACATTTAACCGCCGGAGTAATATCATTCCACAAGCTTAAAAATAACGCTTAATCCCAATTAAGTTCCTCCTTGTTCTGTTCAATAAAATCAGAAATAACTGCCTTAATAACTGGAACTGAAACAGAATTCCCAAACTGTTTATATGCAAACACATCTGATGGATTTAAAATAAAAGTATCTGGGAAGCCCTGCAAACGTGCACATTCCCGTGGCGTAACCCTTCTTGGCCGATTATTTTGAATAACACCAAGACGGTTCGAATCAGATGATGTTAGCGTAATAGATATGCTGTTTGGGTCAAGAAACTTAAATACTTCAAAAGACATATTGCCACATACAGGATTATATTTTCCATTTTCTTCCTTAAGGTATCCCTTTTCCTTTAAAGAAGCAATCACATCCAATATATCGTTAGACTTATAAAATGTTTTAATTTGATCTATCGTCAGCTTTTTCCCATCCTGCTGTGTTCCAAAAACAGGCTTCCGTCGGTTTTGGATCAGTAAATTCATAAAACCAATCTCCGCTTTGCTGCATTTACCTTTTCTGCCCAATTCCCATGAATGGAGGGATTTCCCCCCACGGTAATCTATGATCCTGTAACCATGCAATTTTGACAGATCATCCCCAATTACAGAATGAAGCTGTTCTGTGAAATTTGGGGAACAATAGTATTTTTCTGGAACATTTTCTTCAAGAATTTGCCCGACGGAACACCTGTTGCCAGCCACATCATAATCAAAAAGACTAAACTGCTCCCAACCTTTTTTATACTGATGTGAATCAGCTGCCCCTAACTTTGTACTTAATGTCATTTTAGGCGTTACCCCTTTGATGCCAAGTATGTAAAGGCGAACCCTGTTTTGGGGTACGCCAAAATCAGAACTGTTCAGAAGCATGTCATATGTTCCGTATCCTAAGCTATGGAGTTTGGAAATTATCGTTTTAAAAGTACGCCCATTATCATGGGTATACAATCCCCGGACATTTTCTAACAAAAATGCCTTCGGCTGATATAATTCCAGAATTCTTTCTACTTCAAAAAAAAGTGTTCCACGTGTATCTCCAAACCCCAATTTTTTTCCTGCATAGGAAAAAGGCTGGCAAGGAAACCCTGCAAGAAGAATATCAAAAGGGGGGATTTCTGTTATATATTTTATATCTCCATCTGGATATTCCCCATAGTTAAGTTTATAAGTTTCACAAGCTTTTTTATCAATCTCGCTTGCTAAAACGCATTGTGATTCTATTCCATGCTCTGCAAAAGCATCTGCAGCACCCAACCGAATGCCACCAATTCCAGCAAATAAATCAATGAATTTAATCATCCAATCCTCTCCTTGATAAATTCAACCAAAATTCCAAACTCCTCTTTCGTAAAAGCAACTGTACAATGGCTGTTATCACATAACGTACGAATTGCAGAGCGGCGGGAAAAATTTCCTGCCCCATCAATGATATATGCTATGTAATTTCGGCTGCTTGTAATTTTCTCAAACCGATCCCTCGCCTGTCCCCCTTTACGCTCAATCGTACTGTTTGAAGTCTCCTGAAAAGTCACTTCCACTGCAACATATTTTTTATGACGTCCCACGTCATTAATCCTGTCCACCACAACATCAAAATTTGTAAGCGTATTTCCATCGTTTTGCGTTACCCCAGGAATAACCCCATTGCTTTTCACACAGTAATTTTCCCCTAAAGTATACGCCAAATATTTGACTACATATTGTTGTGCTACATTTCCTAAATCAGATGCAGTTTTGCCGCTAATAATCCTACTGACACGGATATAGTTTTGCCGTACAAATTCTTCAATCTTTGCATCGTCCCCAAGGTAATCTGAAAAAATACATTTATATAATACTGATCTTGTCCGCACATTTACAGAAAAAGCCCCGTATAAAAGCAGTATAATAATATCCTTACATAGGTTTTTATCTGACATTTCAGCAGAAAGATTCTCAACAGTATCTATTTTCATGCGTTTATTATTCAAAACTCCTTTTATGGGAAGATATTCAAATTTATATTCAATAACACCTTTTCCGATATCAAAAGAAAGAGTTTTATTAGGGAATAATTCATCTGCATCTTTGTTTACCCGCTGTAAGGGTTCACTGCCAAAATCAGCCAATACCACTAAGTGCTTCAAAAATAATGGGTATGGAAATTTTGCTGCATCTATTAAATCAAATATGCTAGAAACATTATGCCTATCAGCCAATTTCAGAATAGAAATAAAACGCTCTTGTGTATCCAGTAAAACCTGTAACACACTAATTTCCAGCGCCTCATCACGAACCTCTTTTGGCCACCATTTACATGCACGTATTTCAAGTTCATCTATTGTCCTCTCATACCTATCTTCATTCATCCGTTTTCCCCCTAACACATTTTACTGCAAATTAAGTATCCTGATGCTATTTATATTTACAGCCGCTTTCTGCCATACGTTATATTTTATGATTATATCAAAACCACATTTAAAAATCCACTAAATGTTATATAAACTATAATGATGTTCCATTTAACAGAAACAAACAGTTTGGCAGACCGGTAAATCAATGGCCCTATTCGCCAAAGTATGTGGACAACCCTTGGGAAATATGGTATGATTTTGGCAGTGAAACAACACATGTTATACATCCAGATAAACAGGGAGCCATAGGGTTCCCGTCCTAAGGCATCCGTGTGGAAATTAACATTTTCATTGCAGCTCATGCCTGAAAAAAGCGAAAGGAACGGGCGATTTTTATGGAAAATTATACCTTTCTCCAAGCCATGGGCAGGGGACGCCACCCAGAAGGCGCAGGCATTGCAGACAGCTCCTATTGTATCTTTTCCGGGCCTATGGAAGACCCGGTTTTGCGCCAGCGGATTTTCGGGGACGAATCCTCCCTGACCTTGGAACTGAATTATGGGGAGGGCGATTTGCTGAGTGATTTCCGCTTACGGCAGGCAGGCACAAACCTGATACTGGAAGAATCCTCCGTAGGCCTGTTCCGCAGCTTCCTGATGGACAAGGAAATCAAATATATCGGGCAGGCTTATATGTACGCCCTTCTGTTTAAAATTTCCAACTTAAGCGACTTAGTAGACTTCAGCATCAAGGAAATGAAGGTACTGGAAGATTCGCTGGACAACAGCATTGACAACAGCGGCACTTACCAAATCCTGGATTTCCGCCGCCGCTACACAGAATATGGCAGCCAGATCATTGCCCTTAAGGAAATCATCGCCCGCATTGACAAGGGCTACTATCCTATGCAAATGCAGAACAGCTATGTGCTCCAAGGGCAGGTGGCGCTGGACTTCCGCTTTTTGGAGGAACGGTATGAGTTAAACAAAAATACCATCATCAAAGATCTGGACACCTATACCTCCATCATCAACAACAACATCAACCGGAATACACGGCTGCTGACTTTAGTTTCTTTGGGGGCTGTGGCGTTAAACTTTATGTTTGGGAGCCTGCTGGCCGTAAGCCCTGCAATCGGGGTTGCCGGCGGCGTCCTGATTGGCGGCCTGACGGCAGGGGCAGCCGTCGTTTACCGTACAAACGGCAGCCGGAGGTTCCCACGCCTTCACGACAGCCATATCCTTCCAGACGCCTTGGAAGGCCAGGCGGCGGAA